>Ga0180217_1001499_pt1 | contig 25242 bp, 9 predicted proteins | sample eDN3rd37CBELigOP_FD_128521 | JGI IMG/M metagenome (GOLD analysis project Ga0180217, IMG submission 128521) | Enriched Organic Plus compost microbial communities from Emeryville, California, USA - eDNA 3rd pass 37_C BE-Lig OP (version 2) (version 2) ... | reverse complement strand
GTTTTCATTACGCCGAAACACCCCTCCGTAAGACCCCCCCCCCCCCCTTAACGTACTCACTCCAGTGATGACGACAATGGCAAGCAAGGCAGACGCATGCCGGTTGACATTAAGTCGGAGGTTTGTTCCTTACTGTGCGAAATCGTTGCAGCTACACTATCTTAACCTGGACCCTAGGAATGCTTCCTCTACTAACCCAGTTTCCCCTGTTTTCAAGTTATTTGACCACCGAGTTATGTCGAGCTAACTGTTAGATCTTCGCCATAAACTGAATGTCATAAATTGGCACCCATGATTTACAGTCATTCTCGATGCAGAGATTATGAACAATGTCAAGTGGATCTCTCTTATTCGTTAGTTTATTACTGGTAAGTATGGCACGAGTGCGTTCGGTAAGCACATGTTCAGTATCCATCACAGCAGGCGGTCATTGGGATGTTGGTATCAGACGCACCAGTACTCGGCCTTGTTATTAAGCACCTCGTTTCATGTCCATCAGACGAGACAGTCGAGTACAGTAGTATAGCAGGCAAACCGCTAATGCGGAGTTGATGAGTTTGACTATGATCATCGAGCCTGGGTCGGTGTCTCTGAGGAGGTTGGAGGGCAGTCCATACACATGGTAACTTCATACAAACCCATCAAGCGGATGTCCACTCACTCAGTCCATGGGATGAATCAATTGGCAAAACCACTTAAGTATAGCTGTAGTTAGTTTTAAGCCCCTCCTGCGTCAGCAACTTTGGCGAGCCACAAGCTTGAAGCACGCCTGCCATGAGACCGAACTGAAGGAGGTAGTAGAAGCCATCCAAGAGGAATATTCGCGAGTTGACAGAGCTGAAAGTGTAATTGTGGAACAAGGAGGTGACGACCACACCACCAGCAATGACTACACCACGGATGATGGCCTGAGTGAGCGTTGCTGGTGCATCGAGAAGCTTAGCGAGCGTGATGGCAGCGAGGAGGTTGAAGATGAAGCCCCGAAGCAGCAAGCGCTGGCGAGGGCCCTTGGACATGGCACGGTTCGAGAACTTGGTCCAGACGTGGTGGAACATCATGTCTGAGTAGAAGATGGCTCCGAATGCGAGACTGGCTACACTCGCAGCCATGAAGCCCATGTAGGGCACGGGGTGCACTGTCATGTTCTTGAGCATCTTGAATGAGTACTGAATACCTATACGAGACGAGATAAGGTTGAGATTGGATTGCGAGTGAGCGATGGTGAGCCAATCAATCAGTTGATCATTCATCCACAATGACTAAGCGTGAATCTCTAGGATAGCTACAAGCCCGACAATAGACACTGTAGGAACGCGACTCGCAATTATCACCCGCCCACTACGGTGAGCATGACTTGCCACCGCAACTACGCGTGCGTCTCATTCACTCTTCAGTACCGAAGATGCCTTCCCCACAGATCTCGTATCAGTAGGGAGGGCACGAGTCCTCCCACTTGGGAGCGAACTTAAAATCCTGCGGGATCTTACGCAGGGCACTTAAAGCCCACTGCAGGTGTCGGCATGGTGTCGTCATTCGCGACGTGCCGCGTGCACGGAGCGAAAAACCATCAGAGTTGGGGGGGATTTTTCCCAATTTGAGTTAGGGCATGGGTTCCTGGTTTTCAATTCGGTGAGGCGAGGTGAGGTGAGGTGAGGTGAGGTTAGGTGAGGTTAGGTGAGGTTAGGGATGTACTATGCTGACTCGCCCCCGGCCCAGCTCGGCTCAATGGTGCTCACCCTTCGTGGATCCATACACTCACAATACACCTCTCCCACATATTCTCTCGGATATCATGGGCTCTGAGCTAGCGTCGAGACATCGCGGCTATACACACATACTGACACACATTCGCCTGACACACCATCTTTTCACTTGTCCGGGGTTAGGGATGTACTAGGCTTCCTCGAGACTTGGAGCTAGTGCAGCCTGGCAGCCATCGTGTGCAGATCCACTTGAGAGATGGCACGGTCATAGTGTTTGATACCTCACTGTCCTGAATCGCCAGACGTATAATGACGCTGCTGTTTAATCCTTAAATCAGTTTTGTTAGTGTATTTGTTAAGACGGGTTTTTGTTTTGGGGTTTTGGCATAGTATTGCTACTAATGTGTGGCGTTGAGGCTAGTATCCGCACGCATAAAAGCACACCTTAATAAACTTTCGTCGGTTAATGCATTGCTGCTGTGTTACTTACATGTCATCCGCAAACTTCTTAAGTGAACGTGCTAACGCTGCCTTGGACTTGTCTTGCCTAGAACCGCTTGTAGCGTAGTAGCTCACAAGCATACCCGCGGCGATGGACAGCACCACAACGAACAATGGATGTGCGCTCCAATCACCACCGAATGGTGTTAACTGTACAAGGGCTTGTGATTCTGCAAGCTTAAGAGGTCCAACGAGTTGAGGATCCACGACAATGTGGCATTGTTCACCAGCGAATCCTGGCTCGCAATAGCAGCGGCCTGCAATGCAGCGACCACGTGCGCACTCGTGCGGGCACACAAGTGCTGCGGTCTCTTCAGCCGCAGGAATAATTGCGACGGTCTCGGGTGATCCCGAAGTTCGAGCAACTGCACCACCTGCGGGCTGTGCGCCAACTTCAATCAAATTGACTGCGGTGACCAGGTTGGGTGAGGCAGCTGTGCTGTCAACCACGGAGACCTCCTCAACACCCTCCTCAGCGTGGTCTTCACTCTCGATGAAGCCGCTGAAGACCGTTGGGTCAACGTCACCCTTGGCCTCCAAAGGTTCGTTCTCGACACCAGCGTACGAAGCTGGGTACTGGCAGTGCTTACCAGCGTAACCATGTGCACAGATGCAGCGTCCTCGGAAGCATACACCGTGTGCACCGCAATCTACATCGCATGGAACCTTGGTCTCACAAGCTGGGCCGACGAAACCGGGCATACAATGGCATTTGCCATAACTGCAAATACCATTACCACTGCAGTTATTCTTGCAACTGATATCAAGGGTATGCTCACATGAGCGACCTCCATAGCCAAGGTCGCAATAGCATCTGCCAAACAGGCACAGACCGCGGTTGTTGCAAGCCTGTGGGCATCGGTGCCACAACTGTCCACCAAGAACCATGGAGCAATCAGGACCTGCATAACCAAGCTCACACTGGCACTTGCCATTCACGCAAATACCGCGCTGTGAGCAGCCATGCGTTTCAGGGCCGCATGGCTTAGAGATGGATGAAAGGGCATCGGGAAGTGCAATCTCAACGGACTTCTCGGAGGCGGTCGTTGCGGCGACTGCGAACACACTGCTTGCATCTGCGATGCGAGGAATGGTAGTACGAGTATCCAAGAAGCTAGTACCGTTGCGGGTACCAAGCGCCTCTTGCTTCTTCAACTCAGCCATGAGCTCCTTGTCGCGTGGATCAGCAATGGCGAAAACTTGAGACGAATCAGAAAGCCCAGCAGTAGTTTGCTGTGCAGCAAGGTCAGTCTTGCAGTCAGGACCGGCGAATCCGGGCAGGCAGTGGCACTTGCCGTACAAGCAAACACCGTTCTTGAAGCACTCGGGGTGGCACTGCAGATCGCGCTCGCATCCGGGCCCGTCATAGCCAGGCTTGCAGAAGCACTTACCGTAACGGCAGACACCGCGGTCTCCGCCACAGTTGTTGGGGCAGACGGCTTCTTGCTCGATCGCGCAGTTAAGCCCATCGAAGCCAGGGGCGCAGATGCACTTACCATCGCGGCAAACACCATGACCGGAGCAGTTATCGGGACAGCTCTGAGGGAAGACACCGTGATCGGTCACGATCGGGACTGAGCAATCACGACCGGTGTAGCCTGGGAGACAAGCGCAGGATCCCAAGATACAAACACCCTTGCCGGAGCAGTTTCCTGGGCAAGTCAATGACTGCGAGCAGCTTGGACCCGTGAAACCGGGGTTGCAGTGACACTGACCGAGAATACATCGACCCTTGCCTGGCTCACACCGTGGCTGGCATCCACCCAACTCACAGTGCTTGCCGGATGATCCGGGGTAGCAGAAGCACTTGCCGAATCGGCACTCACCGTTGTTGTTGCAGTTGGTAGTGGCACAGAAACCGGTAGGCTGGGAGCAGTCCTCACCGCCAAAACCGTCTTGGCAGAAGCATCGACCGTACATGCAGAAGCCATGGCCAGAGCACTTGTTAGGGCAAGTCTCATCGCCAACGAAGCGCTCGCAAGCGGGACCTTCGAAGCCGTTGTAGCAGTGGCAACGACCGAAGTTGCAGTAACCTCGTCCATTGCAGTTATCTGGGCACTTGTTCAAGATCTCACAATTCTTACCTGAGTAACCGACGTCGCAATAGCAGCGACCATTGCGGCAGACACCGTGTTCACCACACTTGTTGTTGTCGCAAGTCTCCTCCTGGATCGAGCAGTCGGCACCCTTCCAGCCAGGCTCGCAAATGCACTTCTTCTCAGCGCGGTTACAGAAACCATGACCGGAGCAGTCCAAGGTTGACGTCAAGGATCGTGGGCAGTGGCTCACATCGTTGCAGTCCGCACCTTCGAAACCAGGGTAGCACTGGCACTTTCCGTTAACACACTCACCACGGCCGTGGCAATCGTTGAGGCATCGCTGCGAGCAGTCAAGGCCGCTGAAGCCCTTTTTGCAGTAGCAGTGACCCTTGCGGCACTCGCCGTTGCCAGAACAGTCGTTGGGGCAGCCGGGCACACCACAATCAGGTCCACCCCAGCCGTTCTTGCAGACGCACACACCAGTGGCTTGGCAGATACCATGGGCAGCGGAGGTACAGTTACCTGGGCAGGGTGCGGGGATTGTGCAAGCCTCACCCTTCCAACCAGGGTAGCACATGCAGGCACCGTCTTCGGAACAGAAACCATTCTGGCACTCGTGCTTGCAAACGCGCAAGTTGCAGTTCTTGCCACGCCAGCCGTTGACGCACTGGCAGACACCTCGGATGGGTCGAGCGAAGCGATCCTTGCGAGTACCGGCGGCAGCTTCTTCGGCCTTGGGCTTGCCTGAAGTATCAACTTCAAGTTCGATGAGCGAGGGGCCATTGAACGTAGTGACGGGCTTACCAAGAAGTCGGGTCTCATCAGGTGAAGGATAAGGCTCAACGCAGCGACCATTGGCACCGCAACCGCCTTCGCAAACAACCTCACGGGAGCAGTCCTCACCACCCCATCCAGGCTTGCAAATGCACTTGCCATCAACGAAGGAGCCCTTGCCGGAGCAGTCCGTTGCAAGCTGGCAGGCACGACCACCGAAGCCAGGAGCACACTTGCAGATGCCGTTCACGCACTTGCCGTTCTTCGAGCAGTCGTTAGGGCAAGTAGGCTGGTTGCAGTCTGCACCCGTGAAACCTTCTCGGCATTCGCAAATACCATCAGCACGACAGACACCATTGCCACTGCAGAGGTTAGGGCACTGGATGTCGCAAGCTGGGCCCGCAAAGCCCTGTTGACACTGGCACTTACCGGAGGTGTCACAGAGACCATGGCCAGAGCACTGATTGGGGCAGCGGTCCTCGTGCGAGCTGAATGGCTTGCGCTCGAGTGAACAGTCACGGCCATAGTAACCCTCACGGCAAGCGCAGTGGGACTGCGAGCGCATCCAAAGATCCTTAGCGGCGGCCTTGGCCTGATCGGAAAGGCCAAGGAGCAGCTCTTGAATACGCTTGGCATTCTCGGCAGTGGTCTTGGATGCAATCAGGGGGTTGGGACCAACCGTGCAGACACCGCGGCCATTGCAGTTGTTTCGGCATGCTGCGGTCGCGCAGTCAATACCCCACCAGCCTGGCTTGCATCGGCAGTAGCTGATACCACGATCGTGGACGCACTCACCCTTATCGCCTGAGCAGCCGTTGGGGCAGTCGTACTTGTTCTGGCAAAACTTGCCGTGCGAGAAAGGCGTGCACTTGCAGTGAGGACCAATGTAGTTGTCGTTCGTTACAGGCTCCTCATCGTCCTCTGGGGTCTCTTCAACGTAGACGCCCCCGTCAGCAGAGCAGCTGGTTGGGCAAATAGCATCAGTATTCATGATGAAGACTGAGCCTGCATCAATCAACTTGCGTGGTGTACCGTCGGGGCCAACCCCGCTGTCCATGTCTTCGAACTCTTCATCTGCATCGTTTGCCTGGGAAGGATCGCGCTGCTTGGCCTTGAGGATCTCTTGGCGGGTTTGCCAGGTTGGGAGTGCACGAGTATGGCCAGGGCAGCTCGTCATCGTGCAACCACCGACGAGGATAATCTTGTTGTGCTTGTGGATTGCAAGCGCAACAGCACCACGCCGAGCATTAGGTGCTCGAGGAGGAAGCAATGCAGTGGTCGAGTTGCCCTGTGCGTAGTTCGACATAGCAAGTGACTCAGGTGCAGCCTCCCAGTGGCCGCTCATCAAGTTGAGAATGTGGACGTCATCATAGCAAACTGCAGGCGATGCAGTGGTGTCACACCCGCCAAAGATGAAGAGGCGTCCATTCTGGAACTCAGCTGCGTGACCGGAGCGTGGCGAAGGAGGATAAACGTTGGGCTCTGAAATGAAGTCACGTTGCGCCCAGCTGTAAACGCCATTCTCAATACGAAGGAACCAGACGTCGTTGAGGGTCTTCGTACCATCGCTACCACCGAACAAAACGAATTCGATGGGGCCCTGAGAACGCTCGGGGAAGACGCGCGTCAAAGTGTGACCACGTCGAGCGGGTGGCACTGGTGAACCTGCAGCAAGCTTGACCTTCTTCCAAACCATGGCATTCACACCCTGCAGTGCGATTGTGTAGACATCATTGAAGAAACCCTCATCAGAGAAACCACCGAAGAGGATCAACTCAGCGTGACCGTAGACAAGCTGTGCGCCAGCCATGGGAGGAGGAACATCACCAGAAGTTTCCAAGTGTGTCACGGTGAACACCTCCTCGATAGCAGGAGCGCTGGTGGCATTACCTCCCTTCTTGTTGTCCTGAGGCTTGGGAGCAAACTGTGCACGTCGCTTCGCGATCGTATCGAGCGAGTTGCTGAAAGCAACCTGCTGAGGCGAGTCTGCACTGTAGGTCTTACGTCGTCCACCAAAGACATACAAAACGCCCGAGTGGGGGTCAGTGGCGGCAGCCGAGCCCTCAATGGCGAGATTAGCAGGCTCATTCGTGGGGCCAACGAAGGGCATGGACTGCCAGGTCTGCTTCAACAGATCGAACTTTGAAATGCCTGTACGGCAATGCTCAAGATGTCGGCTGGCACCGCGAGGGACATCACAACCACCAAAGACGAGCACAGAAGAGGAGTCCGCGGAGAGCCAGGCGTGGTGACCAAACCTGGGAGCGAAACCCTCATTGGCCGTGGATCGCACGCGTTCCCACTTATAGCAAATGTCTTTGCGTTGATAGGGTGCCGCTGGAGTCATACGGCCATTGTTGCTGTTACCATTGCCATTGGCGCGGCCATTCAGCATGTTGAGCGTTGCCTTCAATGCTGCTGTGCTACTGCTACCACTGTTACCAGCAGTGCTTGCGCTTGTGCTTGCATTAGCATTTGAATCCGCATTCGCATTGGGATTCGCGCTGCTTGGGGCGGCATTGGCACCTGTGGGCGCAACGACGGAGGCCACATCGAGGTCCAGGAAGGCCACTTCATCCGACAGCCTTGTCAAGTCATCGATCTCGTGGCTCGCGCCCGAGTGCGACGCGGAAATCACCGCGTCGAGCTCGGTCCCGAAGCATGGAGCGACGAGGAAGAGCGCTCCCAGCACGAGAAGGACAATGGCCCAGCGCTTCTCGTGGCGTAAAACGGCCATTATAGTCCTCTAGAGGATGGATAGACATTGTACATCAACACAACATGCCGTCAGTATACTTCAATTCAAGCTCATTTACAAGCTCATTCCATATCCTTGGCAGTTCTCAGTTTGGCACGCATTTACGAGACCTTCCAGGGATGTCTCCACCCAGGGCGCCGACCATTCGGCATGAGACCCCAGCGCTGACACACCACGCCCACTCAATATGCGTCACACGCGCCGGGTGTCCCGTAGGACGACGCACAAAGCGTGTTGTTGGGGTCGATTCCAAGCACTCTTCAATATCAATCAGGATAGAATATCATGGAAAACTGAAGTGTGGTGGGTTAAAGTGATGTCTCACGATATAGTTCCGGAGTGTAGCTACGTATCCTACCGCTTTTCGTAAGCATCTACGCAACCGATGGCGAGAAAATCGACCTCAAACACGCCCCGTTCTCACTCGAAATTCCACCAATCTCCAGGCAGGAGCTGGGTATTCCGACACCCCCTGTTGGGGAGCCTACCTTTTCTCCAGCCCACCTCTCCCCTGCCGCCGGTCGGTCGCAAGTAATTTTTTCGCCGAAGCAAGTCCAGGCCCGGAGCCCTCGTACCCCCATCCACCCGCCGCCGTGACAAGGGGGGCTGGAATACAGACTCGGCCAGATTGCAAGACCTCAAGCTGAAGCATTGTTGCGTTAGGATCTCCGCCCTAGCGTAAGTGCTGAGCGCGCAAAGTAGCGGCATGATAAAGATCACATCAAGACGATATCCCATAGTATATACACTTGACCATGCACCGACTGCCTCACATGATACACCCACAGATCTTCATCTACGTGAAGATCACTCGACTTGAGAGCACCATGCATGAACCCAGTACTCCATAGGCGTGGTATATACTCGCCTGTCCTCCACACCTCTGGTCCCTGCCAGCGTGCAGGATCCCCACAGGCACAGATCGCCCGCCCAGCGGCGACGCCGCGCGTGCAAGGCGAGGAGAGGAGACTGAACCTAGGTCGAGCTTCTGGGCCAGGACACATAGCCGAGAAATATTTCGAAGATTGGGCTTTTCAGGTTTTGTGCCAAGCTGGGTTCACTGGGCGAATCACTGGAAGGTTTCAACGAGATGAGTCGGATATTCGTTATTGTGCAAGGGTGACGTGTGCTGGGCGTAGACCTGCCTGAAATTGTGGAACAACTAGTGTATTGCGTCGAGTGCGGGTCACAGCAAGAATCGAGGAAAACTTACAATCGCGACTCAAACTCTAATACTCATCAATGTTTCGAACCGATCCCCTCACACTCACACTCACCTCCTACTCACAGAACTCCCGTCACAGCCTCAACATCTACACTAGCCCAGCAGACAAGTTAGATCCAACCACAAGGCAAAAGGTTTCTTTCCGACTGCAGAATCACTGAATTAGTTTCTATCCTGGCACAATCTTAGGTATCTCCATCCAAACAACAACGCAAACAAACAATGTCGGGAACTACTTTCCAAGCATACATTGAACAGCAAAAGCGCCAGAGTCCCGATGACATCGAGCTCTGGAACGAGATGGAGAAGTACTACAACACAAAACTTTGGCATCAACTCGGTGAGCTTCTTCTGACTGCCTCTAAGAACACCTACTTCAGCACAAACGGACGTCTCGTTGCATTGTACAATGGCGTTGCTGCGAACGCAGGAGCCAGCCTTGACCCTATGGTTCATGCCAAGCTGGTAAGCCAAGCCGTCCTACAGCTCAGCGATCACGCTGAAGCGAACAAGCTCTTGGATAAGGCCAGCGCCTTCGTCAAGTCAGACGACCAGGCCACCATGTCGGTAAACTGCGCATACGCTCGTGCCGCAATTGAAGCAAAGGAGTTGACCACCGCAGAGAAGCTTTTAGAAAAGGTTGACCTCGACATCAAGCAGTACCCAGGTGTTCTTGATAACTTTGTGCCAGCTTCGTACCACTCAACTATGTGCTCGCTCTATCGCACCAAGGGTGACTTTGCAAACCACTTCCGACACGCTATGCGATATCTCAACTACTTCTCGACCGCTACACTCTCCCAGAAGGCGAAGCTCCAGCTGGCATCCGAGATCGCGGTGGCCGCGCTTCTTGGAGAGGATCTGTATGATATCGCAGAATTCTTCCAGAATCCTCTTCTCGAAGTCCTGCGTGGTTCGCCCAAGGAGCCTCTTTTCAATCTCCTCACCGCCTTCAATGCTGGTGACATCACGAGATTCGAGAGCGAGCTCCAAGCAGCACTCGCGTGTGCACCCGAACTTGAAGCTGGTCAGACCACCCTTCAACAGCGCATTCGCGTGATGAAGCTAATCGCCCTCGTGTTCGCGCAGGAAGGTGTCAGCCATGTCTTCACTTTCCGCGAGCTCGCAGAGCAGTGCCAGATTGATGAAAGCCAGGTCGAATTGTTGGTCTTGCAGGCCATTGCAAACAAGGTCATCAAGGCCGAGATTGATGGTGTTGAAAACGAAGTTCGAGTACGTTGGGTCAAGCCTCGCACGCTCGATGCAGATATGCTCACTACGATGCGCGACCGTGTTGCAGCATGGCGTGACAACGCTGCAGCCTGCGTCTCAGCCGTTGAGAACAGTACCAATGAGCTTCTCGTGGGCCGAATTGCTGCCGCCACGATCACTGCACAAGCGGCCGAAGCCAAGTAAGCACAATTCAAGGAGAATCTTCACTGAATACTCTACATGTAGTGTCTAGCCATCATGGAATAAACCTTTGACCAATGTGCATGTTTTCGACTTATTTAACCAAAGGGCATCAGTCCCATTTTTTTTATTTGGCTACGAACTGATCCCCAGAAGAATGGACCAGAACTCGTTCTCACCAAGAATTGGGATATTCAATTTTGTGGCTTTCTGCCACTTGGTGCTCTTTCTCGATTCTACACCAGAATCCTTGGTTGTATCAACGAGGCGTGTGACTTTCTTTGTTACGGAGTCAACACACGTACCTCCACTCACACGAATCAAGTCAGCGACGTCATTTCGAGATAAAGCCTTCTCGCTATTGCTAGCTTGAGCCATCTGGGTCACTACTGGCAGCAGGAGAGAATCCTTGGGGATTTTGAGCAGCAGTGCTTTTGCTGTCATTTCGAACTGTCCTGTGATTACGATTGTGTGTCCTTGAAGCGGTAGCTTCGTTGTGACGTCAGGATTTGTGCTCTGAGCCGCAACCATCGCCGCCGCCGCCGCCGCCGCCTGCGACGATGCTACCTTCTCTGATTTCTTTGCAGTCGAAGAGCGTGTCTTCTTGTGTTTCTTAGCACTGCCGTTTGTACTTGTCGTGTTAGTGCGTGTTGCAAATCGAGAAGTGAGTGCCTGCAACACTGGGTCGACTCGTCCACCGAGTTCGGCCTCGGCAATGATTTCACGTGCATGCTGCAGTCTCTTCACAACTGGAATTGCGTCCGCATACGGTAACATATGTGAGATCGAAGTTTGGATAGCTGATGCCAACTCTTGAGCCAAGAGTTTGATACTACTGTCAGAGTCAGTCAGAACAGTACTCAACACAAATTCGAGACCAGGTTCTCCAAATCGAGCGTGTGCGAGGTATAAAACCTCAAGTCCAGCCAGCTGCTTCAGGTTAGCCGTCGTCTCAGCTTGACTCAACGGAGACACATCTGAAACAAACTCAAGGTACAAGCTTTCCAAGATCCTCTCGCTTCGGACTTGGCCCAAACTAGAAACACCCAATGCACGCAGGAACTTATCTGCCGTGGCATTAGTTAGTGTAGACCTAATTGAATTTAATACATTCGTAGCTTGTTTTGGTCCCATTCCTTTGGTTTGCGCTGCAAATGCTCTGAGGCGTTGCTCCATGGCAGGGTCGAAACCTAATTTCACAATGGAGCTAGGACAGCTCGTGAGAATTCCACCGTCCAAGAACTTCTCAACAGTTGCGGGTCCTAAACCATCAATTCCCAAACCGCCGGCTTTTGACGAGAAGTGCTCCAGTGAACGGACGCTCTGAGCGGGGCATTGATGCGGGGACTCGGTGCAGAATAAGCCAGTGGCTGTCCCTTCCGAGGCTCGCAGGCTAACTTGTGCGTTCAGCGGCGTTTTGCGTTCGCACGGGCACAGTATACAGGATGTTGTGGGATCTCTTGGTAGTGTGTCCCAAACTCTCATTCTGGGATTGTTTGTCGTGGAGTCGAGTCTCGGATAGTGACCCACAATGCTCGGAATGATATCACCTCTTCTCTCAATGACTACTTCATCCCCAATCGCCAAATCAGAGTTTTTCAAGTAATCGCAGTTGTGAAGAGTTACTTTCGTTATTACTGCACCGTTCATTTCGGTAGGCTCGACAGTAGCTACGGGGACGACTCGACCTGTCCTTCCAACCTGAAGCGATACCGAGGTGAGAGTAGATGTTGCAGTCGATCTGGTTTCTTTCATTGCAAGTGCCCATCGTACAGCCCTTCCCGTATTGCCTAGCTCAAGTTGTGTCGGGATCGAATCGGCTTTGATCACGACGCCATCACAGTCAACAGCAAGTCCAGACCTGGCCAGAAGACGGGCTCGGGCCGATGCTAAGAGGGGATAAAGTGCAGACTGAAAACTTAACTTGGGAGTGTCGGGGATCCGCTCTTTTGGTGAGGCGAGGTTGGAGTCAACAACAAACTGCGTGGAATCAGTCACGATAGGTAGTTCTGATGGTTGTACGTCTCTGAGCAACCCAGGAATATGATCTAGAGTTGCTTCGACCTGAGGCAGCTCAGGATTTGCAATGTGTACAAGCTCGGCGAACGGATCGACTGGGAACCTCAGCCCGTCGCGTAGAAGCTTGATGCGCTGGCTATGTGGGATGACCCAGCTAATAGGAACTATCCGAATGCTATCCATGTCCTGGCCGAAGTCCATCATTGGAAACGCGAGATTGTACGCCAAAAACTTGACCTCGGGTGCCATCTTCAACTGCTCATATTCTTCCTCGATAGATTCTGAATCTCGGTGGAAGAGTCCACTGGTAAGGTTGCGCGGGTTGGCGTATGTAGGGAGGCCGTGTGACTTGAGCTTCGTCAAGTAAGACTGAAAGACACTCTGCATCATAATACATTCTCCACGGATCTCGATGAAATCGTCCTCCTGAGCATAGTCCCCTGCCATTAACAAGACCCGCGAGAAGGCACTTGATTCGAGATGCTGCATGATTTCGAGCTGCTTGGCACTTACATGTGGATATACCATATTTGCGAAGGCTATCCAGTCATCTCCCGGTGCATGTACGGGCCCGTTGGCCTCGATATGTTGAACCATTGCTTGGAGGACTGGGGCTAGCTCGGGATAAACGTTCTCGAGTGAGCGCAAGAAGCTCTGTTGCCAAGACCTTTCGTCCAAGGAATGAGGAATGCTCGGCAGATAGTACTTGAGATGTGCCTCTGTGAGCACCTGGCCCTCTTTACCATCTCCGCGCGTAAGAGCGAGCGCGAGATGCCCCTTAACATATCTCAATGCAAGTGCGAGTCCGTCAAACTTCAACTCCACAAAGAAGGGCAGTTGTAGCTTATTCGACAGCGGATACAACTTTGAGCTGAGCTTCGCCTCGACCTTTGCGGTCGCCCGCTGGACGCTTTTAACGAATAAACGCAGGTCGTTCGGGTCGAAGACCGTGTTCACAGACAACATGGGATAGGAGTGAGGTCGTGTTTCGAATTTGGATGCCTGCGGTTGAGACGGAGTCACAACGGAGGCAGGCGAACTTCGCGGACTTGAACGATGCTGTGTGGCCAGTCTTGCCGCGCCGACCCGCTGCGTGGGCGAAGTGGGAGAGTGCAGCTCAGGGTACTTCGCTTCGAGTCTCACCAGTTCTCTGAAAAGTTTGTCATACTCTGCGTCAGGGAGGCTGACGCGCGAGGCTGCGCCGTAGTACTCCTCATCTGCGCGTGAAATAACCGCTCGAAGCTCGTCGACGCGCTCCTTAACCGAATTGCGTGGATTCGGCACACTGTGCACGTATCTCCGAAGTCCAGATTCGAGCACGGAGTTGACATTTGACATGTTTCTCCCTGTGGCAATACGCGTGGCCCAGGTTTGGGAGGCGCGTTTGATCCCTAGCAAGGCAAGGCGCGGTAAGGCAGCATTGGCGACCCGCGCCGAGACGCGTCTCCACATAAAACAACGCCGAATATGGCTCGCTCACAAGCCCGGGAAAACGAAGCATGTCAGGCTGGGAGTATCGCGGATGGCGGGGTTGGGGCTGCATTCGCACGGGGATTGAAGCGGAGTGAGCAGCGGGATGGTTGTACGAGGCTGGTGCATGAGCAAAACGACAAACTGTATTCATATACCCTCAACACAGCTAGCAAAACAATCACTGGCGTGTGCCAAATGTCGGTTTATGATGATGACCAATACGGTTTGGATGATGACTATGGCAGGTGATGCAAATACTTCGACAATGCTACGGTGCCATCTGATACAGACAGAATGAGGTGCATAATCCAAAAGAGCTTGTGACCAATACGACCTGCTCCACACTACATACATAGATACAGAATGGAGCGTGTCTGCCGCCTAGCCGTGTAAAAGGAAGCTGGGAATTGTTATTACTAAAGACATTGGTCTAGTGCGACTGACGGTGGACGATGGATACATATATGTGCGTGGTGATTGCTACCACTGCTGCTTCTGCACTTACTGCTTAGGCACAACAATCTCCTTACCCTCAATGGCGTCCTTGACACACTTCTCAATGACATCCTCATCATCGGGAAGGACAATGGTGGGTCGCTTGAAGTAGGTCTCAATTGCCTTGAGGGCATTCTTGGATGCCTGGTCATATACGAGGTTGATTGCGCAACCGAAGCGACCGAAGCGACCGGCACGGTTAATACGGTGAATGTAAGTGTCGGGATCAGGCTTGCCATTGACAGTGACGGGAATGTCGAAGTTAACAACCAAGGAGACTGCAGGAACGTCGACACCACGTGCAAGCAAGTTGGTAGTGATCAAGACAGTGGTGCGACCCTCCTTGAAAGCACGCATTTGCTCATCACGCTGCTCAGCCTTCATCTCGTGTTCACCGCTACCACCGTAGGTAACCGAGACCTGGTAGCCCTTTTCCGTCATCCAGTTTGTGAGCATCTTCGCAGCAGCGATGGAGTTGCAGAAAATCATGGACTGCTTGATAGTAAGCAACTCGTAGATCTTCCCGAGCTGCTCGAAACGCGCCTCGCTGTTGGCGCAGTTGATTGTGAACTGTGCAAGTGTTGAGAGTGCGAGCGACTCCTTCTGGACCTCGATCTTGATAGCATTGTCACCGACCATCTTGTTGACAAGGGTCGTAACTCGCTCATCGAAAGTTGCAGAGAAAAGCAGGCACTGTGCCTTAGGGCAGTACTTGCGGATATCCGTGCAGTTCTTACCTAGACCTTGCGTGTCAACGAGAACATCCGCTTCATCCAGAACGAGCACACGGATGGTCTTAACGTTCAACTCCTTAGCCTTAATCTTGGCAAGGATTGTGCCTGGAGTACCAACAACAATCTGCTTCTTGATGGCAGCACGGGCTGAACCACGGACCGCGATACTGAGACCAATGCGGCTGAATTTGGTAAGGAGGGTGATGACTTCTGCAACCTGAATGGCCAACTCACGAGTTGGAGTAATGCAAATCGCCTGAGGCTCCTCGAGATTGGGATCAACAAGTGAGAGCATACCGAGGGAGTAAGTCGCGGTCTTACCTGAACCGTGGTGGGCCTGACCAACGAGGGACTTGCCCTTGAGAATGATGGGCAGTGCCTGCGCCTGAATCTTGGAAGGTCGCTGGAAGTTCATCTCCGCGAGTGCCTTCAACAATTCGGGCGCGAGCTTGAGCTCTTCGAAGGTTTCAGCAGCGGCATAAATCGTAGACTGTGACTCGGCAATACCTGTGATCTTAATCTGACCCGCACGCAGACCGTACTCAGTGAGCTGATCTGCAGCATCGACCTTGTTCTCTTCGTTGATGCTAGTCTTTTGAAGCATTCTCTGTGCGAGTTCGACCTCAGGGTCAATATCGGGCTCCTCTTCGGGCGCCTTACCTTCCTTGCCTTCCTTGCTTTCTGTGGAGGATCCCGCCGCAGGGCTGGATGCAGCGGGTGAGACAACTCCCGCTGCAGCGCCAGCAGCACCGTCACCGGAGGTCGCCTTCTTTGCCTCTTCGAAGGTTGCTGTAGGAGCGAGATCTGCCCAGCTGTCTGCTTCACCCGACATGGTGTGTTCTACTGAGATCTAGTGGTGTTGGATGGTGTAAGCGCATACGATGAGTCGACTGAATAAGGTTTTCATAATATATCCTTCCACAAAGCGCAGTATTGACAGAAACCACACCACACTCCTTCGGAGGCTCTCCGCGGAAGAGTGTTTGAGGTTGGATTGCGCGCCAGATATGGGGGACAGTCAGTGTGGGCAGAGATATACTGAATAAACGCGCACCTTTGCGATATACCATCGTGTTGATTTGGACTATACTCCTCAGCAGCCCCGCAAATTACACTCCTTTTAGTTGTGATCCCAACTCTCCAAAATCGTATTTTAACACCCCCAGTTCCGGAAACCGGCCCAGCTCACTAGACTCCCCGCACACACAGGAGTTCGCAGCTTGTGGAGCCTCGCATACACTGAGCCTGCTCGTGGGACGTAGCAAGGAGGGAGAGAGCGTACTGGAGATGAACAACCTGCACCAACCGGAGCGAAGGACGCTGAGTGGAGGGAGATTATCCTCCCTGATGTCATACCCAAGGTCGCTGTCAGGCGCTGGGAGTTATGAGGATGAGTGCCGCTGCAGGCATCAAAGGGTGAGCGCTTCCATGCTTCGTTGTGAGTTTTGTGGCATGCTCTTGTCATGTGCCATATGTTTAGTCAACAGAGGTCCCGATTGCCACTCCTCAGTCTAAGTGGATGGTGCTTCGGAGTTGTTCTCATTGGATTCCGTGAGGAGTCTTGATAGATTCAGATCGAAGATGCTCATTGCAACATGGAACTTTATTGACCAGGACAGCCACTACCCATAATCACCCTCCAATCCGCGGTACTAGTCAAATCCACTCGAAGTCACAACGGGTATCTTGCGAGCTCCACTCGGAGCGAAATTTCCACAATACCAGCATTTGGTGATCTCAGCGGTGGCAAGCTTGCCTCGTTAACGGAGCCGATAGGTGGATCTACCGCGGGCACGGAGCGTTGGGTAGTGTATTGGCACCCCCAGCTCCCACACAAATATGAACACAAATGACCCAAAACACTTGGTCAGTAAAAGCAAGGTCTTGCCCCATACACTTTCGCCCCACGCGCCTGCCAAGCGTGGTAGCACGACCCATGCACATGACCAGCAGTCTCATGGCGCAGTCGTGGGCTCACACCGAGAGCCCTCCATCCACGATCTCTCACTAGTCCCTCACATCCAGTCCGAGTTTCGTCCCTCAGATGCGCGGACCTCCACACGACCGCTGGATGCCCACGCCCAACATGGTGTAGGCATGGTGGACACAAGCCCTTTGAGCGTATCCCACGCTCATCCCTCACCTAAAGACGCGCTTCGTTGGCAATTAGGCTCATCTCCCGGGAAGCCACGGAGTTCATCGAAGGGCCGAACCAGGTCGACAAGCCCTCGACATGAAGGACACAGTTCTACAGCCCGGCACAGCCTCGAGATCGATTTCCATGGCTCAAAATACGCCTCCGGACAGTATAGCCCCAGCTTTACGCCACAATCCCCACAGAATTCCAGTAGTTCAGGTCATTCCAAGGGGAAGTTCCTATCAAGCTATTCCTGGAGTCACAATTCGACGCTATTTCGTGTCGCTATGCCGGCGTTTATTGTGCTGTTAGGCACCGCAGGACGACCTTTCTTTTACAGTCTGTCATGTGGTACAATAATCTCTGGTCTCTTGGATCATCTCGGTCAAGAAGAGGCTGCGTTCGTCGGAAGCTGGGTGACCTCCATGGCGTGTCTGATCTCCATTGTCCTTTGGGGTCCGTACGCTACGTCTGTGTCATCATTGCTCTCCTTCCTCCTGCTTCTCAACGCATGCGTCTTTGTGCTGCTGCTCTCTTGCTGGGCTTCGCTGAATTTCGCGTTTGCACATCAATCACTGGGCCCACTCGTCGTATATTTCGAGCGTCTCGTCTTTGGTATGATGCCTTTTGTTTCATCTACTCTCATGATTGCCGCAACAATGGGTGCTGTCGGTGCTGAGCATGCATCCTTTTACGCTTTGTTCTGGTTTGGATGGTGCTTTGTTCCAATGATGACACCACGAGTTAGTTTCCTTCTTCCGATCCAGCAAGAGAGCGAGGTCCCCGATTTACCAGTCGACCCAACCTCTGGTACTTTGTTAGATCAATTTGACTGCCAGTTCACCCATCCTCTCCAACAACAGCAGCAACAGCAATCACCAGTGCACTCGCCTGCACTAGCAGGCGGGCCAGGCTCGCCCACAAGTTCGATCGGAGCTCGTCGGCATGGGTCGCTTACCTCTTCAAGCATACCTGAGGACGAACAGCCAAGTGACAACGATGATGCTACATCTGAAGTTGAGCTCCTCCCATTTGCCACTAGGCTCCCAGCCGTACCAGCGGGTTCAAATGCTCAAACGTTCAGCGGGAACCAATCACCCAACGCAGATCGCCGTTCGCTCTTGCCTCAGGCCGTACTTCCCGGAGGCGGTGCCATGCTTCCATTCATCAACAGCAACGCAGTCACTGCGTTGCAATTCTTTGCAAGCACAACACTTCCTGCGATCCTCCATCTGACATCCTATGAGAGGACATGGTTCTCGTTGCATTTCGTTGGAACTACCATGCTGGTCGTTTGCATTCCGTTAGTGTATGCCTTCTTGCTCGCACCCACGGACATTTTTTGGTGGACTGGATATTCCTCCGCACGTGTTGCCGAGGTTGCCAATGGTATTGTGAGTCTTCTGTTGCCTCTAATCTTGGTAGCATTCCATGCCCTGTTTGTGGCACCCATTCTGGAGCCTTACCTCACACCCACACTCTGGCCTGGGATTGCTCACTTCTTTATGTTCCTGGCATTCGCCTCAGCACTTGGAGCACTTATTCTGAGCACAGCCGCCGGCATGTCACGTACAAAGCTGAAACTGAAGTTCTCTTCGGCTGTGACCCATCACCAAGACCTTCGTGACAATCCTATTCTACCCATAGCTTCGATTCACAACGGCGGTCGTATTGCACCTGTTACCGAGTCATTGCTCTATTCACTGGCTTCTCATTTCACATCGCCACGGCTGCTTGAGTGGCTTGTAAAGATCGTTTGGCTCGATAAGTGGGCTGCTCCGCCCAAGCTAGAACCGGACGGCATACGGACAACATCAATTTACCTCCTCGCTTTCCTTTCAACGACATCCACATCTATTGCGCTGGGAATGACTTGGACAACTTACATATTCCTCATGATCCCATTTGCCATTTCTGGCTCTCTATTCCTGATTCGCTACAGCCTTGTCGCTGGTGCCATCGCGTCCGTCCTTCTTTTCCTTGGTTGGAGGTACTTTGTCAACAGCACCTTACTATGGCTCGGAAGCATGCTACTCGAGGAGGGCTTGACACTGAGGGACATCTGCAATATGGCTTCGGTGATGTTTGTATGTTTCCTCATCTTAGTTGTCCTCCACGTAAGCAGAGGTGAGGCGTTGGAGGACAAATCATCAAAACGTCGTCCTCGAACGCTCTCGGCCGAGCTTTGGTCGGTACTGGACACCATTCTGAGTGGAATCGCCAATGCTGCGTTGGTTGTATACGCCTTGCTGCTCTTTTTGGTTGAACGTATCCTAACCACGCACTCTCTACGCACAGGCCACGAAACGTATTCGAGTTTGCTGACTGTGATTACCTCTGGCCTTGGCATACTTGGAATCTCACGTTTAGCATCTCGCAACCGTATTTCGCCCATAGCGCACTGGTTCGCTGGAGTGCTTTTTGTAGCGAAGATCGCTGTCTTGTTCACGGATGACTTCCGAGATATCATGCATTCGCTGGTCTTGACCGCGGTACTGTCCCCACTCTACTTTTACTATCCCTTCGTTGATGCGCACCTTAATGCCGATGCGTCTGCTGCCGATCGAATCAGGATCCAACAGATTCAGGCATTGCAGTCGCAGGCTCAGGCGACTGCGGCCAAATCTCCACCCTCTTCGCTCTCATCTCAGTCGACTGTGAAGCACTCTCACAAGAAGTATGCGTCGGCCCCAGTGCTTACGATTCACTGCATCGCAATCTTCCTCGCTTTCTGCATTGTGCGACGGTCTCTTTTGTACCACTTTATCGTGTTCATCACAGGCAATCGACCACGTCTTAGCGCGTCATGGGCCTTTGTCTTCCTATTCACCGCACTTGCATGCATGCCCCTTGCGTTTTGGTACATAGGATATTCAGAGCGGGCTCGAAGAGCGTGCGTGCTCGTCATCTTCCTGTCTATCTTCGTAGCGGCCACGAATCCTGATCTCCATACGATTGGGTCATTCATACCCGGTTTTGAGAATTGGGCTAAGCCATCGCCTGCGCCAGCGTCGACCCTGGGCCAATCTTTATTACGTCCACCGGACGAATCAGGCCTGCCCAACTTTCCGGAGCTTGTACATGACTTCTTCTTGCGGACATCATACCATAATGAAGCCATCCTGTATCACACCAACCGTCGAAGACTGCGCGCACTGCGCGCATCCACGGGCTCCACCGTCTGGTTGAAACCTTGGTCCCTCCTCTTCTCCCTGATCTCAATGGGGATCCTTTTAACACAGTCCACTGGTCCGTTAACCAAGGGCTTTATTGCTATCTTACTCGGGGCTGGGCTTGGAGTGTTTTTCATCAATTCAGCCTTCCCCACGCTGTCTGTAAATACCCAAGCTATCTTGGCAGCCGCCGACCGCTGGCAAATGGGACGTGACACGGCCGTTGATCTTGCAGAACAGGTGAGAATGCTGACAGCTTCGCAGCGGTCGGCGCGACTGTTTGTCCTCATATCATTTATTCTGTCGGCCATGCTTTTAGCTCGCCTCTGGAACCGCATCTCACGCCGAGCTCAGTTGAAAGCCTCCAAAGGCAAGCCACCTGTTGAGCTCCGATTCTGTTCGCAATCGATCGGTCTGGTTTGGCACTACTTCGCTATCCTCGCATGCTTGGTCATCACAGGAATGCACCAAGCTGTACGTGATCGAGGCCTTGCGATGGCTGCAATTGCTCCAAATGTAACCGTTATTCCTCCCTTCGTTGTGCTGTTTGGGTTGGCGGGAGCGCTCAATTTCATAATAGCCCTGTCCATTCGTATTGCCGGGGATGACGACGATCAGGACGTCGCGGCGAAAGCTGGCCATTACGGAGCGGTTACCCAGGGCCACACAATATCTACATCTGAGTCTATTGTGGGGAACATCGCAACGATGATTTGCTACTTGTGTGTTTATCTGGTTCACATCCTTTACTTTGATGGCAGCGATTTGTCTGTGCCAATCTTTTGCCTTGTTTTCGTGTTGCTCACACCGAGAGCTCCACACTTGGGCGTGGCCACGGCCTCCAGATTTGGACCAGCATTTGCGGCGCTAAGTGGTACCCTATTCGCAACAACAGCTCTTAAACTCCTCGTGCCTGGCATGATTGTCTCCTTCTTCCGCAAGCTTCACCACCGCTTGGCAAGCTCGAGTAGTTTGTATTTGGATAACAACCTTGTTGGCACCATTGACGTCTCGAGCTTTGTTGATGAAATCCATCTGACGTGGATGTGGCGACTGCTAAACTTTGCGCTTTTACTAGCAACCGTACCGGGTCTTGCTGCGACTCTCAAGTTCGAGTACGCGTATCGCAGACTGACCTTGTCGAAGGCCCTGCTAATCGCTCCCATCAATTTTTTCCCGCTAGTGCTCGCAGACATGCGCGGGTCAAGAATGCTCGCTGTTGCGTCATTCATTGGAGTCACCTATACCTTCTTACGTTCCAACACGAAGTCGGATAGGAGACCACTGAGATCTGTACATTAGTTCTTACCTTGTACATAGTATCCGCTATTGTCTAAAATAAACCTCTCAAACTGTATTCTACGCACATACTTACATGTTGTCAAGGATCTGAATAAAACCATCAACGTACCGCTGAATGAGGCTGTAACCTCGCGCCTTGGTTTCATCGTCAGTGAACCAACTGTTGACATTCTTGAGCAGCATCTTTCTGAGACGTCCGATATCCGCCTTGAAGGCTGATAGTGCTTCTGCAATTGGTTGGTCAGAAGCAATCCTGATCACGTCTTCACTGTCAATAAGATGGAGATACTCGCGCAATAAGGACGCGAGGAAGATACCTTTATCATCTGTGCACAATGAGAGTGAATGATCTGACTCGAGCAAGGAGCGGAACGGATGGGTTACGAGATTCTTGTGCAGTTTACATGCAAAGTTCGATGACAAGCAAATCTCGACTGGGATCTGGCTGTCCTTTAGACGCTGCATTGTAGCCTCATTCATAACCGCTGCATGCCCAACGCGTTCGGGTTTAAAGTCCAAGATAGCGTTGGCGTCATTAATGTCAGCGGTTTCGGCAAAGTGGATTGTAATCGGAAGCGGCTCCGTTTGGATCAAGGTGGACCCTTCATAGAGATGTCCTTGACGTGCACGTTGGAACGCTTCAGTGAATTCCGCGAACCCTCGAACGAATGGATTTCCACTGAAGTCCAGACCAGCTACAATACCTCGCGCAATCAGACACTCATTCCTAAGCTTTTGAACCGCAGCGACAGTTTCGATCGCCTTGGCTGGTGGATGCGATCGGTCGATGGAGATCAAGAGTTTTGCGTCGAGGAAGTGCGGTGCGGGCACATTCAGTCGTGATTCCGAGGGCAGCCACGAAATCGGGTCTCTCAACTGCTGATGCTCTTTCGATTCCCCAGCTCCACTACATCTGTTCAATGCGTTGCACCACACGACATCCTTCTTAAAAAGATCAAACGCTTCGCAGACAGCGCGCATGTACTCCTGTTTGCCAGCAATTGGGTCGAGGGTTTCGTTGAATGAACGAGGGGTGGTCCTGAGTTCAATGTACGCCACGCGATCCCGGACCACAAAATCCACCAAAACCTCGTACGTGACACGTTTCAGTATATCCAGTGAGTCAATAACATGATGCAAGATCTTGAACAGCTGAAAGCACTCATTGAGATCACGTTTCTCAGCATGGCTTGCTCGTACACAGCACTGGCGGAGTTTATCGTCAAAATCGTCGAAGTGATTGCGAGACAGTTCCACCAGCGTGCTAGTACGAATTGAGCCAGAGATGTGCGCATGAAGCTCGGATTTGGGGAGTCCATGAACGAACTTCAAAAAAAGTGTTGCAATTGACTCTGGATGAACAACCTTTGGAAGTTCACAAACAGGCTGTTCTGTAAGCAATGATGCCGAGGCCTTGACGTCGCTCAGTATCGCGATCGCACACCTGGAAGTGGTGTCTTCAGTTAGCTCCCACGACACAAGTGCAGCCAGGGCGTACTGTCTGAACTCCTCGCGTAGCACGTTTAACTCGCAAGACCTCAGGTGCTGTGGCCGCAATCCAAGTACAAGGCTCTTAAGGTACTCCAGAGTCGAGCTGCGCCTTGACTCCTGGGCAGAACAGTCGCTAGTCTTCTCAAGCTCCTTGAAGGTGCTCTTGTCGACTTCCCATTCGACGTAGCTGATGAAGTGCGCGACTGCGTCAGAGTACGCTCGGCGCCGCATGAGCGACGGTCGGGCAACGACTGCAGCAACGAGGGGCCATCGAGAGTCTCCATAGATATGACGCAGCACCGAAATGAGGTCCGTCAATGTTGTGGTGGTACTATGCAGACGTGCACTTGTATCTGGCTCAGTTTCCTTCCGATCATCCTTCGCGCGAGTGGCTCTGTCCCCAAGTCCGAAATATCGTTCGCAGAGTTTCGCGAGCGCATCGCGTATGAGATCAGGGCTAATCGTAACATGGTCTTTCGAGGCACAGGCGTGCACAACATCGCACTCCTGCGCGTTGTTGACAATGATGTCAAACAAGTCTGCAGGGTCGTCGTACAGCGCTCCAGAAATATCCTCGCCAGTGCGAACCAAGTGCTGGTGTTGAAAGTATATCGATAGAGTGTGTTCCGTCTGCATGTTGAGAGTCTGAGGCGTGGCTGCTGATGTCTGAAAGAGTGCTGTTACACTTAGATGTAATGTTCTAGATACTTTAATCTGCCAGACGAGCACCCGAATACACTTTTTCAGCAGTATATACTTTCTGTAGCAAGCGCCTCAATTCTTCGTCCTAGGCTCGTGTGAGACAAATCTCGAGCCAATTCCCGCGTTGCCTCCGGATGGGGGGAATGAACAGGAGCGCTATATAGCCCTGGGTATGTGAGAAAACGAAATCAAGTACCATATATGAAGCGTTGGGATTGTATTGAGTCGTACAGGTGCATTTTACTTTACAACTAAGGATCTTGGTACAATTGAGGCACTCTCTCTATGGAGTGTCATGATGAGAGTAAATGTGGTAACAACCAGGACTTTGCGCTAGAGCGCGTATGCCACACCAAACGGGCGTTCATGTGAGGGTCTTGCAATGGATATTCATTCCGGGATCATGGGATGAACAATGGTTGAACTGCACAGTTCCTCCTGTCGGATGAAACGCAGTGGTATCTTCCTTTTCAAGTTGCCATGTGACACCTCCCACTACAATCCCTGTAGTCGCCTTAATCGTGCTTCGAGGTCGGCTTCGTCGGCATCATCTCCACCGCGTTTAGAGTTGGCACCACCTGATGCTGCAGCACCTGAACTTGGCGCTGCGGCTGCGGCGGCGGCGGCGGCGGCAGGCTGACTTGTAGCGGCAGCTGCGGGCTGGGGAGGCGGGGCCGATGCTGCGACTGAGATCGCTTGGCGCTCAGGGGCCTGGGCTACAGTTGTGGCGGCTGGAGCTTTTATACGGTCTCGTCCAACACCAATGCCGTCCACTTCGCTCACAAACTGGAGATTGTACTCATCGGCAACTTCCTGGAGCAGATTTTCGACCTGTTGCTCCGGCATAGCGGTAGCGGTCGTGGATTGCATGGTGTTTTCCATGACCTTGGTTGCAATGTCAAGGTCCTCAAATTGCTTCTCAAACTTGTCCATGGTTTCGCTGAGCTTCTCGACATCCATCGTTGAGCTCATAATGCTAGTCATATTTTTCACTACTCCGGCAAGGTTATTTGTTACGGCGTTCATCTTAGCAGCCGTTTCTACACGGTTATAGACCGCCATCACGCGGGCTGATAGCCTGAGGTACGTTAGTGATTGATTCTTCTCACGAATAGCGGTCTCTGCAAAGATGCGAGCACCATCCATGTTGCCCTTTTGGATCGCTGCCTTGACTTGAAGCTTGGCACGTGCTGCATTTTCCTCACATTTCTTGGATTGCTTTGCGAGCTGCTTTGCAGCGAACTGGATTGGGGGGGGGGGGGGGGGGGGGGGGGGGGGGGGGGGGGGGGGGGGGGGGGGTTGG
>Ga0180217_1001498_pt1 | contig 25248 bp, 19 predicted proteins | sample eDN3rd37CBELigOP_FD_128521 | JGI IMG/M metagenome (GOLD analysis project Ga0180217, IMG submission 128521) | Enriched Organic Plus compost microbial communities from Emeryville, California, USA - eDNA 3rd pass 37_C BE-Lig OP (version 2) (version 2) ... | reverse complement strand
CATGCCCTTGCGGATCAGGTGATGGTGCACGGCGGCGCAGGCCAGCAGCGACGGCATGGGAATGCGGTCGAGGCCCGCGGCGCGGTCGGACAGGATGATGATGTTGATGCCGTCGCGGACGGCGCGCTCGGCATCCATGCACAGCGCGGCGATGGCGGGCGCCAGGCCGCCCGCGCCCTGTTCGGCCGGCCAGGTCGTGTCGAGCGTCTTGGATTGGAAGTGCGAATCGCTCACGCTCGAGATCGAGCGGATCTTCTCCAGGTCCTCGTTGGTGAGGATCGGCTGGCGCACCTCGAGACGCTTGGTGTTGGACACGCCCTCGAAGTCGAGCAGGTTCGGCCGCGGGCCGATGATCGACACGAGGCTCATGACGATTTCCTCGCGGATCGGATCGATCGGCGGGTTCGTCACCTGGGCGAAGTTCTGCTTGAAATAGGTGAACAGCGGTTTCGACTTGTCCGACAGCGCCGAGATCGGCGTGTCGGTGCCCATCGAGCCGATGGCCTCCTCGCCGATGGCCGCCATCGGCTCCATCAGGATCTTGATGTCTTCCTGGGTGTAGCCGAACGCCTGCTGGCGATCGAGCAATGCGATGTTCGAGCGCGCGGCGGTGGCGGGAGCCTCGGGCAGCTCCTCCAGCACGATCTGGGTGCGATCGAGCCATTCGCGATAGGGATGGCTGGCTGCGAGCGATGCTTTCAGCTCCTCGTCGGGGATCAGGCGCCCCTCGTCGAGGTCGATCAGCAGCATGCGGCCCGGCTGAAGCCGCCACTTGGTGACGATCTCCTCCTCCGGGAACGTCAGCACGCCCATTTCGGAGGCCATCACGATGCGGTCGTCCCGGGTGACGAGATAGCGCGCCGGGCGCAGGCCGTTGCGGTCGAGCGTCGCGCCGATCTGGCGGCCGTTGGTGAAGACAATGGCGGCCGGGCCATCCCACGGCTCCATCAGCGCGGCGTTGTATTCGTAGAAGGCGCGCCGCCGCTCGTCCATGAGCTGGTTGCCGGCCCAGGCCTCCGGGATCATCAGCATCATGGCATGGGCGGGCGAATAGCCGCCCATCACCATGAATTCGAGCGCGTTGTCGAAACAGGCGGTGTCCGACTGGCCCTCGTAGGAGATCGGCCAGAGCTTTTCGATGTCGTCACCGTAGAGCGGCGAGGACACCGACGCCTGGCGCGCGGCCATCCAATTGTTGTTGCCGCGCAGCGTGTTGATTTCGCCGTTGTGGGCGACCATCCGGTAGGGATGGGCCAGCGACCACGTCGGGAACGTATTGGTGGAGAAGCGCTGGTGAACCAGCGCCAGCGCGCTGTCGAAATCGTCCTCGCGCAGGTCCGGGTAATAGGTGCCGAGCTGGTCGGCCAGGAACATGCCCTTGTAGACGATGGTCCGGCACGACAGGGACACCGGGTAATAGCCCGACAGCCGGCGCTCGCGCTGCTGGTAGATGATGCCGGAGACGGCCTTGCGCAGGATATAGAGCCGGCGTTCGAAATCGTCCTCGGAGAGGTTCTTGCTGCCCTGGCCGATGAACACCTGCATGTGGACCGGCTCGGTCGGCTTGACCGATTCACCGAGCGTCGAATTGTCGGTCGGCACCATGCGCCAGCCGAGGACCTCGAAGCCTTCGTCCTCGGCGACCTGCTCGTAAGTCTTCTTGATGAGATCGCGCCATTCGGCGTCGCGCGGCATGAACAGCGATCCGACGCCATAGCGGCCGGGCGCGGGCAGCGAAAAGCCCTGCTCCTTGGCAACGCGCCCGAAGAACCGGTGTGGAATTTGCGTCAGGATGCCGGCGCCGTCACCAGCGCGCGGGTCAGCGCCGACTGCGCCGCGATGCTCCAGATTGACCAGGATGGTCAGCGCATCCTTGACGATCTGATGCGACTTACGGCCCTTGATGTCGGCGATGAAGCCGACGCCGCAGGAATCGTGATCCAACGCCGGATCGTACAGCCCCTGCGCCTCCGGGACGCCAGGATCGGCTGAGTCCTTGTAGAGCAAACGCGCGTCGAGGTCTGGCATGGCCGTCGGCGCGCGAAAATCTGGTGCTGGACAGCGCTCGCTCTTCTTCATCGCCATGCCTTTGACTTTCGCAAGCATCCGTTACGGTCGGATGTCGACACCGGCTCCCTTCATGGCGCCGGAACCGACGCCATGCCTTATGCGGCGAACCATGATTGAGGGCAGCCGTTTCGCGGGCCGCCTGCCGGCTCCTCGCGTCAGCCCATCCATGTTGAGCGTCGTTCGACGCTCGCGCAAGGGCGACCTCTTTGGAAGAGAGCGCTTGCGCGAGGGTCCGCCGACAGCTCCCCGCCCCCAGCCTGGCTCGCAATTGGGGCAGCAATACTGACCTAACCGCCGCCTGATTGCAAGCCTTCCAAATTCCTCGAAGGCAGGAGTGGGCGCGACATTGAGCACCCGTGCGCCATCCTGGCGCGATATTCGGCGAACTGGCAGGGGCGGGCGAGGATTCAGGTGTTCAATTTTGGTCTCAGGAGTGAGCCGGGCCGTTGATTTCCGGCATGTCATGTCACATATGAAGTGACATGAAACGGGACAGCCGATTGTCGGGCGTGCTCCACGTCCTGCTCCACATGGCCGAGATGAAGGGTCCGGTGACCTCCGAAACCATGGCGAGGGCCATGGCCACCAACCCCGTGGTGATCCGCCGGATCATGGCGGGCTTGCGGGACGGCGGCTTTGTCCGATCGGAGAAGGGGCACGGTGGCGGTTGGACCCTGGTCCGCGACCTCGCCGCGATCACCTTGCGCGATGTCTATGGCGCGCTCGGCGAGCCGGAGCTGCTGGCCATGAGCCATCGGACGCAGGCTCCGGGATGCCTTGTCGAGCAGGCCGTGAACGCCGCCCTCGGCGATGCCTTCCGTGATGCGGAGACTCTGCTTCTCAATCGGTTCGGCTCGGTCACTCTGGCGCAGCTCAGCGCCGATTTTCACGCTCGCATGCTTGCGAGCGGCAAAGCCATCGATCTGGAGACTGTTCATGAACCGTGACGCCATTGACCACAATGCCATGGACCGCGATGCCATCGTCATCGGCGGAAGCTTTGCCGGCTTGTCCGCCGCGATCCAGGTCGCCCGTGCGCGCCGCTCGGTGTGCGTGATCGACGCCGGCCGTCCGCGCAACCGCTTTGCAACGGCCGCGCACGGCTTCTTCGGTCAGGACGGGAATGAACCATATGCGATCATCGCCGCGGCCAGGGCGCAGGTCGAGCGCTACCCGACGGTCCGGATGATCGTTGGCGAAGCGGTCGCCGCGCAGGCCACAGGCGGCGGATACGAGGTGACGCTGGCTGACGGGCAAAGGCTGAGCGCCGCCAAGCTGGTCCTGGCCTTTGGTGTTTCCGATGTGCTCCCGGAACTGCCCGGTCTCGCCGAGCGCTGGGGCAAGAGCGTGCTCCATTGTCCCTATTGTCACGGCTTCGAATATGCCGAAGGCCGCCTCGGTGTTCTGTATTCGACGCCGCTTTCGGTCCATCAGGCGCTGCTGATCTCGGAATGGGGGCCGACGACGCTTTATCTGAATGGTCACGACGCGCCGGATGACAAGACCCAGGCCAGAATGGCGCGCCGCGGTGTTGCCATCGAGCCAGCCCGGATCGGCGCACTTCAAGGAGAGAGTGGAGGGCTGTCGTCTCTGCGTCTCGAGGATGGGCGGCAGGCGCCGATCGATGCCCTTTATGTCGCGCCACGCGCGCGTCTCAACAGCGCCATCGCCGAGCAACTTGGCTGTGTCATGGATGACGGTCCGTTCGGCCCCATCGTCCGCACCGATGAACAGAAACAGACGACGGTTGCCGGGGTCTATGCCGCCGGCGACATCGCGCGTGCGCCACACAATGCGACCTGGGCTGCCGCTGATGGCGTGACGGCGGGTGTCTTCTTGCACCAGTCGTTGGTCTTCGAACCGTTGGCGGCCTGAACAATACGGCCCGAACAATACCAAGACAGGCACAAATCGGGTTAAACTCGTTGAGAAAGACGCGATTCCCGAATCCGCCGGAGCGTCGAAGTTCCGCGCTCTCCGCCGTAGCGGCGCCCCAATCGCGGGGCTATCTCCTCATCGAGGCGGCGGTATTAAGGAGATTTCCCCCGTGAGACAGGCTTCGGTTTTTGCCGTCCTGGCGGCGCTCGGCTGGACCATGGCGGCTCCGCTGCCGGCGAGCGCGCAATACGGACCGGGTGTGTTGGCGCCCTTCGAGGTTGTGACCATTCTTCGCTCGACCGACCTCCAACCTGTCGGCCGGCCGGTGCGCCGCGGCGCCCATTATGCCGTCACGGCCATCGACGAACGCGGTGACGACGTGCGGGTCCTCGTTGATGCGCGCAGCGGCGAGATCGTGTCGGTGCGACCGCTGCGCCGCTATGTCGAGCGGTCCTATCCGCCGGAGACCGTCTATGTCGAACCGGGGCCCCTGTTCGGCGGCCCACGCATCATCTACGAGGAACCGCGCGGCTATTATCCGCCGGAGGCGCTGCCGGAGCGTGGGCGTTCCGCGACGGGGCCGCGGGTGATCCGCGCTCCCAGCTCCACCGGGGCGCTGCCCCGCGACGGCGATCGCCGCACCGAGTCCCCTTCGGTCCGGACCCAGACCGCCCGTCTGTCGGGTCCGCCCCCGATGCCCCGGCCCCGGCCGGAGGAGGTCAGCGCGCGGCCTTCGGAGCCCGTGAAGGTCTGGCCGGGTCTTGAAAAGGATGGCGAGGCCGGACCGCTGCCGCCGCCAATTCCGGAAGCCAAGCCGGGGACCGCTCCGCTGCCGGAATGATCCACGGCGGCTGGAGCCTGTCCGGTTCCGATGGCATCAGAGCCAGGCGCTAGCCCTTTGTTCTGTCGCGTTTTCTTCACGCGAACCGGTGTCCACTTCGCTCAAAATCGATCTGGCGTCTCGAAACGAATCCAACAACGAAAAAGCGCCCCGGAATCCGGGGCGCTCCAATACTTTGTGAGAGCGTCGCTTCGCCGTCAGGCGGCCTTGGCGTCCACCACCTGCGCCTGCGAAGCCTGTTGGGCTTTGCCGCCGCCGATGGGAATCTGGCGCGGGCGCTTGGCCTCGGGAATCTCGCGCACGAGATCGACGTGCAGGAGCCCGTTCTCAAGCGACGCGCTCTTGACCTGGACGTGGTCGGCAAGCTGGAACTGGCGCTCGAAGGCGCGTGCGGCGATGCCCTGATAGAGCACCTCGCCGTTGACCTCCTGGCGTTCCTGCTTCTCGCCCTTGACAGTCAGCGTGTTCTCTTTGGCTTCGATCGACAGATCGCTTTCGCCGAAGCCGGCCACGGCTATGGTGATGCGATAGTCGTTCTCGCCGGTGCGCTCGATGTTATAGGGCGGATAGCCGGGACTGGTATCCCGGGCATCGAGCATCGAGAACAGCCGGTCGAAGCCGACGGTCGAGCGGTAAAGGGGAGCGAGATCAAAAGTGCGCATGGCATATCCTCCATGTGAAGCGACATGCGGTGGTCCGCCGTCATTGGCCGGACCCCGGTTCTCGCAGCCCGACGGGCCTGCGATAGACGGGATGTAGGAAGGCCCGGTCGCGCCGCAAGGGCATGGGCCGGCGCCTGGACAGTTTGGTTTCAGTTCCCCGGATGGGCTGCAAATCCCGTTTCCCGGTTCCCGCATCACGACCTATAACGCACGACCTATAAGGCTCTTGCCTTCCATCCCCCCGGCCCCGCCGAAAGCGTCCCATGGACCTGGTTTCCATCCCCGCCAATCCGGTGCCCGAGGACGTCGTCACCGGCGTCCTGACCACGTCCGATGGCGTTTCGTTGCGTTACGCGCGTTGGCGGCCGCCGCCGGGGCGCAAGGGCACGGTCTGTCTGTTCCAGGGGCGCGGCGAATTCATCGAGAAGTATTTCGAGACGGTGCGCGAATTGCGGGCGCGGGGCTTTGCCGTGGCCGCGCTGGATTGGCGCGGGCAGGGCGGCTCTCAACGCCAGCTCCGCGACCGGTTCAAAGGTCATGTCGGAGACTTTTCGGAGTACGAGCGCGACATCGAAACGTTCATGAACGAGGTCGTGCTGCCCGATTGTCCGCCGCCGCTGTTCGCGCTCGGCCATTCGATGGGCGGCACCGTGCTGCTGCGGATCGCGAAACAGGGCCGGCGCTGGTTCGACCGGATGGTGCTGCTGGCTCCGATGCTCGCCCTTCAGGGCGGCCGCGGCTCGGGCCTCGCGCGGAGCACCGTGCGGCTGATGCGGCTGATCGGGATGGGGCCGACTTATGTGCCCGGTGGCGCCGCCTACATTCGCAGCATGGGGCCGTTCGTCGGCAATCCGCTGACATCCGATCCGGTGCGTCACGCCCGGACCATGGCCGTGCTTCAGGCCGAGCCGGAGCTTGGGCTGGGCCCGCCGACGGTAACGTGGCTCGGCGCGGCCTATCGCGCGATGGATGCGCTGGCCAATCCGGCCTATGCGGCGTCGATCCGTCAGCCCTTGATGTTGGTGGCCGCCGGCAACGACCGGGTCGTCTCGACGCCGGCGATCGAGGAGTTCGCGATCCACCTGCGCGCGGGTTCGCATCTGATCGTGCCCGGCGCTCAGCACGAAATCCTAATGGAGCAGGACCGCTATCGCGCGCAGTTCTGGGCCGCCTTCGATGCCTTCGTGCCCGGGACGCCGTTGTATTAGGGCTTTCTGTTTTCGATGGTCTCGCCTGCGTCATGTGCGGGCTTGACCCGCGCATCCATCATTCGACGCGAATTCAGCATTCGGATTGCCGGGTCAAGCCGGGCAATGACGGGTTGAAAGCGTCTCCGCCAACAGGCGAAATGTCACCCGCGCGGAGGCGCCTTAAACGTTCAGCATCTTCAGCGCTTCGGCGTGGGCGCGCGCGTCGCCGGCGGCGACGATGCGGCCTCCATTGCAGGCCGGCCCGCCGTCCCAGGTGGTGACAATGCCTCCGGCGCCCGTGATGATCGGGATCAACGGCACGATGTCATACGGCTTCAGTCCGCATTCGATCACCAGATCGACGTGCCCGGACGCCAGCATGCAATAGGCGTAGCAGTCGCCGCCGTATCGCGAGAGCCTTGCCACCCGTTCCACGCGTTCGAAGATGGCCCGCTCGTCGGTCTCCATCAGCAGCGGGCTCGTGGTCATCAGCACGGCGTCAGAGACGCTTGCGCAGGCGCGGGTGCGCAGCGTCCGGTCGCCGGCCGGCCCCCGATAATGGGCGGCGCCGTTGTCACCCGCGAAGCGCTCGCGGATGAACGGCTGATGCATCATGCCGTAGACTGGCTTGCTGCCGCGCATGAGTGCGATCAGCGTGCCCCAGGCCGGCATGCCCGAGATGAACGATTTGGTGCCGTCGATCGGATCGAGCACCCAGACGTATTCGGCGTCGGCGCGCTCGGCGCCGTACTCTTCGCCGACGATACCGTGGCTCGGGAAGTGCTCCCGGATCAGGGTTCGCATCGCCGATTCCGCCGCGCGATCGGCGGCGGTCACGGGGTCGAAGCTTTCGCGCGGGCCCTTGTTCTCCACGCTCAGCATGGTGCGGAAGAAGGGAACGATGGCCTCGCCGGAGATATCCGCGAGACGATCGACGAAGGCCGCAAAATCAATAGCTGTCATGCGTCTACGGTATGCGCGCTTCTTTTTCGGTTGTCATGTCCCGTAAAAGCGGGGCATCCAGAAATGCCGGGTTTGCGATCATACGCTGACGTTTTAATCACGCCCGTGGCGTCGCGCCCTTTGCCGCCGTTGGAGGGACGCCGAAATGACGCCAAGTAATGGAACCACTAGCGACGGAACCACGCGCCGGCGCGCCTCCGCTGGTTTCTCAGCGATGGCGATCGCCGTGGTCGCCGCCCTTTGCCTGCTTTATGCGCTTGGTCAATTCTTGCGCACTTCGGTGGGGGTCATCGGCCCGAACCTGGTGCACGAGTTAAGCCTTTCGGCGTTTCAGCTCGGTCTCCTGACGAGCGTGTTTCTCTTGGCTTTGGCGGCCGTCCAGGTGCCGCTCGGGGTCGCGCTCGACCGCTACGGGCCTCGCGCCTGCCTTTTGGTGTGCGTCGGCTTTCTGGTTTTGGGCGCGCTCTTGTTCTCGTTCGCTCAAGGCGTCACGGGGCTCGCGACCGCGCGGGCGCTGATGGGCATCGGTTCGGCGAGCTTTCTGGTCGCGCCGATCGCGCTCTATGCTCGTTGGTTTCGCCTTGAGCGGCTGTCGACCGTCTCCGGCATTCATCTTGGGGTGGGCACCCTCGGCATTTTGTTTGCCACGGCGCCCATGGCTCATGCTTCGGCGGCCTTTGGCTGGCGCGCCACCTTCATGATGGCGGCGGCCGTTGGCGTGCTGGTGGGTCTCGCCGCCTGGCTCGTGGTGCGTGACGATCCGCCGGGCACGCAGCCCGCCCCGCGCCGTGATGAAAGCCTGCGGGAAAGCCTCATGGGTGTTTTGGAGGTGATGCGGACCCCCTCAATCGGGCGGCTGTTTCTGGCGGCCGTGGCCAGCACGCCGACATTCCTGCTCGTGGTCGGACTCTGGGGCGGGCCCTACCTGAGCCATGTCTACGGGTTCGACCTGGCTGGGCGCGGCGAGATCTTGTTCATCCCGGCTCTGGCGCAGGCGGCTGGCGCGTTCTTCTGGGGGCCGCTGGATCGATGGTTCGGCGACTATCGTCGCCCGGCGACCATTTCATTGGCGATCACCTTCGGGTCCCTCGCCCTCATCGCGGTGTGGGGGCGGCCTCCGCTGCCGATCCTGATCGCGGCGCTGGCAGCGCTTGGATTTTCCACCGCCATTGCCTCCCTGCTGATGGCTCATGGCCGGTCGCTGGTGGCCCCCCATCTGCTGGGCCGCTCGATCACGCTTCTGAACATCGGTTCGATGGGCGGCGGGTTTCTGATCCAGTTCCTCAGCGGCGGGCTGATCGAGCTGTTCCCGACCCAAAACGGCGCCTATCCGGTGGAGGCTTTTCAATCGGTCTTCGGTCTCCAGGCGATTTTCGTGCTCATCGCGGCTTGGGCCTATTGGGGCAGCCGGGACGCGTCCGATCTGGTTCCACAGGCCAAATTCGGTTAAGCGAAATGGAGGCTTGCGATAACCTCCACGTAGCCATGCAAAAAATAGGTCAACACCACTTGCTTTTTGTGCGTCGCAAATGCATATTTGTGCAGCGCGGCAATGCCTCACGGCATTCCCGCCGCCCTCCTTGGGCGTTTCCTCCCTAGAACTTGGGCCGCAGACATTTGTCGTGCGGCCCATTTTTCTTTCGGCGACCTCCCTGGCGGATTTGGCACTCTTGCCCGCGATGCGGGTCAGAGAATGGGCGGGTTCGGCGCTATTCGGCGGCTGAACGATACGGGCGCAGCTCCTCGAGCGGGATCGTCGAGAGCCGTCGCGCCAACTCCTCGACGTCGGCGGCGACGCGTTCGAAGCCCGCCGTCTTCTCGAACCGGCGCTCGTCCATATAGAGCCCCCGGTTGAACTCGATCTGGATCGCGTGCAGGCCCGAGGCCGGATTGCCGTAATGCTCGGTGATGAAGCCGCCGGCATAAGGCTTGTTGCGATGGACCACGTAGCCGAAATCCCGCAGCGTCTCCTCCATCATCTCGGCCACCAGCCGCGCGCAGCTCGTGCCGTAGCGGTCGCCCAGCACCACGTCGGCCCTGGCACGCTCGTCCCGGCCGCCCGGCGAGGTCGATGGCATCGAGTGGCAGTCCACCAGAACGGCGGTGCCAAAGGCGCGGTACATGCCGTTGAACAGCCGCCGAAGGGCGTTGTGATAGGGCTTGTAGAACACCTCGATGCGCCGCAGCGCCTCGTCCACGGCCAGCCGTTTGCCGTAGATTTCCTGGGAATCGCCCACCACGCGCGCGATCGTGCCGAGTCCGCCCGCCACCCGCATCGAGCGGGTGTTGGCGAATGACGGCAATCGGCCCTCGAACATGCGCGGGTCGAGCTCGTAGGGCTCGCGGTTCACATCGACGTAGCAGCGCGGGAAATGCGCCCGCATCAGCGGAAATCCGCAGCCGATGACGCCATAGGCCAATTCATCGACGAAACAATCCTCGGACCGGCGCAAGGTGGTCAGTTCAAGGCGCGTCGCCTGCATGAAATTGCGCGGATAGGCGCGCCCCGAATGCGGCGAATTGAATACGATCGGGCCGGCGCGGCTGGCCGGTTCGAGGATGTCGAACGGCCGCTCGATCTCGTCGGGCAGATCATCCATGGGTGCTTGGTTCGTCAAAGGTGCGGGTTCCGACCGGCGGCGTCAGGGCGTCCGGCTTCGCAAGGCACTCGATATTCACCTTCCCATGTGCCGTGACCGCCGCCAAGGGCGACGTTGGGCACCACTTCGCTAAGCCTAACACCTTCGCTTGGCACCTTCGCCCACCTCCTCCGGGTTGTGGGGCGGGGCCATTGTCGCGCTATAGTGTGCTCGGCCGTGGGACGGCGGCCGCAGCGGGCATGCTTCACACGATATTTACCAGGGCAACGGCTTTTGACGTGCCAGACGCTGTCCGGCAGCGAGCGTAACCCAGCGTTAGCGCGGTGCGTCTAGAGCATGATCCTGAAAAAGCGGAAACCGGTTCTCGGACAGGGTCATGCTCAAGCAAATGGGTCAGCTTGGCGTCTGATCTCAGCGCGGTTGAATCAGATGCCGGTGAATGCGTATCAGGCGGGTGGGACATGACCGAACAGCACGACGGACCGATGGCCAAAATTCTGCTGGCGGAAGATGACAACGACATGCGGCGCTTCCTGGTGAAGGCGCTGCAGAACGCCGGCTTCGACGTCATTTCCTACGACAACGGCATGTCGGCCTATGAGCGCCTGCGGGAAGAGCCGTTCCAGCTTCTCCTGACCGACATCGTCATGCCCGAGATGGACGGCATCGAACTGGCGCGCCGCGCCGCCGAACTCGATCCCGATATCAAGATCATGTTCATCACCGGCTTCGCGGCCGTGGCGCTGAACTCGGATTCGGCTGCGCCCAAACAGGCCAAGGTCCTGTCCAAGCCGGTGCACCTGCGCGACCTCGTCAACGAGGTCCAGAAGATGTTGCAGATCGCGGCGTAGTCGCGCGGCGCTCCCGTATCCATCGGACGCTTTTCGGTCGTGGATTATCGGCGATCGGGAGCGTCGAAGGGATGAGCATTCCCGGTGATCGGAGACGGCTTCAGCCGGGCTCCGTCGCCGCGCGCCAGGCGCGGTCGCTATGGACCAGCGGGTCCGAGCGTAAATCGGACCCGCCGTCATCAATCGCGGAGGCTTACTCGGCCGCGGGCGCGGGCTCGCGCCGTCGCAGCAGGAACAGCACCGGCAGCCCGAGCAGCAGGACCACCACGCCGACGATTGCCCCCATGCCGCTGTAGACAAGGCTCGACCACAACAGATACGCGCATGTCAGGCAGAACAGCGCCGGCGTGATCGGATAGAGCGGCACGCGGAACGGCCGCTCATGATCGGGCTCGTTCCGGCGCAGCAAGAAGAACCCGATGCCGACCAGCAGCATGAACAGCCAAAACACGGGCGCCGTGTATTCGACCATTGCGGTGAAGCCGTCGCGCGCGAAGGCACCGAAGATCAACAACGCGAAGGCGATCGCGCTTTGCACCAGAATGGCATTGCGCGGATTGTTGCCGGCTTCGCTCCAGTCCTTCAGGTGACGCAGCGACAGGTCCTGACCGAGCGCATGATAGAGCCTGGCGCCGGTAAAGATGGTGGCGTTCATCGTGCTGAGCGCGGCAAAGCAGATGATCAGGCTCACGATGATCGCGCCGGTCGCGCCGAGGCCGATCCGCATCACATCGGCGGCCATGGTGCCGCTCTTGCGCAAGCCGTCGAGGCCGAGCGCGTTGAGATAGGCGAAGTTGATCAGGAGATAGACCGCCGTGACGATGGTGATGCCCAGGATCAAGATCCGGAACACGTCGCGGCGCTTGTCGCGAACCTCCGCCGACAGGTAGGCGGCTTCGTTCCAACCGCCGTAGGTGAGGAGAATGAACACCATGGCGAGGCCCAGCGCCGCCGAGGGCATGGGCTGGGCCGGGGCCGTGGCGGTGGCGCCGCCGCCGAACACCAGAGCCACGATGACGATACCCATCATCGCGATGACCAGCGCTGTGCTGAACACGTTCTGCGTCATCTTGCTTTGCGCGGTGCCGGCGATGTTGAGCAGCGTCAGCGCGCCAAGGCCGATGGCGCCATAGATGGCCGAGCCGTTGGGGCCGAGCGAATAGATCTCCTGCGCGTAGTCCCCGAGTGCGAAGGCGACCAGTGCAATGGCGCCTGTCTGAATGACGGTCGTGCGTGCCCAGGCGAACATGAATCCGACGTCGCGGCCGTAGGCGCGGGTCAGAAAATGGTACTCGCCGCCGGTTGAGGGATAGGCGGCGGCCAGTTCGGCGTAGACCATCGCTCCGATCAGCGTCACCACACCGCCGAGCAGCCAGATGCCCAGGAAGGTGGTTTCACTGTTGACGTTGAGCGCCACGAGCTGCGGGAATTTGAAGATGCCGATGCCGATGATGATGCCGACGATCATCAGCGCCCCATCCGTCACGGACAGGCTTGCACGCGGGATGCTCGACGTTTGAGTGGTCATGGATGCCGATCTTTGCTGTTGCGCGCTGTCCGCTCCGATGGCGCGCAGCCATCGCTGGAGTCACGCGCCGTGAGGGCGGAAGAGGCGCCGCCGGTTCGGAGGCGCCCGATTTTTGGTCACAACGTTCGGGCTTGCAAGCCGCGCTGTCCCGTGAGGGAGGTCAGGCGCGTTTGGCCGACCAGCCGTCGCCGACGATGCGGGCGTCCTGCCCCTCGCCTTCGACCTTGCCCTTCAACTCGCGGGTCTTGCCGTCGGCCTCGATCGTGAGCGTGACCTCGGTGCCGCGCAGCCGCCCCGTTACTGTGGCGCCATCGGCGCTCTTGCCCTCCAGCATCTGATACGTCTGCTTGAGGTCCACCGTGACCGGCGTGTCGCCGTCGATGGCCCACTGGCCGCCGATGCGCGCCGGCACGATCCAGACATTGATCGTGCGATGGGCGACGCTCTCGCGCACGTCCGGCTTCCAATCGCCCATGCCGAAGGCATGGGACACCACGCGCGAGCCGGGCTTCATGGTCTCGAGGATTTTCGGCCGCAGCCGGATGTTGATGTCGGTGAGGAGGTACATCAGGATCACGTCGCGGTCGCTGATGTCCTGTTCGAACAGGTTGCCGATCCGGAACTCCACGAGGTCCGTGACGCCGCCTTCCTTGGCGTTGGCATTGGCCTCCTTGATGCGCTCCGGGTTGATATCGACGCCGAGCCCGTGCGCGCCGCGCTTGGCGGCCGCGACCACCATGCGGCCGTCACCGCAGCCGAGATCGACCACGCGGTCCTTCGGCGTGACCTCCGCCAGCTCAACCATCCGGTTCACGACCTCATCGGGCGTGGGGACGTAGATGACGTCCAGCCGAGGCTGCTCCTGGGCCGACACGGCGGCGTAATAACCCACGCCGGCAACGATGGCGGCGGCGAAGGCGATGCCATACGGCAAGGCGGAAGGCGATCTCATCGGCGAACTCCTCTGACCCGGGTCAGCGCTATGGGGAGCTGCGGCGATTCCACCGGAACCGCCGACGCAGTCGCCCCTATTGAAACCGTACACCGCAACAGCCGCAATATTCCGGCAATTGCGAGGCTGGACGCCTGCCGGGCCGCGACCGCCGCCGAGCGGCTTGTTCAAGCAGCTTGCCACTGTGCAAGCGAGGCGATATAGGGCAGCGGCTTGAAGCGTGGCGGCGGGGCGAGCCCGTTCAGTGTTCCGGCGCGGATCGCTCCGGCGCGGCCATCTTCAAAGTGCCCGATTCGAAAGCGTGCGTGAGGGTCTCGACCGTCGCGCCGGAGTTTCGGTCGGATGGGCGGTTAGCTCAGCGGGAGAGCACATCCTTGACATGGATGGGGTCACAGGTTCGATCCCTGTACCGCCCACCATCTTCCCGCGATCGCCAGGTTGCCCAGATACCGATCGCGCAAGCCTGATCGCTGCGCGTCTCCCGATGGCGAGCCGCCGGGAGAGGCCGGCCGTTACCAGGCCAGTTCGCGCATGATGGCAATCGGCATGCCTTCCGCGGCGGACAACATCCGGCGCAGCGCCGCCGGGTCGGGCCTGTCCTCGGTCCCCAATTCCTCCGCGTGGATGCCGGCGGTCACGAACAGGAAGTCGAGACCGGCGCGGGCGGCGCCCGTGAGGTCGGTGCGCACCGAATCGCCGATGGCCAGCACGCGCGCCCGTGAGGTCTCCCCGCCGCGCCGGGCGGCAGCCAGGGCCAGCGCCTGATCGTAGATCGGGGCGTGGGGCTTGCCGGCGTAGATCACCTCGCCGCCGAGCGTGCCATAGAGGTCCGCGATCGCGCCCGCGCAATGGATCAGCTTGTCGCCGCGTCCGACCACCAGATCGGGATTGCCGCACAGCATCACGAGACCGCGGTCGTGCATGGCCGCAAGCTCGTCCCGGTAGTTTTCGGCGGTCTCGTTGTCGTCGTCGCGCAGGCCCGTGCAGACGACGTAATCGGCCTCCTGAAGCGTGACGAATTGCACGTCGAGGCCCTCGAAGATCGGCAGATCGCGCTCGGGTCCGAGATGGAAGACGCGCTTGCCCGGCCGCAGCGCCATCACCGCGCGGGTGACGTCGCCGGACGAGACGATGCCGTCATAGGCCTCGCGTGGCACGCCGACCTTGTCGGTGAATTTGGTGACCACCTCGCCCGGGCGCGGCGCATTGGTGATGAGGATCACGGTGCCGCCCCGTTCGCGGAAGCGGATCAGCGCGTCGCAAGCGGCGGGCGTGGCGATCACGCCATCGTGGACCACGCCCCAGACGTCGCTCAGAAGCACGTCGTAACGCGGCGCCAGCTCGGCGAAATGAGCGATATACGGAACGGATTGAAGAGCCATTTGAGATCGAACCGGTCAGTCAGAGGATGGCCGCCGCGGCGGCTGACGAGGAAAAAGGGGCCGCAGCGGCCCGGGCGCCGGTTTGGGCGGACATTGTGTCATCACCTTGTAGCGCCTCGGCCCGCACCGGACGCGGCGGGGAGAACAGGAAGCCTTGGCCGAAGCGCAGCTCGTGGTCCAGGAGGTCCACCACCTGGGCCTCGCTCTCGATGTGGTCGGCGATCAGGCTGATGCCGTAGCGGCCCAGGAGGTCCGACAGGTCGGACGGGTGGATGTCGGAATGTTGGGCGCCGCCGCCGAGCAGCAGCGATGCCGGCACCTTCACGAAGCGGATGCCGCGCTCGCCCAGATCGCGCGGCTCCAGACGCAGATCCGTGACCTGGTCCATGCAGAAGCGGAAGCCCAATTCGCGCAGCGCAGCGAGGCCCTCGATTTCCAGCGGGCCCATGGCGCGCCATGTCTCCTGCCGGAACTCCAGGACGAGCGAGGGGCCCAATGCGCGGTTCGCGGCCATGAACTCCGCGATCTGCGGAAACAGCTTCGGATCGTGCAGCGTGGGCGGTGCGATATTGCAGAACAGGCCGATGTCGCGGTTCTTCATGAGCAGTCGCCGCACCACCTGCACGCTGCGGAAAAGGAGTACGTTGTCGATGCGCGGCACGAGGCCGGCGGCCTCGGCGGGACCGAGGAAATCCTCGGGCAGCAGCGTCTGCCCGTCCTCGGTGCGCAGGCGCGTGACGGCCTCGTAATAGCGCACCTTGCGCTGGGGCAGCGTGACGATCGGTTGTAGATAAAGGTCGATCCGATCGTCCTCGACGGCGGAGAGGATCGCCGCGGCGGTCCGGCTCGCGTCCGGAACAATCGCCGCGTCCTCGGAATCGCGGACGATCACCGGCGCGAGGTCGACGGCGCCGGCCGCCTCGGCGACGCTCGGGGCCGGCCGATTGAGCGCGGCGGTGATCCTTGTGTCGTGAACGGCGACGGAATCGGCGAGCTGCTTCACGAGCGTTCCCAGTTCGCCGATCTCGGCGGCCAGCGGCTCGGTGGCGGCGCGGGCGCGCTCGCCCGCCACATCGCCCTGGCCCTCCAGCGCCACCACCCGCCGGCCCAGCTCGGCCACCTGGCGGGCGAGGTCATGGGTGCCGCGCGACAGATCGGCGATCTGGCCGCCGACCTCGAAGCGGTCGCGCAGACGTGTCGTGACCATGTGATAGAGCGACAGGCCGGCCAGTGCGACGCCGGCGACCAGGATCGACTCCGGGGCCGTGGTGCCGGCCAGAAGGTGCAGCACGGCGCCGAGCGCGCCGGCGATCACGATCATGCAGATCGCGACGAATATGGCCCGAAGGCGTGGCATCGACGGTCCCCGCAGCCCGCCGGCATCCCTGATTCGCCGGCCCCGGACCTATGATCACGAGCCCGGCGCCGGGCGCAAGCGAGCGGATGCCGCGTCGGGTTCAGGCCACCGCCTTGATGACTCGGGCGATCTTTTCGAAGATCTCGCCGATCTGGTCCTCGCTGACGATCAGCGGCGGCGAGACGGCGAGGGAATCACCGACGATCCGGATCATGATGCCCTCGTCGTGGAAGGCGCGTTCCATGGCCTCGAAGGCGCGTTTGCCCGGCCCCTCCGAGCTCGGCGCCAGGTCGATGCCGGCGGCGAGGCCGACGCAGCGCACGTCCAGCACCCGCGAATCGCCCTTGAGCGACATCGCCGCGTCGTACCATTTCGGTTCGAGGCCCTTGGCGCGGGCGAATAGATCTTCGTCGCGATAGACGTCGAGGGTTGCGAGCGCGGCGGCGCAGGCCAGGGGATGGGCCGAATAGGTGTAGCCGTGGAAGAACTCCACGACATGCTCGGGCCCCTTCATGAAGGCGTCGTGGATGTCCTTGCGCACGATCACGCCGCCCATCGGGACCGCGCCAGAGGTGATGCCCTTGGCGAAGGTGATCATGTCCGGCACCACGCCATAGCGCTCGGCGGCGAAGGCGTGGCCGAGCCGGCCGAAGCCGGTGATGACCTCGTCGAACACCAGAAGGATGCCGTATTTGTCGCAGATCGTGCGCAGGCGCTTCAGATAGCCCTGCGGCGCCGGCAGGACGGCGGTGGAGCCGGCCATCGGCTCGACGATCACGGCGGCGATGGTGGTGTCGCCGTGCAGCGTGACGAGCCGCTCCAGATCGTCCGCCAGATGCGCGCCCCATTCCGGCTCGCCCCTGGAGAACGCCTGATGGTCGCGATCGTAGGTCGTGGGCAGGTGATCGACGCCGGCCAGCATGACGCCGAACGCCTTGCGGTTGTTGCCCAGGCCCCCAACCGACATGCCGCCGAAGCCGACGCCGTGATAGCCGCGCTCGCGGCCGACGAAGCGGGCGCGCTGGGCCTGGCCGCGCGCGTTGAAATAGGCCAGGGCGATCTTCATCGCCGTATCGGCGGCTTCGGAGCCCGAATTGCAGAAGAAGACGTGGTCGAGATCGCCGGGCGCGAGCGCCGCGATCCGGTTGGCCAGTTCGAAGGCGCTGGGATGGCCGAATTGGAAGGTCGGGGCGAAATCCAGTTCCGCCGCCTGCCGCTGGATCGCCGCGACGATGGGCTCGCGGTTGTGGCCGGCGTTGGCGCACCACAGGCCGGCGGCGCCGTCCAGGATCGCCCGGCCCTCGGGCGTGTAATAGTGCATGTCCTTGGCGCGGGCGACCATGCGCGGCCGGGCCTTGAAGGCGCGGTTGGCCGTGAACGGCATCCAGAAGCCTTCGAGATCGTTGGGGGCCGCCTTGGAGACGGTTTGCTGCGCCGGAGACATCGCCTGAGACATGATTGGACCTCGCCGAAACGTTGGGACCTGGATTAGCGGCTTTCGGCGGGCATGACAAAGGCGGGGGTGGCTGCTACGACCCACGCGAACACAATTCCCATAAATGCGAATGATCAACCGGCTTCCGAAAGCGCATGGCTGACAAAAGTAAAAGGCTGAAGGCGCGGCTGCCGCGCGGGCTGGCCGACCGAGGCCCCGCCGACATCGCCGCGACCCGCCAGATGACCGACGCGATCCGCGCGGTCTACGAGCGCTATGGCTTCGATCCGGTGGAGACGCCGGCGATCGAATATACCGACGCGCTCGGCAAGTTCCTGCCCGACCAGGACCGGCCCAACGAGGGCGTGTTCTCGTTCCAGGACGACGACGAACAATGGTTGAGTCTGCGCTACGATCTGACCGCGCCGCTCGCGCGTCACGTGGCGGAGAACTTCCAGAACATCGCGCTGCCCTATCGCTCGTATCGCTTCGGCTGGGTGTTCCGCAACGAGAAGCCGGGGCCGGGGCGCTTCCGCCAGTTCATGCAATTCGATGCCGATACAGTCGGCGCGGCTTCGATGGCCGCCGATGCCGAGATGTGCATGATGGCCGCCGACACGATGGAGGCTTTAGGCATTCCGCGCGGCTCCTATGTGGTGAAGGTGAACAATCGCAAGGTGCTCGACGGCGTGATGGAGGCCATTGGCCTCGGCGGCGAAGAGAACGCGGGGCGTCGGCTGACGGTTCTCAGAGCCATCGACAAGCTGGATCGGTTGGGCATCGAGGGCGTGCGCCAGTTGCTCGGCGAAGGCCGCAAGGACGAGAGCGGCGATTACACGAAGGGCGCGGGGCTCGATGGTGAAAGCGCCACACGTATTCTCTCGATCTTCGAGGCCAAGGATGATCGGAACGACGCGACGTGCTCTCGGCTCGATGGCGGATCGGATGCGCCGATTGTCAGGCAGCAAGGCGTCGACGAATTGCGTGACATCGCGAAGCTTGTCGCAGCGGCCGGCTATGACGACGGCCGCGTGGTGATCGACCCCTCCGTCGTACGCGGCCTCGAATATTACACCGGTCCGGTCTACGAGGTTGAGCTGCTTGTCGAGACGAAAGACGAGAAGGGCCGTCCGGTGCGCTTCGGCTCGGTCGGTGGCGGCGGGCGCTATGACGGTCTCGTCTCGCGCTTCCGCGGCGAGCCGGTGCCGGCGACCGGCTTTTCCATCGGCGTGTCGCGCCTGCAAGCCGCGCTGTCGCTGATCGGCAAGCTCGACACCAAGCCCCAGGCCGGTCCTGTGATCGTGACCATCTTCGACCGCGACCGCATCGCGGAATACCAAGCCATGGTGAAGGAGCTGCGCGACGCCGGCATCCGCGCGGAACTCTATCTCGGCAATCCGAAGAACTTCGGCAACCAGCTCAAATACGCCGACCGCCGCCGCTCTCCTTGCGCTGTGATCCAGGGTTCCGACGAGCGCGACGCGGGCGAGGTGCAGATCAAGGACCTGATCCTCGGCGCGGAACTCGCGCAACTGGAGAAGGATCGCGACGACTATCTCCAGAAGCAGGCGCAGGCCCAGCAAAAGGTGAAGCGCGGCGATCTCGTCGCGGCGGTTCGGGCGGTGCTCGACCGTCACGGAATCGTCTGGGATTAGAGACCGTCCAGGCTTTTGTTTTGTCGCGTTTTCTTCGCGCGAACCGGCATCCGCTGCGCCCGAAAACGTCCAGCAGCGGAAACAAAACCTTGGATTCTTCCGGATTGATCCGGGGCACCGCCACACCGGTCGCCGCTTCCTCCGATCCGTTCTTCTGTCCGCCACGGAACGTTTCGCGGTTTGGTAGCGTTGTGCTTACGAGCACGCAAATAACACGAAGAATCGGAGGTGGCCGTGCCCTATCCCCGGCAGCCCGCGCTTCCGCAGGCCATGCAGCAGCACGGCGGTCGCCACCGGCCGCGCAAGTCTGATTCCAATGCTGTTTCGGAGCATGATGCGCGCGTCGAGCCCCAACAGGCTCCGCGCCTTGTTCCGTCGCACGATGCCGACGATGCGGAACAGGCTCAGCCGCGACACGAGCGTGCCGGCGACTGAGCCCGTTTCATTTCAATCAAAAGCGTTCGATCAGAACCGCGTCCGCGCGAACACCCGCACGGTTCGACCGGGTTGCAGCACGTCGTCCTTGCGGAACGAGACGTGGTTGCGGACGTCCGCGTCCAGCAGATTGTCACCGACGATGCCGAGCGTGATCTCCTGCGGCACGCCATATCCGCTGTGGCGGAGCGTGGTCGTATAGCTCAGCTCCGCCTTGAGCAACGTATAGGCCGAGGTCGGCGTTTCCTCGTCGGCGATCTTGCTTTGCTTCAGCGCATGGATCGCGCCGATACGGGCGAACCATTCGTTGCTGCGCCACCAGATTCCGCCCCCGAAGCGTTGCGCCGGCAGACGGGGCACCACGCTGCCATCCGAGAAGCGTGCGCGGACGATGTCGTACATGCCGTCGATGCCGAACATCCCTGAGCCCAGCGGCGCGACATCGAGCTGGGCCGCGATCTCGGCACCCGTGAAGCGGGCGTCGCGCTGGGTGTAGAGCGCCTGCCGCGATTCATGGCCGTGGCCGTGACCGTGCTCCTCCTCATGATGGTGACCGTGATCGTCATCATGATCGTCGTCGTGATCGTCATGATGGGCGTGAGAATGGCACGAGGCGAAATCCTCGCGGCAGAACTGATCGGTCAGCCGCCGATAGATGAATCCGTTGAACCGCGTGTGATAGACCGAGGCATCGAAGCGCAGCGGTCCCTCGGCGCGCTTGAGGCCGAACTCGATGGTCTGCGCGGATTCGATGCCGAGATTCGGATTGCCGACATCGAACGTTCCGGTGGCGTGATGGCCGCCGCGCGAGAACAATTCGGCGGCGCGCGGGGCGCGCTCCACGTGCTGCGCGGTGAGGCTCGCCACGAGGCCCATGGGCAGGTCCTGCAACAATCCGGCCGAGACGCTGGCCGGCGTGAAGCGCAGGTTGCGGTTGATCGCAACGTCGGGGTTCACGAACAGATCGGGCATCGTGCCGTCCACGCGGACATGCTCCACGCGTCCGGCCAGTTGGAAGCGTGTGCCCTGGCGGAAATCGAACTCGTTGAACAGGAAGGCGGCCACGCTCGCGGTGCGATTGGGATCGAACAATCCGCCGTCCTCGCTCGAAGCGGTCAGCCTCTGGTGACTCGCCTGGATGCCGAAGGCGGTGTTCAGCGTGGCCCAGCTCAGGTCATAGGGCACGAACTGGAATTCCGTGCGGCCCTCCCAGGCGCGGTTGGTGAAGGTCTGGTGGATCTCCTCGCCACCGTCGTGCGAGGCCAGCTCGTTGTGGTGATAGTCGCTGCCGCCGAGCCAGAACCGCACCGTGTCCAGGATGGAGGATTGCGGTCGGAACTCGCCCTTGGCGGTGAACCGCGTCTGGCGCATGTCGATGCGCGCCTTTTCCTCCGCGCCTTCCTGGCCGGGGATGCCGTAGAGGCTGCGATAGGACGAGATCGCGGCACCCACGAAGCCGCCGTCGAAGAAGTACGTTCCGCCGAGCGACTGGCCGTGCGATTTCGCGAAGGAGTTGGGCTGCCGGCCGTCGGTTGCGGTCGGCGCGTGATCGTCCGGGAAGAGGTAAGGATAGCTCGGAATGCCATAGGCGCTGGCGTTGCGGCCGAAGGCGTCGGCGTGGATGGCGACATTACCATGGCCGAAGTCGGCCCAGATGCCGCCGTCGGCGCCGCGATCCACCGACGAATATCCCCCTTCGAGCTCCACATTCATTCCGCGCGGCGGAAGTGCGGTGGGAATGCGGTTGTTGGTGACGTTGACCACGCCGCCGATGGCCTGGGAGCCCCAGCGCAGCGTCGCCGGGCCGCGCACCACCTCCACCTGCCGGGCGGCAAACGGATCGAGCGGAACGGCATGATCCTCGCCAAGTGTAGAGGCGTCATGGATGCCGATGCCGTTCTCCTGGATGCGCACCCGGTTGTTGTCGAGGCCGCGGATCACGGGCCGGCTCGCGACGCCCGGCGCGAAGGACGACGACGAGATGCCGGGCCGGACCGCCAGGAGGTCGCCCAGGGTGCGGGCGGTGCTGCGCACGATCTCGTCGCGGGTCATGACGGTCACCGGCGCGAAGGCATCCGGAACGACGATCAAGCCGCCGGATCCGCCGGGGGCGGAGGTCTGGGTCTCGAAGGGGCTCGGCGCCTCGACATTGATCGACGGCAGGTCGATCGCCTCCGGTGCTGGCGGTGCCGTCTGACCCCATGCGCTCGATAGGGCGAGGATCGATACGCCCGCTGCAAGCCAGGCCGTCTGCGATTTGTTCATGGATCAGGAATCCCCCGTGACGCGAGAAATGTAACAATATAACGTTTCTTATTCGGGGAGGGCAGCCCCCGCAAGGGCATGGGAGCCTGTGGAAAACTTTTGATCGGGCTCCGAACGGGGCAATTCGGCCGTTTTGCGTGACTTAAGGCGGTGTCATCTCCCCGTTAAGGGCGTCGGCCGCTTGTCATCGAAAGCTTAATCCCGACGTGCTAGACCCCGCGCCAATCTGACAAACACGCGACAGAACAAGCCCAAGCCAAAGCTTCGAACAGACCACCGACGGATGATCATTCTCAACCCACCAGCGCCGCCGGAGCGCGCGCAGTCCCTCGTGGCCGCCTATGAACAGGCGGGCTATCGGCGCGTGGAGCCGGCGATCCTTCAGCCGGCCGAGCCGTTTCTCGATCTCTCGGGCGAGGACATCCGGCGGCGGATGTATCTGACCACCGACGCCGAGGGCCGCGAATTGTGCCTGCGGCCGGACCTGACCATCCCGGTGTCCTGCGACTATCTGGCGTCGCCCGGTGCCGGCACGCCCCAGGGCTTCTGCTATCTCGGCCCCGTGTTCCGCAACCGCACGGCGGCGCCGCCGGAGTTTCTCCAGGCCGGCATCGAATCCTTCGGTCGCGAGGACAAGGCGGCGGCCGACGCGGAAATGCTGGCGCTGGGCCTTGAGGCCACCGCGCATTACGGCCTTGCCACGCCCGAGATCCGCATGGGCGACATCGCGCTCTTCGTGTCGCTGATCCAGGGCCTCGACCTCGCGCCGGCCTGGAAGCGGCGCCTGATCAAGGATTTCGACCGCAAGGCCTCGCTCGCCCACGACCTCGATGCGCTGTCGCTGTCGGCCGACCGCGAGCGTCCGGAGTATCAGGGTGTGCTTGCCGCGCTCGCCGGCTCCGATCCGCATGCCGCGCGCGCGCTCGTCACCGATCTTCTCTCGATCGCCGGCATCAGCGCGGTTGGCGGCCGCTCCGTCGCCGAGATCGCGGAGCGCTTCCTGGAGCAGGCGGCGCTCGGCAGCGCCAGCGGATTGCCGCAGGCGGCACGCGGATTGATCGAGCGTTTTCTCGCCATCTCCGGCGATCCCGACAGCGCGGCGGCGGAGCTTCGCGCTCTGGCCTCGGAAGCGAATGTCGATCTTGGTCCCGCGCTCGACATGTTCGAAAGCCGCGCGGGCTTTCTCGCCGCGCGCGGCATCGACGTGTCGCGGATCCGCTTCTCGACCGGATTCGGCCGCGGACTCGATTATTACACCGGCTTCGTGTTCGAACTGGCCGAGCCGTCGGCCAAGGTCGGCCGGCCATTCGTCGCCGGTGGCCGTTACGACGATCTCCTCAGCCGGCTCGGGGCCAAGCAACCGATTCCGGCGGTCGGCTTTGCGATCTGGATCGAACGGGTCGCCAATGGAGGCGCGGCATGAGCACGCTGGTCATCGCCGTCCCGTCCAAGGGCCGCTTGCAGGAGAACGCGCATGCGTTCTTCGCGCGCGCCGGGCTCGATCTCGTCAAGCCGCGCGGCGTCCGCGATTATCGCGGCGCTATCGCCGGCCTGCCGGGCGTCGAGGTCGCCTATCTCTCCGCGTCGGAAATCACCGCCGCGCTGGCGCAAGGCTCGGTCCATATCGGCATCACCGGCGAGGACCTGGTGCGCGAGATGATCGCCGATGCCGACAGCCGCGTCGTGCTGATCGAAGGTCTAGGATTCGGTCAGGCGAATGTCGTGGTCGCGGTGCCGCAAGCCTGGATCGACGTGCGCACCATGGCCGATCTCGATGACGTGGCGACCGCGTTCCGGATTCGTCACGACCGCAAGATGCGCGTGGCGACGAAGTACATCAACCTGACGCGCGGCTTCTTCTCAGGCCAGGGCATCACCGATTATCGGATCGTCGAAAGCGCGGGCGCGACCGAGGGCGCGCCGGCCGCCGGCACGGCCGAGCTGATCGTCGACATCACCACGACCGGCGCGACGCTTATCGCCAACGGCCTCAAGGTGGTGGACGACGGCACCATCCTGCGGTCGCAGGCGCATATGGTCGCCTCGCGCGGCGCGATCTGGGACGAGAGCGCGCGCGAAACCGCGCGCAGCATCCTCGACCGGATCGCCGCCCAGGCCCGGGCGCGATCCTATCGCGAGGTGCGCACGCGCTTTCCCGGCTGCAACGATGCCTTGCTGGAACAGGCGCGCGAGCGCTTCGGCGTGGCCTCGCCGTTCGGCGCGCCGACCTCGTCGGGCATGCTGACGCTGCATTGTCCGCCGGGCGCGGTCTATGGATTGGCGAGTTTCCTGCGCGAGAAGGGCGCCGACACGGTTTCGGTGGTCGAGCTTGAATATGTGTTCTCGCCGGACAACCCGCTGTTCAATCGGCTGACGGCCGGATTGGGTTCCTGACCGGAGATTCCGGCCGGTTATCGGGTTCCAATTCGTCGCGGCGGCGCACCTCCTTTCCGCCATAAGCCTCCCTATATCGTCGGACGACGCCAGATTTCCGGCGGACGTCCGGCCAGGGAGGCCCATCCGATGAATGCCCAGGAACGCCAGCTTATCGATCAATTGTTCGCGCGGTTGGCGACGCTCGAAAGTGCCCAGCGCGACCCGCAGGCCGTGGAGGCCATCCGCCAGGGGCTGACGCAGGCGCCGAACGCGGTTTACGCGCTCGTCCAGACGGTCCTGGTGCAGGAGGAGGCGCTCAAGCGCGCCGCCGAACGCATCGAGGCGCTGGAGACGCAGCAGGGCGAAGCCCTTAACGGAGAACGCGAGCCCGCCGGGTTCCTCGATGGCATGCGCGACATGATTTTCGGTCGGGAGCAGGGGCAGGGTCGCAATCAGGCGCGCGGCGCAGTGCCGCCTACCGCTCCACAATCCGGCCACCGGCCGATGGGTCTTCCGCCGGGCATTGGCGGTGGCGGTCCCCGGCAGCCGTTGGGTGCCAACGCGCAGGCGCGTGCGGCGGGCGCAGGTGGCAGCTTTCTCGGCACAGCCGGCGCTGCGGCGACCGGCGTGGTCGGCGGTGCGCTCCTGATGAACACGCTGCAAGGGCTGTTCGGTGGCGACCAGGCCAAGGCCGCGGAGAGCCCGGCGCCACAGCCCTCTTCGCAGGAACCCGCCGCCCAAGAGTCGGCCGCGGACTCCGCTGACGACGAACGTCAGTACGCCCATCACGACGATTATGGAGATGATG
>Ga0180217_1001497_pt1 | contig 25251 bp, 19 predicted proteins | sample eDN3rd37CBELigOP_FD_128521 | JGI IMG/M metagenome (GOLD analysis project Ga0180217, IMG submission 128521) | Enriched Organic Plus compost microbial communities from Emeryville, California, USA - eDNA 3rd pass 37_C BE-Lig OP (version 2) (version 2) ... | reverse complement strand
TTTCGAGGCGCTGTATCAGGCCGGCGCTTCGGCGATCTTCCCGCCCGGCACGGTGATCGCGGACGCCGCCGTCAACCTCATCGAGGACCTCAACCGCAGGCTCGGATACGGACCAAAGCAAGCGGCGGAGTAATTCGCGTCAGCTCGCCTTCGCCGTCGGGATCGAGCGCTCCAGAGCCGCCAGGGCTTCGGAAAGACGCCGCTTGGCGCGCTCGATCTCGTGCTGGCTGATCGCCTCCAGATCGAGGAACAGGTCGAGACCGGTCACGTGCTCGATGATCACCTGCGGCCGTTGCGCGAGTTCGCCGAGAAGCCCTTCCACCGCATAGGGAATGACCTCGCGCTTGATGCCCTTCATGAGGATCGGCTCCAGCGGCCGCGCCCGCACCATGTCGCGCACGAGCGCATAGGTCTCGTAGCTCAGGCAGATTCCGCCCGGCTCCGCGATCGACTGCAGGCGCGCTGCGAGGTTCGCCTCCGCGCCGATGATCGTGTAGGCCATGCGGTCGTCGCTGCCGAAATTGCCCACGTTGCAGAAGCCCGTATTGATGCCCATGCGCACGCTCATCGGCGTTTCGATGCCGCGCTTGCGCCAGACGGCGTTCAGGTGATCCATGTGCTGCTGCATGTCGACCGCCATGCGCAGGCACGCGCGGGCATCCTCCTCCACTCCCTTCGTCTCCGGATCCCCGAAGAAGATGAGGATCGCGTCGCCGAAGAACTTGTCGATGGTCGCACCATGCCGGAGCGCGATGGCGGACATCTCCGTGAAGTAGTCGTTGAGGAGCTCCGTCAGGTCCTCCGGCTGGAGCCTTTCCGAGATGGCGGTGAAATCCTTGATGTCGGAGAAGAAGATCGTGAGCTTCTTGCGCTCGGTGGCGATCGCCACGTCCTTCTGTCCGCTGAAGATGCTCTTGTAGATCTGCGGCGACAGGTATTTCGCGAGCTTCATCGAGATGCCGGCCAGGAAATCGTTCGTTTCGGTGAGTTCCTGATTCATGCCGCGGATCAGCTTCTCCTGCCGGCGCTGCAGGAGGATGCAGGCAAGCCCCGCCATGGATGCGAGCGTGAGATAGATCAGGGAATACTTGAACGAGAAGATGTTCGCGAGGATCGGCTGATGGACCAGGATCTCCTGGATGCCGCGAACGTCGCCGACCTTCCAGTCGGTCTTCGGGCTGTCGGGATGGGTGTTGTGACAACCCACGCAGACCGGGCCCATCGTGACGGGCGCGGCCGTCCTGACGGTCTTGTCGAACATCGTGCCCGAGACCTCCACGATGGGCTGCTTCGGATCGGCCCTGAGCTTCGCGAGGGCCTGCAGCTCGAAGCCGTCGAGCTGGTGCGGCTCACGCCCCTTGAAGGTCATGTCGGAGACGAAGCGGTATTTCACGGCGCCATGGGAGCTGATCCGTTTTCCCAGCTCGATGGAGAGCGTCGCCGGGATCGGGATGGCACCCGGAATATCCCGGTAATTGTGCGTGACCGCGACCTCGCCCGGCGTTTCCAGCACGCGCGCGACCACGTCGCTGCCATAGAAGCTGCGCATGTCGTCGATGATGCGGCTGGTCTCGCTGGCCTGAAGGCGCAGGACATGTTCCGAGAGAAGCCGCAGGTCGAGCCACACGGCGACCGGCAGGCCCAGCACGCCAAGGATCACCGTCACGATCAGCAGAAGCCCCATGGCGCGCTGCTGATAGGACGCCCGTTCACCCAGTCCAGCCATGACAAGCCTCGCTGACGAACTTCAAGTCGGCAAAGGTCGATCATTTGCCGTTGCGGGCCGGGGTGCAACCCCAAATTCGGATGTTTCCGAAGGTTTTCAGGCCGCCTGGAACAGTATTCGCCCCGCCCGCGAGCGCTTTCATTCGAGCTTGATGTTCGCGGTCTTGATCACCTTCTCCCATTTGGCGCCCTCGGCCCGCATATAGGCCGACATTTCCTCGGGCGTGCTCTGCAGCACCTCGATCCCGGCCGCCGTGAGCTTGTCGCGGATCTCCTGCTGCTCCACGGCCTTCCGGTAGGCTTCGTTGAGCTTCGCGATGATCCCGGGCGGCGTGCCCGCGGGCGCCACGATGCCCTGCCATGCCCAGGCTTCGAAACCGGGATAATCGGCAGCGACGGGCGGCACGCCGGGCAAGCCGTCGAAGGGCCCCGGAGAGGCGACCGCGATGGCCTTGACGGGACCGGAGAGCTGCGAGCGCGCCGTGGCGAAATCGATGAACATCATGCCGATATTGCCGGCCACCAGATCCTGGACGGCGGGAGCCGCGCCCCTATAGGGCACGTGGGTGAGCTTGATCCCGGCCTCCTGCGCGAGCAGCTCGGTGGCGAGATGGAACGGGCTGCCGAGGCCGGGCGTGCCGTAGGTGACGCCGCCGGGATTCTGCTTGGCGGCGGCCACGAGCTCCTTGACCGAATTGACGTTGAGCTTGTTCGTGTTGACGAGCAGCACGAGCGCGAAGCGGCCGCTTAAGGAAATCGGGCTAAAATCCTTGTACGGATCGAAATTGAGCTTGGTGTAGAGCGTGCGGTTGGTGGCGTATGTCGCCGTGTCGCCGAGGAGCAGCGTGTATCCGTCGGACTCGGCCTTGGCGACGGCCTCGGCGCCGAGATTGGTGCCCGCTCCCGCCTTGTTCTCGATGACGAATTGCTGTCCCAGCTGCTTGCCGATATCGGCAAAGACGAGGCGCGCGAAGAAATCCGTTCCGCCGCCTGCCGCGTAGGGCACGACCACCCGGACGGGCCGGACCGGATAGTCGGCCTGCGCGAAGGCGCTCCAGGGCGACGAGGCGGCGCAGGCCGTCATGCCCAGAAGAATGCTGCGGCGGGTCAAAATCATCGCTTCCTCCAAGGATGTTTTCTTTGGAGGGAGAACTAAGGCCGAGCCTGTCACGGACAAGCTGGGCTCATCCGGCCCGTCGTGGGACGGGCTTGAGGGCCCTCTTACATGGCCCTCTCGATGGCGCGCTTGACCACCTGCTGCACTTCCTTGTTCGACAGGAAGAGGTCGTGGTTGATGATGCCGCCGCCGAACTCGGACGCATCCGCCACGCGCACGCCGAGGGCTTCGAGCCGCTCCCGGTCGGCCGCGCCCGCGCGGATGATGCCGCCGGCGAGCCTGCTCGAGACCGCGAGTGCCCGGTCGTTCGTGGAGCTGATGACGGTGATCTTCTTCGCGTCCGACCCCAGCCGCTCGAGGCCGCGGGCGAAGAGGTCGATGTCGATGTCGGGGGCGGCGAGAACCACCGCGCCGATGCGCTCCATGGCGCTCTCGCCGCCGGAGGCGCGCAGCATGCGCAGCGTCTCCAGGGTCAGGAGCGTCCCCATGCTGTGCGCCACGATGTGGATGCGCCCGCCGCTCGGCGTCTTGGCGATGGCGGTAAGCAGATCCTCCAGCGAGTCCCGCGACCACATGGCGGCCTCGCGGTCGGCCACATAGCTCAAGGTGGATGCGGCCGAGGGCCAGGTGAACAGGCCCGTGGCGCCCGCGAACCGGATGCCCTCCGACAGATCGATGGTGGACGCCGCCGCCGTCTCGAAGCTCTCGCGATAGCCGTGGATGTAGAGGAGAAGGTCGCGTCCGAAGGCCGCCTGGGCGAAGGCCTGGGCCGCGTTGCTGCGCTTGACCCCGTCCACCTTCGCGATGCTCCAGCCGGAGCCCCCGAGCAGCGAGCCCGAAGGCGGCGTGAGGCTCGCCTCCGCAAAGACCAGATCCGGCGAGCGCTCGCTGCCGAACCAGGGCGCCTTCGGCGGATCGCCCAGTGGCATCCGCGTGGTCGCCACCAGGAGCTTCGGGTCCTTTTCCAGGCCCGCGCGCGGCGCGGTGAGCGGGCTCGTCAGGACATTGTCATCCCCGAGACACCCGGAAAGGCCAATGGCGGCGAGGCAGACGATGGCGAGGCGAGAGAGGAGCGACATGAAGCCTGAGGATCAAGAGGTCAGGAGGTGGGAGCTGCTGTGTTGCCCCCGATCGTGGCATGCGCAAGGCAATGCCGGCGCTGTCCCATTAACGCACCACTCAAGGTAAACCATTGGTGAACGGAGCGCGGCGTTCCGCGCCTTGCTGCAACCCGAGGCTCTACATACCATCGCCGTGATGGTCGTCCTCTCCCGTATTCTCCTCTTCGTCATCGGATTGTTCATTCTCCCGCTCGGAGCCCATGCCCTCTGGTGGACCCTGCGTGAGGATGTCGCGCCCAGCTGGCGCGCCGCCGACTGGTCGAGCGCGCAGCTCCTGAAGCCGGCCTCGGAGAATCCCCAGGCCATCGTCGCGGTCTATGCCGCCCGGGTTGGCCGCTGGCGGGGCATCTTCGCCCACCACACCTGGATCGTGGTGAAGGAGGCCGGCGCGCGGCAATATACCCGCTACGACAAGGTCGGCTGGGGCAGCCCCGTGCGCACCAACGGCTGGGCGCCCGACGGGCGCTGGTTCGGCAATGCGCCGCATCCCGTCGCGATCATCGAAGGCGAGGCGGCCGAGCGCCTGATCCCGCAGATCCGCAAGGCCGTCGCGACCTATCCTTATGCCTCCTACGGCTCCTACAACGCCTGGCCGGGGCCGAACTCCAACACCTTCGTCGCCCATGTGCTCCGCGCCGTGCCGGAGCTGAACGCGGCCCTGCCGCCCACCGCGCTCGGCAAGGATTGGCGGCCGCTCGCCGACATCGTCGGCCTCACCCCGAGCCGCACCGGTATCCAGATCTCCCTCGCGGGCTATGCGGGCCTCGCGCTCGGCTGGGTGGAGGGGATCGAGATCGACTTCATGGGACTGGTCGCCGGAATCGACATTCGCCGCCCTGCCCTGAAGATTCCTGCCTGGGGACGAATTGGAATGGACCCGATCACGTGGTGAAAGCCTCACCCGAATCCGGTATGGCTGATTCCATGACCGGGGGTTCTCACAAAAGGGCGGATGTGACGGCGCAGGCCGTGGCGTCGGGCGACCGCGCGGCGCTGGCGCGCGCCATCACGCTCATGGAATCGCGCCGCGCCGACCATCGCGAGAAGGCCAGCGCCCTCCTTCAGGAGCTGATGCCCCGCACCGGCCGGGCCGTGCGCATCGGCATCACCGGCGTTCCCGGCGTCGGCAAGTCGACGACCATCGACTCGCTGGGCAGCATGCTCACGGAAAAGGGCCACAAGGTCGCCGTGCTCGCGGTCGATCCCAGCTCCACCCGCACGGGCGGCGCGATCCTCGGCGACAAGACGCGCATGGCGCGGCTCTCGAGCGACCCGAACGCCTTCATTCGCCCCTCCCCCTCCTCGGGCACCCTCGGCGGCGTCGCGGCCAAGACCCGGGAGACGATGCTGCTCTGCGAGGCCGCAGGCTTCGACGTGATCCTCGTGGAAACGGTGGGCGTCGGGCAGTCGGAGACGGCGGTGGCCGACCTCACCGATTGCTTCCTCGTGCTCATGCTGCCCGGCGCGGGCGACGAGCTGCAGGGCATCAAGAAGGGCATTCTCGAGCTCGCCGACCTGATCGCGGTCAACAAGGCAGACGATGCGGGGGTGAAGGCCAAGGCGGCCGCCGCCGAGTACAAGGCGGCCCTCCACATCCTGAGCCGCGCCTCTCCCAACTGGACCCCGCCGGTGCTCACCATTTCGGGCCTGACCGGACAGGGCCTCGACGAACTCTGGACGAAGGTGCTCGACCATCGCAGCCGCTTGGAGGCCAGCGGCGAACTCGCCGCGAAGCGGCGCGAGCAGGACTCGAAATGGATGTGGGCCCTGGTCCACGAGCGCCTGCACGAGCGGCTCACCCACGATCCGGCCCTGAAGAAGCGCGTTCCGGAAATCGAAAAGGGCATCGCCGAGGGCACCCTGTCCCCCGATGCCGGCGCCAGCGAGATCGTGAGGCTGCTGGGGCTTTAGGCTTCTGCGCCGCCTCCCCCTCTCCTGCTGCGTCATGGCCGGGCTCGGCCCGGCCGTCCCGATGCGAAAAGCGCCGCGTCTCACCCAATCGGGATCACCGGCACAGGGCCGGCGATGCCAACGCGAAAGCGAAGAGGGCTTATCCCAACAGCGCGGGCGCCAGGCGGATGCCGCCGACCTCGATGCCGTTCCAGTTCCTGAACACCGGCTGCGCCAGGGCCTTGACCGCCGTGCGCTCCTCGTCGCTCAGCGGCAGGAAGCGCAGGATGAGGCCCGCCATCATGGCTTCCGCCGCGCGGGCATTGCCGTCCTCGGCCTTGAGCGCGACGCCGTAGCCGAGCTCGGGGAAGCTCGCGCAATAGACGCCCTCGGCGCCGACCTTCACGAAGGCGCGCTCCTTCAGGATCTCCATGAGCCTTGTGTCGAAGCGCCCGGTGCCGGCCACCATGAAGGGGTGCGCGGCGACCGACTTGCGGATGCGCTCGGCGGCCGCCCTGGCGCCGGCGGACAGGCCGGCGCCCGTGCCGAACCTGGCGAAGCCGAAGGCCAGCGCCGGCAGCCGGATCGCGTAGGTCGGGATCGAGCAGCCGTCGATTCCGCTGTTCTCCATGCTGTGGCAGGCGCCGGTCGCATCCTCCAGCGCCTCGCGCACCATGCGCTGCACCGGATGGTTCGGGCTCACATAGCCCTTCGGGTCCTCGCCCGTGGCGCAGGCCAGGCAGATGAAGCCCGCATGCTTGCCCGAGCAGTTGTTGTGGAGCGCGCTCGGCTCACCGCCTTGCGCCGCGAGCGCGCGGTTCGCCGCCTCGCCCATGGGCCAATGGGTGCCGCATTCGAGGCAGCCGGCATCCCGCCCGGCCTTGGCGAGCATGGATTCGGCCACCCGCACATGCTCCGGCTCGCCGGAATGCGACGCGCAGGCCAGCGCGATCTCCTCATCCGTCAGGCCGTATTTGTCCGCCGCCCCGCTCTCGAGGAGCGGCAGGGCCTGCAGGGCCTTGACCGCCGAGCGCGGGAAGACGCGCCGGTCCACGTCGCCGAGGGAAAGAACCGTGGCGCCGTCCGCATCCACCACCGAGACGCTGCCCCTATGGCGCGATTCGACCAGCGGCCCGCGGGTGACCTCCACAAGAAAAGGGTTATCCATGAATGCCCCGTCTTTGAAAACGGCGGTCTTTTGGGCGCGGTTTCTCCAGATGTCAAAGGGGGTATTATTACAAAGAAGCCCAAACCCTTTCGAATGCTCCGCTTGCGGCCACGTCTGTCAGGCCCTAAACCCTCCGTCCTTGGACAAAGGAGAGATCCTGATGCGCATAGCGATGATCGGGTCGGGGTATGTTGGGCTGGTGTCGGGGGCCTGTTTTGCGGATTTCGGGCATGAGGTCTGCTGCGTGGACAAGGACCCGGCCAAGATCGAGGCGCTCCAGCGCGGCGAGATCCCGATCTTCGAGCCGGGCCTGGCCGAGCTGGTGGCCAAGAACGTGCGCGAGGGCCGCCTGACCTTCACCACCGCCCTGCCTGCGGCGGTCAAGGGCGCCGAGGCGGTGTTCATTGCGGTCGGCACCCCCTCGCGCCGCGGCGACGGCCATGCCGACCTGTCTTATGTCTACCAGGCCGCCCGCGAGATTGCCGGGGCGATGGACGGCTACACCGTGGTGGTGACCAAATCCACCGTGCCGGTGGGCACCGGCGACGAGGTCGAGCGCATCATCCGCGAGACCCGGCCCGAGGCCGAGTTCGCCGTGGTCTCCAACCCGGAATTCCTGCGCGAGGGCGCGGCGATCGCCGACTTCAAGCGGCCCGACCGCATCGTCATCGGCACCGACGATGCGCGCGCCCAGGGCGTCATGAGCGAGATCTACCGCCCGCTCTATCTCAACCAGTCGCCGGTGCTGGCCATGTCGCGGCGCACGGCCGAGCTGACCAAGTATGCGGCCAATGCCTTCCTGGCCACCAAGATCACCTTCATCAACGAGATCGCGGATCTGTGCGAGCATGTCGGCGCGAACGTGCAGGACGTCGCCCGCGGCATCGGGCTCGACAACCGCATCGGCTCGAAGTTCCTGCATGCCGGTCCCGGCTATGGCGGCTCGTGCTTTCCCAAGGACACCCTGGCCCTGATCAAGACGGCGCAGGATTTCGAGGCGCCGATGCGGCTGGTGGAGACGGTGGCGGCGGTCAACAGCCAGCGCAAGCGTGCCATGGGCCGGAAAGTGATCGCCGCCTGCGGCGGCTCGGTGCGGGGCAGGACGATCGCCGTGCTGGGGCTGACCTTCAAGCCGAACACCGACGACATGCGCGAGGCGCCCTCGATCGACATCATCACCGCGCTGCAGGATGCGGGCGCGAAGATCCGGGCCTATGACCCGGAGGGCATGCCGGCGGCGGCCGCCATGCTGACCGGGGTGGAATATGCGCGCGATCCTTACGACTGCGCGCGGGATGCGGATGCGATGGTGATCGTGACCGAGTGGGACCTGTTCCGGGCGCTCGACCTCAAGCGCCTGAAGGCGGCGCTGGCGCAGCCCGTGGTGGTGGACCTGCGCAACGTCTACCGCCCCGAGGAGATGCGCCGGAACGGCTTCACCTATATCAGCGTCGGACGGCCCTGAACCGCGCTGGTATGTTCACGCGGGCCTCGTCCCGTGCCATATCTGCGCCCGACTCACATTCGCTTGAAGCCGACGCCATCTGGAGCGCCCCATGCAGACTTTCTTCGTCGAGATCAAATGCAAGCTCGGCAAGACCTATGCCGTCGCCAACACCCTCGCCGACCGGGAGATCGCATCCGAGATCTATTCGACGGCGGGCAATTACGACATTCTCGCCAAGTTCCACGTGGATGACGGCGTCGATATCGGCCACTTCATCGCAGAGAACGTGCAATCGATCCCCGAGATCGCCGACACGCACACGATCATCACCTTCAAGGCGTTCTGACGGACGCATCCTGCGGGAAGCGGATTCCGGCATACCGGGGACGACGATGCGCTCTCCATGCGCGAGAGCGTCGGATGAATCGCGAATTCGCGGTTCGAGCCTCTACTGCGTCACCGCGCTCGTTTCCGTCACATCGCTCACCGGGCGCGTGACCTCGGCGAGGTACGGGCCGATGCCTTCGTAGCGATCCAGGCGGCGGACGATCTTCGAGTCGATCTTGTTGTAGAGTTCGGCGACCGTGACGGATCGACGCTTGCGGCCCTTGCCTTCCATGAACAGGCCCTTGTTGGCCTTGGCCGCCTTCGGGAACAGCGTGGAGGCCTTCATGTTCGGGTCCTGGTCCAGCACCTCGAGGAAGCGCACGGCGCTCTTCGCGCCGAGGAAATGCGCGAGATAGAGCTCGGCTTCCGCGAGTTCGCGCTCGCCCTGCGCGATGAGCGCGCGCTCCACGTCCTTGATCAGCTCACCGGCCATCAGGGCCGAGAAATAGGGATCCGTGCGCAGACCCATGATCCACTCGCGATCCTTGCTGCTCACGACCGCCTCGCCATCGACGAAGCGGATCGCCTCCGCCGCGGCGGCGAAGCCGTAATCGGCGGCGTGCAGCGCGACGGTCTCGAGCCATGTGCTGTCGATGAACTGGAACAGGCCCTGCGCGGAAGAGGTCGGCGCCTTGGCCTCCGGCGAGAGGCTCGATTCCACATCGGCGAGCGTCATCATGTAGACCGGATCGACGCCCGTCACATGCGCCGCCTTGAGGATGGAGTGAACCAGCCAGCGCGGGATGTTGCGTCCGTTGAACGGGATGATCTCATCCGGATTGCCGAACGCCTCCGGCGGCTCCTCCACGGGCTTCGGCTTCGTCTTCTTCTTGAGGGAGAACGCTCCGTCGAGGATCGCCTGGAAGAGACCAGGCTCCCTGCCCAAGGCGGGCGTATAGGCGACGGGCGCCAAAATCGCTTGGGCGGCGGAGGCCATCACCGGTTGAGCCACGGAGGCCGTTTGGGCCACCGGGTCCGTCGCCGGTTGGGCCGCCGCGACCGGAGTCACGGGAGCGGCAGGGGGCGTCTTGATCATGGCGGTCGGCAGGGTGGCGACGGCGGCAGGTCCCGCCGTCACCCCCTGAACTCCAACCAGCAGGCCCAGCGCGAAGGTCACCCGAACCGATTGGCGGCAAAGGCCGCCCTGGCGAGTATCCGCAACGGGTTGCGGCACAGCGCACAGCAGCGTTCTTCCATTACTCGGCATCACACTTGTTCCCGCAAGGTCCGGATTCTTTTCGGGTCCGAACCACCCCTTGTGTCATTCTGGGACAAGAGTTGACGGGTAGATGTGTCGAGAATCGGTCAGCTTGACGGTAACAAGGCGGCTTTCGGAGCCTTTTAGTCACTTTCCCCGGGAATGAATCCCTAAATCCGAAATTTTTTTACGATGATTGGGCCACGAGCTGCGCGTTCGTGCGCTCGAGACGCTGCGCCAATTCGCGCATGACGGCCAGTGACATCTGCGGGAACTGGGCCAGCAATTCCAGGAAAACGCGCTTGTCGATGCGCAGCGCGGTGGTCGGCTCGGCGGCCATGATGGTCGCGGAACGGGGGCTGTCGGACAGGATGCCCATTTCGCCGAGCAGCGCATTGGCCTCGAGTTGCGCCACCTGGATTTCCCCGCTCGGGGTGTTGAGGAGCACGCTGGCCTTGCCGTCGAGGAGAACATAGGCCGCGTCGGACGGATCGCCCTGGGAGAAGAAGCGCTGGCCCGGCGCGAATTGAACCCGCTCGCTCGTGAACGCCAGAAGCTTGAGCCTCGCCGGATCGATATCCCGGAACATGGGCACCTGCCTCAGGGACTGAACCTCCGTTTCAAGGGTCATGCCACCTCTCCCGCTATGCTTTGGGGGCGCTCCGCCTCGGACCTACGTCCCTGCGGGCCGCCCGTTTTTTCCGTGACGATACGTCCGTCGCTGAACCGCATCAGAACATCGAAAGTCGCCGCCTGTCGATCATTGGGCAGCACCATGAACAGGCTTTGTTGATCAAGAAGCTCGATCAGCGCGTGAAGGATCCTCTCGGCGCGCTCCTCGTCGAAGGGCGCGAGCGCGCCGTCGATCACCAGAACATCGGGGCGCTTCACCAGGCAGCGCACGAGATTGACGCTGGCGCGCTCCTGCGGCGAGAGAAGCCGCCCCGCCGTGCCCACCTCGTGATCGAGGCCGATCCGCTCCACATCCTCCAGAAGGTCGAACTCCCTGACGACGGCCGCGACGGCCTCGGCAACGCGGTGGCGGGCGTCCGCAACCTGATAATTGACGCGGCCGAACAGCAGGTTGTCGCGCAGCGGCGCCGCGGCGCAGATCCTGTCGGGATCGTAGAACTCCACGCCTTTCGCATTCGCCTTCTCGAGCGTCTCGCGCACGATGCGCCGCGCCTCGACGATCCGGGCTCTGAGCTCATCGTCGAGCAATCCGAGACGGTGCCTGGATTCGATATAGGCGAGCGGCAGGGAGAGCAGCCTCGTCCGCTCGTCGCGCCGCATGTCGGCGCCGTTTCTCGCCCTGCGGCGCAGGATGGCCTGGAATTCCGGCAGCTCCTCCGCCCCGATGAAGGAGAACTGCGCAAACAGCGAATGGCCGGGCGGAAGTCCCTGGAAGATTTCGGCCATCGTCTCCGCGATCCGCAGACCCATCTCCGTGAGCGTATCCGTGAGCCCTGCCCTGTCGATGGCGCTGCGGAAGAGCCGGTTGTCCGCGAGGTTGCGCCCCATGAAGGCGTCGGAGACCGGGACGCCGAACAGAAGATTCTCGGCGATGCTCGCCTGCTCGTTGTAGCGCGCGATGTCGAACGGCTCGACCAGATCGGCCATACCGTTCGAATGGAAGTTCTCGCGCAGGCGGGTCCGCGCCTCGACCAGGCGCCCGGCGAGGGCGGCATGGCGCTCCGGATCGATCGAGCCCGCGAGGCCGAAGAGGTAGATCGCCTCCCCCATCTCCACCCGCTCCAGGAGATCGACGAGGATGCGGTCGAGCTCCTGCTCGTCCGTCAGGCCGAGCCTGCCATAATCGATCCACTGGTCGGCGACGCTCTCGAAGGGATTGCCGGTCCTGGCGGCCTCGGCGATGCGCCGCGCCGCTTCGCGCCGGTCCTCTTCGGTCTTGCCCAGCGGCCTGAGGCGCAGGCCGTAGATGAGATTGTCCCGGATGCTGCCGGGAAACAGGATCGGATCGACGCCGGCATAGGCGATCCGGCGACCGGTCACGGAAGCGGGAAGCTGCGCGAGATTCCGATCGGCGATGGTGATCTCGCCGGAATAGTTCGAGATGCGCCTCGCCAGAACGCGCGCCAGAAGGCTCGCGGCAGGGCCCCCGTTGGAGATCAGCGCCACCTTGGCGGGCAGATCGATCGCGAAGGAGACGTTGTCGAGGACGAGGTCGCCGTGGGAGCCGCTGATGCTGAGGCCTTCTGCGCGCAGCGGTCCCGTGAGCGGGATGTCCTCGCCCTCATCCCTGGCGTCGATCATCGGCCCCAGCCGCTCTTCCGCGAAATGCTGCGTGACCTGATCGTACTTCACCTGCACGTCGAGGCGCTGCTGGTCCCAGTCGATCAGCTCCTTCAACGGCGGCGGCAATTCGCGATAGGCGCCGATCACGGCAACGAGCTGACCGATGTCGAGCGTGCCGCGCAGGGCGAAGTAGCCGCCGATCGAATAGAACAGGAACGGCGTGACCTGCGAGAGGAAGTTGTTGAGGAATTTGACCGCGAATTTCCGGTTGTAGATTTTCAGGCGGATCGAGAAGAGCCTGAAGAGGCGGTTGCCGATCTCAGCCCTCTCCCAGGCATAGGCGTTGTGCACATGCACGACTTCGATGCCGTCGAGCACCTCGCCGATGCGGCCGGCCAATTCGCGCGATGCGAGTTGCCGCTCCTTGCCGAGGCGCAGCAATTCGCGCCGCAGACGCGGAATGACCGTGAACTGAACCGCGATCACGCCCAGCGCCATGAGGCCCAGCCAGACGTTCTGCACCATGATGAAGACCAGTGCAGTCATGGCCTGGAGACCGAGCAGGACAGGCGTGATGAACGCGTCACCGATGAAGCCGCCGATCGGCTCGACCTCGTCCTTGATGATGGTGGCCGTCTCGGAGGACTTGATCGTGCGCAGCGCCTCCGGCGTGAAGCGCAGCACCATCGCGAAGAGATCGAGGCGCATGCGCCTGAGCATGCGCTCCCCGAGCACGCCCTTGGCGACGTTGACCCAGTACTTGAAGCCGTTGTTCACGACGACGAAGAACAGGAAGAGGCACGAGAGCCCGATGAGCAGGCCGATGCGGCCCACCTGGAACCCTTCGAAGAGCTGCACGGACCCGCCGCCCATCCATTGCGGCAGATCGATCGCGATTCGCAGGAAGGGTGCCGTAACGTTTCCATCGACGAAGGCCTCGCCCTGAATGGCCTGGTTCACGATCTGGCGAGGGAGGTCCAGTGAAATGAAATAAAATGGCTGCGACAGCAGCACGACGAAGCAGATGAACAGCTGATCGCGCTTCGAATGGGTCCAGATATAACGGAAGAGGCTCTTTTCCATTGACGTAAAGTTACATCCTTAAACCCCAGAGCGAACCTCTTCCCGATCTTGAACCACGCCTTATTTGACCGGTGGGGGCATGAGAAGAGGTAGAGACGGAGGATGTATCGTCAACCGATGCACCCTCCTGCCAGGGGGCAGCCGCATGGCGGATATGGTCACCAGCATGATGCAGCAGGTCGGCTCCCATGCGGCTCAGCAGGGTCGCTCCGGGGGCCCGCGCGTGCTCATCTACAGCCACGATACGTTCGGACTCGGGCATCTGCGCCGGTCGCGGGCCATCGCGAACGCCATCGTCGGCGAGCGGTCGGACGCGTCGGTCGTCATCATCTCGGGCTCGCCCGTGATCGGCAATTTCGAATTTGGGAGCGGGGTCGACTACATCCGCATCCCCGGCGTCACGAAGCTGCCGGACGGCGATTACCGGAGCCTCAACCTCAACGTGGAGCTCGACGAAGCGGTCGGCCTGCGCGAGGCGCTGATCCTCCAGACGGCGAAGTCGTTCCGGCCGGACGTGTTCATCGTGGACAAGGAGCCCACCGGCTTCCGGGGCGAGGTGCTGCCCGCCCTCGACTATCTCCGGAACACGGGCTGCCGCCTCGTGCTCGGCATCCGCGACGTCCTGGACGAGCCCGCCCTCCTGGTACCCGAATGGGAGCGCAAGGGGGCGAAGGACGCGCTCATCCGCTATTACGACGAGATCTGGGTCTATGGGCTCAAGGACGTCTATCAGCCCCTCCTGTCCCTCGGCCTGCCGCCGGAGGTGAGCGAGCGCATCACCTATACCGGCTATCTGCGCCGCGAGGTGCCGCCCACCCCGACGCTGACGAAATATCCCAAGATCACGAAGCAGCCCTTCGTCCTCGTGACCACGGGCGGGGGCGGCGACGGCGACGATCTCATCGACTGGGTGATCTCGGCCTACGAGGCCGACCCGACGCTCGAGCAGCCGGCCCTGATCGTCTTCGGCCCCTTCATCGACCGCGACAGGCGCCGCGCCTTCGTGGAGCGCATCGCCCAGCAGCCGAAGCTCGACGCGATCTCGTTCGACACCAAGATCGAGCGGCTGATGCGCAAGGCGGACGCCATCGTGGCCATGGGCGGCTACAACACCTTCTGCGAGGCGCTGTCCTTCGACAAGCGCACGCTCATCGTGCCGCGCACCAAGCCGCGGCTCGAACAATATATCCGCGCCGTCCGGGCCGAGCGCCTCGGCCTCGTGCGCATGCTCAGCGATTACGACCAGCCCCGCACGCCCGAACGCATGGCCGAGGCGCTTCGCCGCCTTGCCTCGCAGCACCGTCCCTCGCAAGTGACGATCCCCGGCCTGCTCGACGGGCTTGACCGGGTTCAGGAGCGGCTTAAGGCTCTCCGCCCATCCGAAACGTCCTTCAGGTCCGCCTATCCTTCGGCGGCCGAGTAAAGTTTTCCGAGTCGAGTTTTCCATGCGCGCCCACGCCACAGCCCAGCGAATCGCCATCGTCGTGAAAGGCTATCCGCGCCTCTCGGAAACCTTCATCGCGCAGGAGATCCTGGCGCTCGAAGAGCGTGGCCTCGATCTGGAGATCTGGTCGCTCCGCCACCCGACGGAGCGCGCCGTGCATCCCATGAACAGGAAGATCAAGGCGCGGGTCACCTATCTGCCGGAATACCTCTACGAGGAGCCGCTGCGCGTCCTGAAAGGCGCATTCTGGTGCCTGCGGCAGAAGGGTTTTGGCGCGGCGTTCAAGGCCTTCTGGCGCGACCTGAAGCGTGACTTCACCGCGAACCGCGTGCGCCGCCTGGGCCAGGCCTTCGTGATGGCGCGCGAACTGCCGGCGGAGGTGAAGCACCTGCATGTCCACTATCTCCACACGCCGGGATCGGTCGTGCGCTATGCCGCCCTCCTCACCGGCCGCAGCTGGAGCTTCTCCGCCCATGCGAAGGACATCTGGACGACGCCCGACTGGGAGAAGCGCGAGAAGATGCAGGAGGCGCTCTGGGGCGTGACCTGCACCGCGCACGGCGCGCAGAACCTCCAGGCGCTGTCGCCGCCCGATCGGGTCAGCCTCGTCTATCACGGGCTCGACCTGTCGCGCTTTCCCACGCCGCCCGAGAGCCGTCCTCTGCGCGACGGCACCGATCCCATGGATCCAGTGCGCATCGTGTCCGTCGGCCGCGCGGTGGCGAAGAAGGGCTATGGCGATCTCATCCAGGCGCTGGCGGCGCTGCCGGGCCACCTGCATTGGCGCTTCGCGCATGTGGGCGGCGGCGAATTGCTGAGCAGCCTGAAGAAGCAGGCGCAGCAGGCCGGGATTGGCGACAAGGTGGCCTTCCTCGGCGCGAAGGCGCAGCCCGATGTCATCGCGCTTCTGCGCGAGGCCGATCTCTTCGTCCTGCCGTCGAAGAAGGCCGCTTCCGGCGACCGGGACGGCTTGCCGAACGTGATCATGGAGGCCGCGAGCCAGAGCCTCGCCATCGTCGCCACGGATTTCGCCGGCATTCCGGAATTCATCCGCAACGGCGAGGAAGGCGAACTCGTCGCGCCCGGCGACTGGGAGGCGCTGTCGAATGCGCTTAACCTCCTCGCCCGCGACCCTGAACGACGCAGGAGCCTCGGCGAGGCCGCCTATCGCCGCCTGCGTCAGGACTTCTCCATGGACGGGGGCATCGACCGGCTGGAAGAGCGCTTCCGCGCCCTCCTCGGCCGCACGCAGAAAGAGCCGGAGCCGGTGTGAGCGCCAAGAAGCCTGTCGCGTTCTATGCCCCGTTGAAGAGCCCGAACCATCCGCTTCCCTCGGGCGACCGCACCATGGCGCGGCTGCTGATGCGGGCCCTCGACCGGGCCGGCTTTCCGCCGCATCTGGCCAGCGAGGTGAGAACCTTCGACAGGCATGGCAACAGGGATGTCCAGGACAACCTGAGACGGCAATCCCTCGCCGAGGCCTCCCGCCTGATCGCGCAATACGAAGCGCTTCCCGAGGAGCGGCGGCCGGGCCTCTGGTTCACCTACCACGTCTATTACAAGGCGCCGGACTGGATCGGCCCCCTTGTGAGCAGGGCGCTGAATATTCCTTACGTGATCGCGGAAGGATCGCGCGCCGCCAAGCGCGCGGGCGGTCCCTGGTCCTTAGGCCACGATGGCGCGGAGGAAGCCCTCGACGCGGCCGACGCCATCCTCGTCATGACGGCCAGGGACCGGACGGCGCTCGACAGGCAGCGTCCTCCCCATCAGAGGCTCATCGACCTGCCGCCCTTCATCGATCCCGAGGAATGGCCGAAGCCTGCTGCCTCGCGCGGCAATGGCGCGCCGCAATTGCTCACGGTCGCGATGATGCGCGAGGGCGACAAGCTCGCCTCCTATCGCATCCTCGCCGACGCGCTGGAGCGGATCGCGCACCTGCCCTGGACGCTCGACATCGTCGGCGACGGCGAGGCGAAGGCGGCTGTCGCCTCTCGCTTCTCCGCCTTCGGCGAGCGTGTGCGCTTGCGCGGCGGGATCGAACGGAGACCGGATCTGGCGGCCTGTTACGACGCAGCCGATCTCTTCGTCTGGCCCGCGGTGAACGAGGCCTACGGCATGGTGCTTCTGGAGGCCCAGCATTTCGGCTGCCCCGTGATCGCCGGCGCTTTCGGCGGCGTGGCGAGCGTCGTGAAGCATGGCGAAACCGGCCTGCTTACCCCGCCCGGCGATGCGGCGGCTTTCGCGGATGCGCTGAGCCTATGCTTGAGGGATCGTGACAAGCTGCGCCGCATGGGCTCTGATGCAAGACGCTTCGTCAGCGAGGAGCGCCACCTGGATCGGGCGGCAGGATTGCTGCGCGAGGCATTGTCGTCCCTCACGCCGACACGAGGAGACCCGGCTTGCGCGTTCTGATCGTCGTCACCCACCTTCTGGGAGCAGGCCACCTCACGCGAGCCGCGGCGCTCGCGCGGGCCTTCGCCCAGGCGGGGCATGACACGACGCTCGTTTCGGGAGGCAGCGCCTCCCCGCCCAGGGACCTCGACGGCATCGCCTTCATCCAGCTGCCGCCCGTGCGCACCATCGGCACGGATTTCAAAACTCTCCTCGACGAGGACGGCGCGCCGGTCGACGCCTTCCGGCTGGCGGAGCGCAGGATCCGCCTGCTCGATGCCTTGCGGGCGGCCCGCCCCGACATCGTCATCACCGAGCTCTTTCCCTTCGGCCGCCGCGTGCTGGCCGATGAATTCATCTCGCTCATTATCGATGCGAAACACCTGAAGCCGCGCCCGCTCATTCTCTGCTCTATTCGCGATATTCTCGCCTCGCCGTCGCGGCCCGAACGCATCGAAGAAACCCATGCGCGCCTTCTCGACCATTACGACGGCATCCTCGTTCACGGGGATCCGACCATCGTCCCGCTCGAAGCCACATGGCCAGTCGATGAGCGCATCCGGCCGCTCATCCGCTACACGGGCTATGTGGACGAGAACGCGGACCCGGTTCCGCCGGGAGATCGCGAAGGCATCCTCGTTTCCGGCGGATCGAGCTCCGCGAGCCTGCCGCTCTACCGAGCAGCCGTCGCGGCGGCGCAGGAGATCGCCGACAGGCCGTGGCGGATCCTGATCGGGCGCGGTGTCGCGGAAGCCGAGTTTCAGGAACTCAGCACCCAAGCGCCCGCGCATGTGGTGGTCGAGCGCGCGCGGCCCGATTTCCGCGCCCTTCTGGCGCGGGCCGAGCTGTCCGTCAGCCAGGCCGGCTACAACACGGTGGTGGATCTTCTGCGCAGCGGCGTCCGGTCGGTGCTGGTTCCCTTCGAGGCAGGTCACGAGACCGAGCAGCGCCTGCGGGCCGAGCGGCTGAAGGCGCTGGGCCTTGCGGAGATCGTGTCCGAGGCGGACCTCTCTCCGCAGGCTCTCGCCGAGGCCCTGCGGCGCAGCCTGTCGCGCCCGCCCGCCCCGCCGCCGTCCATGGCGCTCGACGGCGCGCGGGAAAGCGTCTCGGTTGCGGAAAGCCTTCACTGCGCCCGCCCTGCCCTTCACCGCCCGCGCGACTGGTCGCCCGTGGAACAGGCGCTCGAACGGGCCAAGGACAAGGGCTGCCCCGTCGGCGTCTGGTGGCGTGACGACGATGCGGTCGCCGCGACGCCCCAGCTCGACCGCCTGCTGTCCTTGAGCCGCCGCGTGCGGGCAAGCGTCGCGCTGGCCGCCATCCCGAGCAGGATCGAACGATCCCTCGCCGCCCGGCTGCGGGAGGAGGACGCCGTCTTTGCGCTGGTCCATGGCTGGGCTCACACCAACTACGCCCCCATCGGGCAGAAGAAGGCGGAGTTCGGGGCGCATAGGCGCCTCGACGTGGTGGCGCGCGAAGCGGAACAGTCGCTGCGCCTCGCCCGGGAGAGGCTCGGCGCCACGCTTCTCCCGGTCTTCGTGCCGCCCTGGAACCGGATCTCGCCCGAAGTGCCGGCGCGCCTTCCCCGTGCGGGCTTTACGGGTCTTTCCACCTTCGGGGACCGCGAGGCGGCCTCCCCCGTCGAGGGCCTGCTGCAGGTCAATGCCCATCTCGACCCCGTCGACTGGCACGGCACGAGAAGCCTGGCCGATCCCGCTCTGCTCATCACGGGCCTGGCGGCAGCCATCGACCGGCGCGTTTCGGGCGAGGCCGACAGGAACGAGCCGATCGGGCTTCTCACCCATCATCTGGTTCATGATGGAGCGATCTGGGATTTCTGCGAGGAGCTCTTGATGCGTCTCGCGAGCCGGGACGTTCCGGTTCTGCCGCCAGATAAGGTGTTTTCAGGGAGAAACAGGATCACAGCCGCGGCATGATGCGTTATGCTGGGCATTGGTGGAGACATTCATGGAAGCGCCTCTCCTGTCGATCCGTCAATTGACGGTCGATTTCCATACCGATACCGGCGATTTCCGGGCGGTGGACGGCCTGACTTTCGACATCCCGAAGGGCAGAACGGTGGCGCTCGTAGGCGAATCCGGATCGGGCAAGTCGGTCACGGCGCAGGCCATTCTCCAGATCCTGCCGAAGAAGGCCCAGATCACGGGCGGCTCGATCATCTTCAACGATCCCACGCTGCAGGCGCCGGTCGAGATCGCGTCCCTCCAGCCTGAAGGCGAGGCCATGCACCTGCTCCGCGGCGGGCGCATCGCCATGATCTTCCAGGAGCCGATGACCTCCCTCTCGCCGCTCCACACGATCGGCGACCAGATCTCGGAAGCGCTTCTGATCCATTCCGACGTGAGCCGCGCCGAAGCCTCCCGGCGCACCATGGAAGTGCTGGCGCGCGTGGGCTTTCCCGATCCAAAGCGCGCTTTGCGCACCTATCCGTTCGAGCTCTCCGGCGGCCTTCGCCAGCGCGCCATGATCGCGATGGCGCTGATCACGCGCCCGTCGCTGCTCATCGCCGACGAACCCACCACGGCGCTCGACGTGACGACGCAGGCCCAGATCCTCGATCTCATCAAGGAACTCCAGTCCGAGACGGGAATGTCCGTGCTGCTGATCACCCACGATCTCGGCGTGGTGGCCAATGTCGCAGACGACGTGGTCGTCATGTATCGCGGCCGCATCATGGAAGCGGGCTCACGCGAGCACATCTTCCGCAACCCGCAGCATCCCTATCTGCAGGCCCTCATGCGCGCGGTACCGCGCTTCGCGATGGCGGAGGACGAACGCCTGACGCCGATCCGCGAGGTGAAGAGCAGCGTCCTGGCGCGCGTCCATGCCCCCGAGCGGCCGGAGCCGCAAGGCCCCATTCTCAAGGCCGAGGGACTGACGAAGTGCTTCACGCTCCGCTCCCGCCGCCTCTTCGGCAAGCCGCGCGTGATCCACGCCGTGAACGAGGTCGATCTCGCCTTGCCGGTCGGCCGGACCCTCGGCCTCGTCGGCGAATCCGGCTGCGGCAAGACCACGGTGTCGAAGATGATCATGCGCGCGCTCGAACCCGATGCGGGCCGCGTGCTCTTCGACGACGGCACGGGGCCCAAGGATGTGCATCGCCTCGAAGGCGACGCGCTGACGGCCTATCGCCGCTCGGTGCAGTTCATCTTCCAGGACCCGTTCTCGTCCCTCAACCCGCGCATGACGGTCTACGAGATCCTCACCGAGCCGCTGCGCATCCACGATATCGGCACGTCGGACGAGCGCTATGAGCGCGTGAAGCAGCTCCTCGACATGGTCGGCCTCGACCACCGCTTCCTGCGGCGCTATCCGCATTCCTTCTCGGGCGGTCAGCGCCAGCGCCTCGGCATCGCGCGGGCGCTCGCGCTGGAGCCGCGCGTGCTCTTGTGCGACGAGCCGGTCTCCGCCCTCGACGTCTCCGTGCAGGCGCAGGTGCTGAACCTGCTGAAGGACCTGCAATCGGCCCTCGGCCTGTCCTATCTCTTCGTGTCGCACAATCTCGCCGTCGTCGACTACATCGCGGACACCATCGCCGTGATGTGCCGCGGATACATCGTCGAGGAAGCGCCGAAATCCTCGCTCTTCCGCAATCCGGTGCATCCCTACACGCAGGCGCTGCTCGCCGCCGTGCCGGACCCGGACATAGACCGCCCCCTCGACTTCGCGAAGCTGCGGGCGGACCGTTTCTCCAATCCCGCCGCATGGCCCGAGCCGTTCCGCATTCCGGACGACGAATTCGGCACGATGCAGGAGATCGAGCCCGGCCATCGCGTCCGCCTCGGCCGGGGCAAAGCGCAGGAGGCCGCGTGATGCGCTGGTTGCGACTGAAACCTCTCGCCCTTGCCCTCAGCCTTCTCGCGTTTCCCGCCACGGCGCTGGAGCTTCAGGAGACGCCCTTCTTCAAGGACAATGCGAAGAACCTTCCGCCCGTCGCCGGGCGCGTTCCCGCGACGCCGCTCGTCGTGGACGTGACGGGCGAGCCGGGCGGCGACGCGGTGACCCTCGTGCCGCGCGCCCGCGACATCCGCTACATCTCGACCTATTCCTATACGCGCCTCGTCGGCTACGACCGGAACCTGAAGCTTCAGCCCGACCTGCTGGAGAAGGTCGACAACCAGGACAACCAGGTCTTCACCTTCACGCTCCGCGCCGGCCATCGCTGGTCCGACGGCTCGCCGTTCACGGCCGAGGATTTCCGCTATTACTGGGAGGACATCGCCCTCAACAAGGAGCTCTCGCCCGCCGGCCCGCCCGAGTTCATGCTGGTGGACGGCAAGCCCCCGCGCTTCGAGGTCCTGGACGAGCGCACCATCCGCTATTCCTGGGACAAGCCCAATCCGCGCTTCCTGCCGCAGCTCGCGGGCGCTCTCGATCCGGCGATCTACAGGGCCTCGAAGTACCTCAAGCAGTTCCACGCGAAATATGCGGACCCGGCCGCTCTCGAGGAGAATGCGAAGAAGCAGAAGCTTAAATCCTGGGCCGCCCTCCACAACCGCATGGACGACATGAAGGAGCAGACGAACCCGGATCTGCCGACCCTCATGCCCTGGCGCGTGACGAATGCGGCGCCCGCCAATCGCTTCGTGTTCGAGCGCAATCCCTATTACCACCGCATCGACGCGCAGGGGCACCAGCTCCCCTATCTCGACCGCATCATCATGGACGTGGCGTCGGGCAGCCTCTTCGCCGCCAAGGCCAATGCGGGCGAAACGGATCTCCTGTTCCGCGGCCTTTCCATGAGCGACATTCCCGTGCTCAAGGAGGGCGAGAGGATCCACGGCTACAGGACGCTGCTCTGGCCCTATGCGCGCGGCACGGAACTCGCGCTCTATCCCAATCTCAACACCGTCGATCCCGTCTGGCGAAAGCTCAACCGGGACGCCCGCTTCCGCCGCGCTCTCTCGCTCGGCATCGACCGCAGGACCTTGAACAACGCCCTGCTCTTCGGCCTCGGCACCGAGGGCAACAACACGGTGGTGCCGGAAAGTCCGCTCTTCGCGCAGGAGCTGCGCACGCTGAACGCGGGATACGATCCGGCCGAGGCCTCGCGGCTTCTCGACGAGATCGGCCTCACCAAGCGCAACGGCGCGGGCTTCCGGCTCCTGCCGGACGGGCGCGAACTCGAGATCATCGTCGAGACGGACGGCGAGAGCAGCCTCGTGGTGGACGGGCTGACCCTGATCAGCGAGTTCTGGCGCGAGATCGGCGTGCGGCTCTTCGTCAAGCCGCAGGATCGGACGGTTCTGCGCAACCGCGCCTTTGCCGGATTGACGGTGATGGTCGCGGCTCCCGGCCTGGACAACGCCGTTCCGACGTCCATCATGCCGCCGACGGAACTCGCGCCCATGCGCCAAGACAACTACGCCTGGCCGAAATGGGGGCAGTACATCGAGACGAAGGGCATGAACGGCGAGGCCATCGACCTGCCCGAGGCCAGGCGCCTGTCAGAGCTCTACGACATGTGGATGCAAAGCGGCGACGAGGCGATGCAGAAGCGGGCCTGGATGGAGATGCTGCGCAACCATGCCGAGAACCAGTGGGTGATCGGCACGGTGGCCGGCGCGCTGCAGCCCATCGTCGTCCGCAAGGGCCTGCTCGGCCTGCCCGAGAAGGCGCTGTACTCATGGGAGCCCACGTCGATGCTCGGCATCTACCGGGTCGATGAGCTCCACTGGAACAAGGCGGCCGGCAAAGAGGCACGACGATGATCCGTTTCCTGTTTCGTCGCCTCGCCACCATGGCCGTGACCCTGGTCATCATCTCGGCCCTCGTCTTCTTCATCATCAAGCTGCCGCCGGGCGACTATCTGTCCAACCTGATCTACGAGCTGCGGGCGCAGAACGACAGCGCCGCCATCGCGAAGGCGGAGTTCCTGATCAAGCAATACGGCCTCGACCGGCCGCCCTGGGAGCAGTACCTGATCTGGATCGGCGCGATGCCCGGACCCAACGGCTTCTCCGGCCTGCTGCAGGGGGATTGGGGCTGGTCCTTCGAATACGACAAGCCCGTGGTCGACGTGATCGGCGATGCGCTGTGGCTGACGCTGCTCGTGAACCTCGCGGCCGTGATCTTCATCCATGTGGTCTCGATCCCGATCGCGATCTATTCGGCCACCCGCCAATATTCGATCGGCGATTATCTCGCGACCTTCATCGGCTATATCGGCCTTGCGACGCCGAGCTTCCTCCTCGCGCTCATCCTGCTCTATTACCTGAACCGCTGGTTCGGCATCTCCATCGGCGGGCTGTACGATTCGAGATTCGCGGGCGAACCCTGGACCTGGGAGAAGATCCAGTCCTTCCTTGCCCATCTCATCGTGCCGACCATCGTGATCGGCCTCGCCGGCACGGCCGCCATGATCCGGCGCATGCGGGCGAACCTGCTCGATGAGCTCGGCAAGCAATACTACGTGACGGCGAAGGCCAAGGGCCTCGGGCCGACGAAGGCGCTCCTGAAATATCCGTTCCGCATGTCGCTCAATCCGTTCATCGCGGATATCGGCAATCTGCTGCCGAACCTGGTCTCGGGATCGGTGCTGGTGTCGCTGGTCCTGAGCCTGCCGACCGTGGGCCCCATCCTGCTCAGCGCGCTCAAGAACCAGGATCAGTTCCTCGCGGGCTTCATCCTGATGTTCGTCGCGGTGCTCACCGTCGTCGGCATGCTGATCTCCGATATTCTCCTCGCCTGGATCGATCCCCGCATCCGCATGGGAGGCGCGCGATGAACACGCTGCTTCCCCGCGCGCGCCATTATGTCGATCCGGCTCCCTTCGATCCCGGCGCCACGGAGCCCACGGGCGCGGAGAACGAGAGCTTCTACCGCGCCTCGTCCTGGCAGCTCATGTGGTGGAAGTTCCGCCGCCACAAGGTCGCCCTGGCGGCGGCCTTCGTGCTCCTCGCCTTCTATCTCATGGTGCCTTTCGTCGAGGTGATCGCGCCCTACAACCAGACGAAGCGCAACGGCGACTTCCTCTATGCGCCGCCGCAGCGCATCCACCTGATGCACGAGGGCCGCCTCATTGGCCCCTTCGTTTATCCCTACGAATTCACCTTCGACCTCGAGACGTTCCGGCGCGTCTATACGGTCGATCCGTCCAAGCCGCAGTCGATCCGCTTCTTCTGCCGCGGCGATCCTTACGAATTCTGGGGCATCTGGCAGACGAACATCCACCTGTTCTGCCCGCCCGAGGACGGCACGCTCTTCATCCTCGGCACCGACCGGCTCGGGCGCGACCTGTTTTCCCGCATCGTCTACGGCGCGCGCATCTCGCTCACCATCGGCCTCATCGGCATCGCGGTGTCCTTTACCCTCGGCCTCTTCTTCGGCGGATTGGCGGGCTATCTCGGCGGATGGGTGGACCATGTGATCCAGCGCATGATCGAGCTCCTGCGCTCGCTGCCGGAACTGCCTCTGTGGCTCGCGCTCTCGGCGGCGCTGCCGCCGAACTGGAGCCCGGTTCTCGTCTTCTTCGGCATCACGATCATCCTAGGCCTTCTCGACTGGCCGGGTCTCGCGCGCGCCGTGCGCTCGAAGCTGCTCGCCCTGCGCGAGGAGGATTTCGTGAAGGCCGCCGAGCTGATGGGCGCTTCCAAGAAGCGCATCATCGCGCGTCATCTCATCCCGAACTTCATGAGCCACCTGATCGCCTCGGCGACGCTCTCGATCCCCTCCATGATCCTCGGCGAGACCGCCCTCTCCTTCCTCGGCCTGGGCCTGCGCCCGCCGGTCACGAGTTGGGGCGTGCTGCTCAACGAGGCGCAGAACCTCGCCGCCGTGCAGCTTCATCCCTGGCTGCTCTTTCCCATGGTGCCGGTGATCATCGTGGTCCTCGCCTTCAACTTCATGGGCGACGGATTGCGCGACGCGGCGGACCCGTACCACTAAAGCGTTTTTGATCTGGGCTTGAATCCATCCGAGGGATCTGTGCGTTGACTGGGATATGGCCCAGGAGGCGAGCCATGTCCCAGCCCTATTCCTCTGATTTGCGTGAGCGCGTTCTGGTC
>Ga0180217_1001491_pt1 | contig 25419 bp, 23 predicted proteins | sample eDN3rd37CBELigOP_FD_128521 | JGI IMG/M metagenome (GOLD analysis project Ga0180217, IMG submission 128521) | Enriched Organic Plus compost microbial communities from Emeryville, California, USA - eDNA 3rd pass 37_C BE-Lig OP (version 2) (version 2) ... | reverse complement strand
TGGCCGAGCAGGCGCGAGATGCGCTGGCAGATCGACAGCCCCAGGCCGAGCCCGCGTTCCCCCCAGTCGAACGGTTGCTGGTAACGGTGGAACTCGTCGTAGATCTGGCGCATGTGGTTTTCCGGGATGCCGGGTCCGGTGTCCCACACCTGCAGCGACACCTTGCCGTCCAGCACCCGCATGCCCAGCACGATCCTGCCCTGGCGGGTGTAGCGCAGCGCGTTGGCGAGGAAGTTCTGCAGGACCCGCCGCAGCAGGCGGCGATCGGTGCGCACGGACAGCGGGCGCGCATGCACGCGCAGATCCAGCCCGCGCCCGGCGGCGACCGGCGCGTACTGCGCGGCCAGCTCGCGCAGCAGTTCGCCGGCATCGAAATCGCCGATGTCCACCCGCAGGCTGCCGGCATCCAGGCGCGACACGTCCAGCAGTCCGTCCAGCAGTTCCTCGGCGGCGCGCAGGGAGGCGTCCACGCGCTCGGCCAGATGCCGCTGTTCGCCGTCCTGCTCGCCGTCGCGCAGGGCGGAGGCGAACAGGCGCGCCGCGTTCAGCGGTTGCAGCACGTCGTGGCTGATGGCGGCGAGGAAGCGCGTCTTCGATTGCTGCGCGGCCTCGGCGGCGCGGCTGCGTTCGGTGACGCGCTGTTCGAGCGTCTCGTTGGCCTCGCGCAGCGCCTGTTCGGCGCGCTTGAAATCGGTGATGTCGTTGTAGCTGGTAACGTAGCCGCCGCCGGGCAACGCCTGGCCGCGCATCTCGATCACCTGGCCGTCGCTGCGCACGCGCTCGAACACATGCGGCGAACCGGCGCGCATGTAGGCGATGCGCTTGCCGATCTGCGCGTCGATGTCGCCTTCGCCCAGCTCGCCGCGCTCGGCGTTGTAGCGGATCAGATCGGCGACCGGCCGGCCGACGTACAGCATGCCGTCGGGGTAGCCGAACATCTGCTGGTAGCGCCGGTTCCAGGCGACCAGGCGCATCTCGGGATCGACTACGCTGACGCCGGCGGCGATGTTCTCCAGCGTCGTGGACAGGATTTCGCGGTTGAAGCGCAGTTCCTGCCCGGCCTCGTCCAGCACCGCCACCACTTCGCCCAGCTCCATGCCGGAACCGCGCAGCACGCTGGTCAGGACGATGCGCGCCGAGGCCGCGCCGATGGCGGCGGCCAGCAGGCGTTCGGTGAACTGCACCCAGGCGCGATCGGCCGAAGCCTGCGGCTGCATCTCGCGGCCGAGCGCCTGCGCCTGTTCCAGGAACGCGCGGCGCGCGTGGCGTTCGCCGACCACCCGTTCGGCCAGCGTCTGCAAATCGCCGACCCGCACGCTGCCAGGCCACTCGCCGGCGACCAGGGCGGGGCGTTGCGCGTACGGATCCAGGAACGGCGCCGCGCGCAGGCGATCATCCACGCCGGGGCGCCAGCGCGCCGAGATGACCATCATCGCGCCGGTGTTCACCAGCAGCGACCAGAACGTGCCGTGGGTGAGCGGATCCCAGCCGCTGAGGCCGAACAACTGGTGCGGGCGCAGCCAGGCGATGCCGAAGGGACCGGTCGCGACCCAGTTCGCATCGAACCAGCCCGCCTGGGTCATGGTCGGCAGCAGCAGCGTGTAGATCCAGGTGCCGAAGCCCAGCAGCATGCCCACCTCCACGCCGCGCCGGCTGGCGCCGCGCCAGTAGAGGCCGCCGATGAGCCCCGGCGCGAACTGGGCGACCGCCGCGAACGCCATCAGGCCATAGGACGCGAGCGTGCTGTCGTTGCTGCTGCTGCGGTAGTAGGTGTAGGCGGCGAGTGCCAGCAGCAGGATGGCGAAGCGACGGATCCACAGCACCCGCGAAGCGACGTCGGCCTCGGCATGGTGCTCGGCCCAGCCGCGGCGCAGCAGCACCGGCATGACCAGATCGTTGCTGACCATCGTCGCCAGGGCGATGCTGGCGACGATGACCATGCCGGTCGCGGCGGAAAAGCCGCCGACATAGGCCACCAGGGCGAGCGCCTTGCTGCCGTCGGCCAGCGGCAGGGCGAGGATGAAACTGTCGTCGGCCACGCCGCTGCCGATGCCGAACGACGCCACGCCGGCCGCCGCGATCGGCACCACCATCACCGAAATCAGGATCAGGTAGGCGCCGAACAGCCAGCGCGCGCGGCGGATGTCGCCGACCTCGCTGCATTCGACCACCGCGACATGGAACTGGCGCGGCAGGCACACGATGGCCAGGAACCCGAGCAGCGTCTGCGCGACGAACCCGACCGGCGGCGAGTTTTCGAACAGCGTCCGCGCCGACTCGGCGACCGGGATCGAGCGGCCCTGCAACCACAGGTAGGCGAACAGGCCGACCGCGATCATCGCCACCAGCTTGACCATCGACTCCAGCGCGATCGCCAGCATCATGCCGTGGTGGTGCTCGGTGGCGTCGACCTGGCGGGTGCCGAACAACGCCGCGAACAGCGCCATCAGCAGGGCCACGTACAGCGCCGGATCCGAGAAGAAGCCGTGCGCGCCGCCGGCCTGCCCGGTCAGCACGCCGAGGCTCATCGCCACCGCCTTGTACTGCAGCGCCAGGTAGGGAACCACGCCGATCAGCGCGATCACCGTCACCAGCGCCGCCAGCCGGCGCGAGCGGCCGTAGCGGGAAGAGATGAAGTCGGCGATGGAGACGGTGTTCTCGCTGCGCGCGATCAGCGCCAGCCGCTCGATGATGCGCCAGCCGAACAGCAGCAGCAGCAGCGGACCCAGGTAGATCGGCAGGTAGCCGATGCCGTTGCGCACCGCGCTGCCGACCGCGCCGTAGAACGTCCAGGACGAGCAGTACACCGCCAGCGCCAGGCTGTAGACCACCGGACGCAGCCACGGGCGGTCCGGATACATCGGGCGGCGGTCACCCCACCACGCCACTCCGAACAGGAGCGCGGCGTAGCTGATGGACACCAGCAGCAGAATCCAGCCAGAAACCAACGCCGCCCTCCCGGCGCCCGACACCGGCAGCAGCGTAACAGTGGAACCGGCCGCGCTCTATATCGACGCGGCGGATCGCGCGGGAACGCCGACTGCCGGCGCCGCCGGCATCAGCGTGCGAGCGCCTGCCGGGCGACCGCCTCGGCCTGGCCGCGCAGTTCGGGAATGGCGGTGGTTTCCCACAGACTGCCGATCCGCAGGCTGCCCAGCACCCACAGATCCGGCTGCGCGCGGCCTTCGGCATCCAGCACCCGGCCCGCGTCGTCGGCGGCGATGCCGATGCCGTGCGGGCCGGCCTGCGCATGGCCCTCACCGAGCAGTCCGGTCAGCAGCGGATTGCGCATGGTCTGTACCCGCATTTCCACGCCCGTCGCGTTCACCACGCGGTCCACTTCCAGTTCCAGGCCGGGCTGGCCGCGCACGCGGGCGCCGACCTGCACGCAACGGCCGACCTGCATCACCGTGTCCAGGCGACCGCGGTGCAGGCGCAACTGGCCGCGATCGATCAGCGCCTGCATCTGCGCATGCACGGAGCCGGCGACACGGTGCCGGTGCACGTCCCACAGCCGCACGACATGGCGCAGGAAACGCCGCTGGTCGGCGCCCGACAGCGAGCGCCACAGCGCCTGTCCGTGCGGGCGCAGGCGTTCCATCACCGCCTGCCAGGGCACGCCGGCAGAGGCCGCCTCGCGCGCACGCTGGCGGACGAAGCGCAGGCGCGCGCGCAGATCCAGCGGCAACAGTTGCGCGGGATCGAAATCGGCCACCGCGTGCGCCGCGTGCGGCTGCGGCAACCAGCCATGGCGCGACAGCACGTGGATGGCGCCGCGATGTCCGGTGGCGACGAAACTCAGCACGGCATCGACCATGCTGAGGCCCGACCCGACGATGCACAGGCGCGCGTCGGGCGGCACCGCGCGTACCGCGTCGAAATCCCACGCCGACAGGCTGGCGTCGGCGGACAGGCCGCTCGTGCCGCGCGCCGGCAGCGGACGCGGCCGGTTGCCGACCGCCAGCACCACCGCGGCGCAACCGGCTTCCGCGCCGTCGGCCAACTGCAATCGCCAGCCGCCGGCGCATCGATTCATCGCCGTCACCGGTTGGGTGACGTGCTCCAGCGTGGCGATGCCGGCATCGCGCGCGCGGGCGAGGCGATCGCGCAGGTATTCGCCATAGCGATGGCGTTCGACGAAGGCCGGCGCCAGTGCCGTGCGTTCCTGCGGATCCGGGGACAGGAAGTCGAGGAAATCGCCGGGCTGATCGTTGAACGCGCTCATGCGCTGTGCCGGCACGTTGAGCAGGTGTTCCGGATACGGCGTGGCATAGGCCACGCCCTGCGCGAGCGTCGGTTGCGGTTCGTACAAGGCGATGCGGACGGGCGTGGTCGCCGCATGCAGCAGGTGGATCGCGGTCAGGACACCGCTGGCGCCTCCCCCGATGATGGCGATGTCATGGGCGAGGCCCGCGGTTACGCTGGTCATGCCGGCATTGTAGTGGATCGATCCGTGGCGCCTCATGCTGGCTCGGCATCAGCGGCGCATGAACGATGCAACGCAAACTTCACAAACGCGCCGGAATCGTTTGTCATCAGACGCTTCCGGCCCGCATTCCGTTACATCAATGAATCGGCCAGCCGCGCGATGCCGTCGCGGCTGCGCCGCCATGCCGGGCGGCGCGCCCAATCCCCGGCGTCCACGCCATGCGCATGGCGCAGGTAGTCCGCTTCGATGTCACGGAGGCGCGCGACGACGGCGGGGTCGTAACAGAGCAGGCCGATTTCCGCGTTGAGCGCGAACGAACGGATGTCCAGGTTGATCGATCCGACCAGGGCGACCTCGTCGTCCACGCTCATGTGCTTGGCATGCAGGAAACGAGGCTCGTACAGCGCGATGCGCACGCCGCACGCCAGCAGCTCGGCGTAATAGGATTCCTGCGCCCACGCGGTCAGCCGCTGGTTGTTGCGCGCGGACAGGATGAGCTGCACGTCCACCCCGGACAGCGCGGCGATGCGCAGGGCGCTGAGGGTGGCGTCGTCGGGGACGAAGTAGGGCGTGGCCAGCACGATCCGCCGCTTGGCCAGGTGGATCAGCGCGTTCACCGCGTCGCGCGCGTTCTCGAACGGATAGGCCGGGCCACTGGGCAGCAACTGCATGGGCACCGTCCCGGCATCCGCATCGCGGACCGGGTCCACATGCAGGCGTTCGCCGGTTTCCAGGTACCAGTCGCTGGCGAACACCGCGTCCAGCTGCGCGACGATGGGACCGCGCACGCGCGCGACCAGTTCGCGATTGGGATGGCCGGGGATGAACACCGGATCCGCCAGGTTCTGCGAGCCGATGAAGCCCACGGCGCCGTCGATGACCGCGATCTTGCGGTGGTTGCGCAGATCCATGCGCCCGCTGCGGCGCCACCGCAGGCCGCCGGGAAGGAGCTGGTGCACCTGCACGCCGGCCCCGCGCAGGCGCCGCGCATAGCGTCGCCATCCGCGCTTGGCGCCGACCGCATCGAGCAGCAGCCGGCATTCCAGGCCGCGACCGGACGCGCGTTCCAGCGCCGCGACGATCGCGTCGCCGACGGCGTCGTCGAACATCAGGTAATAGAGCAGGTGGACATGGCGCTCGGCGCAGTCGATGGCGGCCACCAGGGCCTGCACCGATGCGTCGTAGTCGTCGAGCAGATCGACCGCATTGCCGTGCACGGGCATGAACGCGCCCTGGCGTTCGACCAGCGGCGCCATTTCCGCGGCGATGCCGGTGACGCCGCGCCAGCGCAGCGCCGCCAGCGGCACCTGTTCCTCGCGGATCACCTGCGACGCGCGGGCCTGGCGCTGGACCCGTTCGCGCGACAGCCAGGGATGGCCGAGCAGCAGGTAGGCCGGCAGTCCGAGCAGCGGCACGAAGCCGACCAGCAGCATCCAACTGCGCGCCGCCGCGGGCGAGGTGCGGCTGGGAATCCACAGCAGCGCGGCCAGCCGGATCACCCAATCGAGGATCAGCAACACGGTTCCCAGGGACCAGTCCATGCGGCGCCTGTCGTCGGAGCGGTGCCTGATTCTGGCCGCTGCCCGGGAAAACCGGAAGCTGGAGCGTCCTCGCCGCATGCGCGCATCCAGGCCGGTGCGTGGGCACGGGCGCCTCCACTTTCAAGCAAGGCGCATCCCGCCCGCAGGCCGCGAAACCGGACGCAAACAAAAAGCCCGCCTTGCGGCGGGCTTTTCGTGGAAGCGATCCGGATGCGCGCACCTCGCGGCGCGCGGGACATCACTTGATCTTGCCTTCCTTGTAGATCACGTGCTTGCGCACGACCGGGTCGTACTTCTTCATTTCCATCTTGCCCGGGGTGTTCTTCTTGTTCTTGTCCGTCGTGTAGAAGTGGCCGGTGTTGGCCGAGGAGATCAGACGGATCTTGTCGCGCTTGGATGCCATGTTCGATTACTCCTCAGATCTTCTCGCCGCGGGCACGCAGCTCGGCCAGAACGGAGTCGATGCCGTTCTTGTCGATGGTGCGCAGGGCATGCGCGGAAACTTTCAGCTTGACCCAGCGGTTCTCGCTGGCCACCCAGAAGCGGCGCTCGTGCAGGTTGGGCAGGAAGCGACGACGGGTCTTGTTGTTGGCGTGCGAGACGTTGTTACCGGTCTGCACACGCTTGCCGGTGACTTGGCATACGCGGGACATACGCACCTCGAAAAAAGTTTGATGCTTCCCTTGGCCAGGGAGGCGGCGGCCCCGGCAGTTAACCTGCCGCACATCGTTGGGAATCAACGGGTTACGCTGAATTGGGACGGACGATGTGCTACCAATCCCCTATCCCCGGGATAGGCCGGGGCACAGCGAGCCGGGCATTATCCCAGTCATTTCGGCCAGAATCAAGGCAGCTCGTTCAGGGATTACCGGTGTCCCGGCTGAATTGAATCCGTTGGTCGAAAATTTCTACGAGCAGATTGGTTTTCAGCGCTTCAAAAAAACTGCTGGTAGCGGTGTAGCCCATGCCTGCCGGCGGCGAGCCAGTGAACTCACCTTGCTTGTGGCGCCACCAGCGTTCTATCCCGTCCAGATGCTGTTGGACACTCTGAAAACTGTCGGGCAAGGTCAATGCGGTAAGGGAAAGAATCCGTCGACGCAACCGCTGGCGCTCGAAACGACTCTGCTCGTCTTGGTCCCTGTATGCGATGTGCATGAACGAATCGATGGCCTCCATCAGCTCCAGCCCTGTTTCCTTCCGCATCTTTTCGCGCTCAGCCTGGGTCATCGCCTGAATCTGGCTTTTGGCGATCTTGGTGGCGACCCAACCACCGAGCAATGCGGCAACCAGCGTTGCCGTGACATTCGGCCAATCGATCATGTCGACAAGACTCCTTTATTCATACCTGTCCTCCCTCTCGGCAGAATAGAGCGAATCTTTAGCGGGTGATTTTGCTCCTTCTTTTCTTTGGTGCAGCCAGCGGTACAGCACCGGCAGTACCAGCAGGGTCAGCAGGGTCGAGGAGACGATGCCGCCGATGACCACGGTCGCCAGCGGGCGCTGGACCTCGGACCCGGCACCGACGTTGAACGCCATCGGCAGGAAGCCCAGCGACGCCACCAGCGCGGTCATCAGCACCGGCCGCAGGCGGCCCAGTGCGCCGTCGACCACCGCCCGGTCAAGCGGTTCGCCCTGTTCCCGCAGCCGGCGGATGAACGCGATCATCACCAGCCCGTTCAGGACCGCCACGCCGGACAGGGCGATGAAGCCGACCCCGGCCGAAATCGACAGCGGAATCCCGCGCAGGGCGAGGGCGACCACGCCGCCGGTCAGCGCCAGCGGCACTCCGCTGAACACGATGGCGGCATCGCGGGCCGAGCCGAACGCCCAGAACAACAGGGCGAAGATCAGGGCCAGCGTCACCGGCACCACCACCGCCAACCGCTGGCTGGCCGAGATCAACTGCTCGAAGGTGCCGCCATAGTCGATCCAGTAACCCGCCGGCACCTTCACTTCGCGGCCGACCCGCTGCCGGAGATCGGAGACGAAACCGCCCAGATCGCGCCCGCGGACATTGGCGGTCACCACCACCCGGCGCTTGCCGTTCTCGCGGTTGATCTGGTTCGGACCGAGGGTGTGATCGATCTTCGCCACCTCCCGCAACGGCACCGTCCGCGGAGAACCGGCGAACCCGCCCATGTCGCGGCTGGATTCGTCGGCGTTGGCATCGCCCGCCAGGGGAATCGGCAGGTCCTGCAGCGCGGCCGGATCCTGGCGCAGCCGCTCGGGCAGGCGGATCACGATGTCGAAGCGGCGATCGCCCTCGAACAACTGGCCGGCGACCTCGCCGCCGACCGCCGTCGCCACGGTCTCCTGGACCACGCCGGGGTTGAGCCCGTAACGGGCCAGCGCGCGGCGGTCCGGGGTGATGGTGAGCAGCGGCAGGCCGGTGGCCTGTTCCAGCTTGACGTCCGCCGCGCCCGGCACGGTCCGCCCCACCGCCTCGATGCCGCGGCCGACCTCCACCAGCCGGTCCAAGTCATCGCCGTAGAGCTTGATCGCCACGTCCGCGCGGACGCCGGAGATCAACTCGTTCATGCGCATCTGGATCGGTTGGGTGAACTCGTAGTTGTTGCCGGGCAGCTGCTTCACCGCCGCCTCGATTTCGGCGACCAGTCGCGCCTTGGGCTTGCGCGGATCCGGCCACTGATCGCGTGGCTTGAGCATCAGGAAGGTATCGGCCACCGAGGGGGGCATCGGATCGGTGGCGACCTCGGCGGTGCCGAGCTTGCCGAACACGCGATCGACTTCCGGGAACCGCTTGATGCGTGCTTCCAGGGTCGCCTGCATCTTCACCGCCTGTTCCAGGCTGGTGCCGGGAATGCGCATGGCGTGCATGGCGATGTCGCCTTCGTCCAGGCCGGGGATGAATTCCGAACCCAGCCGTGTCGCCAGCAGGCCGGACGCCGCCAGCAACGCGACCGCGCCGCCCAGCACCCAGCCGCGCCGGCGAAGCGCCCGGTCCAGCGCGGGCGCGTAGGCGCGCCGCGCCCACCGCATCAGGCGGGTGTCCTTCTCTTCGACCCGGCCGCGCAGGAACAACGCGATCGAGGCCGGCACGAAGGTCAGCGACAACAGCATCGCGCCGGTCAGTGCCAGCACCACCGTGATCGCCATCGGATGGAACATTTTTCCTTCCACGCCGGTGAGGGCGAAGATCGGCAGGTACACCGCGGTGATGATGCCCAGGCCGAACAGGCTGGGGCGGATGACTTCGGCGGTCGCCGAGGCGGTGGTGTCCAACCGCTCTTCCTCGTCCAGCACGCGGCCCAGCCGGTGCTGGAGTTCGCCGAAGCGGCGCAGGCAGTTCTCGATGATGATGACCGCGCCGTCGACGATCAGGCCGAAGTCGAGCGCGCCCAGGCTCATCAGGTTGCCGGACACGCCGCCACGGACCATGCCGGTCAGGGTGAACAGCATCGCCAGCGGAATCACCGCCGCGGTGATCAGCGCCGCGCGGAAATTGCCGAGCAGCAGGAACAGCACCACGATCACCAGCAGTGCGCCTTCGATCAGGTTTTTGGCGACGGTGCGGATGGTGCGATCCACCAGCACGGTGCGGTCGTAGACCGGATTGGCCGACACGCCCGGCGGCAGGCTGCGGTTGGCTTCGGCCAGCCGCGCGGCGGCGGCCCGGGCGACGTCGCGGCTGTTGGATCCGATCAGCATGAACACCGTGCCCAGCACCACTTCGTGCCCGTCCTGGGTGGCGGCGCCGTTGCGCAGTTCCGGCCCTTCGCCGACCTCGGCCACGTCGCGCACCCGGATCGGCACGCCTTGGCGGCGATCCAGCACGATGTCGCGGATGCCGTCGAGATCGGCAACCTGTCCCGGCGCGCGCACCAGGTATTGCTGGCCGTTGCGCTCGATGTAGCCGGCGCCGACGTTCCGGTTGTTGGCGGCCACCGCGTCGACCACGTCGCGCAGGGTGAAGCCCAGCGCGACCAGCCGCGCCGGATCCGGGGTGATGTGGATCTGGCGCGCATGGCCGCCGATGGTGTTCACCTCGGTGACGCCGCGGGTGTTGCGCAGCTGCGGCTTGATCACCCAGTCCTGCAGGGTGCGCAGATCGGTGGCGGTCCACTTGCCGCCATCGGGCCTGCGCGCGTCGGGCGCGGCATCGACCGTGTACATGAAGATCTCACCCATGCCGGTGGTGACCGGGCCCAGTTCCGGCTCCAGCCCGGCGGGCAATTGCGACTTGACCTGTTGCAGGCGTTCGGCGACCTGCTGGCGGGCGAAATACAGATCCACGCCGTCGTCGAACACCACCGTGACCTGCGACAGCCCGTAGCGCGAAATCGAACGCGTGTGATCCATGCCGGGCAGGCCGGACAGCGCGGTCTCGATGGGAAAGGTCACGCGCTGTTCCGATTCCAGCGGCGAGTAGCCGGCAGCCTCGGTGTTGATCTGCACCTGCACGTTGGTGATGTCGGGGGTGGCGTCGATCGGCAACTGGCGGAAGCTCCACGCGCCCACGCCGACCAGCGCGAGGGTGAGCGCCAGCATCAGCCACCGGTGCGCGATGGCGAAGCGGATGATTCTCTCGAGCATGGCCGGATCCTCAGTGATCGTGGGAAGCGCCGGACTTTTCGATGTCCGCCTTCACCACGTAGCTCTGTTCGACCACCACCTGATCGCCGGCCTTCAGCCCCGACAGGATTTCGACCCGCTGCGCATCGCGCTTGCCCAGCTTCACCGGCCGGACTTCGTAGACGTCGCCGATCCGCACGAACACGGCGTCGCCGTCGCGGAACGTCTGCAACGCCGCCACCGGCACCACCAGCGCGGCCGGATGGCGGTCCACGGTGACCCGCGCGGTGACCGCCGAACCCGGCCGCCACTGGCCGTCGCCGTTGGCGATGACCGCGCGCGCGACCGTGCTCTGGCTGGCGGTGGCGGTGCCGGGCAGCACGCGCTCCAGCGTGGTCTGCGCGGTGGCGCCATCGCTGATGCGGGTGAGCGTCACCGGGGAACCGGCGCGGATGTGCTGCGCATCGAATCCGAACACGTGCAGATCCACCCACAGCGACGACAGGTCGGCCACTTCGAACAAGGTCGTGCCCTCCGCGGCGACCGAACCGACTTCGGCATTGCGCGCCAGCACCACGCCACTGATCGGCGTGCTGACCGTGTAGGTGGTCAGGCTGAGATTGCTTTCGATGGAGGCCAGCGCCTGGCCGGCGCGGACCTGATCGCCCACGTTGGCCGCGAGCCGGCGCACCGGACCGGGGAAGCGCGCGGCGACCTTGGCGACGCGACCCTCCACCGGCGTGAGCAGGCCCTGCACTTCGTGCTCGTCGGCGATCACGCCGGGACCGGCCGGGGCGACCCGGATGCCGGACTGCGCGGCGATGGACGCGGCGATCTCGGTGCGGCCTTCGTAGCTCGCATAGGCCCAGCGCAACCTGCGGCCCTCGATGGCGGCCAGCACTTCGACATCGAACGAGTGCGGCTCGACCACTTCGGCCGTGCCGAGCAGGCTGCCGTCGGCCTGCGCCCGCAGGCGATGCGTCTCGCCGACCCCGCCCAGGCGCCCGAGCCGCACCTCGACGGTCCCCGCGCTGCCCGGCAGCGGCTTGTCGCCGCGGTAAAGCCAGGCCTGGAATTTCGGCGGCGCGCCGTCCTCGGTGATCGCCAGTTCCACCGCCATGCCGTCCTGTTCCAGCAGGCGGCCGCCATGCTGGCCGGTGCGTGCCGGTGCTTCCTCGCCGGCATGTCCGCCGGCTTCGTGATCGTGGGTTTCTCCCGGCTCGCCGCCGCCGCAGGCGATGAGGGCGAGGCTCGACAGCAGCAGCGGCGTCCACCGCGCGAAGTGATTGCGAAACGTCATGGCGTGGTTCCTTGTGCGGGGGCGGCGGCCACGAAGGGCTGGCCGGTCAGGCGCTGGATTTCGATCAGCGCGCGCTGGGCGTCGAGTGCGGCATCCAGTTGCTGGCGCCGGGACGCGGTGCGTTCGGACTGCAACTGCGCCCATTCGAGGTAGCCGATCGCACCGGCGCGATAGGCGCGTTCGGCGGCGCGTTCGGCCTTGGCGAGCCGGGGCAGCACGGCATCCTGCAGGCGCTGCACTTCGAACTGCGCGGTGCGGTAGCGGCCATGCGCGTCGGCCAGGGTGGAATACAGCGCCAGGCCCTCGGCTTCGCGCTCCACCTCCAACAGCGCCAGTTCCGCCTCGGCGGCGCGGATGCCGGGTCCGGCGCGGCGCGCGCTGCCCAGTGGAATCGCGACGCTGGCCATCAGGCCCGTGTCGCCGTTTTCCTGCAGCCGGCGCACGCCGAACTGCCAGTCGACATCGGCGCTGCGTTCGCTGCGCGCCAGTTGCAGGCGCGCTTCGCGGATGCGGCGCTCGTCGACGAAGCGGGCCAGTTCCGGGGTGCCGTCCAGCAGCGCCGCCAGCTCGCCGAATCCGGCAATCGCCGGCAACGCCAGCGGATCCCCGGCCACGGTTTCGAAGCGCGGATCGCGTTCGCCCCACAGCGCCGCCAGATGCCGGCGCGCGGACGCCAACTGGTGCTCGGCGCGATCGCGTTCCAGTTCGGCGCGGGCCAGCGCGGCCTGGGCGGTCAGCAGCACCGATTCCGGCGAGGCGCCCGCGGCCAGCCGCTGGCGCGCCGCGGCGACGGTGCGGGTGCGTTGTTCGATGTCGTCCAGCGCCACCGCGCGCTGGTGCTGGACGGCGGTGATGGCGAGGTAGCGGCGCGCCACTTCGGCAAGCAGATCCAGGCGGCGGGTTTCGCGCTGGACCGCCAGCGCATCGATGCGGCTCCGCGCCAGCGCGCGGCGGGCGTCCCATTTGCCGCCGCGTTCCAGCACGCCGGCCAGGGTCAGACTGATCTCGGCGCCGCCGAAGCCGCCGAGTTCGCCGGTGCCGGCCGCGTTTTCGAGCGACGCGCCGGCGGTGAGCCCCGGATGCTGCGCGGCGATGTCGGCTTCGGCCGCCAGCACGCGCTGCCGGCCGTCGGCCAGCCGCAGATCGGGATGGGACCGGGCGACGCGCGCGAACGCGTCGTCCAGGGTGATGACAACAGGCGATTGCGCCCGCGCGGATGCGACGGACGCGATCGCGAAGGCGGCCAGTGCCGCCAGACGCAACCACATGGAAGTTCTCCGAAAGGATCGAGGACGGACGAATCCCGGACGACGCCGGGCAGTGCCTCAGATCGCGATCGGGGGCCGCAGCAGCTTGTCGCCGCGATGGGCGGGAACGGGCGCATCCCGCAGGAACGGCGCGGTCGCCGGAACCGCCAGCGGCGGCCAGACCGTGGCCGCGACCGGCATCGCCGGGGCGTGGCCGCAGCAATGCGTGGCGTGCATCAGGGCGTGCAGCAGGCCGCCGCCTTTGCCGGCATCCCCGTCCGCGGGGACGTCCTCGTCGCCGTGATCCTGCGCGTGGGCGTGCAGGCCGCCGCCGTGGCCGAGTTCGTGGATGCCGCCCACCGAGGCCATCACCGGCTGTGCGACCACGCCCAGCAGCAGCACGCACAGCGCCAGCAGGCGCATGAGGGAAGGGCGTCGGAAGCGGCGGAGCGTGGTCATCGGCCGCACAGGCTAACGGCCGGCGACGGCGTTACACAATCGCAGGGAGGTGAAGGGAACTCGCGGGTGGCGTGGAAGCGTGAATTCCCTCCGGTCCCCTTCCGCGAGGGGGGAGGAACAGCGCGGCGCGCGGCCACCGTCGGATCCGGCGATGCTGCCGGTCAGTGCCCGGCCTTGTCGCGGCGCCAGCCGCGGTGCTTGATGTCCAGGTACAGGCTGTACATGGCGGTGAAGGCGGGGAACAGGTTCTGCAGCACGCCGACCGAATCCTGCTTCGCCGAGAACAGGAAGTAGCTGAGGGTCATCAGGCTGCCGAGCACGCTCATGTACCAGAACAGGCGCGGAATCACCGGCTTGCCGGCGCGCCGGGACGCGACGAACTGGACCAGCCAGCGGCCGCCGAACATCAGTGCGCCGGTATAGCCGATCAGCTTCCAGCCGGTGACGTGCAGTCCGGTCCAGTACAGCGCCTCGATCGGCTGGTTGAGCCAATGCACTTCCATCTCAGAGTTCCCGCACCGCCGTGCGCTTGCCGCGCTTGATCAGCCAGGCGACGCCGCGCAGATCGCTGATGCCGACCAGCGCGCGGTTGAGGTTGTTGTACTTGGAGACCCCGGCGGTGCGATGGCGGTGGTTGACCGGCACGCTGATCGTCTTCCAGCCCGCGCGCTGCATCAGCGCCGGCAGGTAGCGATGCATGTGGTCGAAATAGGGCAGATCGAGGAAGGCTTCGCGCTCGAACAGCTTGATGCCGCATCCGGTGTCCGGCGTTTCGTCGCGCAGCATGCGCGAACGGATGGCGTTGGCCCACTTGCTGGCCCAGCGCTTGCTGCCGCTGTCCCGGCGGTCGACCCGCCAGCCGGCGTACAGCTTGGTCTGCGCCTCGCCGCCGTCGCGCGCGGCGATCAGCTTGGGAATGTCGGCCGGATCGTTCTGGCCGTCGCCGTCCAGGGTGGCGATCCAGGCGCCGCGCGCGGCCTTCACGCCGGTGCGGATGGCGGTGCTCTGTCCGCTCTGCTGGACGTGCTGGAGCACCCGCAGTTCCGGCACCCGCGCCTTCAGGCCCTGCAGCACGGCCAGGGTGTCGTCGCGCGAATGATCGTCGACGTAGACGATCTCGAAATCGATCCGGCCGCGCAGCGCGGCGGTGATCTCGTCGATCAGGGGCGTGACGTTGTCGCGTTCGTTGAAGACCGGGACGACGACGGAAAGGGCGGGGCTGGAGGTCATGGGCGCCTATTTTGCCGCCACGGGCTGAATCCGGGGCTGGTACGTGTGCCGGCGCGCCGCCGTTCGGAGCGCGCCCGGCGGTCAGCCGCGCGGACCGCGCAGCTTCTCCAGCACGCCGTCCAGGGTGTCGAGATCGGTGTACTGGATGATCAGCTTGCCCTTGCCGCCGCGGCCGTGGGCGATGGTGACGCGGGTGCCGAGGCTCTCGGAGAGTTCGGTTTCCAGCGAGGCAATGTCCGGCTGCGGCGCGGCCTTGCCCGGCTTGGCCTTGCGGCCGACCACCGGCACCTTGCCGGCGGCGAACTGCTGCGCGCGGTGTTCGACCTCGCGCACCGACCAGCCCTGGTCGGCGGCCTCGGAGGCCAGCTTGCTGGCCAGTTCCGGCGACAGCGTGAGCAGCGCGCGGGCGTGGCCCATCTCCAGGCGGCGCGCTTCCAGCAGCGCGCGGATCGCCGGCGGCAGTTCCAGCAGGCGCAGCAGGTTGGACACCGCCGCGCGCGAACGGCCGACCGCCTCCGCCGCTTCGGCGTGGGTCAGCGAGAACTCGTTGATCAGGCGTTGCAGCGACTGCGCTTCTTCCAGCGGGTTGAGATCCTCGCGCTGGATGTTCTCGATCAGCGCCATCGCGATGACGGTACGATCGTCCAGTTCGCGCACGACCACCGGCACTTCGGCCAGGCCGGCTTCCTGCGAGGCGCGCCAGCGGCGTTCGCCGGCGACGATTTCGAAACGGCCCGGCGACAGTTCGCGCACGACGATCGGCTGGATCACGCCCTGCGCCTTGATCGACTCGGCCAGTTCGTTGAGCTTGGCCGGATCCATCGCCATGCGCGGCTGGTACTTGCCCGGCTGCAGCTGGCCGACCGGCAGGGTGCGCAGCGCTTCGCCCGGCTGGGCTTCCGGCGGCGGGGTTTCGGCTGCCTTGGGACCGAGCAGGGCTTCCAGTCCACGGCCCAGGCCGCGTTTCTTCGACGCGCTCATCAGGCGTACTCCATCCTCTTTTCTTGCTTCTTGCGTTCACTCTGGCGACGGATGATTTCCCCCGCCAGGCCCAGGTAGGCGACGCCGCCGCGCGAGGTGCGGTCGTAGCCGACGATGCTCTGGCCGTGGCTGGGCGCCTCGGCCAGGCGGACATTGCGGGGCACGATGGTGCGGAACACGCGATCGCCGAAATGCTGGGTCAGTTCCGCCGACACCGCATTGGCCAGGTTGTTGCGCACATCGAACATGGTGCGCAGCACGCCCTCGATTTCCAGGCCGGGGTTGAGCCGCGCCTTCAGCGCCTCGATGGTCTCGACCAGCGCGCTCAGGCCTTCCAGCGCGTAGTACTCGCACTGCATCGGCACCAGCACGGAGTCGGCCGCGGTCAGGGCATTGAGGGTGAGCAGCGACAGCGCCGGCGGGCAATCGATGATGATGAAGTCGTAATCGGCGCGGACCGGTTCCAGCGCGGCCTTCAGCCGCAGTTCGCGGCCCTCGATCTCCATCAGCTGGATTTCCGCGGCGGTCAGATCGATGTTGCCCGGCAGCAGGTCGAAGCCTTCCTGGGTGGTGACGATCGCCTCGCGCGCCTGGACTTCCTGCAACAGCACGTCGCAGGTGGAATTCTCGAGCTCGCGCTTGTCCACGCCGCTGCCCATCGTGGCGTTGCCCTGCGCGTCCAGATCCACCAGCAATACGCGCTGGGGCGCGCGCGCCAGCGCGGCAGCCAGGTTGACGGCGGTGGTGGTCTTGCCGACGCCGCCTTTCTGGTTGGCGATCGCGATGATGCGGGCCATGCGGGTGGTCGCCTCGGGACACGGGGTGGATGGGGGATTATGCGGGGTCCGGCCCGGTCCTGCGAATTGCGGAACCGGGCCCGCCCCGGCGCGGACGCCGCGCAAGGGCGCGTGCACCGAGGCCCCGGCCAACGATATCAACCGCTTATGAAGGATCGCCGCGCGGGTTCAGGGCGCCGTTTTGCGCACGATCACCAGATGGCGCTCGCCGACCAGGCCGGGCACCGACAACGGATGGACGGCCTCGGCCGACCAGCCCGCGGGCAGCGCGGCGATTTCCTCGTCCGGGCGCACGCCCTTCATCGCCAGCAGGGCGCCGCCCGGCTTCAGCAGGTGTCCGCCGACGGCGACGATGCCGGCCAGGGTGTCCATCGCGCGCGCGGTGAGGTTGTCGTAGGCGGCCGGCTCGTCCAGCGCCTCGGCGCGCGATTCGGCCACCCGGGCGTTGTCCAGCCCGAGCTGGCGCACCGCCTCGCGCATGAAGCGGGCCTTCTTGCCGTTGCTCTCGACCAGGGTGACCCGCAGGCCGGGATGGGCGATCGCCAGCGGAATCCCCGGCAGCCCCGGCCCGGTGCCCAGGTCGGCGAGCGTGCCGCGGTCGACGAACGCGTGCATCGCCAGCGAATCGAGCAGGTGCCGGGGCACCATGTCGGCGGGATCGCGGATGGCGGTGAGATTGTAGGTGCGGTTCCAGCGGTGCAGCAGCGCCAGGTAGTCGAGCAGCGGCGGCGCCAGCGCGGCGGCATCCAGGCCCAGTTCGGCCAGGCCCTGGCGCAGTCGCGCGTCCAGTCCGGGGGGAAGCGTCGAGGCAGTCATCGCCCGCATTATCCCCGAACGCCGGGGCTCAGGTCCGCCAGGCCAGCGCGCCGCGATGGTCCGGCAGCGGTTCCCATTCGTGCAGATGCCATTCGGCCGGCGAACCGAGCGCGGGATCGCAGTCGACCAGCCGCAGTCCGCCCTCGCGTTCGCCGAAGACCAGCTTCTCCAGGCCGAAGGAGACGCCGTGGCCGTGCGCCTTGAGCAGCGCTTCCTTGGCGCACCACAGGCGCACGAATGCGCCGGCGCGGCCGGCGTCGTCCTGCGCGCGCAGCCAGTCCAGTTCACTGGGGTGGAAGAAGCGCTGCGCGATTTCCATCATCCGCGGGCGTTCGCGGTGGCGTTCGACGTCCACGCCCAGTTCGCGCGCCGGGCCGAGCGCGACCAGCAGCACTTCGCCGCTGTGGCTCCAGCTGATCGCCTGATCGTCGAACGGCGCATCGATGTGCGGCTTGCCGCGAGCGTCGCGGCGGATGGGCAGGGCATCGGCCGGCAGCGCCAGCGCTTCGGCCAGGACCTCGCGCGCCGCCGGTTCGCCGCGCGTGCGGGGTGCGTGCGGGCGCAACCACACCCGGAAATGCCCGAATCGCCAGGCGGGCGGGGAGGACGGGTGTTCGGCGGGGGAGGGAAGCTCGGGCATGGTCGGCGGTGGTGCGGGGCAGCGTGCATCGTGGTGCCATTCGCGCTATCACCACCGCGCAAGCATGCCATTCCCCCCGGCCGGCTTGACAGCGGTTTAACGGCGGCGACCGCTTAATCCCATGGACCCTCGGTCCCGAGACCGAGTCCACAACGGAAGGAGACAGGCAGAATGAACTTTCTCATCTATCTGATCGTCGGTGGCATCGCGGGCTGGCTGGCGAGCCTCGTGATGAGGCGCGATGGTTCGCAGGGCATCATTCTCAACATCGTGGTCGGCATCATCGGCGGCTTCCTCGGCGGCTGGCTGCTGCCGGCACTCGGCCTGGGCCTGGGGGGCGGCTGGATCGGATTCCTGGTGACGGCTTTCATCGGCGCGGTGGTATTGCTGCTCATCGTCAACCTGTTCACGCGGGGACGCGCGCGCTGACGCCACGATGATCCGCTTTCGCTGCGGCCGCGTGCGCTGATTCGAGACGCACCCAAGGTCCGTGGCATTGCAAAGGCCCGGCGCGCGCGCGTCGGGCCTTTGTTCGTTCCGGCGATGCGATCGGCGGATCAGCCGGCGAGCTGCACCCAGGCCGGGGCGTGATCGCTGGGGCGTTCCCAGGTGCGCGGTTCGCGATCGATGCCGGAAGCCGCGGCCTGCGCGCGCAGCGCGTCCGAGACCAGGGTGAGATCGATGCGCAGGCCGAGATTGCGGCGCAGGCCGCCCATCCGGTAGTCCCACCAGCTGTAGATGCCGGCCTCGTCGTTGTGCAGGCGGAAGGCGTCGTGCAGGCCGAGCGCGTACAGCCGCCGCAACGCGTCGCGTTCGGCCACCGAGGTCAGGATGTGCTCGTCGCCCCAGACCTTGGGGTCGTACACGTCGCGCTCGTCCGGGGCGATGTTGAAATCGCCCATCACGATCAGCTTCGGATGCTGCTGCAGTTCGGCGGCCAGCCAGCCGTGCACGGCATCCAGCCAGCGCAGTTTGTAGGCGTACTTGTCGGTGCCCACGTCCTGCCCGTTGACCACGTACAGGTTGACGATGCGCACGTCGCCGACCGTCGCCGCGATCACCCGCTTCTGCTCGTCCCCGAAACCGGGAATCCCGATCTGTACCTCGGTCGCCGGGACCCGCGACAGGATCGCCACGCCGTTGTAGGTCTTCTGCCCGGCGAAGATGCTGCGATAGCCCAGGCTGGCGAGCGCGGTATCCGGGAAGCGGTGGTCCTCCAGCTTGGTTTCCTGCAGCCCGACCACGTCCGGCGAAAACGCGGCCAGCCATTGCTCCAGGTGCGGCTGGCGCACGTTGAGCGAGTTGACGTTCCAGCTGGCGATTTTCATTCCATGTGCATCCGTGGTCGCGAGGGTCGGGGGAACCCGCCGGCGCGGGCGGGGCGCCAGTGTAAGCCAGCACCGGCGATCAGGCGCCCGACGCTTCGTTCGCAACGGCGGCGGGATGGCCTTCGCCCTCGCCGTCGCGCATCAGGTGCGAGGCCATCCAGGCCGCCAGCAGCAGCATGACGCCGCCGAACACCGCCACCAGCCGCATCGCGTCGGTGAAGGCGGTGCGCGCGGTGGTTTCGATGAGCGCGGCCGGCCCGGCCGGCAGTCCTTCGGCGGTGGCGATGGCGCCGCCGAGCGTGGACAGTGCATGCCCGGCCGCCGCACCGGCCAGATCCGCCGGCAGCGCCGGCTCCAGCCAGAAGCGGTACAGCGCCATGCCGGCGCTGCCGAGCAGCGCGATGCCGAGCGCGCCGCTGAGTTCCGCGCTGGTTTCGGCCAGCGCCGACGCCGCGCCGGCGCGTTCGGGCGGCGCGGTGGTGATGATCAACTCGTTGCCCACGGTGAACACCGGCGCCAGGCCGATGCTCATCGCCAGCATGCCGCCGATCAGGATCCACAGGCCGTGCGGCGGAACCACCAGCGCGGTGATGCCGAAACCGAGCGCCGCCAGCAGCAGGCCGCGCACCATCACCCGCCGCGGTCCCCAATGCCGGGCCAGGCGCGGCGCCAGCAGCGAGCCCACGGTGAAGCAGAGCGACCACGGAATCGTCGCCAGTCCCGCATGCAGCGGCGACAGGCCCAGCACCAGTTGCAGGTACTGGGTCATGAAGATGTACACGCCCATCATCGACAGGCCGGCCAGCGCGTAGGCGACGATCGCGGCGCTGAAGGCGGGGCGGCGGAACAGGGTGACGTCCAGGAACGGATAGTCCAGGTGGCGCTGGCGGCGCACGAACAGCACGCCCAGCACCAGGCCGATCACCAGCGCCAGCAGGCCGCGCGCGTCGGCGCCATGCTCGGCGATCCGCTTGAGTCCGTACACGACGGCCAGCACCGCCAGCAGCGATTGCGCCATGCTGGCCGGATCCAGCCGGCCGGCGTCCGGATCGCGGTATTCGGGCAGCAGCTTCGGTCCGAGCAGCAACAGCAGCACCATCACCGGCACCGCCGCCAGGAACGCCGCGCCCCACCAGAACCATTCCAGCAGCAGGCCACCGACCAGCGGACCGATCGCGCCGCCGACCGAGAAGCTGGCGATCCACACGCCAATCGCGAATTGCCGCTCGTGCTCGTCATGGAACATGTTGCGGATGAGCGACATCGTCGAAGGCGCGAGGGTCGCGCCGGCCACGCCGAGCAGCGCGCGCATCGCGATCAGCATTTCCGCGCTGCGCGAGAACGCCGCGATGATGGAGGCGGCGGCGAACGCGGCGGCGCCGATCAACAACAGGCGCCGGCGGCCGATGCGATCGCCCAGGGTGCCCATCGTGATCAGGAAGCCCGCCACCAGGAAGCCGTAGATGTCGACGATCCACAGCAGTTGCGAGGTCGACGGGTTGAGATCGGCGCTGATCGCCGGCAAGGCCAGGTTGAGCACGGTCAGATCCATCGCGTAGACCATGCAGGGCAGGGCGATGGCGGCCAGGCCGATCCATTCGCGGCGGGTGGCCTTGGGGGACGTCGGGGAGGTCATGGGCGGTCCTGTGCGGGGGTGACCCGACTATGACGAGCCAGCGGAACGATTTTCGACACACGGGGCGCGCAGCCTAACGCATCGCGGCCGATCATCGCCGGCGGCGGGCAGATCCTGCACGGATCGAACCCCGCACGGGGGCGGGGCGAAAGCGGCGCCGACTCCCGGCGCGGCGGCGGCGGGCGCTAGCGGACGATGAAGTCGATGAAGCGCGAAACCCTGGCGTAAGGCGGCTTGAGCATGTCGCTGCCGGCGCGGCGGCTCTGCCAGAGAATCGGCAGGGCCTTGCTGAAGGCGTCGAAGCCGGCCTTGCCGTGGTACGCGCCCATGCCGCTGGGGCCGATGCCGCCGAACGGCAGATCATTGATGCCGAAATGCAGCACGGTGTCGTTGACGGTGACGCCGCCGGCCAGCGTGTGCTTCAGGATCTTCTCGATCCGGTCGCGGTCGTGGCTGAACGGGTACAGCGCCAACGGACGATCATGCGCGTTGACGTAGGCAATCGCCTCGTCCAGCGAATCGACCGAGCGGATCGGCAGGATCGGGCCGAAGATCTCGTCCTGCATCACCTGCGCATCGTCGCCGGGATCCAGCACGAGGGTCGGCGGGAACAGGCGTTCCTGCGGATCCTCGGCGCCGGCCAGCGGGATCACCGTCAGGCCGCGCGCGCGCGCATCGTCCAGATAACCGCGCAGGCGTGCGAACTGGCCGTCGTTGATGATGCGGGTGTAGTCGCCCGGGTTGCGCAGGTCGCCATAGCGTGCCTTCACCTGCCCGCGCAGCGCCTCCACGAGCGCGTCGCGGCGGTGCGCGGCGATCAGCACGTAGTCGGGTGCGATGCAGGTCTGGCCGCCATTGAACCACTTGCCGGTCGCCAGCCGTGCGGCGGCCTGCTGCAGCGGATAGTCGTCGCAGACGATGGCCGGCGACTTGCCGCCCAGTTCCAGGGTCAGCGGGGTCAATTGCGGCGCGGCGGCCGCCATCACCTTGCGGCCGACCGCGGTGGAACCGGTGAACACCAGGTGGTCCAGCGGCAGGGCGGCGAACGCGGCCGCGATCGCCGGGCCGCCGCTGGCGACGGCCACGCGATCCGGCGGGAACACTTCGGCCAGCAGATCGCGCAGGAACGCGGTGGTGCGCGGCGTGTGCTCCGAAGGTTTCAGGTAGACGTGGTTGCCGGCGGCGATGGCGGTGGCCAGCGGAATCAGCGCCAGGTTGACCGGGTAGTTCCATGGCGCGATCACGCCGACCACGCCGACCGGTTCGGGCCGGATCTCCGCGCGCGCGGGCCAGAACCGCCAGCCCACGCCGACCCGGTGCGGCATCATCCAGCGACGCAGGTGCTTGAGCAGGTGATCGATCTCGTTGAGCACGGTCATGCCGTCGGCGATGCGGCTTTCGTGCAGCGAGCGGTGGCCGAAGTCGGCGGCGATCGTGCGGGCCATTTCGTCCAGCCGCCGCTTGAGCGCGTCGCGCAGGCGCCGCAGGTCCGCCTGCCGCTGGGCGAAGTCGGGCCGCCGCGCCTGCCAGGCCGCGCGGAGGCGATCGAGAGTGGGACGAAGCTCGGTCAGGGGCGTGTCGGCGGGAGTGTCCATGCCCGCAGTGTAGGCCCGGACGCGGGCGTATGGTCGCTACAATGACGACATGACCGCTCTCCGCCCCTATCTTGACCGTTTTCCCGCCCTCGGCCCGCGCGTCTACGTGGATCCGGCGGCCACCGTGATCGGCGACGTGGAACTGGCCGAGGACGTTTCGGTCTGGCCGGGCACGGTCATCCGCGGCGACGTCAACCACGTCCGCATCGGTGCCCGCACCAACGTGCAGGACGGCACCATCATCCACGTCAGCCACCACAGCCCATACAACCGGGCCGGTCATCCGACCCTGATCGGCGCGGACGTCACCGTCGGCCACGGCACCATCATCCACGCCTGCACCATCGAGGACCTGTGCCTGATCGGCATGGGCGCCTGCATCCTGGACGGTGCCACGGTGAAGAAGCACGGCTTCGTCGGCGCGGGCGCGGTGGTGGGGCCGGGCAAGATCGTCGGCGAGGGCGAACTGTGGCTGGGTAATCCCGCCCGTTTCGCGCGCAGGCTCAGCGACAAGGAAATCGAGAGCCTGCACTATTCGGCCGCCCACTACGTGCGCCTGAAGGACCAGTATCTGCAGGCCGCGCAGGCCTGACCCGCGCGGCAGGGCCGGCGCCACCGCCGCCGCGCTTGTCCGCCGCGTGTCCGCCGGCCGGAAGGAAAGCGACCGTCCGTTGAGATGCGGCGGCCGGGCTCAGGGTCGGGTGGCCCGCTCCAGTGCGTCCAGATAGGCCATCGCCTCCTCGCGGCTGTGGCCGCACATTTCCGGGCCGGGCCTGAGCGTGGCGCAGAAGCGCGGGCGTTCCGGACGCCCGAACAGGCGGCAGCGCAGGGCTTCGTCCAGTTGCACGCAGGGAACGCCCGCGGGCTTGCCGGCGGGCATGCCGGGGATGGGCGAGGCGATCGACGGCGCCGTGCAGCAGGCGGCGCAGCCGGCGCGGCAAGGGAAGGACGATGACATGGCGGCAGTGTAGCCGCGCGGGCTGGGCAAGCGCGGCGCCGGCGGCTAAAGTCGCGGCGTTACGCCAGACAGGGATCGCGCATGGCGCGCAGCACGCACACTCCGCCGGGACGGCGCATCGCCGGGGAAACGCCGTGGGCCGGCATCGGATGATGAAGTGAGGCTGGATACCTATCGCGAGGTGATCACGCCCGAAGGCGTGGCCTTGCACCTGCCCGCGTCCGGTCCGGTGCCGCGCGCGGTCGCGTGGTCGATCGATCTGGCGGTGCGGCTGGGCATCCTGTTCGTGGTCGGCACCGTGCTCGGCCTGATGGGAAAAATGGGGCAGGGCCTGTCGCTGGTGCTGATGTTCGTCGTGTACTGGATCTATCCGATCGCCCTGGAGGCGATCTGGAACGGCCAGACGATCGGCAAGCGCGCGATGGGCCTGCGGGTGGTGTCGGCCGACGGCGCGCCGGTGGGCTGGCTGGCGGCAATCACCCGCAACCTGCTACGCACGGTCGACATGCTGCCGTTCGGTTACATGGCCGGCCTGGTCGCCAGCCTCGCCGACCCCCACGGCCGCCGGCTGGGCGACATGGTGGCGCGGACCCTGGTGGTGCACGTGGACGAAGCGCGCGAGGCGGTGCCGGCGCCGGCCAACGTGGTGGTGCCGGTGCCGCCGGGATTGCAGCCCGACGAGCAGGCCGCGATCGTCGCCTTCGGCGAGCGCGCGCCGCTGCTCACGCCGGCACGCCAGGCCGAACTGGCCGACATCGTCGCGCCGTTGACGCAGGCGCAGGGCCAGTCCGGCGTGCTGCGGCTGTACGGCATGGCCAACTGGCTGGTGGGGCGCCGATGAGGCAGGAGCAGTTCGTCGCCCGCCACCAGCGCGAATGGCTGGCCTTCGAACAATGGCTGGACCTGCGCGGCGAACCGGGCCGGGCGCGCGATCCGCGCCATCAGGCCGAACTGGCCGACGAGGACGTACCCGCCCGCTACCGGCGCATCTGCGAGCAACTGGCGCTGGCGCGCAAGCGCGGCTACAGCCCGCAGATCACCGATCGCCTGCAGCACCTGATGCAGCGCGGGCACAACCTGCTGTACCGCACGCCGCCGCCGCGCTGGCGGCGCGCGCTGGTGTTCGTGCTGGCCGATTTCCCGCGGCTGGTGCGCAGCGAGGCCGCCTGCATGGGAATCGCCGCGGCGCTGTTCGCGCTGCCGCTGATCGTCCTGTTCGTGCTGCTGCAATACCACCCGGAGCTGATCCACGGCATCAAGAGCCCGGAAGCGATCGCCTCGATGGAGCGCATGTTCGATCCCGGCGATCCCCGCCACCGGCTGGGCCGCGATTCGGGCAGCGACTGGTACATGTTCGGCGTCTACATCATGAACAACACCAGCATCGGCCTGCGCGTGTTCGCCAGCGGGCTGCTGGGTTGCCTGGGACCGATCTACGTCCTGATCTTCAACGGCGTCGACATCGGCGCCACGTTCGGCCACCTCCAGCAGATCGGATCGGCGGACCCGCTGTGGCGCTTCGTCGCCGGGCATGCGCCGTTCGAGTTGACCGCGATCGTCATCACCGGCGGCGCCGGCCTGCGGCTGGGCTTCAACCTGCTCGCGCCGGGACGGCGACGGCGCGTCGACGCGCTGGTGGAGGCGGGCTGGAAGGGCGCGCGGATCTGCCTGGGCGCGGCGCTGATGTTCTTCATCGCCGCCTTCATCGAGGCGTTCTGGTCCTCGATCCAGTCGATCCCCGCATCGGTGAAATACGGCGTCTCGGCGACGCTGTGGACGCTGGTGCTGCTGTGGCTGTGGCGCGGCGGCCGGGGAAGCACCGATGAGGCTTGAGCAGCTCACCGTCCAGCTGCGCGCGCGCTCGTCCTGGGAAGCGATGGAACTGGGCATGGCGCTGGTGCGCCGGCATGCCGCCGCGATCTGGAAGCC
>Ga0180217_1001488_pt1 | contig 25426 bp, 27 predicted proteins | sample eDN3rd37CBELigOP_FD_128521 | JGI IMG/M metagenome (GOLD analysis project Ga0180217, IMG submission 128521) | Enriched Organic Plus compost microbial communities from Emeryville, California, USA - eDNA 3rd pass 37_C BE-Lig OP (version 2) (version 2) ... | reverse complement strand
TATTCTTCTAAGTAAATTGCAGTTCCGACACCTAAAATCATTGAAACAGGAGCAATGATTAACATTAAATAGATGGATCCGATTAACGCCGCTTTGATACCTGCTTTTTCTGGGAAACGCGATCCAAAATTGGTAAAGAAATCAGGGCTTAAATAACTAGTACCTTGTGAAACTATTCTTACAAGTAAGATAACTAATGTAAGTAATGCAAGTAAAGTAGCTATAAGAAAAATAGCTTTCCAAACTCTATTAACTGTTAAACGAGATTTCATCCGCTTCATCACAATAGTATCATTAAGATATTTCATATTAATACTCCTCCCTGAAGCGTTTTGAAATGTATTGTGCAAGTAAATTCATGATTAAAGTAAAGACAAATAATGTGAATCCAACAGCATAGATTGAATAATAGATTGTTGTTCCATATCCCGCATCTCCTGATGAAACTTGAACAATATAGGCAGTCATTGTTTGGATAGATCCTGTCACATTAAAATCAAATACTGGTGTTGCTCCGCCAGCAAGTGATACAATCATTGTTTCGCCGATAGCACGTGAAATAGCTAATACAATTGAAGCTATAATCCCTGATAATGCTGCAGGTAAAACCACTTTAAGCGCCACCTCTAACTTAGTAGCTCCTAATGCTAAAGCACCTTCTCTAATAGAATTTGGCACTGAGCTCATTGCATCTTCAGATAATGATGCAATCATTGGTAGAATCATAATCCCAACAACAATTCCTGGACTAAGTGCATTGAATATTTTCAGCGAAGGTATCAATACCTGAAGTATTGGTGTCACAAATGTTAAGGCAAAAAATCCATAAACGATTGTCGGTATTCCAGCTAATACTTCTAAGATTGGTTTTATGATTCGGCGGTTTTTATCTGACGCATATTCACTTAAATAAATTGCCGCAGCAATCCCTAATGGTATAGCTACACATGCAGCTATTAGTGAAACCTTTAATGTACCTAGTATTAAAGGCAATACTCCGTATACAGGGGCACTACCGGAGAATGGTAACCATTCTTTACCGAATAAGTAGTCAGTAATTGATACTCTCTGAAAAAATTCAAACGTTTCAAATATAAGTGTACATACAATACCAATTGTCGTAAGCACTGAAATTAATGCAGTTATAATTAGTATAATAGGCATTAATTTTTCTATTATTTTTTTCCCTTTTTTGTTACGGGACTTTGCTATCAACTCTTGAATTGACTGTTCTTTTCCTAAGCCATGAGAAGCCATAGTTCAAACTCCCTTCAATTTATGTAAGAAAATGTGTGAGAAACTAATTGGTGGTATAGCTCCCACACGTTTTTAAAATGTTTCAATTTTATTTTTCAAGACCTTTTAAAGTTGATAATCCTTCTTCATACTTTTCATCTGGTAATTTTACATAACCAACCGCTTCAGCCATCTCACCAGCATTTTCTAAAGTATATTTCATAAAGTCATAGAATGCTTCATTGTCATGTAATGCACTATTTTTCACATATACAAATAGTGGACGAGATAGTGGTGAGTACTCACCTGATTCAATTGTTTCGTTTGTTGGAGCTACACCATCCACCGATACTGCTGTTAACTTATCTTGGTTTTCTAAGTAATAAGCATAACCGAAGAACCCAATAGCATTTTTGTCACCTGCAACTCCTTGAACTAAAACATTATCATCTTCAGATAATGTTGCAGATTTAACTAAATCCGCACCATCTAATATAACTTCATCAAAATAATCATAAGTACCAGAATCTGTACCTGGTGAGTAGAATACGATTTCTTCTTCTGGCCAAGATGGATTGATATCAGACCATTTTTTAGTTGTTCCATCTTCAACCCACAGTTGTTTTAATTGATCAACTGTTAATTCAGTAGCCCAGTCATTTTCTGGATTCACTACGACCGTTAAACCATCAAAAGCAACTTGAAGTTCTGTATAGTTAATACCAGCTTTTTCTAATTCAGCTGCTTCTTCCTCTTTAATTGGACGAGACGCGTTAGAGAAGTCTGTTTCTCCAGCGATAAATTTTTCAAATCCACCGCCAGTACCTGAAACCCCAGCAGAAACTTTTACATCTGGTTGCACTCCTGCATATTCTTCAATAAGACCTTCTATGATAGGTGCAACTGTTGACGAACCGTCACCAGATACCGTACCTGTTAACTGAGCATTTCCTGATTCTGCTTGTTCGGCACTTTCACTACCAGTTGTTGCATCATCTTCTGTTCCAGTATCTGAGTTGCCTGTACCACAAGCTCCTAATAGCAAGCTAGAACCTAGTGCAGCTGTTATTGTTAAGTACTTCCACTTTTTCATTTCTCATTTCCTCCATCACATTCATAGTCAGTTTGTCTTACAAGTAAAACTATAAACCTAGTATGTTAATGTTATATAAATGTATTGTAAAGAATTTGTAAACGGGTGTAGATTTTGTATTTTGTATTAAATGGTCTATTATTGTGAAAGTTACTTCATATAAATCTTTCTAAAAAATACTACTCAAGATAATTTTGCATAAAAAAACTCCCTTAGGAATAATTCCTAAGAGAGATTCATTACTACTATTATTCATTTACAACTTCGTCTTCTGTATCTTCATCAATTTTTTCGCCAGTTGTAGCTTGTAATATTTCTTGTTTTGCCGAGCTAGAAGTAAGCCCTTCTTTAGCATATTTATCTTTCAACTCAAAATAGACATCTAAAATTTCTCTAGCAGTTTGGGCTGCAGTTGGTAAAGAAATATTATAATTCGTTGTAGCCCATGGGAAAATAACTGCATAAGCTACTTCCGGGTTGTCATAAGGTGCGAAACCTACATGAGCAATGTTAATCGTGTTAGTTGCCCATTTATCACGAAGTGGACCATAATAAACAACCTCTGCCGTACCAGTTTTCCCAGCAGCTGTATAAGGAGCGTCTGCAAAATAAGCACGCGCTGATCCCTTAGCACCTGTATAAACTTTACGTAATCCACCCTTAACGTGGTCAATTTCTTCAGTTGAATTTGAAATTCGATTTAATATTTTTGGTTCAACATCTGCCACAACAGGTCCTAACACTTCCCCATCTTCAGATGGTTGTCGAACTTCTTTTAATAAACGAGGTTGAATTCGATAACCACCATTTGCAACAGTAGAGATATATTGAACCATTTGTAATGGTGTGTACGTATCAAATTGTCCAATGGCTAAGTTTAAGATTTTACCAGTATCTGTTAACTCACCAGTGAATCCTGCAAATTCGTTTGGCAAATCAACTCCTGTATTAACACCAAGACCGAACTGAGCATAACCATTACGCATTGTTTGAAGTGTGTCATTCTTGATTTTAAATGGCATATTATAACTATATGTTGAACCAGCAATTTTTATAGCGGTTTGGAACATATAGGAGTTTGAAGAACGTTCCAAAGCAGTTTGGTCATTAATCGCAATACGACCATTTCGGTTAAAGATAGAACTTTTCACCTTTGTACCAGAAAGCTTAATCGGTTGGTCAATTAGAACTTGACCCGGCTTAATAGCTCCTTCTGAATAACCCATTAAAAGAGTTGCTGCTTTGACAGTTGAACCAACTTCATAAGCAGTCGTAAATGTACCATAAGAGTAATCAACAACATATTGTTTACCCGTTTCTTTATCTTTTTCTAATTTTTTACCAACAACAGATAATAATTCACCAGTATTAGGATTCATCATTACAAAAAACGCTCTATCCAATAGTTGAGATTGACCTTTTGATTTTAATTCCATCAATTTTTGTTCTACTATTTTCTCAGCCGCTTGTTGTAACTCAATATCAATTGTAGTCACTAAATCACTACCAGGCTCTCCTTCATAGGTTGTCACAGTATCAATAACGTCACCTTGTTTGTTTGTGACATTTTTGACAACCGATTTTTGACCTTGTAGAAGTTCTTCATAGTAGGATTCAAAATAACTTTCCCCAACACGGTCATTTCGTGAATAATCTCTTGCTAAATAATAATTAAGCATCGATTTAGGTATACCTTTACTTGGGACAGTAGTTCTCCCTAAGATAGCTAATGAAGAGAGTTTAACACGTTTCCAGTCTGTCGTCGTATTGACACCCGGCAAATCAGACAATCTTTCTGATACTCGAGCAAATTCTTCATCAGTCACATTTTCACTTTTAATAATTTGTGGTGATAAATTATACCCGGATGTCATTTCCCGGTAAATTGCTAACACTTCTAATTCAAAGGGTATTATTTGTGCTAGTTCTTCCTCAGTAATGCGTTCACGAACTAATTTATCAATTTCTTGTTGAACCGCTTTATCATCAAGTTCTTCATTTTCTCGAAGTTTTTGCTGTTCTTTCTTAGTTACTTTTGCATATGCTACATCTTTGTTTTTGGATATCCAGAAATCCTGCTTATCACGTAACGTAACATGATCAGTTGGTTGCTCAATTAGCATTGCCAACTGTTCGGCAATATCCATCATTTCTTCTGTAGTTGTTGATTGAGTTTTCGTATATGTAATCGCATTTTCGGGCTCATTATCAACCAATACTCTTCCGTAACGATCATAAATTCTACCACGAGGTACACTCGTATTTACCGCTACTTCCTCAGTTCTTTCTAGAGCTCGTACATAATCCTCACCTTTTACTATTTGTAAATATCCTAGTCTAAAAATAAGCATGGAAAATAATAAGAATATAGCAAAGAAAAGGACGTTCATACGAAATGACAAACTAGCACGATATTTTGCCTTCACACTAGATGCACGTTGAGTTTTTATTTTTTTTCTCACGTGAAATGATTCCCCCTTTCTTCAATTTGACTCTTTAAGGAAAAATACATACATTTCAGTATAACATTTAGCCAATTGTTTAAAAAGCATTTGAAGGTCGTAATCTTCATGTTTTGTGACGGTAAAAATAGAAATTGGTTCCACTATTTTTTATTATTTTTTATTAAGTGTAACTGTTCTATACGTTCACAAATATTTCTTCAAAATCAGGACATAAGAACAAGAGTGTAGACAAAGCCCTCATTCCACTTTGTCTACACTCTGAATGATGAAATAACCCATTTTAAAGTACTATGATTTGTATTTTTCCATCGCACCTCTAAAAGCTTCGAAGTCATCGAACTTAATAGCCACTTTGTTGTAGACTTTAGTAATCCCTATTATTAATGTTGCTTCTTTTGGTTTTTTTAGTTTTAATATTACATTTGGAGTAACTTCTTCCACATCTCTTGCTACAAAATCAATCGTATCTTTCGTTAACTTTTGTTTCAACACTTCTTTATCGATAATAACCTCTTCGATTTCATCCCAATCGATTTCCATCCGTTTCATCAAACCAAGTGATAAATAGCATTTTTTATCATCTATTGTAACGGGGTTAAGGCGTACTGCATGTATGTCAGCAAGGAAAAAGATAACTGAGTATACATTAAGGAAAAGAAGTACTAATGATAAGATCATCGATTTCTCATGTAGCCACCAATGAATACCAATTGTTTCTATTACAATTGCATGAATTAACATTATTTGAAACGAGATATAGCTGGAATTTTTGTGCAAGGTAAAGGTGTGTTTGTTTTGAATTGGCTTACTTCTCCAACACATTAGTGCATAGTAGAACATTAGCATCTCAGAACAAATAATCTGGATTAATGGATGTTTTTTTACATATTGGTTTACTGCACTTGAAAAACTAAACAATGTGGGCAATGTACTTTCTCTCGTCGCTCTAACGATTTTAGGTAAAAATTTAAACAAAGTCACTAGTAAAAGAAGTTCTAAAAACAATATCCCTGCTTCAGCCGCAAAGCCTAACCATGTGATGGCGACAAATGGCTCTAAATAGTCTATCGGGATTAAAAATCTTGCTAATATTAAGCCAGCTGACATTAGTAAAATAAACTGTTTGACACTTTTTTCTTTCTTATATCCTAAGAATAACAATGGTGCAATAATAACAAAATCAAACAATGATCCTATTACTACACCATTGTCTGCCCCTTCTAATACTGATAGACCAAATTCTGTATTGTATAAAACAAAGTTACTTCCAAGAACTAATAATAGTAGAAATAACAAACTCATTTGCCTAGACTTTTGTAATATAGTCATCTTATCCCTCCAATACTATCTATTGAAGCTTTACACTTTAATTATAAAAAAGGTGAGTTAGATAAACAATTTACAACTTTTAGAACTTTTACCATAAAATAGCATTTACTACGTAAAAAAACTGCACCACCAATTGTCAATTTAACAATTGGCGTACAGTTCACTTGCACACTTATCAATACCTTTTACTTTTGTTCTTTCGTATTCTTTTCCTTCTCCGATTCTTCTTCTATTTCTTTATTTTCTGCATACCGCGCAACGGTGTTAATTCTATCTAACATTGTTGGATGTGTATAACGGAATATTTTAACAAGCCATGGTGGATTCACTTCACTTAACCCAGCCTTCGAAAGATTCTGGAATGTTGTGATCCCTGCTTCTGCATCTCCAGTTAGTTCCATTGCATATTCGTCAGCTCTTGTCTCTTGATATCTAGAAATGTAATTTGAAAGAGGGTTTGAAACAAACAGTAAAAATGATACTAATACAAAAAATAAAGGAAGAGAACGGATATCATTAACTTTCTCAATCTTCAACGTAGGGCCAAATTTAGAAATAAGCCACGGCATTAATTTAGAAATTAACCAAAGCCCTACTAGTATAGAAATTAAATACGAAGCTATCCCAATATAAATATGTTTTTCAACGTAATGACCCATCTCATGAGCCATGATAAAGAGAATTTCCTTTTCTGTTAAACTATTTAAGGTCGTATCCCATAAAACGATTCTAGAGTTGTCCCCTATTCCTGTAACATAAGCATTTAATGCATTGGTTTTTTCAGACATATTCACTTCAAATACGTGCTCAGAAGGGATGTTAGCTTGATCTGCAAGAGACAAGATTTTCTCTTCAAGTTCCTTATCATGAAGTGGTGTAAACTCGTTATAAAGTGGATCAATCACAACCGGTTGGATATACATCATAAAGATTGCAAATGGAATTGTGAGCAACCATGCATAAAACCACCATTTTTTTGCACTCTTTTGAATAAGCCAATACACTACTAGGACAACTATCAAAGTTGTGCCAAAATTTACCCAAAAATCAATTACATAATCCCTCATCCACGAAGAAAACTCTTGGGTACTTATGCCATAATCTTTACTTAACTTATAGCGATAAATATCAATCGGATAAAATACAATGGACGTGAATAGATATAAGAGGAATAAATAGGCACTATTCTTTATCAGTTTCCATCTTGAATCTGCCCATTTTCCAAATATTTTTGAAAGTCCCGTTAATAAGATTAATAAATAAACTAGCCATTCAAATGGAGTTACAACAAAGAAGATAAAATTACGAATTTTTGAAAATTCCTCACTTAATAATAGCTCCCGTTCCGTCATGAAGGTTTGCGGATCTGCTACCGTTCCTTTCAACGACGCCGGTATACCACCTGATTCTCCATGAAATATGTAAAAATACATCCCAATAGCGTAGACTACGTACAAAATAATCGCAGCTATGCCCCATTTTTTTGACAAACTTTCCACCTCAATTCTTCTTCTTACTTTAGTGTAAGAAAAATCGGACAAGATAGAACTAAAATTTTTAAAAAAGTTCTTCCTCAATTGATACCTATCTATAAAAAAACGCTTTATTCCCCCCAAAATTTGGCTTTCAATTATTCAAAAGAAAAAGCGGTTGTCATACTAATTGACAATCGCCATTTTCAAATTAAATATTTGCATTCACGAATGAATATTAAATTAGAATTCAACAAAAACAGGGTCCTTCCCCTTTGAATTCATTAACTTAATTTGTGACGGTGTCACTTTTAAAACAACCATATTTTTATCATCCGGTCCAGAAAACCATCCTTCTAAAACTTTATTCCAAACTTTTTCTCTCATGGACTCATCTGAAGAAATTTCAACTTTCCCTTCAATTTCTAAAAACTCGTCTCCAAATCCTTTACCATCATATCCAATTAAAATATGAGTATATGGATTTTTCGACAATTCCTCAACTTTATGTGTATCATCGCTCGTAACTGTATAGAGTGTAAAATTATCATTGAAAAATGTCATATAACGAGAATGTGGTTTATCCCCTTCAATTGTAGCCATTGTTCCTACCATATTATGGTCTAATATTTTCGTTGCTATTTCTTGTGATGTTTTTGACATTTTGCTTCGCTCCTTATACTTATATCCTTCAATAGTATGTTGAAAAATTGAAGGAATTATCCAAAATAACTATGAAGGTCGCCATGTTTCTAAAAATTTCGCAGTGCGCTTTCTGCCAATTTCTATTAGTTCTTCTTTCGTTTTTTGATCCAAGTCAAATTGTGTAGCACTATACTCTTCAACGGGAATAAACACAATATCACGTTCATGCTTCCTTGAAATATAACGTTCATCATGAGCATTTTTCATGGTTGAAAATAGGGCTTCAAATAGGTTTAATCCATTCTTTATTTTTTGTGGGGGGATATCTTCTCGAGGATTACTTAGTTTTAACCCAATGAGAGGTCTTTCCTTGTTTCCATTATCAAAAATCCACAATGGAAAATTACTAAGAATTCCTCCATCAACAAATAAACTTTCCCCTTTACGATCTGTTAATTTTATAGGTTCAAAGAAAAATGGTATTCCACAACTCATACGAAGTGCTTTGGCTACTGAAAACTTACGCCAATCAATACCATATGAAGCCAAATCATCCGGAATAACAATCATTTTGCCATTAGACAAATCAGATGTAACTAGTTTTAAAGAACCTCTAGGTAAATCGTTAAATGTTAAGATTCCTTTAACTGCTAATTTTTTATAAAACCATTTTTCTAATGCTTTTCCTTTGTACAGTCCCATTCGAAAATAAAGATTTAACCATTTTAAGAAAGGAATATTACCAACTGGTTTTGGAGGATCTAGAAGTGATTTCAAATCGAGTTCATCTAAAATTTCTTCAATTTCATTTGCAGTATAGCCTGCAGCTATAAAACATGCCATAATGGCACCAGCACTCGTTCCTGCTACACGCTTGAAGCGATAATTTTGTTCTTCTAACACCTGCATTGCACCTATATAGGCGAACCCCTTTATCCCACCACCTGAGAACACTCCATCAATAAGCATGTGCACTCCCCTTTATTTGTACTCGTTACACTTTAAGAAAAATGGAAGGAATTTAGAACTTATGTCGAATAAAACATTCGACATAGATTAGGATTTTCTTCATTCCATTATATTGAAATATAAAATATTTTTGTTTTCTATCCATTAATCTAAAGGGTGGTACAAAGAAAAGTGCGATAGAGTATCACTTAGTGACATTCCGACAAATTCAAATTAAAAAGTATTTGGCTTCAAAAAATAATTTTGAAACCAAATACTTTTATTCTTTATAGGTTTAATCTAGATGGGTTATGTTTATTATCTGGCTTATCTTTATTTTCATTTTGATTTTGTCTTTTAGCCTCATCATTTTGACCAATAACATCAAAGTCATCTGGACTCAAATCATAGCCATGTCCATATTCTTCACGATCTAAAGTATTCTTTTTCTTTTTACTCAAAATCTTCACCTCCATATAGCATAATTTGAACCTTTTTATCGGTAATTATGCTATATGGAAAAAACTAAAAATGTAAAATGTAACTTCTAAAATACATCCTTCGCCCTCAATGACTATGATGTTGATGTTCAGTTTCTCCCTCATTTGTCGAAACTGAAATTAAATCGAAATAAGTAGATAATCCTAGGAATAATATTAAAATAGCAAAACTTATCTTCACTTTAGATGAAATACCCTTTGTGAAATTTTGAAAAGTTTGCTTATTCCAAAGACCAACCGCCACAATACAACTAACTAAATAAATGATCGTAAAAAATACGATACTTAGAAGTTGGTTGTTCGTCGTCATAATGCTAAGCATTGTTCCCATCATGGCTCCCATGAAAAGAGAGCTTAAACATTCTAATACAACTTTTATTGAAAGTTGATATGTCATTATACTTATCAGTAAAAAACTAATAAGCATTGAAATGACCGTCGAGAATACAATATCAGAAATCCACATGCCAACTAAGATTCCAACTAATGTACTTTTCGTCATTGTTACAAACATCGCTAAGCAGCTGGACAGATGATTCTCTTTTGATTGTGCTCTAAAAACTGATGCTAAAACAAAAGTAAGAAATACGATACTAACTAAACTCGCTATTGCAACCAATGATTCACTCCATTCATCATGCAAGTCGCACTTTCAAGTTATATTGAAAATTTTCATTTGTTAAGTATAACTAATGTATTCCAAATTGAACTTATTTATTCTTTTATAGAAACACTACGCAAGCAAACTCTATTAAAGAGTAAATAACTTGATATTTATAAGGATAACAAAAAGCGTTGACTCTATATTAGAGACAACGCTTTTTGAATTATAAAAGAATCCGTAACTACCGCTTATTTTGCAGCTTGGTATTTAGATTCTACAACATCCCAGTTTACTACATTCCAGAATGCAGAAATATAGTCAGGACGACGGTTTTGGTAGTTTAAGTAGTAAGCATGCTCCCAAACGTCTAATCCTAAAACAGGAGTTTTACCTTCCATTACTGGAGAGTCTTGGTTTGGAGTTGAAGTGATAGCGATTTCGCCACCGTCAACTACTAACCAAGCCCAACCTGAACCGAAACGGCCAGTTGCAGCTTTAGCGAACTCTTCTTTGAAAGCTTCGAAGCTACCGAATTTTGCATCGATTGCAGAAGCTAATTCACCAGTTGGAGCAGTAGCGCCACCTGGAGCTAAGATTTCCCAGAATAATGAATGGTTAGCATGTCCGCCACCATTGTTACGTACAGCTGTTTGTTTGTCAGCTGGTAAAGCATCAATATTTGAGATAAGGTCTAAAAGATCTTTACCTGCAAATTCTGTTCCTTCAACTGCTGCGTTTAAGTTTGTTACGTAAGTGTTGTGATGTTTAGTATGGTGGATTTCCATAGTTTTCGCATCAATGTTTGGTTCTAATGCATCATAAGCATAAGTTAATTGTGGTAATTCATAAGCCATTTTGTATTTCCTCCCTCAAATTGAAAAAAGTAATCTTGATTACTTTTCTAGGTTATCAAAATTAGTCCGTCGATTCAATCAATAAACACTCAAGATTTACATTTCAGTCTTTTGACGGAAAGGATGGTTGGATTTGCCTTTATAAGTAAACCTTAGATAGCAATGATAAAAATAATTATCATGATTACTTGGATAATACCTTTAGTCACAACAGATGTTAAAAAGCCAACTAATGATCCTACCCCAGCTTTAAGTGCTTGTTTAGTATCTGATTTCGTCACTAAAAGTTCCCCTATTACAGCCCCTATAAATGGTCCGACTAAAATACCAACAACCGGAATGATAAATGGCCCAATAAGTAAACCAATTGTACTCCCCCACATTCCTGCCTTTGTACCACCAAATTTTTTTACTCCAATCAGATTAGCTGCGGAGTCAGCTACAAATAAAAGAATCACAAATAATATTTCAATTGCCCAAAATAACCAGCCTAACTCTGCAAACGTGTTAAATAGTCCATAAATAATAAATCCAAGAATAATAAAAAGTACGGATGGGATAATCGGATAAACTAAACCGATAAATGCAATGATAAAGCTTGCAATAATTAGTACCCATGAAATTATGTCCAAAATAACATCTCCTAATTCTTCTTTTAAACATTTACTACGTCTTTCAAATTTAAAAGTTTCAAATAAAAATAGTTATAATTCTATCAAAATAAAATTCACTTCAAGCTTTATGGAACATTTAAATTCATGTTAAACTCTGTCTTGGAGGAGAAAAAATGGTAAAACACTCAAAGATATTTATTGATAGTCTCATTCATCCTAAAAAATTAGCAGCATACAGATTATTAACGATAGGTAAAACAATTCAATACGTTTTTCTATTAATTGCAGTCATTACAATCTATTCATTTATTCAATTTTTGACAGGTGTATCTACGTCTTCCTATAACATTCAAGGATTAACAGATTATGTAGAAGATATACAATGGTTATTATATCCATTTGCTTTTCTACTATTAACATTAACTACAACGATTCTACTCTTTATTAAAATTAGTATCTATGCATTTATTGGCGTAGTTTTGATAAAAGTCCTTCAACGTCGAGGAGAGTATCGTCATATGTGGCGAACAGCGGCACTAGCGATTACTTGGTCAACACTATTAACCGTTCTATTTTCAATACTTAACATTTCAAGCTCCGTCTCTACATTAATAGGAATATTGATAACAACGATTCTATTAATCATTGCCTCTACAAAATATCCTAAAATCTCAAGAAAATAATAGGCATGAATCCCCCTGCTCTTCATATAGTGAGAGAAAGGAGGGATTTTCTTATGAGATTTCTTATTTTTACGGTTGTGTTTTTCCTTATAGCAGCTGTGATTAAAATAGATTTAACTGAAGGTACTGTTCCACTTGCACACTTCGATCATGAACAAGTAACACAAGCTTGTGAAGAACAAATTGTGATAAAGACTCTTTCGGTAGTAACAACAGCAGGTGACACTGTTCAAGGTCTTCTTGCAGCTTACCCATCTGAAGTAGACGTTTCATATCCCGAAAGAATGGCCCAATTTTATAAATTAAATCCACATTTACAAAAACAAGCAATGGTTACTGGTGAACTCGTAAAAATACCAATCTATGATAAATTAGAAAATAACTGCTGATAAATAAAAAATGATGTTTCTTCCTTGTCCATCCTTGACTACACTGATAAAATAATAGAGGTGTGGTACGGCAAATTTAAGATACGTACCTCAAAAAGGAGAGAATCTTCATGAGTGAACTTATTCACCGTTCAAAAACACGTCCTGTACGTGTAGGTAATTTAACGATTGGTGGTAGTAATGAACTATTCATCCAAAGTATGTGTACAACAAAAACACATGATGTAGAAGCAACAGTTGCAGAAATTCTACGCTTAGAAGAAGCGGGTTGTCAGATTGTTCGTGTTGCAGTTCCAGATGAACGTGCTGCTGACGCGATTGCTGAGATAAAAAAACGTATTCATATTCCGTTAGTAGCGGATATTCATTTTGATTATAAATTGGCTTTAAAGGCGATTGAAAATGGAATTGATAAAGTACGTATTAACCCAGGGAATATTGGTCGTCGTGAAAAAGTTGAAGCAGTTGTAAATGCTGCCAAAGCTAAAGGTATCCCAATTCGCATTGGTGTTAATGCTGGTTCTTTAGAACGTCATATACTAGAAAAGTACGGCTATCCTACTGCTGATGGTATGGTAGAATCTGCATTACATCATATTAAAATTCTAGAAGACTTAGATTTCCACGATATTATCGTTTCTATGAAAGCTTCTGATGTAAACCTTGCCATTGAAGCCTATGAGAAAGCTGCTCAAGCCTTCGATTACCCATTACATTTAGGTATTACAGAATCAGGTACTCTATTTGCTGGTACTGTAAAATCTGCAGCTGGTCTTGGTGCAATTTTATCTAAAGGAATTGGAAATACATTACGTATTTCGTTATCAGCTGATCCTGTAGAAGAAGTAAAAGTGGCACGTGAGTTATTAAAATCATTTGGTCTTGCATCAAATATGGCGACTCTAATCTCTTGTCCTACATGTGGACGTATTGAAATCGACCTTATTTCGATTGCAAATGAAGTGGAAGAATACATTTCGAAATTAAACGTTCCATTAAAAGTAGCTGTTCTAGGTTGTGCGGTAAATGGACCTGGTGAAGCACGTGAAGCGGATATTGGTATTGCTGGTGCACGTGGTGAAGGATTGCTATTCATGAAAGGGAAAACAGTTCGAAAAGTACCCGAAGCAACAATGGTTGAAGAATTGAAAAAAGAGATCGATAAATTAGCAGCAGAAATGGCTGAAAATCGAGACAAAAATGAAGCTCAAGTCTAAAAAGATCCAAGGAGGTTTTTTATGACATCAAAGCAAAAACCTCGTTTTGGTATTGATATTGATGGTACAGTGACAACTCCAGATACACTTATCCCACATATCAATGAACGATACAAGACGAACATCGTACTTGATGATGTAACTGAATATGACTTTTTAAGTGCATTTCCACATCCCGTTGACAGAAATGAATTTTCAAAATGGTTTAAGGAAAACGAAGCTTATATGTATTCAGTAAGTAAAATCGCTCAAGATGCTCAAGTGATTTTAGAAAAATGGCAACATTCATATGAACTATTTTATATTTCTGCTCGTGACATATGTGTTTCTGACATCACTTTTAAATGGTTTGAGGAAAACAAAGTTCCCTTCCATCATATTGAGTTGATTGGAAGCCATGATAAGTTAGCAGTAGCGAAGAAACACAATGTAGATATCTTTTTCGAAGATAAACACGACAATGCAGTTATGTTAGCAGAGGAATTAAAGATTCCAGTCCTTTTATTTGATACACCATATAATCGTAAACCTGTACCTGATAATGTTGTTCGTATTAATAATTGGGTAGAAGCAAATAATTGGATACTGAAACATTTCTAAAAGTGTAGGCAACACGTTATAGTGTTGCCTGTTTTTTTAGGTATTTTTTTACTGTTACCTGCTTTAAATTTCTAAAATTCCCCTTTTCCATCTATCCACAAATGTTTCAAAATGGATACCATATCGATTAAATATATCATGATACACAAAATAGACCCCTAATTTTTCTAAAACAACATCATCAATCTTCATTCATACTTCCCTTCGTTGTTTTTTTGAAAATCATCATCTCTTAAAAAATTCCTCAGAGGCATTGAAAAACCTAAAAGAACGAACGCATAGTTAATCAATATGTACAAAAATTTTCAGCAAAAGTTTAGTTGACCAAGCAGTGTTTGTACCATCTTACGCAAGGTAAAAAAAGAATATGATGGATTAGATATTTATCTTGTTCCAGCAACAGAAAGCTTTGTGTTCACAAAACATGAAACAATTGAATTGTAATATAAGGTAGTTTCCCATACACTAAAGTGTTGAAACTCTTTTTTCAAAACTATCTGAAAATAAAGGTGCTATATTCTTTCTACTTTTGTTATACTTTCCTTAAACTAAATACTAAAATCGGGGGAACATACATGCATAAATCTGAAATATCCCTCACAAAGAATGAGTTATATCCATTTCTTTGTAATATTTGTGAGCAATTTCAATTTGCGATTGCCATCGTTAGCTTAGAAAAAGAAGATTTTCCATTTCTATTTATCAATCAAGCATTCACAAATCTAACTGGTTATTCACAAAGGGAAATCGTAGGAAAAAATTTGAATGCCTTTATTGGATCGAAAACAAACAAAATTGATCAGGGAGAAATATTTTATCAATTATCTCAAAAAAATACTTTTGAAGAAAATATCTTACATTATCAAAAAGATGGAACTGCCTTTTGGAATCATATAACCTGCCAACCTATAAAAGATATTGAGGGTCATTTATCCTTTGCATTGATTCAATGTAGAGATATTACAGAAGAAATGCTAAGCAAGATGCTTTCAAAGCTTGAACACGAAGTATATCTTGAATTAGATAAAAACGGTAAGTTAAGAGATATTTTACAACTCATTACAAAAAAAGTTGAAACATACTATATACGAGATATTTTTTGTGCGATTCATATTGTGGATAAAGAACGGAAACTAAAGGCAATTGCTAGTGGCTCCCTCCCTCTTTCACTAGTAAAAGCTATGAATCATATAGATGTTAATAGTTCTACAACAAGCTTTAACGATAAGGTTATTTATATTAAAGATTTATCCATTAGAAATAACAGATCAAGTATGATTAAAGAAAAGACTAATTTATCTTCCTGTTGGTCTAAGCCCATTTTCACAAACGAACAGGCTTTACTTGGTTATTTCTCAATATACATAAAAGGAGACTACCAATTAAAACAGGTAGATATCGAGTTTTTAAAAAAGCTATCCCCTATTGTTGCCCTATCATTAAAATATGTTGAACAACGACAAGAACTAAGAAGATTAGCATTTTTTGATATAAGTACTGGAATGCCAAATTACAATAGTTTTTATACTGGTTTAAGCATGTGGGTTAATACAAAGGTAGATGGCACAATATTAATCATCCAGCCAAGTGAGTATTCAAGAATTGTCGATCTGTATGGTAGAAAATTTGGAGATATATTAATGAGTCAAATTGTAAGTAGATTCCATTCTATTGATAATTTAATGAGGAATGAGGAGATTATTTATGGACGCTTTTCAAATTCTTCCTTTATTCTAGGCGTTAAACAAACAGGCAAAAAAGATATTAATAAGTTTATTAACCAAATTTTACAGATAACCTCTACTCCTTTCTTTATTGCAGAAAGAGAAATTTTTATAACACTCAAGATTGGCGTCTCTTATTTTAATCAAACGATTTCCCAAGACGAAAGTATTCGTCGTGCGGACACAGCCTTAACTATGTCACGACTTCAAAATACGGGAGTATCATATTTCAAAACAGATTCCGATGAAATACTTCAAAGAGAGCTCAATATTTTAAACCAACTACAATTTGGCATACAAAATGAGGAGTTTACAGTTTACTTACAGCCAAAAATCAACTTAAGTACTGATGAAATAGAAGGATTTGAAGCATTAGCAAGATGGAATTCACCAGTTCTTGGACCTGTTTCCCCTGCTGATTTTATACCTATTGCAGAACGTAATGGAAAGATTAACCAAATAGATAATTTGATATTAAAAAAAGTATTAACTTTTCAAAATCAACGACGAACAAATGGTTATAAGCTCATTCCAATTGCTGTGAACATCTCCCCTGTCCACTTTTATAGTGAGTGTTTTGTCAGTGATTTTCTTTCTTTAGTAGCAGAGTTTCGTATCCCTCCAGATTATATTAAGATCGAAGTAACGGAAAGTGTAGAATTATTTGACTTCCAAAAGGCTAAAGGAATTCTATTAGAGTTAAAAAACATGGGGTATGAGAGCTCGATTGATGATTTCGGAGTGGGTTTTTCTAGCTTAAGTTACTTGCAACAATTACCTTTCTCCGAAATTAAAATTGATCGCAGTTTTATTAATGATATTCATAATAATGATATGCATGCTGTTGTTCAAACCATTATTAAGCTAGCTGAGAATTTAAGAATGCATGTTGTCGCAGAAGGTATTGAAACCTATGAACAATTATTAATTCTACAAAAGATAGGATGTAAGTCAGGACAAGGATATTATTTCCATAAGCCGATGCCTCTTGATGAAGCAGAAAACTTACTCAACGGGATAAAATAAATTAATTTTTACACACACGCAAAAGAGGCTGGACAAAAGCCAAAATAGCATTTTTCCCCACTAGGAGAAATGCTATTTTTATGTTCTAATGAAAATGGATTTCCATTCCGGGTACGCTTTCGGCGGGCACGGCCTGACACGAACGTCTCAGGCGTCGTGCTGTTCCCGCAGGAGTCGACCCTCCATTCCAATCAATTTTCAAAGTATCAATTTTTTATTATTACTTTTTGGTTATTTCTTTAAGTTTTTCACTTATGGCCCAGCCTCTTTGTTTTGTCCTAGCAACTTTATTAATTTACAGTATTAGAAAGATTTTGAGCGATAAATGCAACCATATCCTTTAAGTTTTCTGCTGTTACACCATGACCTTCTGGATAGGTTTTATAAGTAACTTGTACGCCAATCTCTTCGAAATACTCTTTACTCTTTTCTGCCCATTGAATCGGAAAATCGTAATCATATTCTCCATGAGAAATGAAAATCTTTGCGCGATCTAATGGGGCTTTTTTATACTCATTCATAACAAATTCAGGTAAGTAACCACTTAATGCTACTGTGCCTGTTATCAAATTACCTAAAGTTAACGTCAGTGTTTCTACTACTGCAGCACCTTGATTAAACCCAACTAAAAATATTTTATTAATATCTAATTGGAATTCCTCTATTGCTTCTAATATAAAACTTTGAGTGAAAGTGATCATTTTATCAAATACTTCTCTTGTTGGTTTACCTTCTTCCTCAAATGTATAGAAAGCAAAGCCTGGAGAATGAGTAATAGGCCCTCTTAAACTAAAGATATGGCATTGTCCTTTAAACTCTCCTACTAATTGTAGTAAATCCTCTTCATTACTACCTAACCCATGTAACAAAAATATGGCTGGTTGAAGTGCATCACTGTTTGATGGGGCAATATGTTTAAATGTATAAGGTGATTTCATGTTTTTAATTCCTTTCTCATGTCAAACCTAAATATCTTGTATTGTATCAAAGTTTAGAGGAAATGTTTACTATTGTTACCTTTTAGAAAAGTATTCCTCATAAATGCCTCAGATAAGCAAAATCGAACGAGATACATTAAGATGGCGCGAAGTTAAAAGAGGGTGGGACAAAAGGCAAAATAGCATTTTTCCACACTAGGAAAAATGCTATTTTTACGTTCTAATGAAAATTGATTTCCATTCCGGGTACGCTTTCCGCGGGTACGGCCTGACACGAACGTCTCAGGCAGCGTGCTGTTCCCGCAGGAGTCGACCCTCCATTCCAATCAATTTTCAAAGTATCATTTTTTAATATTACGTTTTGGGTATTTCTTTGAGTTTTTCACTTATGGCCCAGCCTCTTTTATACTTCTATCATCTAATTAAAATAGTATTTTAATTGGTTCAATGATCGTTGTAATCTGGCTTTTAAAATCGTTAAGCTCCTCTTCTGGCACACCTACAATCACTGCAGTTGCCGGACCGCTTGTTTTTTCCATATCAATGGAACACTCGAATTCAGCACCAGGAAAGATTCTCTGAAGCTCTAAAAGTATGCCTTTCGAGCCAACAGGCCATATTTGTTTGGCAATATCCAAACGAATTATATTATGAATTTCATTTAGCTTTGCTACGTGCTGTGATTGTACGATTACCTCTTCACCAACTAAAGGCTTCCCAACTACAAACCAATGTAAATTCTCTTTAGTTATTTCATATTGAACCTTACCAATCATCATTAAACTTATGCCAGATTGTAAGGATTTAAAATTCGATTCAGTTGAGCCCTTTAACTCTGGCATTGGTACCCCAATTTCAGTAAATGCTTCTTGAATTCCTTTCTCATAAGCACTCCAAGCTTCATCACCTGTGAAATTGGCTAAAAAAAGTTGAGTTGGCTCTGCACCTGCACACCACTGTTCTAGTAAAGCAACTCTAGCAGTATAGTAAGCTGCTAATTCATTGGGAACATGCACTGCATCCAATTCTTTTTCACCAATACAGCCGGAATTATCCATGGTTACAACTGTTGATTCATCAATACGAACCGCATTTCTCATATATCTGAAACCTTTCTTCTACTGAATACTTTTTCTATTATAGGTAAAACAAACATGGTAATAACAGCATTGATAATCGTTGCGATCAATAAACTTGGCACTGCGCCGATAAAAAATGCCGGAGAAATTAGAAAATAAAAAGGTAGTGCTGAAAGAATGCCATTTCCGATGATTAAAAACACCCATTTGGCGATCTTAAACCCTTTATGATGTAAGACATTAAATATGTACGTAATAATCAGCATTTCTACTGCTATTAATAGATGGAATGGTCCAGATGGAAAACCTGATGTGAACGCAGTAGCTAAGTGACCTAATGCCCCCGCAAATCCTGAATAAAGAGGCGGTAAGAATGCAACACTAATAAAGGCTGGTGCAGAATCTAATGCAGCCGTTGTAAGTACACCAGGTACCTTGATAAAACTCCCTATAACACAGATTGCAGCAACAAGTGCTGTTAAAACCATTAATCTTAATGTATGTTTCTCCATTTTACAATTCCTCACCTTTTATCATTTGTGGAAGTCCATACCAAATACGAATTACCCTCTCACTATCTGTAAAAAGCTTTTGGTATAGGCGCCCACAAGTATCGCGTAATTTTCTTTCTTCTTTTCGAAGTGGTACAACACCTCTCCCAATATCAGTACAAATGCAAATAACTTGTGCACGCTTGTTTAACTCAATAAGCACATTAAATATTTTTTCAGCAATTTCGTCCTCATCTAAATGAACATGTTCAAGGATTAGCTTTTCAAAATGTCCAATGATAAGAATATCTTCTTTCGTAAACAAACCGATCTCTGGCATTTGACCTTCAAAAAAATGAGGAGTAGCTGTTGTTGAGCGTAATAATTTTTCTTCTACAAATTTTCTTTTACCATTATAGGCTCCACCGATAACAACTTGCATCGTTTTCCCTCCCTTACTTCGGAAACATCTGACCACTGTAGTGAATAGATTGTTCTGTGTGATACAACTATTTGTTGAAAAGCTTCTTCTTGTGAGCCAAACATTGCTAACAAAGCTCGAATTACACCACCATGGACAACAAAAATATACTGATTATTAGAAGAAATGATTTTCCGAAAACATAAAACAACTCTATGTACAAATTCTTCATAGCGCTCACCGTTTGGCGGTGTAAACTGATGTGGATTGTCTATCCAATTACGATAGAGGGATAAATCTTTTAATTCCTCATATGTCTTCATCTCAAAATCGCCAAAATTCAACTCTCTAAGATCTTTCATAGGTATAAAATTTGTTTCAGGAAAATAAAGCCGCGCAGTTTCCCTACATCTTTTTAAATCACTTCCATACACGGTTTCTGCCTTAATAGGTAGTTTAAAATCTTTTTCTTTCGCTAGTATGGATTCATCCGTCCAACCGATATATTGCCTTTTTAAATTGGCATTGGTTTTCTCATGTCGTATTAGATGAACAGTAACACTCCCCATAAGAACACCTCCGTTCCTTCATATAGTGCTCCTACTAAATCCCCCGTCATGCCACCAAAATTCTTTATTGTCCATTTTCGATAGATGAGTACAAAAAGGACCATACACAATGCTAAAATCAAACCGGTTAAGCCAATAAAATAATATGTAAGACTACTAAATAATAACGCATAGAGTAAAAGTGCAATCCATATACCTTTTGAGTTTACTTGTGATTTAAAATAAGCTGCTAATCCTTTTTCTTTCACCGTATGTGTTGTAACAAAGTAAATCATTAATGCAAGTCGACTAAGAAATGGAATTGCAAGGAAATAATTAGAAGTATTAAGATTTTCACTATTTATAAATTCGAAGATAAATCCTATTTTTAATAGTAATAAAACGACTAAACTTATAGCTCCAAAGGCCCCCACACGAGAATCCTCTAAAATTTCAAGTCTTCTCTTTTGGTCTTGATATGAAAAATAGGCATCTCCCATATCAATCCACCCGTCCAAATGAAGCCCTCCTGTCATAACAATTCCTGCAACAACGAGCAAAATAGCTAACAATAAGTTAGATACTTGTAGATACTGATCATTAATCACATTTAATATGTATAGAGTGGTTCCCATTAATATCCCTAAAATCGGTAGCATGATATACATAGCCGTCACCGTTTTTTTATTCATTGGTAACTGCTTATGAATCGGTAAGGAGGTAAAAAACTGCAGAGATAATAGAAAACCGATAAAACCATTTTTCAAAATAAGCACCGTCCTATTTCCAACGTTTCGTCTGACTATAATCCATTTCGTATGCTTCTTCACTGTATAGCACAATCCATTGATGTAAATTTCCTAATAGGAATCGATATAGATTCACTTCTTGATAGGAGGACTCTGGTTCATCTAAAATTTCATTTGAAACAAGAATCACGATATACCCTTCCTTCATCCATCGAAATAGTTGTTGTTTAAAAGCGTCTATATACCTTTCTATTTCAATGAATCGTTGTTTCTCGTCAAGATGTTCTGTTTTATAGAGGACATTATTTAGCCAAGTGGTAATACAATCCCAAAGAATCACTGTTTTCTTAATATTGATTTGGTGATCAAATTTCAACTCATCTTGGATTTCAATTGTTTTCCAACTAATTTCAGACTTTTCTCGATCCTTTTGGTGGCGTTTGATTCGACTAGTCATTTCATCATCAAAGGCAACCCCTGAGGCGATATAGTAAAGGTTTTCGCATTCGTATGACTGGTAGAGTTGTTTTGCATAGTTTTCAGCAAAAGCACTTTTCCCACTTCGAACTCCACCCGTAATAAAAATTAATTTACTCATGAACTTCCTCCTTCCCACTACAAATTTTAATACTTCTAAGGTTGTATAAAAAGAGAAAATCGAAAAGAGCAAACCCATTTTAAGAATTTGCCCTTCGTTATATTAGTTAAAGATGTCAGGATAAATCGTTGATGCCATTAGTTCGATTGCTTCACCGATACGTGGACCTGGTCGATTTAAGATATCGGCATTTAATAGATATACTTCTTTATTTTTAATAGCAGTTATGTTGGACCATCCTTCACGACCTAAAATTTCACCAACTGGATCTTCACTATAAAAGACCGTAGTAATGATTGCTTCTGGGTTACGCGTAATTAAATCTTCTTCAGTAACTGCAAACCATCCTTTTTGATCTGCGTAAAGATTTTCAATACCAGCAGATTTAATAAGCTCTTGTTGGAAAGTATCAGAGCCAATCGACCAAATATCTGGAGAAGGTGAGATTTCAAAATATACTTTTTTCTTTTCCTCTATAGTAGCTGTTTTTTCTTGTACTGATGCAATTTGGTCCTTAATAGTCGAAATCATTTCATTTGCTTTCTCTTCACGCTGTAAGACATCTGCAATTTGCTCAATATCTCCGTATACATCTGCAATTGTTGATGCTGCTTGAATTACAAATACTGGTATTCCCGCACTTTCTAGTTGCTCAATCTGTGCTTCTTCACCATTTGTATAGGCAAATACGACATCTGGTTGTAATTCAATAACTCTTTCTGTATTAATTGTCGTTGTATCTGATACACGTTCAATTTTTGATGCCTCTTCTGGATATGTATCAAAGTCCGTTGCCCCAATGATTTGATCCCCTACACCAAGCTCAAATAAAATTTCAGTATTACTTGGTTGTAAAGAAATGATTATATCCGGTACTTCATCAAAAGTCACTTTCACGCCACGGTCATCTACCACCGTATAGGAGTCAGATTCATTAGTTGTCCCAACTTTCTCTCCATTATCATTCTTTTTAGTATTTTCTGAATTTGAACAACCTACTAATAATAAAGAGATCGCTAATGGTGCTAGCCATTTTTTGCATTTAAACATGATTCAATTTCCTCTTTTCCACTCTTTTTATTGCCATTATCAACGAACGAATCCATTTACATGATAAGCATTTAGTTGTCTGACTCGTAGTTTGTCTAACACAACACAACTTCCTTCTATAAAAAGAACAGCTGTTATTGCTATTCCAATTCGTATTGTGAGAGAATGCATGCGTCAACTAAATAAGACCTTCTTTCATTTCATTTCATAAATGATTACCAGCTATATAATTATTTAGCCCAGTTGTAATACCTTCCCAAAGAATCACCGTTTTCTAATCATTGATTTGATGATTAAATTTTAATTCATCTTGTATTTCAATTGTTATCCACTTAATCTCTGATTTTCACGATCATTCTGATTAGTTTACTCTTGCATTCCCTCCTTTCCCTCTACAAATTTTAATACTTCTAAAGTTGTAAAAAAAGATAAAATCGAAAAGAGCAAACCCATTTTAAGAATTTGCCCTTCATTATATTAGTTAAAAATTTCAGGATAGATAGTTGATGCCATTAGTTCGATTGCTTCGCCGATACGTGGACCTGGACGATCTAAGATATCTGCATTTAATACATAAATCTCCTCGTTTTTAATAGCAGTTATGTTAGACCAACCTTTACGACTTAAAATCTCACCTTTTGGATCATTACCATAATTCACTGTCGTAATAATTGCTTCAGGATTACGCGTAATTAAATCTTCTTCTGTAACAGAAAACCATCCTTGTTGATCTGCGTAAAGATTTTCAACACCAGCAGCTTCAATAAGTTCTTGTTGGAAAGTCCCAGAACCAATAGACCAAATATCTGGAGAAGGTGATATTTCAAAATATACTTTTTTCTTTTCATTTATTGAGGCTGTTTTTTCTTGAACTGTAGCAATTTGCTTCTTAATAGCAGCAATAGATTCATCTGATTTCTCCTCAACCTTTAAGACATCGGCAATTTGCTCAATATCGCCATATACGTCATCAATTGATGAAGCAGATTGAATTACAAACACTTTTAACCCCGCGCTCTCTAATTGCTCAATTTGAGCTTCTTCTGCAGTACTATACGCAAATACTACATCTGGCTGTAATTCGATTACTCTTTCAGTATTCACTTGCATTGAAGTTGAAACACGTTCAATTTCTAGAGCTTCTTCTGGATATTTATCATAGTCTGTTGCCCCTATGATTTGGTCCCCAACACCAAGTTCAAATAATATTTCAGTATTACTAGGTTGTAAAGAGATGATTGATTCTGGTACTTCATCAAAAGTAACTTCTACACCGCGGTCATCTACAACCGTATAAGGTCCGGCCTCATCGGTTGTCCCAACTTTTTCACTATCTACATCGTTACTTTTTTTAGGATCTTCTGAATTTGAGCAACCTATTAATAATAAAGAGATTGCCAATGGTGCTAACCATTTTTTGCTTTTGAACATTATTAAATTTCCTCTTTTCGACTCTTTTTTGTTGGATAAGATTTACTTACAAATGGTATTTCTTTTACACCCAATTGACGATTTGTATATACCGCCATGACGAAGAAAACATTTGCTAGCAGTCCCAAATAATCAAATAATATTTCTGGCACTTCTCGTTCTTCACTCACTTTATGTAATGCACGGTAAGATTTCTTCGCTTCACTACGACATATATGTAAGAGTACAGCAGCTTCACTGCCCTGTGGTAATACAAACTGTTTAATATCGTCGTGTACTTGGTCTACATAATAATCATAGCGATTACTTAACCATTGCAAATCCTCTTCTGTTATCGCTAATTTTCCACGAACAGACCCATTTACATGGTATGCGTTTGGCTGTATGACTTGTAAATCTTCTAACACAACATTAAATTTTTCTACACCATGTACAGCTGTTATTGCTGTTCCAATTCGTGTTGTTAGAGAATCCGTGCGAATCTCATAGTCCACTAAACACGACTTTTCTCGCATAAATGGATAACAGCTATACCGAATATCTTTTCGAATTTCGAACACCTCCCGAGGATTTTTCTAGCGTGAAATAACCCATTCGACCATCAAGAGAAATCGAGTAGAGGGAAAATAAGTAACTTATTTTCGCCCCTCTCACAACACCGTACGTACGGGTCTCGTATACGGCGTTTCAATTTATATTACAGTGTGTACTTCTAAGTAACG
>Ga0180217_1001485_pt1 | contig 25448 bp, 15 predicted proteins | sample eDN3rd37CBELigOP_FD_128521 | JGI IMG/M metagenome (GOLD analysis project Ga0180217, IMG submission 128521) | Enriched Organic Plus compost microbial communities from Emeryville, California, USA - eDNA 3rd pass 37_C BE-Lig OP (version 2) (version 2) ... | reverse complement strand
AGAGGTGCGTCTAAGACACGAGATGGATGCGTTGGGAATCTACGCGTTTTCAAGGGATCAACTTCGAGTGTACGTGGTAGTCCATTCGACAGCGTAATTCCGAGGCTACTCATGACGGCCGACCAGTCTGGGGGAAGTGGCATGCTAGTAGAGGTGACTCGAGGGCTTGCCTCCAGTCCGCTCGGGGCGGGAGTCTTGCTCTCCAGAGATCTACTCTGAGATTGCTTTGCCGAGGATGGAGCGAAGCTTAGGATTCGTTGCGGCCCCTCATCGGCGGCACGTAGGGCAGGTGAGAAGAGATTGGTCCCGTCGCTCTGTCGCGCGCTGCTATTGCTTTGGCGTCCTGCGTGATCATGTGCACCAGGCTCCGGGCGGGTCGAGTGATCGCAGTGAGCCTGAGATTGTTCGGCAGCAGCACGAGTACATCTGAGACGGGCCTTAGTGCTAGGTAAGGGACGAGCTCTCAACAACGACTCAGATGCACGATGACGCAGCAGCTAGAGCTTACACCCCCTCAGGCAACAAATGAAACTGATTCAAGTCCTACACCCTCACTCACCACTCCGCCACTCTCATGCGCCTCCTCACGCGAGTTACAGCCCCGAGAAACTTTCTCAACCAAAAAGGGTGGATGGAAGGGACCAGTTCACACTCAGTGACACGCACTCAACACCCACACACAATCGAAACAACGCCCATAGCTCAGCTGGAACACACTGAACCGTCTCTCAAGCAGCATTCAGCCCCACACACATTGAGGTCATAGCCACCCTCACACACTTCTTACGACAGAGCGTCACCTTCCCCTCTCCAACTGCCGAAAGCAAGGAGCTCCGCCAACAAGTCACATACTTTCCTCTCATGGGTGAGAGTCCTGCGCTTCACTAGGAAGGGTCCTTCTCTGAGGAATGTGGCTCTTGCAAGTTATGAGGCACCCTTCGAAGGTCCACAGGACCACTCATGTTTTCGATGCACGCCTGCAGCTGTGTCGAGATAAGTGAACTGAACCCGAATGCATGCTTCACTGGAAGGTCTCCCTCGGCGTGCTCTCGCACGGATGGATGGATGGATGGATGGATTCATGCATGCAAGCAGCAAGTAAAATTCAGAAATTCGAAATTCGAAATTCGAAACTCGAAACTGTGTCCAGAATTACTTGTTATTGCTAACAAAACCGAATGAAGGCGTTTTTGGCGCGCGACATTTGCTTCGCGAGGTTCTTTGGCATCCAACACCGCTTCGCAAACAGAAGACACACCACACTATGAAGAATAAACCGCAAATTATGCTGTCTCATATCGCTTCCGTGGGAAATTTCACGGTCCTCACAAAAAACCCACAATTCCAAGGCTTGACACGGAGTACTAACTTGACGGAAAACACGGGATACTCGCAGTGCAGACGCAAGAAAAGCACTCAAACCGCCCAAGCCTCTCCACACAAACTTGAAATAATATTTCTGCTTGCCGGAACTGTTGTGTCTACGCCTATGCTCAGTGCCGAACACAAAGTCCGAATCGACTGAAACCTTTCGGTCCATCGCAAGACGAACATGAGCGATGGGGAGACACACCCTTCGATCGTCGTGCCATGAAAACGCGACCTCCTTATTCAACCGATAGAGTGCTGTGGTGTCTGACGCATGCCTACAATTGTACATCTCCCCGAGTATGAAGTCCCAACATTTGCTTCAACCCACGTGCCGTTTTTGTCAACGGTTCGGATTGTGTGGATTGCTCGCGCTGGCCCGGGGCATACGTGTTTTCTTCGTCGTAAGAACTTTGTAGCAACCATACCTTTGTAGTCCATATGCTTACTCAGTGTCTCCACTCAACACCCCCACCTTGGCCACTATCAAGACTATGTTTACAAAACAAGCAGCGACAACTCTCGGCCCCTCTCGTGCCTTTACCACCTTGGTTCATCCCATTGCGCGACAGCTTGTCAAGAAGTGCTCAACTGCCACGCGCGCCAATCCTATAACGTCTGCACTGCCCTCCGTAACCTCGGTAAGCAAGCTGAGTACTCTTGCCTCAGCTCAAGGTGCACCTGCGTTTGGTGCCTCTCATAGCGAATCAAGGAATTCTACTCAGCCTGGAAGCTCTGAATCTAAGTCTGGATCTGCAAGCTGGTTCCAACCCGCCATGGTGAATCGAGACTCCCGCGCATATGAGTGGGTGGACCGCGAGGCCGAGATCCTCATTGCCAAGGCGTATTCTCGCCACAAGTTTGGAACCCCCCACATCATGCCAGTTTCGAGTGTCACTACCGAAGAACTCGAGAAGCTTGGCACTCCGTTCCATTACCAACCCCAGGGTCTTATCGACTCGGTTGCATACGGAACGATGCGTTTCCTACGTGTCTTTACCCATACTTTCTTCCGCGATCGCTACGATCACCATGCACTGATCTTGGAAACCGTTGCCGCGGTTCCGGGCATCGTCGGAGCGGCGTTCCGCCATCTTCGTTCCTTGCGCTGGATGGAACGTGACAATGGCTGGATCAACCCACTGCAGGAGGAGGCTGAAAATGAACGCATGCATCTGCTCATCTGGATGAAATTCTGCCAGCCCACGCTGTTCGAGCGCTTCCTCGTGATCCTCGCTCAGGCAGGCTACTTGGCCTTCTACACTCTCTTGTACGCGTTCTCTCCACGATCCGCCCACCGAATGGTTGGATACTTGGAAGAAGAAGCGCACCTCGCCTACACGGCTTTTCTAAGGGCCGTGGATGAGGGCAAGTTTGTGAATGCTCCCGCGCCTGACATCGCGATCAATTACTACCGTCTGCCCGCTGACGCCAAGCTTCGTGATGTGATTCTCCATGTCCGCGCCGACGAATGCATGCATCGTGATTTCAACCATATGCTCGCCGACAAGCACAAGCGCCACGATCTGGCAACCCCTCCTTACTTCCCAGGTACCATGCGTGGCGCTGTCGATGCCCCTCAGAGCCAGGATGGACATCAACAACCGTAGTTGACCACCCAGGCCTTCAGTGAAGCACCATTCTTATCAGCACGTATATTGATCGAGCGACATTTGTCCCATCCTGTTACATTAGGTATTAGACAGCCTTCGACTTCACATGTTTTCTACTGTTATCTAAATCCCCAATCAGTCTCCCAATTCGCTTTCTCCTAACCGAACCTGATTTCTGATATGGCGACGAAAGCAAGACAATAGAAGAGCACACTAATCATAGTACCTTTCAACGTTCTCTTACTTTGCAGCCTGGGTAGATAGAACACCAATACGGCTATCCACCGTGTTTCCTCCGGAAGCACCTCCTGGTAGTGGCTTTGGATGGAACATGACCCAACCTGGCCTGACCATCCACACGAAGCGCTCTTTGGAGAAAAATTGTGATCCGTCCTCGCAGAGTTCTGGAATAGCAGTTCTGCGGGTTTCTGATCTATACGTTCGAGCAGAACCCACTATCCACTTTACTGGGTGTATACAACCCACGGATCTTGACATGAGCAGCACAGAAAGCTCCTGGTTCGACCAGATTTTCGCAAAATATCACAGTACGCATACGATTCCCACTCCGCCCCCGACCATCAGTGGTTTCCTGGAGATCCTTGCGACGCAACCGGTAAAATACGCGACAAACCATGAAACCACACGAGATGGAGCGTATGATGCATTATCACGCGCAATATCCTCTGGATACACCGCGAAAGACGTGTCCAAATTCGCATCCAGAGTGGTTGACCTTTCGAACCATATGAACGACCTTGCGGCGCAGTGGCCCGAGCTTGCCCCGCCCACAGTCATCACCGCACTGAATACCTGCACGTCACACCTTGTGCCAGCGTTTGATGCCGCGCAATTCCGGGGGGCCCGCTTAGGCGAGCTGGAAAGGCGACAAAAAGAGGCTCCCCTCAGCGAGGCAGAAATCATACATCTCATTGCGGACGCTGGAGTACAGACTGCGGCAGCGACTGCATCTACGACAGCAACGGCAGCATCAGCAGAGAGCTCGGCATCGACCTCTGGCTCCGCTTCAGCGTTAGGGAGCTCAAATACGTGGATTCGACCTCCAACAATTTATGGCCATGTCGGAGGAATGCTCTTGAGTCGAGAGGAAGAAGCACTCGAGAAGGGTCAGTCACCGGTATTGTACTTAGCTGCGCCTAGTACTGAGGCAGTAACCTGGCTCCGCTTGCATGCGCTGGGTCCATCTGAAGGTATGACCTCATCTCGACCCTATGCGCGCATCCTCACTTCGCGATCATCTGTCAAGTACGGAAACATTGTTCGCCGCATCTTTGATGAAGCCCTGCGAACGCAGCAATCGAACTTCGAAGACATGTTGCGCAGCGTCTTCGAACAGACGGCTGGCGAGAAACAATGTGAGGATGCACTCACTTGCTTCGAGTTGAATCCCGGTGAGACAGTGATTTTGCATCCTGGCAGCGTTTTTGTAATGCAACTGGTGAACGCACCACTTCGAGACGATCCCCAGAAGGCATTCCTTCTCGGAGGACATGCGTGCCTGGCGACAGTTCCCCACGCACTCGACTTCGTATCAGATGGTGCGCTCGCGACGGTGGCAACCACCTTATCGAACGTCCAATGGGCATCTTCGCCAATGGTGACCATCTCGGACCTTCGCCGCGATGCAGAGTTCCAGGCATATCAAGTTGCTCGACTGCAAGCACTAGCGCTGTTCTGGTCCAAACATGCGTTGGCTCAAGCGCAGTGTCTCCAAGAGTTGGCCAAACCGCTTCATGATCACGAGAGCGCCACTCGTCATGTACAAGAACTTGTGCAACTCGCACAGAGTCTGGAGGGCGAGTCAGGGCCAGACGCGGTGCCCTCAGAACTTAACAAGCTTCCCCTTGCCCTAGTCCCCTATATACTCCACTGCGGTAAAGCAGCGACTCCACTTCATCTTCTATTTGGTATCAGGGTGTATCACACAGCCCTGAACACTCTGAGGTCTCTTTGCACATCGCAACATTCATCGGCCGCACCTTCAGTTGATTGCATTGGAGATGTCTTAATCGTTCTCGAAGTGCTTTCCACTTTCTTACAACTAGATATCCTCATTATCATGGCAAAGTCGTTCTACTCCGTCGCTTCGGAAAAGCGGGAGCAACTCCAGGACCATGCCACGGGTTTGATGAGTCTCGTCTCGTCCCTTCCACTTGATGATTCAACACGAGAGAAGGTCTCGGCGCAGTGCAGCGCCCTCGTACAAATGTCAAATGAAGGTAGCGACAAAGCATTCTTTGTCTTCGTGGCAACTATGAAGGGTGTCTTAATGAACTTGCAGCAATCAGCGCGACAATATTCTGAAACTCGTACGAGCCACTACTGGCACTCTCCACGTTTGATCATTCCGTCGCGAGTCTTGGACGAGCTAAACGCGGCAAAGATTGATGTTCCGAGCAGAGAGTCTCTCATTCATCAGCTTCGGTTGAGCCTAGGCATGCCAAAGGTTGAGAAGCCCCATCTTCGAGAGCTTTTCGAGTCATGGGACCGAATCGCACCTCAGCTTGACACTGGGGTCAACTCAAGGCCTAGTGGATCAAGGTTAGCCTCACAGCCAGGGGCTGGTGCTGGTATCCGATTGAAGTTAAAACCTCTTGCGGCAGCAGCTGCAGCTTCGGTGGCGATACAACCCGCTCCTACTGGTACTGCTGCTGCTTCCGTTGAGTCAACTCAAGCAGTGGCAGAAGCAAAACCGCAGGTCAAGCTAACACTAAAAATCGCAAACCGTGGCCCTGAAATCGGCACGAAGCGCGATCGCGAGGAGACACCACCGGCGGGCTCACCAAAGGAAGAGTCCTCTGGTCAACATCGCCCTGTCTTGAAACTCAAGCTCGGAAAGCCAGCCGCAGCACCCAGGGAAGCACCTAAGGAGCCACCCTCGGATGTTACTGCACCAGGCGAGGCCAATGCACTTGAAGAAAAGGCAGCTGGGGAGGAGCCAGTTGATGCTTGGGACGACCTCGATGATCTAGATTGGGGAGATTCCAAGGACGACGACTATGTGATGAGTGAGGAAGAGGCCGGGTCCGACGATGACTACGACGACGATGACTACGCAAGTGATGAAGACGATGAGGATGACCGACGCGGTCGACGTGCGAAGCAAGCCAAGGGCAAAGGCAAGGGCAAGGTAACGAGCATCCTCGGTAGTCAACTGTTGGCCAAGGGTCGTGCCAGCGGAGGTGGATCAGCGGGCGGGCGGCCTGCCGCTGGCACCTCCGCAGCTCGAAAGGCCTTGGCGCAGAAGCTAGCTACGCAAGGCACAGCTATAGAGGCCCCACCTTCTGTACAACAGCCATCACGAGGTGGTTGGTCCCACCCTCGTCCAAAGGTCATTGATCATGCAGCCGAGCTGACTAATGCTCTCAAAAAACTCAAGCGACGGTAAAGGGCGGAGTGTAGAGCATCTGAGAGTTTTCCTTTCCAATACGCTGTGTTTGTGTGCGCATGTCGTGAGTTCTGCGCGTCATGAGCATATTCTTTTGGACATCTTGGTTTTCTCTCTTAGTTTGGGTGCGTTTAACACGGAACCGTCATGGTTGTATCGGTAGTATTTGAATGTGTTTCGTCAGGCAGAAGTTTGTGAAGTGGAGTACGATAGCATAAAGCAGATAAGGATGTCGTAAAAGCATGTCTCTTTAAGTACTGTTCGTCGTCATGGGTGTATCTGGAGGACAGCGAGATCGATGGGTCAAGCTCATTCCAAGTGTAACACTACCTGAAGTCCTGACTGAGATGACTGTGCTGAGGTGAATATGCCGTGTGACAAATAGCAACGGTGAGGTAAAAATTTGTTTGTCATCACACACATAGAGTCTACATCAAATATATTGGCCTTTGCCAATCCTACGTCTCTATGACTGGTTACTACCTCCTCTGTTCGTTCGTACCGGCTCCCCACTTCCAGTCCTCAGCCAGGTCTGAGGGAAAATCTGGACCACACCTGCAGACTGATTGAGTGACTGCAACTGAGGATCTGGCAAGTGCGTCACACTGTGCGCACTATCACTCATTGCATACCGTACATATCTATATTCTGACGCGGTTTTATAGGCACGGTGGCTGGCTCTGCCCAGAGATTGAGCCCAAAGTCGTGATCAGACGATGCCTGACTGGCTTTTCTTCATAATTTGCTGTGTATTAGTACGTATCCCTATATGTATTCGTGACCATAACAGGTGTGGCTGCGACACTCCCCATATTCCACGTATGGACCTATTTGTATCGCGAGATACTACCTCTTTCCTTGGCACTCATGCTCGGCTCAGATTTGACTCCAGTGCGAACCTGGACGAGTAGGGACCGATACGCTAGATTCTGCATGACACCATGACGTTCAATTCATTTTCTGAGCCTCACTCACATGGACAATCCCAAGCAACGCAACCCCCTGTAACACACCTCTAGCTATACTTCCTGTGGTGGGTACTCCAGCCATGGAGGCAGACGATGCACGACAAGTCGCCACTGAGCTATGAGCACCTGTACATCGATCCTTCGATCCGCAATGACCAGGGGCTCGCAGCACGCTTCCCCTTCCCAACCCTCGCTGATCCAGCCACTGTCCACCTGTCCGTGGTCGTTCCAGCCTATAATGAAGAACTTCGACTACCCAAAATGATGAACGAAACGCTGTCCGTCCTCATCGATCGTGTGAACCGTGATCCTCAGTTCAAGTTCGAGATCATCGTCGTCGATGATGGCTCGAAGGACCGAACCACTGAGGTCGCTCTTGGCTACACTCAACGGTTTGGTGCGAACATTGTCCGCGTTTTGACCCTTCCTCAGAACCAAGGCAAGGGTGGAGCTGTTCAGCAGGGCGTTCTCCATGCTCGAGGTCGCCTTATCCTCTTTGCCGATGCGGATGGCGCTTCAGACTTCACCATGCTTACGAAGCTGGAAGAGGCACTGATGAAGATTCGAATCGGTGAGCACGGTATCGCCATCGGATCGCGCGCTCACCTCGAAGAAGAGTCCGTCGCTAAGCGCAAGTGGTACCGCACTGTGTTGATGGTTGGTTTCCATGTTCTTGTCTCAATGCTTGCTGGTGTTTCAGGCATCCGCGACACACAGTGCGGTTTCAAGTTGTTCACCCGCGAAACCGCTCGTCTGCTTTTCTCCAATCAGCATGTGCGTCGATGGTGTTTTGACGTCGAGTTGCTTTACATCGCGCAGCAGCAAGGCATCCCCATCGCTGAGGTGCCAATTGCATGGCAAGAGATTGCTGGATCCAAGCTTGAAATCTTCGATGCTAGTTTCCAGATGGCCCGAGATGTCGCGATTACGCGACTCTCCTATGTCTTGGGTATTTGGCAGATTCAGGATCCAGACTCTCCAACGCTTAAGGCCATAGCTGACAAGGCAAGAAAGTCCGCCTTGTATTGCACGGATGCCCATGGTTTGACTAAGACTGTTGGAGGTGTGCCCACTTTGACGGGCACTGGTGTTCGACCTGCACCCATTACTTCAGGTGGCGGCGCCGATCCCGTCCTCTCAGCGATGGCGACTCAGAATTTGTACAAGCGAGCCAAAGCCAACTTGACTCGTGTGCAAGCAGAGGAAATCGTTGGGTCCAAGTCTCCTCTCTCTGTCACTCGTCCCCCCAGCCGTGGTATTGCCCGACGATAATGCCACCCTATGCATACAGTTTGGTATATGGTCTAGTCTAGTTTATTCAGGTGCACCCATCCGCTGACACACTCTGTCCCAAGGTTATTCTGGTGCTAGAATCTCCCACAAATCAGAAAGCTTCACACCGGGCCTCAGTTCCTCAATAGCAAGCCCTAGCGTGTCTGAGTACACGGCTGGCCCCGCTCCTGCACTCACAACTTCGCCTTTGGCCGTGGCTGCAGTAGAGGTTGTGGTCGGATCCGCAAAGGCGTCGACGTAATATGAAGCAAGCGTGTTGAAGTGCTGGTTGTCGGTCGTCTCGACGATCTTCGCATCCTCTTCTGCTCGAATAACGCTCTGCTGCTTAGCGACATTGGGAAGTCGCCCCTCCTCAAGGCCTGGAACTGGATCCTTGAAGTGTGACGCCATGTGTGTCAGAATGGGGTTGACAACCGCGTTGGAGCTCTTCACGATCTGCTCATCGTCGTCGAGGACACATTTAATACCAAAGTTGGGCTTATCATGGAAAACGCCGAGCAGCGTTGACACTTCCTTAAATATCTGCTGAAGCTGTTTGGGTGAGTCGACGCTGAAACCTAACACAAAGCTACCACTGTGCCGAGTAGTCTCAATCACCATTACCTGCTGAGCTTTCGACTCTCGCAGCCTCACATTTGCAATCTGAATATACGGTATACTTACATTGAACTGTTCTGCCAGCGCTGCATACCACACAACGCGAATGTTTGTTATGAAGAACATGCCTAAGTTGCGTTGCTCTCCTGCCAAGTTCGTGACGTTGCTAATCTGGGTGAATATCTGCTCATCCGGTAAGAGTAGGAGCTGACCATCCTTGACAATTGCGCAGCGAAGCTTTAGATCACGGTACAACCGCGTTGTTTCGTATGCCCTTATGACAGTTTGCACGGAGGAGAACAAACGTGGGCTGTTGTTTACAAGGGACGTGAAGATGAACTCGTAGCGGGTGGTGCCTGACTTGATAAGGATTTGGAGGGACTGCGTCATCCCGCGGAGTCTTGAGTTTGCATTCTGGATGGAGAGTCCAGATATGGTTCCCAAACCAATGGAGAGGTTCACCTTAGGCTTGGAATGACAGCACCAAATGATTCGTAGGTTGGTGATGGAGAGCGAGCCCCTCTCTCCATTGTTGCCCTTTGTATCTTCCACCGCATTGATTGTGTCAATGACGTATTCGCCCTTGCAGAGCGCGAGGTGTAGTAGATTTGCGTCGAACCGCACCTCTCGGTCCTGCCAAACGCCATCATAGTAGACTGTCTCAGTCATAGGGTGCCAAGTATGAGCTCGATATGAGGCGTTATCTTAGGGTCTTCAGGACTATGTGTGGTTGCACGTGTCTTTTCGGATGACTATAAATCAATGTGTGCACTTTGTTATGCAGGATACCGTGTGCGTCGCGTAGTATAGTCAGAGGCACAATATGAACTTGAAGTTAGAAAAAACGGCTCATGGTTGCCAAAACCACATGCAAAAATTTTTTGCAGCGGTTTTGGCAGGGCATGAGCAGATCCGGAACGACACGAGCCAGAATTTGAACACGAAGTTCAGTCAGATCTCGAAATACTTTGGACGCGTGCCAGTCAGGATCCGTGAGTGTGGCGGAAGATCCAACCAGTCATTCACTTTGGCCACTGATCCTTCCATCATGTAGAGAAATCACGCCTTGATCCATGTGGCGCATCACGTCAAATCTACTGCGAAGACTTCAGCCAAAGTCGTCGTCATCCAGCAAGTCTCTGCAGCAGACCTGGAATGCTGCACAGTTTGCGACCACAGTCGCACCTCCACTTCGACGCAAAGTACGTGTGACGCGTTTCCAGTAGATGTGGAGCCTACCTTTAGTTTGGCTTCCTACCGGATCCTCGATTGTCTCCGAGATTGGCACACCGGCCGAGGTTGACTCACAGTGTGAGTCAACCCAGATGTGTCAGGGAGATCCGGAAAGCGCACCTCCATGCCTCGAGTATGCTTGTTGAGCCGCGCTGATGCATTTCCTAGCCAGCGCTTATGAGTCTTAGCTATTCCGGTACTCTGAATGTAGACCACAGTCGTTGATCTGGTGAAAGCAAAGCAAGCCAAGCGCAAGATCACGATGGTGACTGCTTACAGCTACCCCTCAGCAGTCCATGCGGTACGTATACAAGCTTCGTCCAGCAGGACATACGGATAGAGGCTGCTATGTGTTATCGGTGTGCTCTACTGGGAAGAACCGCTTGCTGCTGGTATCTGACGTTCGGCCTATTTTTGACAACTTGAATCTTTCAGAATGCTGCTGAGATCGACTGCATCCTCGTAGGCGACTCTGTAGCGATGGTTGAGCTAGGTCATGATACCACTCTACCTGTTACAATGGACCAAATGGTAAGTAATTGCTTGTCTTTGCTGGTTGACGTAACACACCCATAGGGCCAAACTGAGAGTTGACGAAGACCAACTAAGTGATGCCGATGATTCTTCGCTATACGCAAATATCTGTAGCTTTATCACTGCAAGGCTGTCGCCAAAGGCGCAGAGACAAGCTTGTTGATCGGAGATATGCCATTTGGATCCTATGAAACGAGCCCAGAGCACGCGTATTCAAATGCCATTCGATTCCTTAAAGAAGCGGGGATGGATGCGGTCAAGCTTGAAGGCGGGATTGAGCGAGCAGAGACGGTAAAAATGCTGGTTCAGGGTGGTGTTGCGGTATTTGGCCATATTGGACTCCGGCCTCAGGCATTTTCAGTCATCGGTGGCTATCGAGCACAGGGCCGCACGGCTGAATCGGCCTTAAAGTTGCTCGAAGACGCGAAAGCATTGGAAGCTGCGGGAGCCTGCGCGCTCGTTTTGGAGTGTGTCCCAGCTGAGGTAGGGAAGGCAATAACAGAGAATACGAGCATTCCTGTCATCGGTATTGGCGCTGGACCCCACACTGATGGTCAGGTTCTCGTTTATCACGATGTTCTGGGTATGATGGAGCATGAGCATTACAAGAAGGTCTCTCCAAAGTTCTGCAAACAGTACGCTTCACTTGGCACAGCCGCCGTGAAGGCCCTGCAAAGCTATCGTGACGATGTGTTGAATGGATCATTCCCGAGCATGCAATACTCCCCCTACAAGATGCACGAAGGTGAGGTGGAGTTGCTTGAGAAAGAGCTGAAGCGGCTCTTGGGAGACAAGACCCCTTCTCAGAAGGATGTCAGTGAGCCGGAGACGAAAGTGTATTAACGGTGGAGTGGGAATAATTCTGGGTAATCACCGATAGCATGGGTAGATATGCACGTACTGTACGCTATAACCACTTATCAGTCCAATGAATGTTTGGCTAGACGACGAAAGGTAGTTCTAAGAGAGGTTTATTGATGTAGAGAAAGTCAATTTCACACAATCGCTTTATACATTACGGTTACAAAACGTCAGCATGCCGTCGAATTGGGTACATTCCAAAACGACAGCCTAGGAACGCCACAATCCTTACTCCTGAGTGGTTTCAGTGGCGATCGCCTTTGGCCTGAGCTCTTCCGATGGAAGGTACTTGACGACCTTACCCTTCTGCAAATCAACATCAGCGACGAATGGCAGGAAGTGCTGATCAAGCTCAGCATCGTAGTAGCTCCACTTTGCCTTTGTACAGGTTCCCCTGATCCAATGACCAGTGAGCTGGGTTTGGCTTGAGGCATAGATGTACGTTCCGACACCTGAGCGAACTCCCTTCTCCCAACCGCCACAGTACTAAACGTGCCATTCAAAAAGGGGGAACCGCAAACATAATTAGAGGACGCGTCAAGAGTCAAGTATAAGAGCAAGGCAACAAAAATTCATCCAAGAACCCCTGGCACGGAGCATTTTCAGACAAACGAACCACGAGTTCGATCGAGTAGGAGTGAAAGTCGCTCCATAAACATCACGACAAAAAGACACACACAGACACAGCAATCATCATAAACACAGTCACTACAATCCTATAACATACCTTGTCGCCATTGGGATAGATGTAAAGGCCGTGGCCGTGACGGAGACCATCCTTCCACTCACCAACGTACTTGGAGCCGTCAGGGTAGATCATGGTGCCCTTGCCATGTCGCTTTCCGTCACGGTACTCACCAGTGTAGGTCGCCTGGACGGAGGTCTCGTCCTTGACTCCCCAAATGTCTATACAGGTAGGGTGCATGCCATCGCCGTGGTGCGACATGTGGGATCAACATGTCATCTGGTCAGTCGGGAAGCGGTAACGTTCTTCGTGGAGTTTTCCAGGCGAATGTGGAAGCCGTCGCATGGTAGAGCAACCTAAATAAACGTACATTTACCAACACCATTGCGCTTGGCGCCTACAAACTGACCCTCGTAGCGGTCGTAGTTCGGGTATTGCGCCGTTGCCTTACCATCCTTGACAGGAAATCGTCTTGTTTTCTTTTCGTTGTCGTATTGCACTTGATACTCGGGCTGAGGCTCGTCATAATCCTCGTTGTCGTCGTCATAGCGTGGATAGCCGTGGGTCTGACTCATTTTCTTGACCAAAACACGTCGCTGTGACCACGAAATACCAATCCAGACAGGCTGATTCAAGAAACGGTTTTTTCCCTCGCCAAGGGTAGTGTAACTCGGCTGAGGCCAGTGTGACTTGTAAGGAAACACGTGATATAGGCACGAATAGGTATGCTAATGCTTATGGCACGTTAGATTCCCCGATGGTAGTTACGAAACCCCTGATAAGACCCAAAATCTGCCTCCCCGCACAAGAAGTTTAAATTAGAAAACCTAGGAATCGAATGAGTTTGCATGAATGGCGAGTGATACTCATGAATTAATGCATGCAATCTGTTGTATGAACTTGTTCAGATTAAAGTCACCACACCGTGGTGCGAAAAAACCCCAGCTTGGCCGCACAATCATGTCCCTGGCTGACTTTCGCGCCTAGAGCCTCTCACCTCCTGATCCTCCTCGGTCGTGATTACCGCGCCCGTGCGTAAGGAGAGAGCCCGAAGCGCTCGGCTATAACTTAATAAGGCGGCCCTGGACCGCAGAGGTTCGGTGGCTGCCCGGGGAGTCGATGAGCGGGCGTCCTGGCCCGCCCGAGGCCGAGTTGAATTCGGGAAGGATCCTATCAAACCCAACCTCCATTACCCCTGGCCAGCCCGGTGGCGTTGCAGGTGGACACCATGAGCCTGTCGTGCGCAGCCTGTCTCAGCAGCAGCAGATGTATGCCCAACTCAACTCGAAGCTGTATTCTGCTCGTCAACGCGTTGGCTCTGCAGGTGGCGGTAGCAGTAGTGGCCAACAACCAGGCCCGACAGGAGGATTGGCGATAGCCCGGCCAATTCCCTCTGCACACATTGCTCAGAGTGGTGGTAGCGCCTACCCTAATGGGCCTCGTGCCAGCTCTAGTCGTAACGGACCAAGATCCGACCCAGCCTCACTCTTGGTGTCGGCCTCTCCATCAACATCATCATCAGCGGCCTCACTGCTCATTGCTCCGCCCAAGCTCACACCAGGCGCGAGAGCGTCCAACGTGGGACCTGATGGGCCATTGATGTCAGCACAGGCCGGCCTTAGCGAACATCGTCGTTTGTCACTTGGTTCAGGAGGACACGCAGGTTTCTCTATTGTCTCAACTCCTGATTCGACGGCTTCCCACACAAACACGAATTCCATCACACCTGCGTCGCTCATGGGTCAGTATTCAGTAGGACAAGCACATGTGTACCGAAGTGTTGGTCGACCCTCCCTGACGACTGTAGCTGGCTATGACGGTGGTACACCTTCACAGACCGGAGGGACATCTCTCCTGTCCACCCCTGGGTCCTTGCCTGGAAGTGCGCTATCTTCGGCGCAAGTTCCGAGCTCATCAAGATATAGCGGTACCAGAAGACCCAGTATATCACCTTATCCGGGCCCAAGTATTTCTCTTAAAAGTACGACGCCCATGATGCATGCAGGCGTATTCAATCAAGTGTCGCCCTTGAATGTGCAGGCACCACCGCTTCTTGCACCACTCAGTCATGGAAGAAATGAAGGTACTCCCAGAGCTAGTGAATTCGGTGCCGCACCGGTTGGGAGACGCCCGAGTTCATACCAACCTCAGCCCCAGCAATTGGCACTGCAGCCACAATCTCAACCCGGAAGCTCTCAAGCAACGTCTCCACCGTCCCTTCTCCAGAGTTCACCTCACCTGTCAACCCCCAAACCGGCACGCAGGGGGTCGATGCCCGGCTCCGGTTCGAGTAAAGCGCAACCAACGCAACAAAACTCGCAAAACAAAAGGAAGTCCATCCAAAGTTCGGCCGGTTCAAAGAATGCTGCAGGGCAGAAGACACCGGCCCAAAATCAACAAGGTGCAGTTCAGCCACCCAACGCACCGCAAGCTGAGCAGAAATCAAAGGGAACTGGGCATCGCCAGCAAAATTCAGTTATTCAACATTCTCAAACACCAGGGCCGCCCCGACGGGACTCGAGTGCTTCAACATTCCACCCGTCTTTCAATCCAAATCGTTCGTTAAAGTTCGACGCCGCCGAGGATGCCTCCAGTTCTCATTCACAGAACGGCCGGGAATCGATGCCCAACTTGCTTGGTGCGGGGTACCAGACAGTAACGGCCGGAGGCCCAGTGCTGAACCAGACTGAGCGGCAGCGTGTGGGTTCGGCTGGACCTGGAGCTGCATTTAGCAAACATGAAGCCCAGCTTCGTCCGGACACACTAGCTGTAATCGCTCAGGCGGCAGGCCAGAAAAGCGGCCCACAGCCGCAGGACACCTTCCTGTCTGATCCTACCGAAGAGAGTAGAGATCAAGCCATCTCCTCAGCGGAGTCGAAGCCCACCCTGAATGACAGGGTTGCCCCTCTAGGTCAAAGACAGCCATCTAATCATGAACTCATCGAAGAGCTGCATGATGTCGTGGAGCATGCCGTCGCGTCAGCGGTTAGTGAAGCACCTCAACTGCCATTGTCATTGACGGGTCGGCTTCAAAACCTGCAATTGAGTTTGAGTGCGCTTGAGCAATCAGAGCGTGAAAGCACACACGCCCAGAGTAGTGTTCAGGCTAGAAGTCCCTCGAACACAGTCGAAAGCAGCCGCGATCCGCATAATACGGGACACAATACCAGGTTTGAGGAAATCGCGGATGCCTCGGGTTTACTTGCCCAACAACTGGAATTGGAAAAGAACTTGCTTGCACAGCAGCAGTCTTTGTTCGCAGCGACCAACGTCTCGATTGAGGATGAAGTCGATGCTGTAAATCCAGACAAGGCCAAAGGCCCGAGTCACCATAATGATGCCCTAGACCTGAGCCACTCATCGGCATCCACTGAAGAGAAATCGCTGCCGTCAACGTCTGCGAAGCCTCTTATTCCCGCACTAGATCTTTCTGGGATCCAGGAGGCGATCGATATCGAGGGAGACGCTAAGGAGCAAACTCATCCCAGCGTACTTATCGAACCCGTAGAACAACCAGAAGCGGCAATTTCTATTACTGTCCAGCATAGCACACCCAAGCGGACAAGGCAAACCGATTCTCCACGCCTTGGAGTGGTGTCTGCCGCGCGGTCAGCAAGGCAACCCCGAACACCAAAATCTCGACGTCACCACGCGCGTTCGACTCACGTCACCCCATCAGGCATGTACAGTGCGGGTCGCAACCTCTCCAAAAAGCTTGGCGGCGTTGCCAATCTAGCATCCGAGCTCAACAAAGTTGCAAGCGATCCGGCTTCCAAGCTTGTAACTCCCAGGAAATCGTATGCTGGGGCAGATTCTAATCGAACGGTCTTTGTCAGCCCAGGCTCAGTTCAAGAACTTTGTTCCGCACGCAAGAAAGACCAGCACCCTCCTTCCTGTTCTTCACAGTCTGGACGCCCCAACGCCTCAATCCCAGCCGTCCGTGCATCGAGAATGGCATTGAATGAGACATATCAATTTATTCACTTGAATAACAGCACCGAGGCGCATCCTTTGTTGATACCCGACCGCAATGCCTTCCGACAGCAAACCCCATCCCAGCAGCAGGGCAGTCCAGTTGATCCTCTGCCCCCAGCCAGTAGTCGTTCTCTTAAATCGGTGGCTATGCACTTGCGCAGCTTAAGTGCCGGCGGGCAAGCTAGCGCGATCACCGCACAAGCCCCTGAAGTTTCATCCGATGCCTTACCAACTACGATGGCGCTTCAAATGGACTTGGCTGACGCAGCTCAACACCCATACGCGGTTTATGAAGAACTCGCTGGTGCTCGTGCACCATCGCGTGACCCTCGAGGATCAGCATTTGAGCGCGATACTTTGGAGGGTGAGGGTGGGTTCTATGCTCAGTTTGCACCTCCCATTCAGTCTGTCGATAGCTCGGAGCCAGACTTCGCTCCCCGTGGTTCTATCACCGATTCGGAGCGGCGCAGTTCCGCCCGTCCCAACTCTCGAAACCCACCAAGTACTTCTGCATCAGTGAGTAAATCGTTTGAAACTACCCGTCCGTCCCAACAGCTGGTAGAGGCCCCAGTTGCTGCGTCGGGTGCGGGTCTTGCCCGTGGTGCGATCCGTGTCGACACGCAGATGACTCAACGACCGGCATCAAATCACCAGCCCAGTCGGCCTGTTTCGAGATCAAAGCCTGAAATCCGACCACGAATCGGTTCTGCCTCAACGAGATCGACCAACTCTTTGAATGTCCCGCCGAAAACGCCGAATTCGCAAAGGTCTTCATCTATGGACATGCCATATTCACCTATGAACAACCAATCTTTCTCATCACTACCAAGCGCACCTTCCATTCCTCTCCCACCACCTCAGCCTCCGGTAGTTGATTTTGACAATTTGCCAGCCGATCTGCCTTCAGGTTCCCCTGTCTTGTATGCAGGGTCGTGTGAAACAGTCGGACGGCGTGACAAAATGGAGGACCGAAGCGTGGTTCTAATCAACTATGGACCTTTCGCATCGTTGGCTGCGCTGGCCCGCCATTATCAGCAGGAAACCGGAGCCCCTATGCCCACTTGGGTTGGAACAGAGAGCGTCGCCAATCGAGGACTTCCTGGACCGGCGCCAAATGTCTCAGTCTCTGCGTCCGCAGTTAACATCCCGACAAACTGGACGTCGGGTGCTGGTGGCGCAGCAAGTGCACTTATGGTTCTCCCGGTCGCACAGAAAGTCACGCCTGGTCATCCTCCCGCTATTCGAGTTGGCACGTCAGTCGACAGCGCTATTCCAACAGTGCACCATTTGTCTGGAGGAAATTCACAAATGAATGGACTTGGACCAGCAGTGCCAAACGCTCTTGCGCAGGCTCTCGTAAACACTCCGCACTTTAAGGGCCTCCTTGGCGAGCCTATCAAGACTTTCCAGCCTCCACAGGTTCAGCGATCAAATTTGGGATGGAGTTCGTTCGATGATTTTGGACCATCCCAGCTGTTCTTGAATGAGCAAGATTTCGAGTCGATGAACGAGTCGGAATTCAAAGATGCATGTGAGCCTGCGCCCACAAATGGTGTTATCGGAAGCCGAGCTGGTGGTTTCTTTGCGATATATGACGGGCATGGTGGAGACCAGACAGCCGAGTTCTTGGCAAGAAGGCTGCACATTGAGATCGGTCTCCAGTTAGCCTGGAGCGCAGCAAACAATCCCAACGCACTTGCCCCAGCTCAGTCGCGAGCACCATCTGCGGTGTCTAATGCACCACAGGCTCGAGCAACGAGCAGCGCAGACACATCTCGCCCGCCGTCGCATGCTCATTCACGAGCTTTGTCGAGTCTAACGCTGCCGTCTCCTCTTGTCGACCCTGCACTCTCAGTTGAAGCTGCCTTAACAAGAGCCTTTTTGGCCTGTGACGCGGCTTGGCAACGCACCTCGACAAGAAAAGCCGCTCAGACACCAAATGCGGGACCTTCCCAGCGTGGTATGTCCCGACTCAGTGCATTCCAAAGTGGTATGAGCCTTTCAAGTGGTGCTACTGCGCAAGTGATTCTCATTGAGCCTGGGCCCGGAGGTCAGCGGACACTCCATGCTGCAAACGTAGGTGATGCAGAGGCCGTTCTAGCATATGTCACACCCGAAGGCGAGCCTGCCGCAGAGGCCGTGAATCAGTCGACGCTTCCTCGTGGTGCTTCTTCCAGAACATCTGGAAGTGGTTCGGGACGTACCTCCGGTGAAGGAGGTATCGCTACTGAGGTCGCGACCGAAGCGGCACGAACGCTTCGAAGCCGATCTGGAATCAGCTTCACCGCGTCTGACACACCTGAACCTCCAAACGCGCTTCAGGCGATGCAGCTTTCGGTCCCACACAAAGCCTCGGATCCTTCTGAGCGAGCGAGAGTCGCTGCAGCCAAGGGTATCATCCGCGATGGACGCGTTGGTGGAGTGCTCGCGGTATCTCGTGCTTTTGGAGACTTCGAGCTCAAGCGTAGTGGCGTTATCTGTGTTCCCTACTATATTCGTGTTCCTTTAAATCATACTCACAAGTTCGTCATCCTTGCGTGCGATGGTTTGTGGGATGTTGTAAAGCCGATTGAAGCCGTACGCCAAGTGTGGGGTATGAAGAATCCCTCTCATATGGCAGCCGCTCTGGTTTCGCTCGCACTGAATAAGCACTCGCGCGATAACATCAGCGTTGTTGTAGTGAGATTACATGAGTATTAATGTTAGCCTGTTTATACTATAGTATCTTCAATTCTGTGTACACAGTTTGTAAAGTTGCTAATATAGTTAGTACTCCTTGGTTGTATTAACGAACGCTTTGTGTGGTAATAACCCATTTCTTACTTTGATTCATTGGTTGGACTCGTCTTGGAGTCTCGCTTCGCGTCGTCGGCATCTTCCTCGTCATCGTCCGAGGTTGAGGGGCTATTAGGCTCCGTGATCCGTCCGGCGATGGCATGTGGGGTGGCAGCTGCTCCTGAAATGGGCTCGGTTGGTGGCTGGAATTGACCCACAGCTTGCTTATTCATTGCGAACAGTAAGCTACGACTCGAAGACTGTCCGCCACTACTTGATCGTGACAGGGCAAGCGTAGGCCGTTCTGGAGAGGAACCACTTCCAGTCGATTGAGCATGATGTGAGGCTGGGGTTGGTCGGATCTGATTCATCCTGAAGCGATTGAAAAGGAAAGCTCCATGTGGTGGCTGAAGCGGGCCTGACGCAGAAAGACTACGCCCGGGTCGAGTAGATGTGGGCGTTTGATCGTCAGCTAGGTCAGTGGTTGTGGGTGTTGTTGCCGCCGCCGCCGCTGTTGTCGTTGTTGATGACGATATCGTCGTTGATTCGGGCGCAGAGGCGGATGCCTTGGTTTCGTCGATGCTTTTAGAGTCGGCAGCACTGGTGACTGGCTCAGCACGCTTGCTTGCCTCGTCAGCACCTGAAGATCCTAAACCATCGACAACCACCGGCAGCTCCTTGGTTGGTTCAATTTCGATACCAAACTCTCGACCATCCGGGACGAGTTGTGATAGTGTAGGAACAGGAGCACCCTCCTTGAGCAGCCGAGCTTCATCATCGTATTCATCATCGACCCCACTACCAAGCTGAGGTGATGCCAAGACAGTACCCATAACTGGCTCTGTCTCGCCTTCGGTTGCCTCGGCGACACCAATTTCGGCTTCCGGGACCTCGGGAGTTCGGCCCCAATACTCCGTAGAATAGAACATGGCCTCTTGCGCTGCAGAGTCACGAGATCGCTGCTGCTCACGCTCGCTTTCTGCACGCATGAATTCGGCAACTTCGCTCTCCAAGGATTTGAGAAGCTCCTTGACGCGATTGAGTTGCTGATCTGAGCCTTGGCTTGGACTTGGAGTCGAAGTCGTGAGTTCCCCGACGATACTGGACGTGGTGCCTGCCGACTCGGTCGCAGCGGAGGATTCTGTTGAACTACTCGAAGAAACAGCTGCTGTGATAGCCGGGTAGGAGACTGGGACTTGAAGCGTCTGCAAATAACGTTGGCGGAGATCAGCACCACGATTTGCCGCGGCAGCTCCAGGTGCATTAGAAGCCATATATCGCTTCACAAGGTCCTTAAGCTTGATGTAATTCGGGTTGTTAATGTCTGCACTCAGTTTTTGCACCTTGCTGGTAACTTCGTCAAGCACCAAGCGGACCTGTTTGATTTCCTCACGTGTCGCACAGAGTTGTCGATATGTTTCGCGGACGGGCTCGGTTAACTCGGCACGTTTCTTCTTCGCTTTGTTCAGTGCGAAGATGAGCATCTTCTGGGACAGAGTGGTTGAGCGAGCGAGAGCATACAGTGCGAGATGGCCTGTGATCATCTCACCGACCTCCATCACGTTTGGTTGTCTGCGACCTAAAGAGTGCTCAAGAGCTGTAGTATGATAGTGGTGTGGTACTTCCCAACGAGGGTTCTGGATGCGTTGCAGCAGGTACTTCCTGGTTTGCCTGACACGCTGAATGGTGTTGGACAAGACCGTACCATCTCGTTCTTCTGCTTGGAGCATCTTGACTGCGGAACCACAAATCTGCGCAAGTTGTCGTTCTTTCTGAATTAACGACTGAAGCTTCCTGTCATTAGATTCGAATAGCTCCAACAGTTCAAGCGTCACTCCTGGATCAAGCGTAGATGCAGAAGACGACGCAACGGAAGCGGCGGGAGAAGCCACAGAATCACTAGCTGCGGCAGTAGACCCTGTGGGTGATTTGGTAGCCTCGGCCCCCATCACGTTGACACCCGATGAGCTCGGATTGGGAGATGTGAGGGTTGGGGTCGATGGATCTGTGGTCGGGACCGACGTATCTGAGCCGTTTTCTGTTCTAGAGGTAGAATCCGGGTTTGGTGTAGTAAGTACAGTTGGAGGAATGGGTATCGTAGCTTTGGCTGATGCTGCGGCAAGGAATTTCTTGCCTCCGATGTTGCTCGAAGCGAAGAATGGGATCCTTGATGAAGCCAAACGTGCTACTTGTGGTGAAGGACCTGGCACTGAAGGACCTGGTACTGAAGTCAGATTCGTCTTGGCTTCGCTTGCACCTGGTGACTTGCTGCCTTCACCACTAGTCTCTTTGGCTTTGCTGCTCGTTTCGTCCGGAGATTCTTTGGGAAATTTTGTACCCGACGACGAATCCTCAGGCGTTACCGGCGAAGGTGATTGAGGTGCCGACGGCACTCGGGGTGACAGATTCTCGTTTGGTGCCGTTGGGTCTGAAGGGTTGTTAACTGAAGCTTGTTCCGAACCTTTGCCATCTTTTTCAATTGCTTTGGGATCAGATGCGAGTCCGAATGAAGCAGGATCAAAGACCCAGTCAAATGGAGGGTCGCGGGCCTTTTCGCGGGCCCGCGGTAGTCTGGATCGACCAAAGGGTGGCTCAGGGGGCGGGCCGCGTGGCGATGATGAAGTTGAAGTTGGAATGACCGGTGGTTGGCTGCTCTTGCCCCACGGCAGGGGGTCATCGATAGGCGCCGAAGCTATGGCGGATTGCTTCGACATCCACCTGCAATCCGTATGAGGTACTCAGAGATTACAACGGATGCTTGCTTCCACACGATTGGGCGTGAAATCGAAGATCGAAGCGGTAGTACAAACGCTAGACGATTTTGAAGACGAAATGTGTGGGTCCGTAAGAGGCTTTGGTCAGTAATATTGCAGTAGATTGGGATCTACGGCACCTATGAGTCTATATCCACGGTTTAATCCCAACTCCGCTAGTTATCGATCGAGATATGCACCAGGGTGAAATTCTGCTCGTAGAGCCTCCAATTCTGACTTGACACAAGATTCAGGCGGGCTTATTGCATGGTTCTCGTGAGGGTCTGGCTTGGCGCGGCAATATGTTATGCAGCCCCGCACAATGGGCATTTGTGCTGCCTTTTGGTGTTAGGGACGCGGGATATCATCCAAATGAAGCCGAAGGTCTGTGAGAGAATCATACGTGCCACAGGTTCAAGGGTGCGAAGTCGCAGGGACCCATTTAAAAGAATAGTGAGTTATTCAATGACAAACGTCTCCTCACGGCCTTTTCATGATTTGCCATCGGTCGACCCAGCATCGGCCTGAACTAATGCCACATTCCAGTAAGAGTGCTCAGCAACGGGTTGTGGTGAATTTTTTGTCTGGCATAAGTCGTCTCGAATTTTTGTGCCGGCGTAAGTCCCAACGGAAACTCTACAACTCCTTCAAGTCGGAATACGTGTATTGTCGTCGTCGTGGCGTCAATTGGATAGGATAGACTGATACAATGTCGTATATGCTTCCTCATCTCACATCCGGATGGGCCGTAGATCAGGCCATTGTCACGGAAGAGGACCGAGTCGTCGTCATTCGCTTCGGACACGACTGGGATACCGACTGTATGATCATGGACGAGACGTTGTACCAGATTCAGGAGTCTGTAAAGAATTTTGCAGTGATCTACGTTGTAGATATCAAAGAAGTACCCGACTTTAACCAAATGTACGAGCTCTATGACCCCCTCACGGTTATGTTCTTCTTCAAGAACAAGCACATTATGATCGATTTGGGCACGGGTGACAACAACAAGATCACTTGGCCGATTGAAGATCCACAGGAAATGATCGATCTCATTGAGGTCGTTTATCGTGGCGCAAAGAAGGGCAAGGGTCTGGTCATCAGCCCCAAGGACTACTCCACGAAGCACAAGTACTGAATTCCGAAGAACTTACTTGCAAGTCGATTTTGGCCTGTAATTTGGTCAAGGTTGCATCGTAGATTTAGGCGAACAAACTATTATATTACTCGGGCGTCCATGTAAATAGTATTGCTATTAGCTTCGTCAAAGAGAGACCTCGTTGCGACATCTCGTCATAACATTGGCTATGCACACTTCTGTTCTTGTGACATATAGTAACGTGGCTCAATACTTCACCAACATTTTTATTATGTACACTAGAGTACGCGGAATGTATCAATACACGTGTTTATTATTACATACCGTAAGCATGTTCGGCACAGATGCTTGTATACCCGCGGAAGCGAGCTGCTTGGGTGAACCCACTTGGCGTGGTGAAGGCGATCAACTAGATCGCTTAATCGACGAGCTTCTTGGATCGGAAGTACCGCTTGAGATACCAAAGCTGAAGCAATGACGCCATGACGAGCACGATAAACGAAAAGATGTTGAACCAGAAGATTCGTGAGGCCGTAGAGTCGTTGACTGCGCGCATCTTCTCCTGGCGCGCGTTCATCCAAAGCTCATCGTTCCGAATTCCGGTAATGATCTCTTCGAGATGCTTGACCTGGACCTCCAGAGGCTTCAGGGTCTTCTTTCGGGCGCCCTGGGCCTGTGCTCGGGCTTCAGCGCCAGTTGTTACCTTGAAGCGCACGGTTTTTTGAGTCTCTGCTAAATTGTAAGGGAAGGGGTAGTGCATCAAGAGCGAAGGCAAAGAGATGAGCTAAGTTACTGAAATAAACACATAATGGAGAGATGACGCGATCGACGTTGTGGCAAGTGTGTAAACAGGAAGGAGTGTTTTCTGTACATCGTAATGAGTACGTACTGTTGTCAGCGGTGTTCGAGAAGCAGGCTTTGTACTCACCGCTCTCGGGGCTGGTGAAAGCAAACTTGCCCTCAGTTGCGGCAAGCTTGTGGTAAACAACAGCGTTTGTTGGATCACGCACGTAGACGGTGATCACATCACCCTGCGGCAGCACGCTGAACTCGCCAGAGATGTGCTCTCCGCGAATCACGTCTTGCATCAGGCAGGTTTCCTCACCGGATCGGAGGAAGAAGCTTACTCCGGCGACTGGCTGCGCAAGAAGAGTGCACGCAATAAACGCGGCGACAAGTGTTGCAAGCACCTGCTTAGACATCATTGTAGTTGTGGAGAATATGCCAGAGGATTCCGTAGATGTAATTCAGAGTGGGACTAATATAGTTCGGATCCAAATTTGCCTGCAAAGCCGTGGCCAGTTGCAGTGATCCTCGTAGATAAACAGCCCTTGAAAGGTGTGGCCAATGCAACCTCGCGTCGCGTTCAGTGCACTGAATGTGGATCTAGCACGAATCGGCGCAGAGTCGGGGTGTGATTCCTGTACTTGAACAATCCGGAGAGAATCTGAGCGGGCCTAGAGATGTGGAGAGGACAATATCGTGTGATATTGAATCCAAGTGTGGTGTTCTATTTCGATCCATCAAAATTATACTAAATGCAGGCATGGCTTCCGCAAACCAAACGCTTGATCTTTCAGATCTTCGACCCCCAAGATTTCGTTTTTTCCCTCTCTGGCTTACTCAGCAGACTCCCCGTTACGATGCTCACAACACACGCGGCGCTCGTGATTATAACAACAGTTAATAAGAAAGCAAATACACACGCAAGGTGATGGAGAACAAGGACACGTGTATTCATCAAGTGTAGCTTTACATGTACAGAACATTCAGTCGTCGCAGACTACGGCCAACGAGTCATCATCGTGATTTCGGACGACCCGCCTGGGTAATCCCTGCTCGGAGTTGGATCCGTCGCGACTGCATTCTGCAGGCCAGCATGCTTCACAACTCTTGGGTTGCAGTCATGGAGCACTCAAACTTGCTCTTTCACCATATCACTTGTTTTCCCATGTCTGTGATGAACAGTTGGTAGATGGGGAAGCTCAGATTCTCAGGCTTGAGCTCTTCCATTCCTTTTGTTTTGTCCTGGAGCTTGGTTCAACAGCACGGGCTGAACGAGATTTCTCCATTTACTGGCTGCACTTGCAGCACTCCTGGCCGTTGGCAGCATGGAACTTGACAGTTGCCATGACCTCAGCGAAGGAAGGCATGTGCTCAGCCGAGACGTTGGTAGACTCGGAAGCCTGGATCATGGAAGCCTTGACGTTAGGAGGAGTGCATGGGCAGCAACCCTGAGCGGTGAGAGCAACAGCAGCAGGGGGCTTGTACTCGCAGGCGGGCTT
>Ga0180217_1001484_pt1 | contig 25457 bp, 21 predicted proteins | sample eDN3rd37CBELigOP_FD_128521 | JGI IMG/M metagenome (GOLD analysis project Ga0180217, IMG submission 128521) | Enriched Organic Plus compost microbial communities from Emeryville, California, USA - eDNA 3rd pass 37_C BE-Lig OP (version 2) (version 2) ... | reverse complement strand
TGCTCGCTACCGGCGAGACCGCGCGTGACGCTGTGGCCAGCCCGTTGGGCCTCGCGGAGGCGACGGAGCCGGCGGCCTTCTGCTCAACTTCTCTCGTCGCATTCGGCGCGACGGTCTCAGTCGTGCCGCGCAGGCAGTTCCCAACCGGCGCTGTCGCGTCGGCGCCTCGGCCCGGATCGCAGTGCGGTGCCGTCGCACCGACCCTCTCCCAACCTCCCGCTTCGGTTCGGCCGACGGTGAGTGGACGCAACGAGCCCCCGAACTCCCCCTTCCGCTGCACCGCAGCAAACTGAATAATAAATGTTCAGATACGGCAATTCACGAAATGGTGGCCTATTTAACGTACAATTATTGCACAGAAAATACCCAAATTACGCAGATCCGAGTGTGGCGGCTCTGCGCGTCGCGGCATCCGGCAATGGCGAGTGCAGCCTCAGCCCGTGCCGCCAGGCGATCCGCCTTGCAGCCAGAGGGTGGTTGCAACCGGTGCAGGGCCGTGCCGGCACGGCACAGCGGCAGGATGGCTTTCGCCCTGTCCCGGCGGTGTTGGGGGAGAAGGTGGCTTCGAAATGTCGGCCCGGCTCGGCTTGCCAAAGCACGCAAGGACCGGTTCCGGTTCGCGGCTCATGGATCGGCCCGGCTGCCTGCCTGGTGCAGGACTGGCCGGCCGATGGCCGGCGCCCGTTCGGGACGCGCCTTCTCAGCGCCGGGCACCGCGGCCTGCTGCGATCAACTCGCAGCGCCGGAATGTCGCAGGTCAGCGTCGGTACGCAACCGGGCTACGCGGCCGGCCTGCAGGCTTATGGGCCGGTACCGATGGCCGGACGGCAGCAGCAGCCGCGCGGCTCGGAGCCGGTCCGGTCGGCTCAGGACACGGTGTTGCGCGGCACCTCGCGGAAGGGGCGGTCGGTGTCGACGCTGGGTTCCCTGGGCATGCGCAGCACGCGCTCCGCGATGATGTTGCGCTGGATCTCGTCCGTGCCGCCGGCGATCGAGATCGCCGGCACCGAGACCAGGATCTCGGCGATCACGCCATTCATCGGGCTGTCCTCACCTGTCAGCATCGCATCGGCGCCCGAGATCTGCGTGTGCACCCGTGCGGCCGCCCGCGCCACATGGCTGGCCACCAGCTTGCCGAGCGAGCCTTCCGGCCCCGGCGGCCGGCCCTGCTCCTGGGCCACGCGCGCGCGCCGTGCCGTCCACTCGGCAGCCTTGGCCATGATCAGCAGCTTGGCGATCTCCTGCCGCACCACCGGATCGTTCAGCTTGCCGGTCTCGCGTGCGCGCCGCATCACCAAGTCCACGCGGCCGCGGCGCTGCGGGTACCACTTGTAGGGTTCCATGGTGGTGGCGATCTCGGCGCGCTCCTCCTCGTAGCAGCGGCCATCACGATCGGAGCCCTGCGAATCGCCGCGCAGACCGTCGGCGCCGCGCCGCTCGTGCATCAGGGTGGTGGTCGTGACCTTCCAGCCATCGCCCACCTCGCCCACCAGATGCTCGGGCGGTATCTCGGCATCGGTGATGAAGACCTGGTTGAAGGAGGCGTGGCCGTTCATCTGGCGGATCTGCCGCACCTCGACACCAGGCTGGCGCATGTCGAGGATGAAGTAGGACAGGCCCTTGTGCTTCGGCTTGTCCCAGTCCGTGCGCGCCAGCAGCAGGCCCCAGTCGGCATGGTGCGCGGAGGAGGTCCAGACCTTCTGGCCGTTGACCACCCAGCGGTTGCCCCTGAAATCCGCGCGTGTCACCGCGCCGGCAACGTCCGATCCGCTGCCCGGCTCGCTGAACAACTGGCACCAGGTGTCCTCGCCGGTCAGGCTGCGGCGGAGGAACTTCTCCTTCTGCATGTCGGTGCCGTGCTCGAGGATCGTCGCCGCGGCCAGCCGCCGGATGCCGGCGGTGGCGACGCCGACGGCGCCGATGCGGTCGAACTCCGCCTCCACTACCGGCAGCAGGCCGGGCGGCAGGTCGCGGCCGTACCACTGCCTTGGCCAATGCGGCACGCCCCAGCCGGAATCGATCAGCCGGTTGCGCCACTCCACTAGGCCGAGATCGGGGTTCCAGTTGGCCTCCAACCAGGCCCGGACCTCGGCACGCACGCCCTCCTCGGTGAACTCGCCCATCGTCGCGTCCCCCTCACGCCGCTGCGTAGTGCTGCATCATCGCCTCGCGATGATGGTGCGCATCACCGAACAACACCTCGGAGCTCTTGGCCCGCTTGAACCAGAGATGGGTATCGTTGTCCCAGGTGAAGCCGATGCCGCCATGGATCTGGATCGCGTGGATCGCGGTCTGCAGATAGGCCTCGCTGGCGCAGGCCTTGGCGAGCGAGGCGATCGCCGGCAGGTCCTCGTCGCCCTCATCCAGCGCCGCGGCGGCGTAGTAGGCGGCGGATTTCGCCATTTCCACATCCACCAGCATGTCGGCCGCCTTGTGCTTCATCGACTGGAAGGAGGCGATCGGCCGCCCGAACTGCACGCGCATCTTGGAATAGGCCAACGCGTCCTCGCGCAGCCGGTCGGCGCCGCCGACCATCTCGTTGGCCAGGCACACCGCGGCCTGCATCATGGTCTTTGCGAAGGGTGTTGCCGCAGCGCCGATGGTGCCGAGCGGGGTCGCTTCGACCGAGCGGAAGGTGAGCCGCGCCAGCTTGCGCGTCGCATCCATGGTCTTCAGCTGCCGCCGCTCCAGCCCGGCTGCGTCACCCGCGACGGTGAAGAACGACAGCCCGTTCTCGCTACTGGAGCCGGGGCTTCGCGCCAGCACTACGATCAGCTCCGCAGTGTGACCATCGAGCACGAAGCTCTTGTGGCCATCAAGGTGGTAACGGCCGCCCGTGGGCGTCGCCGTCAGCGTTGTGCCGGCTGCGTCCCAGCGCCCGCCATCCTCGGCGCAGGCCAGGGTCGCCACGGTCTCGCCGGCCGCGATACCGGGCAGCAGCGCCGCCTTCTCGGCCTCGGTGCCGGCGTTCAGGATGGTACAGGCCGCCAGGACCGCAGTGCTGAAATACGGTGCACACAGCAGCGCGCGCCCCATCTCCTCCAGGACGATGCAGAGTTCGCCGAAGCCGAAACCCTGGCCGCCATAGGCTTCAGGTATGTGGACTGCGGTCAGACCCAGTTCCTGGTTGAGCTTGCGCCAGCCATCGCGGTCCCAACCCGCATCCGTCTCCATCAGCCGCCGCACTTCCGATGGCGGGGACCGCTCCGCCAGGAAGCGCCGCAGGTTCGACCTGAACTCTTCCTGCTCGCTCGAGAAGCCGAACTTCATGGGTCTGTCCCTCCCGATGAGAATTGTAGGCCCAACCGCCTTGCCGCGTGAAGCAGGGCAGGGGCGCGGGAAGCGTCGGCAGCACGCTCAGCGAGCCTTGGCTCGTGCCAGTTCTTCGGGGCGTTGCGGCAGGTATCGATGCACACCTGCCGGGTGGGATCTTCAACGATCAGCGGCTGGCGCCGCCTCCGATGGAGGCAGCGTCACCTCCATTGCACGGAAGCGCCAAGCCGCTCCGGCTGCAGGGCTTGCGTCGGGTAGCGGCATCATAGCCGCAGGCCATGCTCTCGTGCCCGTACTTCTTCCGAAGGCAGTCCCGTAGAGATGGGAGCGCCCGCGCTGGAGGTGCGGCCCTGTGCCGGCGGCTCAGGCCGCGCTGGCACGTCGTCCGGGCAGCGTGGCGATAGCGGCACCGAAGGCGTCCAGTGTCTGCGCCACATCGCGCGCGTCATGTGCCAGCGAGACGTAATACTTGCTCTCGCCCTTCAGGATGCCGCCTTGCCGCAGCGCGCGGTTCACATGCGCCTGCACCGCCTTGTCGGCGCGCAGTGTGGCGCGGTAGTCGCGCACCTCGCCCTCGGCGAAGATGACGTCGAACAGCGGCGGTTCGCCAATCACCTGCCCCGGCAGGCCGGCGCGACGGAGCTGCTCGCCGATGCCTTCCATCAGTGCGCGGCCAGTGGCGAAAACCGTCTCGTAGGCGCCCGGCCGGCGCAGGATCTCCAGCGTCTTCAGCCCCGCCACGGCGGCAACCGGGTTGCCGGAGAGCGTGCCTATCTGCATCAGGAAGCCGTCCTCGCCCACCAGAGCGCGGTCGAAATGCGCCATGATGTCGGCTCGGCCGGCAACGGCCGCCAGCGGGAAGCCACCACCGACAATCTTGCCCAGGGTGCAAAGATCCGGGGTGACTCCGTAATAGGCCTGTGCGCCGCCATAGGCGAAGCGGAAGCCGGTAACGACCTCGTCGAAGATCAGCACCAGCCCGTGGCGGGTACAAAGCGCGCGAAGCGCCTGCAGGAAGCCGGGCGCCGGCGGGATCAAGCGCTGGAAGGGCTCGACGATGATGCCGGCGAGCTCCTCGGCATGCGCGTTGACCAGGCGCTCCACCGCCGCGATGTCGTTGAAGGGAGCGACCAGCACCTCGTCGCGGATGGATTTCGGGATGCCGGCGGAATCAGGCACGGGCACGGGGAAATTACCCGGCCGCTGCGGTGCCAGGCTCATCAGCCCGTAGTCGCTCATGCCGTGATAGCCGCCTTCGAACTTCAGGATCTTGTCGCGTCGCCGGAAGGCACGGGCAAGCCGCATGGCATAGAGGTCGGCCTCCGATCCCGAGGAGACGAAACGTAGCTGCTCGGCGCAGGGCATCGCCTCCACGATGGCCTCAGCCAGCGCGATGCCGTGCTCGTTGTTGGCGAAGAAGGTGGTGCCGCGCGCGACCTGCTCTTGCACGGCCTCCACCACCTCGGGATGGCAATGGCCGATGAACATGGGGCCGGAGCCGAGCAGGAAGTCCACATACTCGTTGCCGCTGACGTCCCGAACACGGCCGCCGCGGCCCTCGCGGATGATGATGTCAGCAGCGAAATTGCCGAAGGATCCGGCCGGCAGGACCTTGCGCGCCCGTTCGATCAGTGCCGTCTCCTCTGCGCCCGTCGTGATGCCGGCCATGCTCCTGCCCTCCTGCTGGACCAGGATTGAGTAGAGCGGAGTCCGCCGGTGGGTGGAAGCGCTCATGGAGCGTAAGGCGGGCGCGGATCAGCGCGAGGACAGTGCCTCGGCCAGCAGGCTGCCATGGATCCAGCCCCAGGGCTCCTGACCGCCCACCTGCAGCCAGCCGCCCGGCGCGCGATCGAAGACCGTCAGTATCTGGCCCTGCGGTACGACGGACAGCACCGGCCAGCTACCCCCCGGCCCCGAGCGCAGATTCGCCGGCGAGGCCACCATCACCTGGTCCCGTGTCACTCCGCTGTCTTCCGCCGGCCCGCTCTCCGCTGGTGCCGGGCCGTCCGGGCTGACCGGCATCTCCCTGGGCCGCGGCTCGGGCGGGGCCGCTGCGATCTGCGGCTCTGCCGGCACCGGCGGGTCGCCATCGTGGCAGAAGCGCCGCGATGCCGCGGGGGAGGGGCGGGCGAGGCCAGGACCGTCCTCCAGGACGGTCATGATGCTGCGCGGCCGGGGACGGTCGGATGGGCCCGGGACAATGCTCTGCGGCAGCACCACCCGCATGACGAAGGGCGCGGACCCGCTTGGCAGCTCGGGCGAGGTCATCACGCCACAGACCGCCCGCTCGTCGGGCGGGCCGTAGCGCCAGACCCGCACCTCTCGAAAGGCAACGGCGGCGGTGTTGCGCTGGCGGTTCCGCAGGGTTTCGAGTGCGACGGTCTCAGCCGTGCTGTCGGGATCGGGTCGGGAGGTAGCGACCTGCGTCGCCTGCTGCCGGTTCAGCAACAGGGCGGCGGCGCCGAAGCCCAAGGTCGCACCCAGGACCAGCGCCGGCAGCCAGACCCTGCGCATTCTGCCCGATCCTCCTCGAGGATGCTTCTCCGGTGGCGCAACGAACCTCCGGCCGTACCGTTTGGTTGCTCTGGGGCAGGTAGGACTTGCCGGCTGAAACGCAAGCGGGGGCCCGAAGGCCCCCGCGCATTGCGATCTCGGCTGCCAGGGAGGGTCAGGCGCGCAGTACGCGCGGCAGTTCGGCCACGGCCTGATCGATCAGTTTGGCGTCGGCCTGGGCGTCCATGCGCTCGGCGATGACGCTGCGCGCGGCCGCCGTGGCGATCTCGGCCGCTGCGTTGCGCACTTCGGCCAGCGCGCCCGCCTCGGCCGCGGCGATGCGGTCCATGGCCATGCGCTCCCGCCGCTTCGCCGCCGCCTCGGCCTCGGCGGCAGTGGCCTCGGCGACGCGCGCGGCCTCGGCCTTGGCGCGGGCCAGTACCTCCTCGGCTTCCTTCAGCGCCGCGGCCCGGTCGGCCTCGGCCTGCTTCAGCATGGCCTCCGCCTCGGCGCGCAGCTTCGCTGCCTCGTCCAGTTCGGCCCGCACCCGGTTGGCGCGGGCATCCAGCATGGTGGCGACGCGAGGCCACCCCATGCGCACGACCAGCCCGAGGAAGATCAGGAAGGCCACCAGCTCCCAGAAATGCGGGTCGGCCAGCAGGCTTGCGTGCTCCCCGTGCATCAGGCGTGCCCCCGGGCTGCGAGTTCGTGGTCCACCGCCCGTTCAACCGCCGCGCGATCCACGCTGCCGATCAGCCGGGCGAGCAGTGCGTCGGTGGTTTCGGTCGCGACCTGACGCAGCGCACCCATGGCCTGGTCGCGCGCGGTGGCGATGCGCTGCTCGGCCGCCTCGATCTGTGCGTTCAGTCGGGCGTTCAGCGCCTCGGCCCGCTGGGAGGCCTCGGCCTGAGCGGTCTGGGAGGCGGCCGCGATGGCGGCCTGTGCCTCGGCCCGCGCCCGGGCAGTGGCGGCCTGATGTTCCGCCAGAGCGGCGTCGGCGCGCTGCTTCGCGACCTGGGCCAGCTCGAGGTCGCCCTCGATCCGGCTGCGCCGCTCCTCGAGCACGCTGCTCACGCGCGGCAGCGCGTAGCGCGCCATGATGTAGTACAGCAGCCCGAAGATGATGAGCAGCCAGATGACCTGGGCCAGTATCATCGGGTCGTTGAAGCGGAGCTGCGGCATGCCGCCGCCTCCCGCTGCTTCGGCCGCCAGGCCGGCCGTGGCTGACAGCGTGGCCAGCGCACTGACGGCGGCGAAGCGGATGCTCTGTCTCATGCCCGTCTCCCGAAAACGCGGAAGGAGGGCGCCGCCGGCAGCCGGCGCACCCCCCTCGAGGCCGGTCGTTCTCAGGTGAAGAGGATGAGGAAGGCGATCAGCAGGGCGAAGAGCGCGACGGCCTCAGTCAGCGCGAAGCCCAGGATGCCGATGGGGAACACGGCGTCGCGGGCGCCAGGGTTGCGGGCCACGCTGGACACCATGGAGGAAAAGATGCTGCCGATGCCGACGCCGACGCCGGCCAGCGCGATGACGGCGAGGCCTGCACCGAGAGCCTTGAACGCAGCAACGTAAGCGACCGGATCCATGAGGAGTGTCCTTTCAGCGTGGATTAGGAGGGTTGGGCGAAGCCGCCGACGGCTCAGTGCAGGTGCACCGCGTCGTGCAGGTAGATGCAGGTCAGGATGGCGAACACATAGGCCTGCAGGAAGGCGACCAGCAATTCGAAGGCATAAAGGGCGATGGTGACCACCAGCGGCAGGGCCGCGCCGAAGATGCCGAGGATGCCGGCGGCGCCACCGATCATGACCACGAAGCTGGCGAAGACGATCAGCATCACATGGCCCGCCACCATGTTAGCGAAGAGACGGACCGAGAGGCTGACCACCCGCGAGAGGTAGGAGATGACCTCGATCGGGATGATCAGCGGGGCCAGCGCCTTGGGCGCCCCCTGGGGAAAGAAGTAGCCGAAGAAGTGCCAGCCATGAAGCACCAGGCCCACGATCGTCACCAGGATGAAAACGATCGCGGCCAGGGCGAAGGTGACGGAGATGTGGCTGGTGAAGGTGAAGCCGAATGGGATCAGGCCAAGCAGGTTGCCGAGCAGCACGAACATGAAGATCGAGAAGACGAAGGGGAAGAATTTCCGCCCCTCCTCGCCGATCTGTCCGACCGCCATGTCGTGCACGAACTCATAGGCGCTCTCGGCCAGGGCCTGCAGCCGGCCGGGGATGATGGCCCGCCGCGCCATGCCCCAGAGCATCAGCAACGTGATCAGGCCGACCGCGAGCAGCATGAAGGCGTTCGACTGGCTGAAGCGCACCGACTCGCCAACGGGGCCGAGCCACGGCACCAGCTCGAACTGGCTCAGCGCGTCAATGCCTCCACCCTGTGCGGCCACGTGCGGCTCCTCGACCCGATAGAGATATCAGCCCCGCCGGCCGGACCGCGGATCGAACAGGCGATAGATGTTCATAACCCCGGCGACCGCGCCCAAGACGAAGAACAGCAGGAAGAGCCAGGGCCAAGTCCCGAGCCAGCGGTCCAGCATCAGGCCGATGACGACCCCGACCACCAGGGCCGAGACCACCTCCAGACCCGCGCGGAAACCGATCCCCCAGGGACCGGTCGGAAGGCCGCCGCGGCGCCCCTCAGCAGGCTTGTCCAGGCCTCGCTTGGCCCGTGCCTCCTGCAGCCTCCGCTCGAAGCCGTCGCGCTCGTCCACCCTTGCTCCTCCCTACGGTTCCCCGCTGGAGGGCACCGGGCTGCTACGGCACCCCCCGCGGCCTGTCAAGCAAGCGGGACCCGAAATGGCACACCGTGCGGGCCCGGCTTCGCCTGCGGGCGATCGGGCGGCTCAATTGCCCTCGGCTGCCGCCATGCGGCGGAGCCCGCCGCTCTGCTGCCGCCACAGCCTGGCATAGACGCCGCCCTCTTGCAGCAGCGTGGCATGCGTGCCCTCCTCGACGATGCGCCCGTGATCCAGGACCACCAGCCTGTCCATGCGCGACAGGGTGGAGAGCCGGTGCGCGATCGCGATCACCGTCTTGCCAGCCATCAGGCCCTCGAGCTGCTCCTGGATCGCCGCCTCCACCTCCGAATCCAGCGCGCTCGTCGCCTCGTCCAGCACCAGGATGGGTGCGTCCTTCAGCAGCACCCGGGCGATGGCGATGCGCTGGCGCTGCCCGCCCGAGAGCTTCACGCCCCGCTCGCCCACATGGGCATCGTAGCCCGTGCGGCCCCGCCAGTCCTGCAGCCCGGCAATGAAGCCCGCCGCCTCTGCCCGCCTTGCCGCCGCCTCCACCTCGGCCATCGTCGCCTCGGGCCGGCCGTAGCGGATATTGTCGCGGACCGAGCGGTGCAGCAGCGCCGTGTCCTGGGTGACGACGCCGATGGCGGCGCGGAGCGATTCCTGCGTCACACCGGCGATGTCCTGGCCGTCGATCAGGATGCGGCCCTCCTCAGGACGGAAGAAGCCGAGCAGCAGGTTCACCAGCGTGGATTTCCCTGCGCCCGAATGGCCGACCAGGCCCACGCGCTCTCCCGGCCGCACTTGCAGGTCCAGGCCCTGCAGCACTCCCGTCTCCTGCCCGTAGCCGAAACGCACGCCCTCGAAGCGGATCTCGCCGCGAGCCACACGCAGCGGGATGGCACCGGGCCGGTCGGGCGCAGTGGGCGGCACGGCGATCGAGCCCATGGCCTCCTGCACCACGCCCAGATTCTCGAAGATCGCGGTGACGTTGAAGGCGACCCAGCCCGAGATGTTGGCGATCTGCCAGGCCATGGGAACGGCGGTGGCGACCGCGCCCAGACCGATCTCGCCCCGCGTCCAGAGCCAGACGCCGACGCCCGCCGTGGTGGTCAGCAGGATCGCGTTCAGGGTCGCCAGGGCGAAGCCGTTCAGGGTGACCAGGCGCATCTGCCGCCGGAACGCCTCGGTCAGCGCCAGCACGCCCTCGCGGGCGAAGGCATCCTCGTCGCGTGCTCGGGCGAACAGCTTGACCGTCTGCACGTTGGTGTAACTGTCAACGATGCGCCCGGTCAGCGCGCTGCGCTCGGCGCTCGCGGCGCGGGATCGTTCCCGCATCCGCGGTACCAGAAAGCGCAGCAGCGTAGCGTAGATCAGGAACCAGATCACGATCGGCAGCGCCAGCCGCCAGTCGGCCTCCGCCAGCAGCAGGAGCGCCGCCGTGCCGTAGACCAGGATGTACCAGACGGCATTGATGACCTGCACCACGCTCTCGCGCACCGCTGGCCCCGCCTGCATCACACGGTTGGCGATCCGGCCGGCGAAATCCTCCTGGAAGAAGGGCAGTCCCTGGCGGATGACGTTCCAGTGGCTCTGCCAGCGGATCATCGAGGTGACGTTGGCATTGATCCCCTGCTGGGTGATCAGGTTCTGCAGCAGCAGCGCCAGGGGGCGCCCGATCAGTAGGATCGCGGCCATGCCGAGCAGGCTCGGCCAGGCCTCGGCCCAGAGCCGGTCGGGCGCATGGGCCGAGAGCAGCGCAACCAGCCGGCCGATGATCACCGGAATGGCGGCATCGAGCAGCGCCACCATCAGCCCGGCGCCGAAGAGCGCGAGGAAGAGCCCGCGCGCCTGGCGGATGAAGTGCCAGTAGAAGCCGGCGAGGCTCCGTGGCGGCGGTTCCCCCGGCACCCCGCTGCCGAGCAGGCGTGCCGCCCGCGCCCCGGGCGGGGCAACGGGGTCGATGAGGGTTTCAAACCAGCGGAAGGGCCAGCGGGAGGGGGCGGGCGAGGACATGGCGCAGCAAGCGGGCCGGCTGGCGCCAGGTCAAGCGCGCAGCGGCGTTACATTGGCGCGAAGCGGGAAACCATCGCGGCCGATCCGGCCTTGTTTGCCCGGGTACTGCAACCTTCAGCACAGAGCAGGGGATTCCGAGCATGTATCATGCCTCCCAGGCCGCAGCCCGCAGGGCGGCCGCGATCGCCGGCCAGCCGCACGTATCGACCCGGGCACGGGCGCGCGCTGCGGTGCGCCGCCGCGCTGGTGGTCCCGGCGCGGTGCAGGAGGTCTTCGTGCTCGGCCTGACCACGGCCGTCGCGGCGCTGGCGCTGATTCAGCTGCTCTGATCGCCCGAGAGCAGCCCGGGCGGGTGATCGGCCCGGCCGCCCGATCTCTCAGGCGCCGAGGCGGTGCCGCTGCCCGGATCGCATCGCGATTGTCTCGGCCGCCCGCAGCAGCGTGGCCAGTTGCTCCGCCTCCATCGGCCGGCCGAGCAGAAAGCCCTGCGCCTGGTCGCAGCCCATCTGGGCCAGCACCCGCAGCTGGCCGGTCGTTTCGACGCCCTCCGCGACCACCTTCGCGCCCAGGCCATGCGCCAGGCCGAGGATCGCCTCGACGATGCGGCGGCTCGTGCCGCCCCGTTCCAGGTCACGCACGAAGCTGCGGTCGATCTTGATGACGTCGAAGGGCAGGTGCTGAAGGTAGCTCAGGCTCGAATAGCCCGTGCCGAAATCATCGAGCGCCACGCGCACGCCCATGGCGCGCAGCGCGGCCACGGCGTGCGTGGCGGGCTCCTTCTTGTGGATGAAGACGCTCTCGGTCACCTCCACTTCCAGCAGACCGGGCTCCGCGCCGGTCTCGTCCAGCGCGCGACGCACCAGTTCCAGCGCATGGTCACCGCCGAAATGCAGAGCCGAGAGGTTCACCGCCACGGGCATGCGCAGCCCCTCCTGCTGCCAGGCCCGTGCCTGCCGGCAGGCATGCTCCAGCACCCAGCGTGACAGCTGCCAGGCAAGGCCCATTTCCTCCGCGAGAGGCACGAAGGTCATGGGCGGCACCCAGCCGCGTTTCGGGTCCAGCCAGCGGACCAACGCCTCGCAGCCGGTTGGAGCACCGCTCGCGATGGCGAATTTCGGCTGGTAGACGAGCGAGAGGTTGCCATGGTCGAGCGCCGCCCTGAGGGCCGCTTCCATCTCCCGCCGGCCGGCCAGTTCCACCTCCATCTCCGGCGAGAACAGGCGCCAGCGGCCACGGCCATCGCCCTTGGCCCGGTAGAGCGCAATATCGGCGCGCTGGAGCAGCGCCTCCACGCTCGCGCCGTCCCGCGGGCCGAGGGCGCAGCCGATCGAGGTGCCCGAGCGGATCGCGTAGCCCTCGATCTCGAAGGGCCGCTCCAGCGCCGCCACCAGCCGCGTCGCGAGATGCTCCGCCTCCTCCGGCCGTTCCAGGTCGTGCTGGATCACCGCGAATTCGTCCCCGCCGAGCCGCGCCAGCATATCGCCCTCGCGCAGACAGCCGCGCATCCGCCCCGCCGCGGCCAGCAACAGCGCGTCGCCTGCCGGGTGGCCCAGATTGTCGTTCACCTCCTTGAAGCGGTCGAGATCGAGGCAGTGCACCGCCAGCATGCCACCCCTCTCCAGCGCTGCCTCCAGCGCCGCGGCCAGGCGGGTGACGAAGATGTGGCGGTTGGGCAGGTCGGTCAGCGCGTCATGCTCGGCCAGGTACCGAATGCGATCCTCGGCCTGCTTCCGGTCGGTGATGTCGAGCGCGACATGGACCACGCGGGCCAGGCCCCCGGCACCGTCGCTCACCGGCGCCTTGGTGGTCAGCAGCGTGCGCGGAACCCCGTCCGCGTCGCGGGCCATACGCTCGGCGAAGGGCAGGGTAATGCCGGCGGCCACCACCGCCTGCACCTCCGTCTCGTCGAGCCGGTCGAGGCCGAGTTCGGTCGGGCGGCATCCGATCGTCCGGTGCTCGTCGATCCCGTGGAAGCGCGCATGGGCCTCGTTGGTGAAGAGGAAGCGCCCCTCGGGGTCGAAGGCGCTCACCATGGCCGGCAGCGAGTCGATGAGCACCCGGAGCGTCCGCTCCGCCTCTCCGGCGCGGGCGCCGGCCGCCTGCGCCTCCCCCAGCGAAAGCCGTGCGCGGCGGGATTCGCGCAGGAGCAGGGCCACCAGCAGGCCGGCACTGAGCACGAGTCCGCCGGTGCAGACAACGAAGGTCCAGTGCAGGTCATCTTGCCCGCGCTTGGCCTCGTCCGCGGCCGCCCGCTGCTCCAGGTGGTAGTCCAGGGTGATCCTGCCCAGCACCTTCTCGGCATGATCGAGCGTGCCCTCGATCCCGACCAGCAACGAAGACCGGCCGGTGGCGTCCGGGTCGAGCCGAAGCAGGAATGGCTCCAGCGCCTCGAGCTCCGCGAGGAGGCGCTTCGCCTCCTCCGCGGCCCAGCCCGCGACCGCATAGTCCTCCAGTCCCTCAGTGGTGCCGACAAGGGGCTGCCGGCTGAGCATGATTTCGTAGCGCTCGAACAGCTCGCCGCGATCCACGCCGGAATCGCGCCGCAGGAAGCCGTGCAGCGCGGCGTGGAAGCGGTGCAGTTCGACCAGCGCCTGGCTGGAGAACCACAGGCCGGTGTGCTTCGCGCGTGCCTCCAGACGCTGATGCTTCGTGGTCTGCTGGACCGAGACGGTCAGCGAAGCAACGAAGAGCAGCGCAGCGACACCGAGTGCCAGCTGAGTGAGGCGGCGTCCGCGCGGCAGCAGCCAACGCGGCAGCCGCGCAAGTGACGCGGTGATCCAAGGTAGCATGTCGGCGGTCGGGAGTGCTCCCCTTGTTGCGCCTCGGTTAAGCTCGCCTGCCAGACGGTGCGCCCCCGGCATGTCGGGATCGGGGCGCACCGCCGAGGTACCTATCACGCGGAGCAGGCCTTCGTCCCGTAATCACGGCGGCTGGCCGTGAAGCCGCATGGCGCGGGCGCCAGTTCATGCAGGGCGTTCCAGGAGACCGCGACCACGACGTCGCTCAGCGCGGTCCTCCGCGGAGGGGCGCCGGCGGCGCGGTCCGAGCCGAACGGCCAGGCGCGGAGCAGGTCGCCGGAGTGCAGCGGTTTGTCCCGCCGCGACCGGGGCATTGTGGTCACCAACCTCTCGGAGTCGGGCGTATCCGGCGCCGACCCCAGTTGCTGCGTTCCGCGGGGGCCGGCGACCGAGGCGAAGTCGCGAAGCCAAGGGGCAGCGCAATGATCCGGCATGGGGCGCCTCTCCGGGACTCTCGCGGCGCGGGGCCGCGACGCCATCCCTGACATGACAGTGTCCAAGGATCGGTTAAACGACCGCTATTCCTATTCCGCTGGCCGCGCGACGCCGCCCTCGACCATTTCCACCGCGCGGCCGAGATCGACGGAGAGCAGGCGCGACACGCCGCGTTCCTGCATGGTCACGCCGTAGAGCCGGTGCATGCGTGCCATGGTAAGCGGGTGGTGCGTCACGATCAGAAAGCGTGTGCCGCTCTCGGCCGCCATGGCGTCAAGCAGGTCGCAGAGCCGCTCGACATTCGCGTCGTCCAGCGGCGCGTCCACCTCGTCCAGCACGCAGACCGGCGCGGGTTGGCAGCGGAAGACGGCGAAGATCAGCGAGAGCGCCGTGAGCGCCTGTTCCCCGCCCGAGAGCAGGCTCAGCGTGGACAGCTTCTTGCCCGGCGGCTCGGCATAGATCTCGAGCCCCGCCTCCAGCGGATCATCGCTGCCCACCAGGCCGAGATGCGCGCGCCCGCCGCCGAACAGGCGCGTGAACAGGCTGCGGAACTCCGCATCCACCCGGTCGAAGACGGTGCGCAGCCGCTCCCGCCCTTCGCGGTTCAGGTGGCCGATGGAGCCACGCAGCTTGGCGATGGCCGCGCTGATCTCCTCGCGCTCCCGCGTGATGGTGCCGATGCGCTGCTCAAGCTCGGCGACCTCCACCTCGGCCCGCAGGTTGACCGGACCCATCTCCTCGCGCTCGCGGGCGAGGCGCTCAAGCTTGCGGCGGGCCTTCTCCTCGGCCGTGTCGGAAAGCTCCTCGGGCACGGGCAGGGCGGCATCGGGACCGAGGCGCTCGGCCACCCGCTCCTCCACCGCCAGCGCTGCGGTGCGGGCCTGCTCCGCCGTGCCCTCGGCGCGCAGCTGTGCCTCGCGCGCGGTGGCGAAGGTGGCATCGGCGGCGCGCCGGGCCTCGGTCGCGGCCTGGCGCTCCGCCTCGGCGGCGGCAAGTGCCTGGGCAGCCTTGGCATGCGCTGCCTCCGCCTCGGCCAGCAGCGTCCCGGACTGGCGGCGCCGCGCGGCCACCGCCTCCGGCGCCTCGGCCAGCGCCGCGCGCGCCGCCTCCGCCTCCTCGCGGCGGCGGAGCAGTTCCGCGAGCAGCGCCTTGGCCTCGGTCCGGCGTTCCGTCCAGCCAGGCAGTTCCGCGGCGATGGCGGCGCGGCGGGCGGCGAGGCGTGCCGCTTCCGCCCGCAATGTCCCCTGCGCCTCGCGCGCCGCGGCCTCCGCCTCTCGGGCGGCGGCCAGCGCGGCGCGCGCGTCCTCCACGCCGGCGCGTAGCGCGGCGAGGTCGGGGAGCGCCGCCTCGGCTTCCCGCGCGGCGGCCAGCGCCGCTTCGGCCTCGGCAGCCTCGGCGGTCACGCGCTCCAGCTGCGGCAGGAGGGCGGCGATGCGGCTCTCGGCCTCGGCGGCGGCGGCGACCTGCCGGGCGGCCGCCTCCCGCGCCGCGGCCAGTGCTGCCTCGGCAGCGCTGCGTGCCGTGCGCTCGGCCGTCTCCTCCGCAGCGGCGGCCGCTTCGGTGTCGTGGGCGGTCTCCGCCGCCTGGCGCAGCGCGGGCAGATCGGGCAGGGCGGCCAGAGCCTCGTGCGCGGCGGCGAGCGTTTCCTCCGCCTCCGCCCGCTCGCCGGCGAGGCGCTCCAGCTGCGGCGCCAGCGCACCGATGCGGCTCTCGGCCTGCGCCGCCTCCGCCTGCAGCGCCGCCGCGGCGGTGCGGGCGCGCTGCAGCAGCATCTCCGCCTCGGCGCGCGCTTCCCGTGCCGATGCCTCCCGGGCGGCGGCCTGCGCCTCGGTCCTGGCCGCAGTGTCGCGATCCGCGAGCGCAGCTTCCGGGCCCGGCAGCGCCGCCAGCGCGGCCTGCGTGGCTGCCGCGGCGGCCTCCGCCTCCGCTGCCTCCGCCGCCAGCCGGTCGCGCTGCGGCTCCAGCACGCCAAGGCGGCTCTCGGCCTCGGCGGCGGCGGCGGCGAGGCGGCTTGCCTCGGCCCGCGCTGTCTGCAGCCGCGCCTCCGCCGTGCGGCGGGCCTCCCGTGCAGCGGCTTCCTCGGTGACGGCCCGGGCTTCGGCCGCCTCGGCGGCCGAAACGGCGGTCGCTTCCGCTTCGGCCCGTGCATGCGCGGCCGCCAGCGCCGCCTCCGCGGCGCGCAGCCGGTTGCGCTGGCGCAGCCGCACCGCGCCGGGGTTGGGCGCGTCGGCCCGCGCCGTGTGTCCGTCCCAGCGCCAGACCGCGCCCTCACGCGAAACGACCGCCTGGCCAGGCGACAGCATCGTCTGGAGCGCATCCCCGTCGCTGCCTTCGGGCAGCAGCCCGACCTGGGACAGGGCACGGGCCAGCACGGGCGGCGCCTGCACCAGCGCCGCCAGCGATGCCAGCCCGTCCGGCAGCGCGGGCAGCGCACCAGGCGGCGGCAGCTCCCGCCAGTGCCGCGCCGCGGTAGAGTCGGCCGGGCTCTCCAGCGCCTCGCCCAGCGCGGCACCGAGTGCCGCCTCCAGCCCCGGCGGCACGGCGATGCTGTCCACCACCGGCGGAGCGGCGCTACCGCCGTCCTCTGCCGCAGCGAGGGTCTCGCTCAGCGCCCGCACCTCGGCCTCGGCGCGGGCACGCTCGGCCTCTGCCGCGGCGGCCAGGCGGCGTGCCTCCGCCTGGCGGGCGGCCGCCTCCGTCCGGGCGGCCTCGGCTGCCTCCACGGCGGCGCGGGCGTCGGCCAGCGCCGCTTCCGCCACCGCGGCCTCCTGCAGCGCCGCAGCCACGACATCGGCCGGGACGCGGGCGGCGAGCACCGCGTCGCGTTCGGCCAGCACTCCCGCATGCTGTTCGGCCAACTGGCGCGCGCGTTGGATCGCGGTGGCCGCCTCCGTCGAGGCCTTCTCGCGCGCCGCCTCACCCTCCGCGAGCTGGCGGCGGGCTTCGGCATGCGCCGCCTGCGCCGCCGCGCGGGCCGCCTCGGCCTCGGCCAGTGCGGCGACCGCCTCGGCCAGTGCGGCCTCCGCGGCTACGGCCTCCTGCTGCACGGCGGCGAGCCGCGCCTCCGGCACAAGAGCAGCGAGAGCGGCCCTGTGCTCCTCCTCCAGCCGCCCATGCTGGGCGGCGATGCGTGCGGCGCGCTGTTCCGCCTCGGCGAGTGCCGCCTGCACCCGCGTCGCCTCCGCCTCCGCTTCGGCCAGGCCGCGGCGGGCGGTGGCGTGCGCCGCCTGTGCCGCGGCCCGGGCCGCCTCGGCCTCGGCCAGCGCGTCCTGGCGGGCGGCCAGTGCCGCCGCGGCAGTCTCGGCCTCCGCCTGCGCCGCCTGCACGGCTTCGGCCGGGACGCGGGCGGCGAGCGCTGCCGCATGCTCGGCCGCCAGCGCATCCCGCTGCTGCGCCAGGCGCCGGGCCCGCTGCTCGGCGGCGGTGCGCTCCGTGGCGATGCGGTTCGCGCGGGCCGCCGCCTCGGCCGCCTCCTCGGTGGCGGCATTGGCGGCCCGCTCTGCCTCCTGCGCGGCATCGGCTGCCTCGGCCAGCGCTGCCTCGGCTGCCGCCAGCCGCTCCGGCAGTCCCGTCTCGGCCTCCGCCAGCGCCGCATCCTCCGCCGCGAGCCGTGTCTCGGCCGCTTCGGCATCCGCAGCCGCGCGGGCGGCGCGCCCATGGTCGTCCACGATCTGGGCGAGGCGCTCCTCGGCCGCGGCCAGCGCCGCGCGGGCGCGCGCCTCCTCCGCCTCCAGCCCCTCGGTCTCGACCCGCCGGCGCTCGAGCGCCGTGCGCAGCGCCGCCTCCGTTTCGCGCAGGCCGTCGGGCCCCGGGGCGAGGCTTTGCTCGGCGGCGAAAGCGCGGCGGGCGGCCGTCTCCGCCTCGGCCTCCGCCGCGCGGGTCGCGGCCGCGGCCTGATCGAAGGCCGCTTGTGCGGCCGTCAGCGCCGCCTGGGCGCGGGCGCGCAGCTGCCCCAGCCACTCCGCCTCCGCTCCGCGCACCAGGCCGGAGAGGTTGCGGTATCGGTTCGCCTGCCGCGCCTGGCGTGCCAGCCCCTGGCGCTGCACATCGAGCTGCCCGAGCAGGTCCTCGGCGCGGGTCAGGTTGGTCTCGGCTTGGCGCAGCTTGATCTCGGCCTCGTGCCGGCGGGCGCGCAGCCCGGCGATGCCTGCGGCCTCCTCCAGCACGCTGCGCCGCTCCTCGGGCTTGGCGCCGATAATGGCGGCGACCCGCCCCTGGCTGACCATGCCGGAGGCCCGGGCACCGGAGCCGATATCGGCGAACATGGTCTGCACATCGCGCGCGCGCACCTCCCGTCCGTTCACGCGGAAGGCGGACCCCTCGCCACGGGCGATACGGCGGACGATCTCGAGTTCCGCACTGTCCTGGTGCGGCGGCGGCGCTAGGCCGGCGGCCTCTTCCAATGCCAGGGACACCTCGGCCAGGTTGCGGCCGGGGCGCGTCGCGGTGCCGGCGAAGATCACATCCTCCATCTCGCCGCCGCGCATGGACTTGGGCGAGGTTTCACCCATGGCCCAACGCAACGCCTCGACGACGTTGGATTTGCCGCAGCCATTCGGGCCGACGATGCCGGTCAGGCCCGGCAGCACCTCCACGGTTGTCGGCTCGGCGAAGCTCTTGAAGCCGGCGATGCGCAGCCGCACGAGAGAGGCACGGATCGCCACCCGCTCGAAGGCCGGGGCGCCCTGCGCAGCATCGCCCTGCAGCGATTCTTCCTGGCCCGCCTCCGGTGCCGCTTCCGGTTCTCCGGCGCCGCTCAAGCGCGCCTCGCTTCCTCGACTCGCTGTTCGAAGCGCTCGAAGGGCATATTGCCCGAATGCACCACGGGCGCGCTCCCGCCGCGGAAGACGAAAGTAGGCGTCGCCTGAACGTTGTATTCGCGCTCGGCGGTCGCACGCTGCTCGAGGATGGCGCGTGCCAGCGCCTCGTCCCTGGCGACGGCGTCGAACTGCGCGCGGTTCATGCCGGCCAGCGCCGCCATCCGCGCCAGATCCTCCATCGCGTCACGGGAGAAGGCCCAGCGGTCCTGGTTCGCCAGCAGGGTGCCGACGAAGCCCTCGTAGCGCTCGGGCGGCAGGGACCGTGCCACCATGGCGCCGATCAGCGCCACGCGGTCCAGCGGGAAATCATGCCAGACCATGCGGATCGTCCCCGTTTCCACCAGCTCCCGCTTCACCCGGGGCCAGGTCTCGCGATGGAAGGCGGCACAATGGCTGCAGGTCAGCGAGAAGAACTCCTGCACCGTCACCGGCGCGTCGGGCCGGCCGACAGCACGCTCGGTCAGCCGCGGGTCGGCCGGCTGGGCGCCCAGGGTGCCCGGCATGGCGGAGGCGGCGGCCAGGGCGGCAAGGAAGGGGCGGCGGCTGAGACGCATCGGTCCTCCGGCTCGGCAGGGGGCGCCCGGGTCCCCGGCGCCGCGACGCGGCGTCGGTGGCAACCCGCTCGGGACATCGCCGCAGCCACAGTCACAATGCGGCTCCGGCGGGTCCGGGCGACCCCCGAGGGTATCAGTCCTGGCTCCGATAGACGCCCCGGGCGAGCTTTGCCAGCGCTTCGCGCAACTCGCCCTCGGGCAGGCCCGAAAGCGCCGATTCGACACGGCCGGGCAATGGGGCAGGGGGCGTCGCGACGGCCGCGCGCGGTACCGGCGGGGCAGCTTGCTGCACGAATCGAAGACGTTCCACTGCCATGCGACCGAAATGCCCGTTGATGCGCGCCAGGAGCTGCGGCGCGAGGTGGGAGAGCTCCATCGCCACCGGCCCGGCGCAGGCGATCGTCAGCGCCCCGCCAGAAAGCCGCCGGGGGGTGGTGACGGCAGCCAGCGCCGGCCCTACCACCTCCGCCCAGTCGGCCAGGAGCTGGGCGCCGGCCGGGCTGCGGCGGCGATAGGCCGGGCGCGTGATCCGCGGCAGCACCGCGCCGAGCATGCGGGGCCCCCCCACGAAACGCCGATCCTCCCTATCCTCGGTCATGCGATGGACCCTTTGCCCGACCCTACCCTGTTGCTCGCCTGGTACGACCGCCACCGCCGCGACCTGCCCTGGCGCGGCCCGATGCGCGATCCTTATCGCATATGGCTCTCCGAGGTGATGCTGCAGCAGACCACCGTGGCCGCCGTGACGCCACGCTTCCATCGCTTCCTCGCCCGCTTCCCGACGGTGCAGGCGCTGGCGGCGGCACCGGAGGCGGCGGTGATGGAGGAATGGGCAGGCCTCGGCTACTATGCCCGCGCGCGAAATCTGCATGCCTGCGCCCGCGCCGTGGCGGCGGCCGGCGGCTTCCCGCGCGAGGAGGCGGCATTGCGGGCCCTGCCCGGGATTGGCGCCTACACCGCCGCGGCGGTGGCGGCGATCGCCTTCGACCTGCCTACGGTGCCGGTGGACGGCAATGTGGAGCGGGTGACGGCGCGGGTCTTCGCGGTGGAGGAGCCGCTGCCGGGCGCCAGGCCGCGCCTGGCCGCCCTGGCCAAGCGATTCATGGAGCATCCGGCGGCGCGGGCGCGCCCCGGGGATTTCGCCCAGGCACTGTTCGACCTGGGCGCCACGATCTGCACGCCCGCGGCGCCGGCCTGTGCCCTTTGCCCGTGGCGCGGGGCCTGCGCGGCCCAGGCGGCGGGCATCGCGGCCAGCCTGCCGCGCAAGGCGGCGAAGCGCGCCCGGCCATTGCGCCACGGCGTGCACTTCCTGCTGACCGACGCAGCGGGGCAGGTGCTGCTGCGCCGCCGCCCGCCGCGTGGACTGCTCGGCGGCATGCTGGAGATCCCGGGCACGCCCTGGCGCGATGGCGCAGCCTGGACGGAGGCCGAGGCGCTGGCACATGCGCCGCTAGGGGGACTCGTCTGGCGCCGCCTGCCCGGCCTGGCCCGCCACGGCTTCACGCATTTCGCGCTGGAAATGACGCTGCACGCGGCCGAGGTGCCGCGCCTGGATCCGCCGGAGGGGATGGAGGCACGGACGCTGGCCGAGGCGGGTGCGGCGTTGCCCACCGTGATGCGGAAGCTGTTGGCGCTGGCGCGCTGATCGGCTGCGCGCCGCTCCAGGGGCCCCCAGACCTTGTCGGGGCCGAACACGGAGCCGGACCCTCTGCAGCCATCGCCGGCCGGGCATCGCGAAGGGCCTGACGTCCCAACCTCCGGGGGGAGGCATTGCCGCGGAGGCTTCGCGCGCAACTCGGGGCGTCCGGTCACGCGAGGGCGGCCTCCAGCGCGGGCCGGTTGCGGATCAGCCATGCGACGCTGCGGGTCTGCCATGCGATCCCCCAGAGGCGAGGGGCGTGCTCGGTCTGCGGCGTGATCTGCTGTTCGACCACCTCGTTCGCGGCGCTCTGCGCGGCAAACTCGATGATCCTGTAAGCAAGGCGATGCCGTTCCGCGGCGGGCAGCCCGTAGGCGTCGGCGAAGAGACGAACCTGCCCCATGCGGCTCGCGGCATCCGGCAGGCCGTTCATGGTGGCCACGTCGTCGTCGTAGAGTTGGGCATTGTTCCACGCCGCCATGGCGATTTCGGTCAATCGGTCGACGGGGCCCGCGACCTCCCAGTCGATCAGCGCCACGGGCCGGCCGTTCCGGGAGATGATGTTCCAGGGCGCGGCATCGCAATGGCCGATGATGTCCGGCGAGCCAACCTCGCGGCCGAACCAGGAGCGCCAGAGCGCGCCGGCAGGGGGCTGGAAGGATGCGGTGGCGTCGTGGAGCTGTCGCATCAGGAGACCGAGCGCCTGGACGGCGGCGTCCGTCCAGGGTGCCGGATTGATGACCTCGCCTTCCACATAGGTGAGGATCTCATGGCCGCGCTCGTCGAAGCCCGATCCGACGACACGCGGTGCTCCGGCGAAGCCGACCGCCTCCAGATGCCGGAGGAGCGCATGGACGGAAGGCGCCCAGGGGCCGGTCACCCGCGTGACGATGCCGCCCCGGCGCGCGACCGCGGTTCGGCCGCCGCCGGTCAACGGCGTTTCCGGCGTCCCGCTCTCGTCCTTCATGCGCGGAGACCTCTCATTCGCCCGGGCCGCCTCCGTCGCCGCTCCGGAGGTGCCTCAGCCAAGTCAGCCTCGTGTCCAGGGCGGGGTGCATAGCAGGGGCAGCTATCGGCGCCGCATGTGCCTATGCCATCCCTGCCACGGCCAGGATCGCGGCGAGGCCCGCGGCCATGCCGCGCACGCTCTCGCCCTTCTCGACGTCGATCCACTCCTCGAGCGAGTGCGCCCGCGCACCGCGTCCGCCGGAGCCGATCTTGATCGCCGGGATGCCGAGGCTCATCGGGATATTGGCATCGGTCGAGGAGAACTCGTGCATCGGCGTATAGCCATGCGCCGCGACGGCGGCGGTGGCGAGGCGCACGATGTCGCTCTCCACCGGCGTCTGACCCGCGGGCCGGTCGCCGATCGGCGTGATCTCCGCCGTCACCTCGCCCTCGCGCGTCGAGCGTGCCTCATTCTCCGCGGCGACCGCTGCCCGCACGGCCTCAAGGAAGCGGTGCTCGATCTGCGCCAGCACGCCGGCGTCCTGGGAGCGCAGGTCCACCTCCATCCACACCGCATCGGGAATGGCGTTCACCGAGGTGCCGCCGCCGAGCCGGCTCGCACAATGCGTGGTGCGCGGATCCCGCGGCGCCTCGATCTCCGAGAGCGCCAGTGCCGCGCGTGCCATGGCGTATGCCGGGTTCACCAGGCCGAAGGCGCCGAAGCTGTGCCCGCCCGGCCCGCGAAAGGTCACGCGGAAGCGCTTCGAGCCGATGCCACCGACCACGATGCGGTCCACTTCGGGACTGTCCACGGTGAAGAAGGCGCCGATGCGGTCGCGGTACTTCCCCTCGGTGAAGAGGTGCCGCACGCCGCGAAGATCGCCCAGGCCCTCCTCCCCCACATCGCCGACGAAGAGCAGGTCCCGGCGGGTGCGGATGCCTGCCGCATCCAGGGCACGGATGAAGGCGAGGATCACCGCGAGGCTGCGCGTGTCGTCGCCGATGCCCGGAGCATGCAGCCGGGTTCCCTCGCGCCGCACCCGAACTTCCGTACCCTCGGGGAAGACGGTGTCGAGATGCGCAGCGACGCAGACGAGGCCGTCGTTGCCGGCACCGCGACGAAGCCCCATCACGTTGCCGATCGCGTCCTCCTCCACAGCCTCGAGCCCGTGCGCGCGCAGCATCTGCAGGTATGCGGCAGCGCGTGCCGCCTCGCCGAAGGGAGGGCTCGGGATCTCCGTCAGCGTGATGATGTCCTCCACCGTCCGATCGTGCTCGCGCTCCAGCGTCGCGACGGCGGCGCGGAAGCGCGGATCCGCCAGGATGGCGGCGATGGTCTCGGCGGGGGTATCGGGCATAGGGTCCTCCGGATTGGCGATGCGGCTGTCGGACAGGTGCGGCGCCGCGTCAATCACGATCTTCCTGTTCTGCGCTCCGGCACGGCCGGTGTCTCCGCAGCCTGCGTAACCTGCCGCGCCGTCATGGCGAATCCGGCCCTGCACAGACCGCGGCGGCGCCATCCGCACCGCGGCACAGGAGACCCTCGATGATCCGTTCCCGCATCCTGCAATTGGTGGTCTGGGCCGCCGCGTTCTGGATCGCTTACGAATTCCTCTGGTATGAGCAGTACAAGCTTGCCGGGCGGACCCTGATCTTCGATGTGCTGTCCAGCTGGAGCGGCATCCCGGAGAAGCCCTTCCGGCTGTCCGTGGCCGGCATGGAGATGGCTGCCGCCATTCTGGTGCTGATCCCGCGCAGCCAGGCCGTTGGCGGGCTCTTCGCCTGGGGCATCATGTCGGGCGCCATCGTCTTCCACATCGCGACCCCGCTCGGCATCGACCCCTACGAGGACGGCGGCATGCTGTTCAAGGAGGCGGTGTTCACCTGGTTCACGGGGCTGCTGATCGTAGTGGCGCGGCGGAGGGAACTGGCGGGTTTGGCGCGGCGCCTGCTGCCTGCAGCCCGGCCCGTTGTGACCTGAACGCCGCAGAGACCGCCGCATCCCGGGCCGCGCCGGAGACGCACCACCCGGCGATCGTCGCAGCGCGCCGCGTAGCCGCGAAGCGAGGGCGGACCGCCCCGGCCCACCGAACCGGAATGCACGATGCAACCCAGTCCGACCGCCCCCACCCGGCCGCCGCGCGACCTGCGCCTGGATATCATCCGCGGCTGGATGCAGATTTCCATCTTCGTCTCGCATGTCGTCGGCACCATCTTCGCCTGGGGCATTCATGCCGCCTGGGGCCTGTCTGACAGCTCCGAGCAGTTCGTCTTCCTCTCCGGCCTCAGCCTGGGCTCGGTCTTTGCGCTGAAGGCGGCACGCGACGGCGTTGCGGCGGCGCGGGCCGATTTGGGCCGGCGGATATGGCGGCTTTACGGCACGCATCTGATGGTACTGACCCTGTTCGCCACGCTGGTGGTGACGACGGAGATGGTCGCGCCGCTGCCAGGCGAGGTCGCCCGGCAGCACTGGGATTTCCTGCTGACCGCGCCCTGGCTGGCCGTGCCGGCGGCCGCGGCCATGCTGTACCAGCCGGACTTCATGGGCATCCTGCCGGTCTTCGTCTGGTGCATGCTGCTGCTGCCGGGCTTCCTGTGGCTGGTCGGCCGGCTCGGCATGCTGGCGCTGCTGCCCTTCCTTGCGCTTTACGCCGTGGTGCAGCTGGGCCTGGCGGGAACGCCTGCCTTCTTCCCGAACGGCATCGCCTTCGACCCGCTGGCCTGGCAGCTCCTGTTCCTGCTGGGCGCCTTCATCGGCCAGCGCGTGCTGCTGACGGGGCGGGGCGTGCCGCGCCGGGCCTGGGCGATGGCGGCTGCCGCGGCCGTGGTGCTGTTCGGTCTTTGGGCGCGGCTGGTGGAACATGGCCTCATGGCCGGTCCCGAGGACCTGGCCAGGGTGGTGCTGACGCACAAGGAAACGCTGGCGCTGCCACGGTTGCTGCATGCGCTGGCGCTGGCCTACCTGGTGGCCATGCTGGTGCCGCGTGAGGCGGGGTGGATGCGGGGCAGGGTGCCACAGGCGCTGGCCATGGTCGGCAGACACAGCCTGCAGGTGTTCTGCGCCGGGCTGTTCCTGGCATGGGGCGTGACCATTGCCTTCCGCCTGTGGCCGGAGCGGATTCCCTGGCTGGATCCGCTGCTGATCACGGCAGGCGTGCTGGCCCTTGTTGCCCTGGCGCGGCTGCGCGACCGGCGGCGCCTGCGGATGCGTCCGGTACGGGCCGCCGGATAAAGGCCGCGCGGCTTCAGTCCGCGCCGAACTCGCGTGCGCCACGTGGCGGGGGCGTGACGGTGCGACCGGCGCGTTCCACCTCCTCCTCCAGCCAGAGGCTGTGGTGCTCGCGCAAGTAGTTCCAGTCGGCACGGCCGTTGCTCATCTGCTCGAAGGAGCCTTCCGTGCCGATGGTGCCGAGATAGATGTGCCCGAGAATGACGGCGGTCAGCAGCATGGCCAGCAGCCCGTGCACGACATGGGCCCATTGCTGCCCTGTGATATCGGTGACGTAGAAGGGGAACATCAGCAGATAGCCGGATGCGGCCACCGCCAGCCCGCCGCCGACGACGACCCAGTAGAGCGCCTTCTGCCCTGCATTGAACCGGCCAGCCGGCGGGTGGCCCTTCGCCAGAGGGCCGCCGGCGCGCAGCCAGGCGAGATCCACGCGGCTTGGCAGGTTGTCCCGCAGCCAGAGCACGAGCATCAGCAGCAGGCCGAGAAAGAAGGGGAAGGAGAGGTACTGG
>Ga0180217_1001468_pt1 | contig 25700 bp, 27 predicted proteins | sample eDN3rd37CBELigOP_FD_128521 | JGI IMG/M metagenome (GOLD analysis project Ga0180217, IMG submission 128521) | Enriched Organic Plus compost microbial communities from Emeryville, California, USA - eDNA 3rd pass 37_C BE-Lig OP (version 2) (version 2) ... | reverse complement strand
TTAATCAAGTTCGAAATGGAAGGTTCTATCGGTTAATAAGAAAACTTGCAATAACTCGTTTGAGATACTCTCAAGCGAGTTATTTTTGTACATAATCGTAATAGGAGGTGACTCCATGATTTATATTGGTGTAACTGGCTGGGGTGACCACGATAGTCTATATACAGCAGGAACTACACCCAGTGATAAACTAAAAGAATATGCTGGTCACTTTCCAATTGTCGAGGTGGATGCGTCTTTCTATGCCATTCAGCCTAAACGTAATGTGGAAAAATGGCTGAGAGACACACCTGAATCTTTTCAATTCATTGTTAAAGCTTATCAGGGGATGACAGGTCATCAACGTGGAGAAATTCCATTTGAATCAAAGGAAGACATGTTTGATGCTTTTCGTTTGTCACTGGAACCTTATCAACAAGCAAATAAGCTTGCCATGGTTTTATTTCAATTTCCTCCATGGTATGATTGTAAACGAGAAAATGTAGACTACTTAAGGTGGTGCAAGCAACAGATGGGAGAAATTCCTGTAGCGCTTGAATTCCGCCATCAATCATGGTTTTCACCACAACTAAAAAAACAAACATTACAATTTATGGAACAGGAAGGCTGGATTCATAGTATTTGCGATGAGCCACAGGCAGGCCAAGGGTCAATTCCGACAGTCCTCCATCCAACCGATAAACTAAAAACGCTCGTACGTTTCCATGGCAGAAATGTTCATGGCTGGACAAAGCCAAAACAAGGCAATTGGCGTGATGTGCGTTATTTATATAAGTATAATAAAGAAGAGCTAGAAGAATGGATCCACCATGTGCAGAAACTTAATCAATCAAGTGAGACCATCTACGTATTGTTTAATAACAATTCAGGTGGGGATGCGGCAGACAATGCTAAACAATTTATTGATATGCTCGGAATCGAATATAGAGGTTTAGCGCCGAGGCAATTAGACTTTTTTAGCTAGTAAAAACTATACTAAATTTAAATTGAAATACAAAAGTGAAGTACCTAAAGAAGAAGTCCATAGCATTTTAAACAGGCAAAAAGGAGGTGTAGGGATTGATTGAAACCGTACATATTTATCATACAAACGATCTCCATAGCCATTTTGACCGATGGCCTAAAATCACAAAATATATCACAGAAATGAGAAAACTTCATCAGGCTAACAATGAGGAAATGCTCTTAATTGATATTGGTGACCATATTGATCGCTTTCATCCAATTTCAGAAGCATCCCATGGCAAATTGAATGTGCAGCTCTTAAACCAACTTCAATACGATTATGCTACTATCGGTAACAACGAAGGAATTACGATGTCTTATGAACATCTGGATTCTTTATATGAAGAGGCAGAATTTAAGGTCTTGCTTGCAAATCTATTCGACCGAAATGGGAAGTTACCTAACTGGGCAGATCCTTACCATATTCATGTCTTGCCAAGTGGATTTAGGATAGGAATCATCGGTTTAACGGTTCATTATATTGGGCTATATAAGCTGCTCGGCTGGAACGTCAAAGATCCTTTTGTTATCCTACAAGAAACAATCAATGAATTAAAAGACAAAACAGATATGATGCTTCTGATGTCCCATTTAGGAATCAATGAGGATGAGCAAATTGCAAGAGATTTCCCAGATGTTGATGTGCTACTTGGTGGGCACACACATCATCTTTTAGAAAATGGAAAGAGAATCAATAACACACTTCTATGCTGTGCGCAAAAATACGGGAATTATATTGGACATGTTACTCTTAAAATTGATACTGAGCACAAAAAGCTCATTGAAAGTGCTGCAAGTGTAATCCCTACGAAATCACTGTCAGAAAGTAAGGAAACAACTGAAATCCTTTCAGAGTACATGGCAAAAAGTATACACACCTTACAAAATGATGTTATTGCAGAAATTGACCAACCACTTCTAAGTGATTGGTTTGCGGAAAACTCATTTTCCAAGCTTTTAGCTGAGGTCCTTCGCGAATGGTGTGCAGGAGACATATCGATGGTGAACTCAGGGCTATTGCTTGACTCGCTTCCACCAGGAAAGGTAACAAGAGAAGACTTGCATCGAATTTGCCCACATCCTATTAATCCATGTAAGGTCTGGGTTAAGGGCGATGAACTGAAGGAAATTATTTTACAAGCAAACACAAAGGAAATGGAAAACCTCCATATTAAGGGTCTAGGATTCCGTGGAAAGGTAATGGGCAAAATGGTATATGACGGCGTAGAGCTTTACACTACAAAGCTTTCGGATGGATTAGATCACATTACCGATATTAAAATCAATGGGGAGGACCTCGATCCTGACAAAACGTATTCAATTGCTACCATTGATATGTTCACATTCGGTTCACTCTTTCCTGTCATACGGGATGCAAAGGATAAAAAATACTATATGCCAGAATTCTTACGAGATCTTTTAGCTGAAAAATTAAAAAACAATTAGCAAAACGTACTAAAGATACTTAGTCAAAAGGATTAGAGAAAGATAGGTCTATGACTAGTACTATTTCAAACACAAATCACTTTCCCGTTACATAAATTAGTTAGGGAAAGGAGTGTGCTAGGAATGGTCTCAATGACACCAATCGTAATTGATAATCATCAATTTACAGCCATTACCGTTAACCTGCCTAAGACAAATTTTATGGCAGTCACGAATGAAAATGGCTATATTATGTGCGGAGCTCTCGATGTTGCATTATTAAACGAAAAACTTAAAGAACGAGGCATTATTGCTGGTAGGGCAGTTGGTGTTCGTACAATCGAGCAATTACTGGAAGCCCCTCTTGAATCAATTACAATTGAAGCCGAAAACCGAGGCATTACAGTAGGCATGAAAGGCAGAGACGCCCTACTAAAAATGATCTAAAATTAACCTGAGAAGGTATACCATATAAAAGAACGTGGCATCACTTGAACATTGTCGAACAAAATAGTTATCGTACATCCCTCCTTACTTGCATACACATAGCTTGTAAGGGGGGATTTTCGTTTGGGAAAGTATAGAGCTCGTCTACAACCAAGAAGGAAAGGGCCCTTGCCTTTCCGTTACGTCTTCTTATTAACATTCGTATTTTTTATTCTCTCAACTGTTATTGGTTTATTCATTATTAACAAAGCGATAGAGCCCGCACTCATGGCATATGCTGAAAATGAAACGAAGAAGGTTGCTGCCACAGTTATTAAAAACGCTATTAACCAACAATTAAACGAGGAAGAATTGGTCCAAGAGGATTTAAGTATTGTGCAAACAGATGAAAATGGGAAAGTGATTAGTTACAATACTCAGGTCGTCAATAAAATGGCGACAAAGACACTCGGAAATATTGAGCGGTACTTAAAGTATGTAAATGAAGGTGAAATTAATAAACTTGAATATCCTGATTTAGAAATTGAAACGGATGATGCCAGTGGACAAACGGGCTTTGTTTTTAAAGTACCCCTTGGGGAAGCAACCAATAATGCCCTCTTAGGAAACTTAGGTCCACAAATACCAATTCGTTTTCATATGATTGGATTTGGAGAAACTACGCCACAAGGAAGAATTGATGAGTGGGGGATTAATAATGGGTGGTTTCAATATAATGTTCTTGCGACAGTGACGATGCAGGTTATTTTACCTTTCTCAACAGGAGAGGTTGAAATTGAAACAATTATCCCTGTAATCAATCAAAACATTTTACATGATGTTCCAGACTTCTATAATAATGGTGGGGATTCATCTCCTTCGATAGAGATACCGACAAATTAGTAAAAAATACTATACTAGAATAGTTGAATCTAAGTGAAAAATCAGATATACTAGCGATGGAATTAATAAAAATGAATACACCACCTTATCTGATCGATGAGGTAGAGGTGCAGAAAATAAGAGTAAACTATGTGAGGATGACAACGTAGATCATAGTTGAAAGGATTTTTTGCCGAAGCAAAAATAAACACGTCAATGTTATTTTTGTTGGGGTTGCCTTGAAAAAGGGTAACACTGTCATTATAGAAATGATCTATAATGGAGGGCTACTGATCGTGATGGAGGATAACATAACATTACAGAGAGTAATGATAGTTATTTTCTATCATACTCTCTTTTTGTCTTCTAAAGAGTATCTTCTTTCACCACGCCCTCCAAAATAACACTTGGAGGAATCACATATCATGTCTGGAACAATATATTCAATTATCCCACCGATCATTGCGCTTCTCATGGTTGTTTTAACAAGAAGGGTTTTACTATCACTTGGAGTCGGCATTGTTTCGGCTGCATTCATATTACATGGAAATGTACTAACGAATGAAGGAGTCGGAGCTTGGCTACAAGACGTTTTACTCACTATCTGGAATAGCATTAAAGGAGTCTTCGTTTCAGAAGGCGAACTTAATACATGGAATGTATATATCATATTGTTTTTATTCTTATTAGGAGTTATTACTGCCTTTATCTCCATCTCTGGCGGTAGCCGTGCTTTTGGTGAATGGGCGCAAACAAAAGTAAGAACGAGAACGGGTGCACAGCTTTTAGCAGCTGTTTTAGGTGTTATTATTTTTATTGATGATTATTTTAATGCCTTGGCTGTTGGACAAGTAAGTAGACCAATTACAGACCGAAATAAAGTTTCACGTGCAAAGCTAGCCTATATTATTGATTCAACATCCGCACCAATTTGTGTTGTCTCACCAATTTCTAGCTGGGGTGCTTATATTATTGCAATCTTGGCACCTATCTTAGTAACACATGGTGTATCGGAGTTTTCTCCGTTATCTGCATTTATTCGAATGATTCCGTTAAACCTTTATGTACTCGTTTCGATTTTAATGGTAATAGCTGTAGCCATTTTTAATATTAATTTTGGTAGTATGAAAACCCATGAAAATCGTGCATTAACAACAGGGGAAGTAACAGACCCTGAAAAACCGGTATTAGGGGAATTAAAACAGGAATTACCTCAAAGTGAGAAAGGTACTGTTGGTGATTTGGTTTGGCCGATTATTGCATTAGTCGTCGGTACGGTTGGTTCCTTATTATGGACAGGCTATAGAGCTTCTGAAGGTAATATAACCATTTTTACAATTTTTGAAAATACGGATGTAACAGGATCTCTATTATCTGGTGGAATCCTAGGTATTCTTGTAACACTTATTTTATTCTTTGTTCAGGTTTATGCAAAAAAAGCTTTAAACATTGGACTTCTTCCTAAGGGAATTGTTGAAGGGATAAAATCAATGCTCCCAGCTGTATACATTTTACTATTTGCTTGGGTAATTGTTGACTTGATTGGACAAATTGAAACAGGTAAATATCTAGCGAGCCTCGTAGAAAGGTCTAATTTAAATATTGCATTTTTACCGGTCATATTATTTGTTGTAGCCGGCTTTATGGCATTTGCGACAGGGACGTCTTGGGGAACTTTTGGAATGATGCTTCCGATTGCAGGAGACATTGTAGCGGCATCAGATATTAATTTACTACTTCCTGCCTTAGCTGCTGTCCTAGCGGGTTCCGTGTTTGGTGATCATTGTTCACCAATATCAGATACAACTATTCTGTCCTCCACTGGAGCTGGAAGCCATCATATTGATCATGTAATGACACAGTTACCATATGCCATCACTTCCGCCGTTATCGCTATAATCGGATATATAGTACTAGGTCTTACAGGCAATACCTTATTAGGAGTGCTTACTACTTTACTGTTATTTGTTATTTTTGTTTTCACTATGAAAAACAGACAAAACGCATAGAATTACTATTCAAATGGTAACAATCAAACTTAACTAGTATATAAGAGACAAAGGGAATTAGAACCTTTGTCTCTTTTTTTTAAAAAGTATATTTCATTTTAAAATAACTTTTGACATAGAGATAAAGACTGGCTATACTAATAAATAGATTATAGAAAATAATCTGAAAATAGAAAAATTTCCAACTTCAGTCTAGTGCTAAAGGGCTAATACGGTAACGGGCTAAAGTGGAAAAGGGGAGGTTTGTTTTATGGATAATCGTCCACAGTGGGGGACGCGGGCAGGCTTCGTAATGGCTGCAATCGGTTCTGCGGTTGGTTTAGGTAATATATGGAGATTTCCATATGTTGCTTACGAAAATGGAGGAGGCGCATTCTTTCTACCATACCTATTTGCGATTTTAACAGCTGGTATACCAATCCTAATTCTCGAATTTACAATCGGACAAAAGTTTAGAGGATCAGCACCTTTGTCATTTTTCCGTTTAAATAAAAAGTTAGAATGGCTTGGGTGGTGGCAGGTATTAATTTCTTTCGTTATCGCCACCTATTATGCAGTTATTATCGCATGGGCAATTTCGTATACATTCTTTTCATTTAATAAAGCGTGGGGAGAAGATACAGGAGGATTCTTATTCTCTAAGTACTTACATTTAGCTGAAACTCCAGGAGAAGTTGGAGCGCCAGTACTTGGGGTTTTTGGGCCTTTAGTCGTTGTTTGGGCTATTACACTATTTATCCTATTTAAAGGCGTGAAAAAGGGGATTGAAAAAGCGAATAAGATTTTCATTCCTACACTATTAGTTATTTTTACGATTATCGTTATTCGTGCAGTAACACTTGAAGGAGCAAGCACGGGTCTAAATTCATTCTTCCAACCTAACTGGGATAAAATTATGTCTGGAGAGGTTTGGGTAGCGGCATACGGGCACATTTTCTTTAGTTTATCAATTGGTTTTGCAATTATGATTACTTATGCAAGTTATTTACCTAAAAAGTCCGATGTAGTAAACAATGCATTTATTACCGGTTTTGCAAACTCAGGTTTTGAACTATTAGCAGGTATCGGGGTATTCGCGGCATTAGGCTTTATGGCAGCACAAGCGAATGTACCTGTAGAAGAAGTAGCTAGTGCAGGTGTTGGTCTAGCATTTGCGGTCTTCCCGCAAATTATTAACCAAATGCCATTTGGCGAATTTTTCGGAGCGCTTTTCTTCTTGTCATTAGTATTTGCCGGATTAACGTCATTAATTTCGATTTGTGAAGTGTTCATTGCTGCAGTTCAAGACAAATTTAATCTTACACGTAACAAGGCAGTCATATATGGTGCAGGGTTAGCATCACTTATTTCAATCCTATATTCTACAAATGGAGGCTTATACTTCCTAGATGTAGTTGACTACTTCATTAACCAATTTGGTATTGCTGTTGCCGGTTTAGTTGAAGTAATACTTATTGCTTGGGTATTCAAGCAAATGAATCCATTACAAGCACATGCAAATGCGATTTCCGATATTCGTGCAGGTGGTTGGTGGAAGATTTGTTTAGGCGTAATTACACCAGTCGTTTTAGGATATATGATGTTTGACTTATTCAAGCAAAATATCCTTCAACAATTTGACAATGCAACTGGAAACTATGAAGGGTATGCAACTTCATTTATACTCTTCCCAGGTGTTTTCATTGCAGCAGGAGTCATTATATTAGGGATTGTGTTTTCACTTAAAAAGTGGGGAAGTGCAGCTTTAAATGACAACTACTCTTCTGGTAGTGACAAGGAGGTAGGACTATGACCGGTGGAGCAATTGCGATGATGATCATTGGGATGGTTATCTTATGGGGAGGATTAGTAGCAAGTATTGCACATGCTGCTAAAAAGGCTAAACAAGCGAAACAAGGTTAAAGAAATAATTATAAAAAGAGGGTCAAAATAGAACGGAGAAAGGCTGTGGTGAAAAATTTCCACAGCCTTTAATCATTTACGTTTTCTGGCTTGTCTTTCTGATCTTTCCCAAGCCCTTAGATGCGGATATGGATCAAAGGACCATTCTGTATACCCGTTGTCTTTGTACATTCCGTAGTGAAGATGTGGAGGGAACTTTCCGGCAGTTCCTGGTGGTCCATAGCCAGAACTTCCAACAGAGCCAATCACTGTACCAGGTTCAACAACTTGCCCGATTGCTATATCCTTCGCAAATCCATTTAAGTGAGCAAAGTAATGGTACGTATTATTAACATCGCGGATACCGATACGCCATCCACCAAAACGGTTCCAACCTTTCATTTCGATGACCCCATATGAGGTTGCCCTTACCGGTGTTCCGTAGCTTGCAAAGATGTCAGTGCCTTCATGCATTCTACGACCTCCCCAGCCACGCGCATCTCCCCAAGTATTTTTATAGCTGTGATTATAGCCAAGAGGAACCGGAAAGGCGTGTTTATCTAAATCAAGTGTGCCATATGTTGAATAGATTTTAGCAATTCCCGTAATCAGTGAAACCGATTTGTCCCGTTTGTAATAATCCCATAAACCGATTCTGATATTATCAGGATCAGTCCCGTACGCTAAAATTTGCTCTGAAATCGTAAGTAGGATATCCTCATCATTCGTTTGATCTGCAACTCCATCCCCGTTACCATCAAGACCTATTCCTCCAAAAAGTTGAATACTATAAGGGTTCGAATCATTTGGATTTGGGTTTAAAGCCCCCGCCCAAGTCTCTGGTTTAATATAAATTCCAATTAACCCGGTTTCTTTCGGAATATCTTTTCGGGAACGACGGATGCTTCTTTCATACTGGTCAATAGCCGCATAATAGTACCAAGGAATCTGTGTTACTGTTTCCATCTTTGTATAGAGGTTCATTCGTTCCTGAAAAACTTTTTGTTGATCCTCATTTGCACTTGCATCCAAAGGCATACACATTAAAAGTAAGCAAATAACAACAACTATACCAAGTTTTCTGTTCACGCACGCAAATCTCCTTTCACTAAAATAACACAAGGAAGTATTGTTTTAAAAAGGCATCTATAGGCATTTAATAAGTCGAATTTGTCTAATTTGAATTAAATAAAAATGTCTCTTCCTTGTTAGTTTGTTAAATCATCTCATTTTCATAATCACTAATTGTTGGAAGCTAAAAAATACAAATAAATCGAATACTTGGATTCTTAAAGTAGTTAGGAGTATAATAGGGATAGCCTTTGCAATGGAGTGATGAAGTATGTCAAAAAAACAAGAATATCTTCGAAAGCCGGAATGGCTAAAAATAAAACTGAATACGAATGAAAGCTACACTGGCTTAAAGAAAATGATGAGAGAGAAGCAATTACATACCGTTTGTGAGGAAGCTAAATGTCCTAATATTCACGAATGTTGGGCTGTAAGAAAAACAGCTACTTTTATGATTCTTGGGGACACTTGTACTCGCGCTTGCCGCTTTTGCGCGGTTAAGACAGGCCTTCCAAATGAATTGGATTGGGCAGAACCAGAGCGGGTAGCTGATTCTGTCGCAATGATGGGATTAAAGCATGTTGTTATTACAACAGTTGCTCGTGACGATTTGAAGGACGGTGGAGCTGCGGTATTTGCAGAAACAGTACGTGCAATTCGTAGAAAGAATCCATTTACCTCAATTGAAGTGCTACCATCAGATATGGGTGGAGTGCACGAAAATCTAAAAATCCTAATGGATGCAAAGCCCGACATTATGAACCATAATATTGAAACGGTTCGCCGTTTATCTGACCGTGTTCGTGCACGTGCAAAATATGAACGTTCACTTGAATTTTTACGTCGTGCAAAAGAAATGAATGCAGAAATTCCAACAAAATCAAGTATCATGATCGGCCTTGGCGAAACGAAGGAAGAAATCATTGAAACAATGGACGACCTTCGAGCAAACAATGTAGATATCATTACAATTGGTCAATATTTACAACCAACGAAAAAGCATTTGAAGGTTGAAAAATACTATCATCCAGATGAATTTGCAGAATTAAAAGAGATTGCATTAAGTAAAGGTTTCAGTCATTGTGAAGCCGGTCCTCTTGTACGTTCTTCTTACCATGCGGATGAGCAAGTAAATGCAGCAAAATCAAATCAACAAGTTAAACAAGCATAAAAAAAGGGGGAAATCCCCTTTTTTTTAATGCGTTCCTTTTTGCAATAATTCTCTTCCATCATCTCTCTTTTGGTCCTCATTCCCTTTATTATCAGTTGTGCGATCTATTTCAGGATTGAATTCAATTCCACCTTTATTGTTGATACTAGGGTTACTAAGGAAGTCTTGGTTCTCTCTCGCCCTACGTTCATACTCAGGGTTGAGGCCACCTTCCATTTCCCCATTTTCATTTTCACCATCACTGACTTTATATCCTTGTGGCGATTTAATCATTTGTTGAATGGTAGATGTAATAATTTGATCGACATTTCGGCTGTCTGAATCAAGTCTTCCGAATCGCTCAATTTGATTCATCATGTCAGGGTTATCAGAAACGTATACATGGAAATACCTCGGAACAACTGACATTGCGGAACGTTTTACCTGGTCTGCTGTTAACATACGGTCTTTAGAATCCGTATCATATGCGACAAGGACCTCTTCATCAGTTACTAGCGTACCAACATCTTTGACGTTCGGAATAGTTGTACAGATTTTACTGATTAAATCTGCAACTTTTTCCCTGTTCATGGTTGGCAAATTACTGTATACATTTGCACCGCCAGGGACTGGATTTTTTTGGTGACGAACATAGCCAAAGTTCGTCATTTCTTTACCATTGTTTTTGACGCCATTCGCATTGTAAAGCTCATTTTGGTCAGTTCGATATATTGTATTTCCGCTTTCATGGTAGACTCCTGCATTATCGTCAGAAGTACCGCAACCTGTTAAAGCGGTTAAGGCAATTAAGCCTGAGATGATTGTGTATTTTTTCAATCTTGACACCCCCTCAGTTGTAGGGTGACCAATTCAACAAAAATTTCGCATAGTAATTGATGGATTGATTGGCTATAATGGATATATAGTGAACATCCTCTAGTATGGGGTACGAGGTGATTGAAGTGATTAGCATAGGTAATACTACATATGAGCTCATTGATGAGCTAAAAGATGGATTTAATGAAGAAGCTTTTCGTGCGAGATACAGCGATATCTTAGCGAAGTATGATTATATAGTTGGGGACTGGGGATATGAACAGCTTCGCTTAAAGGGTTTTTTTGATGATAAAAACCAAAAAGCGTCATTTGATACAAAAATAAGTACCCTTTCTGAGTACCTATACGAATATTGCAATTTCGGTTGTGCCTATTTTGTCTTAAAAAAGGTAAAAAAATAAAGTACAGGCTAATTTAGCTGCCTGTACTTTTATTATGGCTTGAACCTTCTTATTAGTCATAAGGCGGTTCGGCATTTTCATCCTTGTCATCATGTGTGGGATGAGCCCCAGGGAATTGTCTTGGAAGATCCTGGTGAAGTGATTTGAACTCATAGTTAAAGTTGCTATATGTTCGTTGTCCTTCTTTCCATGGTGTGCTTTTGTTCTCAACAGGCGTATCCTTACCACGCGGTGTGCCATATGGCCCTTCCGGATATTCCTCAAAGGTTAAGAAATTTCTCATCGTCTCCACATTTGAAAAGTCGGTATACTTTATTTCTTCTTTGTCTTTATCTTTTTCTGCCACCTGAAAAACACCTCACTTCTTACTTCTAGTGTTTTCGCAGCATTGCGTAATTATGTTAGACAATTTCATACAAAAAAGAACGCAATTCCTCTGCTTCCTCTTCAGATAGCTGATAAGCATGTTCAATATAGCCGGGCTCATCAAGGTCATCTCTACCGATAATAGCAAAACGATTGCTTAAAATATTTAAAACAATATGCTTGCCATAATAGCGGTCAGATTTGACAACAGCTAAGTCGTAGCGCTGGTGTTCCCCCATAAAACTTACAAATCGGGTTTGTGTGTCGATTGTATCATCATATAAGAAAAATCGTTCAGACATAATGGATTCTCTCCTTTTAAGAAACAGTCATTATCCTTATCATAACAAAGGTGTACGAATTAGAAAACGAATTTATAGATACGGTAGGTAAGAGGGATACCATGAATCATTATTAACTTTATGGTAAAATAATGTGGTATATAAAAGATGGTGGGTAAAGATTATAAACTGAAGGTGATACTATGTATTTTGTTGACCGAGAAAAAATTGAAAAAACCCTTCTTTTTTACGAAGAAAATTTACAATTAATTGAAGCAAATTCAAATTGGACAAGCGTGGTTGAAAAGAAAGCGTTAGAGAGAATCTCTCATCTTACAATTGAGGCAATTTTAGATGTCGGAAATTCGATGATTGATGGCTTTATTATGCGTGATCCAGGTAGCTATGAGGATATCATAGACATACTTGAAGATGAAAAAGTAGTGACAACTGAAGTAGCGAATGAACTTAAAGAAATTATCCGTTTTCGAAAAGTAATAGTTCAAGATTATCTTGAGATTAATCACGACGAATTAATTTCGAGCTTTCAAAAAAATAAAGAAAGTCTTGCTAGCTTTCCACAAGCGGTACGATCTTATCTTGAAAATGAATTAGGACCGGTTTCCGCATTTAAAAACTAAAAAAAGGTGATAGAAGTAGTGAAAACATACAAAGGATATTTATTTGACTTAGACGGTACCATGTATCGTGGAACAGAGCGTATTAATGAAGCGTGTGATTTTGTAAATAAACTAAATCAAAAGCAAATACCATATTTATTTGTTACGAATAATTCATCTAGAACACCTGAACAGGTGGCAGCCAAACTTCGTGACTTTGATATTGCGTGTTCAGAGGAGCAGGTTTTCACCACAAGTCAAGCTACGGCAAATTATATGTATGATATGAAACCGGGTGCAAGTGTATATGTAATTGGTGAAGATGGTATCTACCAAGCATTAGAGGAAAAAGGCTTTACATTTCAAGAGAAAAACCCTGATTTTGTGGTTTGTGGAATTGACCGTTCCCTTACATATGAAAAATTCGCCATTGCTTGTTTAGCCGTACGAAATGGTGCAACCTTTATTTCAACAAATGGTGATATTGCCATTCCAACTGAACGTGGGCTTCTTCCAGGGAATGGTTCATTAACTTCGGTAATCACTGTTTCAACAACAGTAAAACCCATTTTTATTGGGAAGCCTGAAAAAATCATCATGGAACAAGCGCAAAAGCAACTGGGGATTCCAAAAGAAGATACTATCATGATTGGTGATTACTATGATACCGATATTATGGCAGGTATGAATGCTGGTATCGATACATTGCTTGTCCACACCGGTGTTACTACCCCTGAACTACTAAAAGGATATGACCGACCTCCAACCTACGCAATCCATAGCTTAAAGGAATGGATGGATCAAATTTAAAAACGCTCAATTTGAGCGTTTTTTTACATGGCCAAAATTGTTTTCAAATTAAAAAGACCGAGGTAGTTGGAGTAACGTGTTCCGTTATTAGCTGCAAACTGTTCTACCTAATTAATGCTGAGGTTGAGGTATTTTCGGACATGAGATGGCGAATTCATGTGGACTGTGTCCGAAGTTTGAGTACCTTCGGACAAGGGAAGGCAAAATAATCGAAGTTGTGTCTGAAGTTCAGGCATCTTCAGACAAGGGAGTTCAGATCCTTCTAGTCTGTGTCTGAAGTTTATGTACCTTCGGACAAGGATAGGCAAAATTACTGCAGTGATGTCCGAAGTTCAGTCATCTTCAGACAAGGGAAACCAGATTCATCGAGTCTGTGTCCGAAGTTTGAGTACCTTCGGACAAGGATAGGCAAAATTACTGCAGTGATGTCCGAATTTCAGTCATCTTCAGACAAGGGAGTTCAGATCCTTCTAGTCTGTGTCCGAAGTTTGAGTACCTTCAGACAAGGATAGGCAAAATTACTGCAGTGATGTCCGAAGTTCAGGCATCTTCAGACAAGGGAAGTCAGTTTCATCAAGTCTGAGTCCGAAGTTTGAGTACCTTCGGACAAGGATAGGCAAAATTATCGCAATAGTGTCCGAAGTTCAGGCATCTTCAGACAAGGGAGGTCAGATCCTTCAAGTCTGTGTCCGAAGTTTGAGTACCTTCGGACAAGGATAGGCAAAATTACTGCAGTGATGTCCGAAATTCAGGCATCTTCAGACAAGGGAGTTCAGATCCTTCAAGTCTGTGTCCGAAGTTTATGTATCTTCGGACAAGGATAGGCAAAATTACTGCAGTGATGTCCGAAGTTCAGGCATCTTCAGACAAGGGAGTTCAGATCCTTCTAGTCGGTGTCCGAAGTTTGAGTACCTTCGGACAAGGATAGGCAAAATTACTGCAGTGATGTCCGAAGTTCAGGCATCTTCAGACAAGGGAGGTCAGATCCCTCTAGTCTGTGTCCGAAGTTTATGTATCTTCGGACAAGGATAGGCAAAATTACTGCAGTGATGTCCGAAGTTCAGGCATCTTCAGACAAGGGAGTTCAGATCCCTCGAGTCTGTGTCCGAAGTTCAGGGATCTTCAGACAATGGAAGTCAGTTTCATCGAGTCTGTGTCCAAAGTTTAGCCAACTTCAGACAAGCAAAGTCAATTTCCTCGCAATAGTGTCCGAAGTTACGTAATTCCTTTAATGTTAGGTTTTCCTACTACACTCAGAAATTAAAAAAAGCGTGAATTCGTTTGTGAATTCACGCTAAAAATGTATTATGATTTTACTGCTTTGCACTGGAACCCGTGACGCTTGGATTTGGTCTTTTACATCCTTATTCTACGTTAGCTGCTCTATGTGCTAAACGACTTGAAGCTGCGGCTGCAATCGCGCCCACAATATCATCTAAAAATGTATGACATTCCCCAGTTGATTTATCATTTAGGCGTTCTAATATACCAGGTTTTTTCTTATCAATATATCCGTAGTTTGTAAAACCGATCGAGCCGTAAACGTTCACAATTGAAAAGGCAAGGATTTCATCTACACCATAAAGTCCTTCGTCCACTTTGATTGTTGAGAGGAGTGGCTCCTCAAGTAAGCCTTTCTCTGCAAGTTTATCTAATTGGATCCCTGTTAACACTGCATTTTGGATTTCGCGCTTTGTTAACACGCGGTCAACATTATGAATACATTCTTCCATTTTTAAATCTGGGTGATATTTGCTTTGTAGATAATACACCAACTCCGCAATATCCTGAATGGTGACGCCCCTTTCCTCCAACCATTTTCTGGCTGTTTTTTCAATCGCGTTCATTTTATTTTCTTGACTCATCTTGTTCACCCAATTTCCTTTGATTTCAAAATAATTTTTTACTAATATTTCCTAGTTTACCACAAGTAATGATGTTTTGTTTCATATAGATGTTTTATACAAATCAATACGTTTCTTAATAGTATGAACGGGGAGTGATGTTTTATGAGAGAAACACTTTTGGAGCAATACAAATTAAAAGTGGATCGATTTGTAAAAGTATTCGGATATGAAGGGATCATCTATCGAAATATAGTATATTGTATTGTGCCAATATCATATTTGGAACAAGAGGAACTGTTTGAAATTAAACATCTTAGTGAGTACATGATTCAAAAGGGAGATATTCGTGTAGGCTCCATTTTACCTACGACAGATGGGAAATTAAGCACCATTATTAATGATGAAGAAGCAGTTATTATTAGATGTCCAGTATATAGCCATAGAGTTTCCAATTCATTAGGGTATGAGTTGGCTAGGTTTCATAAACGTGGTAGAAGCTTTCCTTACCAAGTAAAAAAGGTTAACCGAATCGGACAGTGGAAATTCTTATGGGAAAAAAGATTGGATCAAATGGAACTGTTCTGGAAGGAAAAGGTAAAGCAGCATCCTCAAAATGAGTTTGAAACCTTATTTGTCGAAGCTTTTCCATATTATATAGGATTAACAGAAAATGCAATCCAATATCTTGTTGATACAGAAATAGATGAAACACCAACTGCAATTGATTCAGCTACTGTATGTCACCATCGTTTTACGGAAAATTCTTGGGATCGGAATTCGTATACGAAGCTACCTACGGATTGGGTTTTTGATCATTATACAAGGGACCTTGCAGAATTCATTCGAGACCAATATGTTAATGGAGAAACTAAGCAAAACGGGCAAATCGTGCATTTTTTGAAGGAATATGAGCGAATCACCCCACTTTCTGCTTTCTCTTGGAGACTTCTATATGCACGCCTTTTATTTCCACTGCATTTTTTTGAGTGTATTGAGGAGTTTTATATGACAGGATCAGAGATGCAAATGGAAAGGCATTGTAAAAGATTAGAATCCATTCTGAAGCATTCCAGTGAACATGAACGCTTTTTAGCAACTTTTTTATCAAGTGCAGGAGTAAAAGAAAAAAGACTAACAATTCCAACTATCAGCTGGCTTCAAAAATAAAAATGTATGGTACTATAGAGAAAGATAATTTTTTCTTAGAGGTGAAACATGACTAGGCCATATGTTTTTATTACTAGAAAACTTTCCGATAACGCAATTCAACCATTAATGGAAGTAGCAGATGTACATATTTGGAATGAAGAAGAAAAGGCTGTTCCAAGAGAAATCCTGCTTGAAGAGGTAAAAAAGGCAGATGCTCTTTTAACAATGCTTTCAGATAAAGTCGATAAAGAGCTTCTGGATGCAGCACCAAAATTAAAGGTAATCGCAAACCTTGCTGTGGGTTATGACAATATCGATGTAGAATATGCAAATCAAAAGGGAATTGCGATTTGCAATACACCTGATGTTTTAACGGATACTACAGCAGATTTAGCCTTTGCTTTATTACTTTCAACTGCAAGAAGAGTGGTGGAAGCAGCTGAATTTATAAAAAAAGGCGAATGGAAAAGTTGGAGCCCATTATTGCTAGCAGGAAGCGATGTCCACCATAAAACCATTGGAATCGTAGGGATGGGTAAAATCGGGGAAGCAGTTGCAAAACGCGCAACAGGGTTTGATATGAATATTTTGTACCATAACCGCTCCCGTAATGTAGTAGCAGAAGAGCGCATTGGCGCTTCTTATACTTCCTTTGATGAGCTAATTGAAACCTCTGATTTTATTGTTTGCCTAACTCCACTAACGGACGAAACAAGAGGTTTATTCAGTAAGGAAAGCTTTATGAAAATGAAAAATTCTGCAGTTTTTATTAATGTCTCTAGAGGGCCAGTTGTTGATGAAGATGCTTTATATCAAGCGTTAGTTACTGGTGAAATTGCAGCAGCTGGACTTGATGTTTTTGAAAAAGAGCCTGTAGATGCAGATCATCCATTATTAACACTTCCAAATGTCGTAGCATTGCCACACATCGGAAGCTCAAGTACTGAAACACGTGAAAAAATGATGAAACTGTGCTGTGAAAATATTGAATTAGTTCTAATCAATCAACAACCAAAAACACTTGTTAACAAGGAATGGGTCTTTCAGTAATCATATATTTTTCGGAGGCACCTTCGTAAAGAAGGTGTTCTTTTATAACTTGAATTTTTACAAAATAAAAACTTTTTTATAAAATATTTCCCTTTTATATCAGTGAGTTAAACGTTTTCAAGCAAAAAGTCTAAAAAAAAGCACTTGTAAAAGCATAGTATTACCACTATAATGTCTTTTATAGAAAGACAATTGTATTTCCTAGGAATACAAAGGAGGCGGAAGAATTATGAAAAAAATTTCAGTAGGATTATTAGGTTTAGGTACGGTTGGTAGTGGCGTTGTTACGATTTTAAAAAATCATCAAGATAAATTAATGCACCAGGTTGGTTGCCCAATTGAGGTTAAAAAAGTATTAGTGAAAGACATACATAAGCATAGATCGGTAGACATTGAACCTACCCTTTTGACAACAAATGCAAACGAGGTAATTGAAGACCCAGAAATCGATGTTGTCATTGAAGTTATGGGGGGAGTAGATGACACTAGGCAGCTTATACTTCAATCTTTACGTAATAAAAAACATGTTGTTACAGCCAATAAGGATTTAATGGCATTATACGGTTCAGAGCTATTAACTGTCGCTAGTGAAAATGGCTGTGACCTATTTTATGAAGCAAGTGTTGCCGGTGGGATTCCAATCCTTCGAGGGTTAGCAGATGGCTTTGCGTCAGATCGAATCATTAAAATGATGGGAATCGTGAACGGAACTACTAATTTCATTTTAACAAAAATGACAAAGTTTGGCAGTGCTTATGAAGAAGTATTAAAAGAAGCCCAGGATCTTGGCTATGCAGAAGCAGACCCTACAGCAGATGTTGAAGGTCTAGATGCAGCAAGAAAGATGGCAATCCTTGCAACATTAGGATACTCCATGAATATTGACCTTAAAGATGTTCGTGTTCAAGGAATTTCAACTGTAACAAGTGAGGATATCGCATACAGTAAACGATTAGGTTATGTTATTAAGTTGATTGGTACTGCCCATCGTAAGGGGGAAAAAGTTGAAGTAAGTGTTCAACCAACACTTCTTCCTGAAACACACCCACTTGCTGGAGTAAATGATGAATTTAATGCGGTATATGTGTATGGAGAAGCAGTTGGAGAAACGATGTTTTACGGACCTGGTGCAGGTAGCCTGCCAACTGCAACTTCAATTGTTTCCGATTTAGTCGGGGTCATGAAAAATATGAGACTTGGGGTAAATGGTAAAAGTAGCGTGTCCCCTCAATTTGAGAAAAAGTTAAAAGATGATTCTGAGATCTTCTCAAAATACTTCTTACGTATTCACGTAAAAGATCAAGTGGGAGCATTTGCAAAACTTACATCCCTATTCTCAGAACGCGGTGTAAGCTTTGAGAAAATTCTTCAATTACCGTTGAAAAATAAAGATTTAGCTGAAATTGTTCTTGTTACTCATCAAGCATCATTACGAGATTACGAGGAAATTTTAGTACAGCTTAGAGATTTACAGATTATACAAGAAGTTAAGAGCTCTTACCGAGTTGAAGGAGGAAACCAAGCATGAGATGGCAAGGACTACTACAGCAATTTCGTGAATATTTACCGGTGAATACAAATACTCCAATGCTTTCCTTAAACGAAGGGAATACACCATTAATACCGCTACATTCCATTTCAGAGGATCTTGGGGTTGAGCTATATGTAAAAGTAGAAGGTGCGAACCCAACTGGATCCTTCAAGGACCGTGGAATGGTAATGGCAGTTGCGAAAGCAGTTGAAGAAGGCAGCAATACGATTATCTGTGCATCAACAGGAAATACTTCAGCAGCTGCTGCAGCATATGCAGCACGTGCAGGACTCCGTTGTATTGTTGTCATTCCTGAAGGCAAGATTGCGATGGGTAAACTAGCTCAAGCTGTCATGTACGGAGCTGAAATTATTTCAATTGAAGGAAACTTTGACCATGCCCTACAGATGGTTCGTAATATTAGTGAAACAGCACCTATTACTCTCGTAAACTCTGTAAATCCATATCGAATTGAAGGACAAAAAACAGCAGCATTTGAAATATGTGTACAGTTAGACGGAGCTCCTGATGTATTAGCGATTCCGGTTGGAAATGCTGGAAACATTACGGCATACTGGAAAGGTTTTAAAGAATATAACGAGCGTCATAATACAGGTCTTCCTGAAATGCGTGGGTTTGAAGCAGAAGGTGCAGCGGCAATTGCAAAGAATAAAGTCATTGAAAATCCTGAAACAGTTGCAACTGCGATCAGAATCGGAAATCCAGCAAGCTGGGATAGTGCAGTTGTTGCTGCAAGTGAGTCAAAAGGTAAAATTGATGAGGTTTCAGATGATGAAATCCTTGAAGCATATCAATTATTAGCTAAAAAAGAAGGCGTGTTTGCTGAACCAGGTTCTTGTGCCTCCATTGCTGGAGTAATCAAACAAGTACGCAGTGGTGAAATTAAAAAAGGTAGCCGAATTGTTGCTGTTCTAACGGGAAATGGATTAAAGGATCCTAATATTGCAATCGAAGCAACTACTATCAAGCCTGTGGTATTGCCGAACGATGAAAAGCTTGTCTATGAACATATCAGAGGAGCCGTACTTCATGAAGTTTGATCAAGCATTTCAAATTAAAGTACCAGCGAGTACGGCAAATCTTGGACCAGGATTTGATTCAGTTGGGTTAGCGGTTAATCGCTATTTAACTCTCCAAGTTGAACCAAGTCAAGAGTGGGAGTTCGTTCTACAGTCAAAAGAAATTGAGGATACTCCAACTGGTAAAGATAATTTTATCTATAAAATTGCAGAAAAGGTGGCTCGTGCTTTCTCCTACGAGCTGCCTCCCTGCAAGGTATATGTTCAAAGCAATATTCCACTAGCTAGAGGTCTGGGAAGTAGTGCAGCAGCCATAATCGCTGCAATCGAACTGGTTAATGAACTTTGTAATCTCCAATTAACACGCCAACAAAAACTTGATTTAGCCTGTGAGTTTGAGGGACATCCCGATAATGTAGGGGCTTCCTTATACGGCGGCTTAGTCATTGGCAGTCATCGTGGAAGCAAAGACACTGATCTCGTCCATGTGGACGATTTATCCTTTGATTTGGTGGTTGTCATTCCACCGTATGAACTAAAAACAAAGGATGCCCGAAGTGTGCTGCCGAAGGAATTATCCTATCCGGAGGCAGTGAAGGCAAGCTCAATAAGCAATGTAATGATCGCTGCTCTTTTAACTAAGGACCTTAAATTAATGGGGAAAATGATGGAACTCGATCTCTTCCATCAACAATATCGTGCAAAACTCATTCCTGAGTTCAATCAGATCCATCAAATTGCAAAAAACGGAGGAGCATTTGGTGTTGCCATAAGTGGAGCGGGACCAACAATCATTTGCTTCACTGAATGTGGACATGGAAAACAGCTAAGAGAAGAGTTATCATCTGCCTTTGAGGGGTATCAGGTTGAAGAAGTATCAATAGAGAAAAACGGAAGTGTGTTAACTTCACTTTCATTGCATGAATAAAGAAGCGAAACCGATAGGGGTTTCGCTTTTTTGAGTATATATTACATCAAGAATGACACTTTTTCGGATATACGGCCATTATTTCAGTATTACTGCACGAGCCTTTTTAAGCATAAAAAAATGCCTCAAAAACTTGAGGCATCACAGAATTATCTATTAGAAAACTTGTTCAACTTCAACTATACCTGGGACTTCTTCTAATAATGCACGTTCAATCCCAGCTTTTAAAGTAATTGTAGAGCTTGGGCAGCTTCCACAAGCACCTAAAAGACGAAGCTTTACAACACCATCTTCTACATCAACTAAATCACAGTCTCCACCATCACGAAGTAAAAATGGACGAAGTTTATCTAAGACTTCTTGTACTTGCTCTTTAATATCTAGTTCAGCCATTTCGATTGACTCCTTTCCTCATACCTTTATAATTATTATAATCTGTTTGCTGGAAAAAATCTATTAACTTTATTTAGTAGATGTTCCACTCCCAAACGTAAATAATTCTAATAAATGTATACAATTTTAGTTTGAGTTTCGACTAAATAAAATTAATGTCTCCGGCGGATGCCGCAGATTTTCAGAGGTGATTTTTCGAGCATGCTCGAAAAAAATCTGGGCGGGAATATGCCAAGGCATATTCAATTAATAAACCCTTATTGAGAATCCTAAGATGTGTTATTACTATCTTTTGGTGTCTATTCTAACAGATTTTTAGTACAATGGAAAAAGAAATGATTGTAGACGATTTAGTTGGGGAAAAGGAGAGCATGAAATGGAAAAGCAAAAGGTCGAGATCTGTGTGTACGGTGCAGAAATATTATGTCCGAGTTGTGTCAATCTTCCTTCATCAAAGGAGACTTATGAGTGGCTTGAAGCGGCATTAAGCAGAAAGTTCCCGAATCAACCATTCGACATTACTCATGTTGATATTTTTGATCCACCTGGGGACGAAGAGAAAAAAACATTTGCCACACGAGTAATCGAGGAAGATATGTTTTACCCAGTTGTTGTTCTAGAGGGAACCATTGTCGGAGAAGGAAGCCCGAAGCTAAAAACCATTTATGCAGAAATGGAGAAATACGGATACGTAGCAGCAGAATAATCAATAGTAAAAAAGCACGGAAAGTCATTGACTAACCGCGCTTTTTTTATCACCCATTATGATACTTATACATCCATAATACCCCTGATTTTAACATACGAGGTACGCGTCCTGTGAGAGCTCGTTCTGCAACTAATCCAAATCCTTCTTTTTTACCAAGAGAACCAAGAACACCTTTTAGTTTAATTTTAGGAAACTCAGCTGGAGGTCCTTCACCCTTCCAACGTTTTAAAAGGACCTGAACAATTTGTTCAGCCTGACCTTCGGCTAGTTGAGCACTTGGTGCATGTGGTAAGCTTGCACAGTCACCAACAACATATACATGTTCATCATTTGGAAGATTGTGTTGTTTTGTTAATACTACTCGGCCGCTTCCGTCTTTTTCAACATCTAAGTCACGAACAATTTTATTAGGCTGGATACCAGCTGTCCACACAACTACATCACTTTGAACAGGTTGGTCGTTATTAAAGAGTACATTCTCTTCCACTCTTGTAATATTTGAGTTATTGATAATCTCTACTTCGTTTTTATCAAACCAGTTTTCTACATACATACTCAATTTTTCAGGGAAAGCTGAAAGTATATGTTTCCCTCTATCGAATAGTTTGATTTTTAAGTCAGGTCTGCTTTCATACAGCTCACTCGCTAGTTCAACTCCACTTAGGCCTGCACCAACAATGGAAACAGTAGCACCAGCAGGAAGATTATTAAGCTTTTGATAGGTTTTTCTTGCTTTATCGATGGTTTGGATGCTATCTGTGTATTCTTTCGCACCTGGAACATTGTGATATTTGTCCTCGCATCCAAGTCCAATTATTAAATCATCATACTTAACTGGTTCTACATCATTAATGTGAACAAGTTTTTCATTTAAATCGATGCCTGTAATCTCCCCATACTTTACGTGCAAACGTGGATGTTCTGGAAAAGTTACACGTACATGTGAGTCTGAAATAGTCCCTGCTGCTAGCGCGTAAAATTCCGTTTTTAAACTATGATAAGGCGCACGGTCAATTAAGGTAATCTGTATATCCTCGGGTAATTGACTTGGCAAAAGGCGGTGTAAAACCCGCATTCCACCATAACCTCCACCTAAAATGACAAGATTTTTCATGATGATTATCCCCTTTGTTACTCTCTTTAGTTAAAGCGTATTCATCCATTGTTAGTACAAAGTTTATAGCTAATTCGTTATCCTTTTCAAACACTAAAAGTATAGCGAAATTATGACAAAATAACAACCGATATTCTAAAAATTGACGAATCGAAAAAAAGAGAGTACGATAAATAGTTGTAGTGAGGTGAATACCAGTGAATCCTATCATTGAGTTTTGTGTTAGTAATTTGGCAAGTGGCTCACAGAAAGCTAAGGAAATTCTTGAACAGGATCCAAATCTTGATGTGATTGAATACGGATGCCTTAGCTATTGTGGACAATGCTTTGAGTCGCTATATGCTCTTGTAAATGGGGATGTAGTTACTGGTGAAACAGCTGATGAGCTTGTTGAAAATATCTATACCTATTTAGAAGAAAACCCAATGTTCTAATACAAAATATTATATATACGAGAAAGCAGTCTATTTTGACTGCTTTTCTTACATTTTGGGCAAAAAAAGAAAACCCTTCATTAAATGAATGAAGAGTTTCTAAAAAAAACGGGGGATAATCTTATTGTGCTCCAAATAATACCATTTTATACTAGAAGTAATAAAAAAAGTTAGCATTAGACAGATTATTTGTAACAAACCCCGATTACCATTATACTAATAGTAATAACCTATTTTAGTAAGCTTGAAAAAGAAGGAGGTTACAAACATGACAGATCGTGTGGTTACCATTTCTGAAGCGGCTGCTTTTCAAATTAAAGATATGATGAAACAGAATGAAGAAGAAGGATCATTCTTACGTGTTGCTGTAAAGGGTGGCGGTTGTAGTGGGCTTTCTTACGGAATGGGCTTTGAACAAGAAGTAAATGAAGATGATCGCCAGGATGAACAGCATGGTATTAAGATTATCATTAATAAAGAAGATGCTCCAATACTATCTGGTGTGAAAATAGACTTTAAACAATCCCTTATGGGTGGCGGTTTTACTATCGATAATCCAAATGCAATTGCATCATGTGGGTGTGGTTCTTCCTTCCGTACAGCAAAAGTTACGGGTACACCTGAAAACTGTTAATTGTAAGTTGGGCTTCTAGTGTGGGCCCGACTTTTTTATCCTAAATATGGCAAGTTTTAGTCTAAAAAAATAACAAATTTCCAACAACCTCCAAAAAGGGTTGTTTTTTTATTTTTTTAATATTTAAAAAGGTCCTCAAACACTTGAAAAATCAATATAAAAGGCATAATATAGGATGTGGGTAATAAATAGTACAACTTATCGACAAATATCGGAATCTTTTTTGTCCAATAATGGTATCTTACGTGAAAGATATCACAAACTATTTAATCAATAAAATTAGAGCATACAGTTGAAAATAGAAATAAGTATTTTTGACTGCAAAAAAGAAAAGGTGGGCGTGATTACAGTGAGAAAGCCAAAAATCGTAGTTTTAGGTGCAGGATATGGTGGATTAACCACTATTGTTAATTTACAAAAGACTTTGGGTGTAAATGAAGCTGATATTACACTAGTTAATAAAAATGATTACCACTATGAGACCACTTGGTTACATGAAGCTTCTGCTGGTACTTTAGAGGCAGATCGTGTACGTTACCAAATTGAAGACGTAATTAGCGGACATAAGGTTAAGTTTGTAAAAGGCTCTGTAGCAAAGATTGATCGTGAAGGCAAACGTGTAATTCTTGAGGACGATTCACAGGTTGAATATGACTATTTAGTTGTAGCACTTGGTGGAGAATCCGAAACTTTTGGAATTAAAGGCCTAAAAGAATACGCATTTTCAATTTCAAATGTAAATACAGCTCGTCAAATTAAAGAACATATCGAATATCAATTCGCAACATATAACACGGAAGAAGAAAAAGACGATACTCGTCTAACAATCGTTGTTGGTGGAGCAGGATTTACGGGTATTGAGTTCTTAGGAGAACTTGTTAATAGAGTTCCTGAACTTTGCCGTGAATTCGATATTGACCAAAATAAAGTAAAGATTATTTGTGTGGAGGCTGCACCAACCGCATTACCTGGATTTGATGCTGAATTAGTTGAATATGCAGTGAACCACTTGGAGAAAAAAGGTGTGGAATTCAAAATCGGAACTGCGATTAAAGAAGGTACACCTGAAGGAATCATCGTTGGAAAAGACGACGTAACAGAAGAAATTAAAGCGAAAACTGTTGTATGGGCAGCGGGTATTCGTGGAAACAGCGTAATAGAAGCTTCTGGTTTTGAAGCAATGCGTGGTCGTGTGAAAGTTGAAAAAGACCTTCGTGCACCGGGTCATGAAGATGTTTTCTTTGTTGGAGATAGCTCACTTGTTATTAATGAAGAAATCAATCGTCCATACCCTCCAACTGCACAAATCGCAATGCAACAAGGTGCATTAGTTGCGAAAAACATTGCGGTACTAGTTCGTGGACAAGGAGAACTTGGTGAATTTACCTTTGATAACAAAGGAACTGTATGTTCACTTGGTGAGCATGATGGAATCGGTGTAGTATTTGGCAGAAAAATTTGGGGCTCAAAAGCAGCATTCATGAAGAAAGTAATTGATAACCGTGCTCTATTAATCGTAGGCGGACCATCACTTGTTCTTAAAAAAGGTAAATTAAAATTCATTTAACATAATAAAAAAGGAATGCTTTTATAAACTGTACCCTGTGTAGTAGACACATTAAAAAAAGTCTGCTGCACAGGGTCTTTTTATGTACAATAGATTAAAAATAGTGCGGGAGAGATAGTATGAGTAAAAAAATATTCTCG
>Ga0180217_1001466_pt1 | contig 25750 bp, 23 predicted proteins | sample eDN3rd37CBELigOP_FD_128521 | JGI IMG/M metagenome (GOLD analysis project Ga0180217, IMG submission 128521) | Enriched Organic Plus compost microbial communities from Emeryville, California, USA - eDNA 3rd pass 37_C BE-Lig OP (version 2) (version 2) ... | reverse complement strand
TCGGTCAGGTCCTTGATGCGCTGCGTCAGCATCGCGACCTGCACCTCGGGGGATCCGGTGTCACCGGGGTGCGTCGCGTACTCTTCGATGATCGCCTTCTTGACCTCTGCATCCAGTGCCATAGGTGATCCCCTTTCTCTTCGTTGCGCGGCGCCTGACGCCTCATGCGTAGGCTCTCTTTATCCGCGGCCGATCTAACGGCAACCTGAAGAGTCTACCAGCCATTAGGCTCTTCGAGTGCCGTGCATCCCCGCCCCCGAGACGCTCTTTCCGATCCTCCGCCGCACCCGATGATGGCCCGCCTTCGCAGAGACTCGTTCATCGATCTGCGTCCGTTCCGGGAGAGCTCCGCCTTCACGCGCATGTGGGTCGGCTCGACCCTCGCGGGCCTCGGCGGGCAGCTCACAGTCGTGGCGGTCATGCTGCACATGTTCGACCTCACGGGGTCGACGTTCGCCGTCGCGATGATCGCGGTCGCCGGCCTGCTGCCCATGATCGTCGCCGGGCTGTACGGGGGCATGCTGGCCGACGCGTTCGACCGCCGCCGGGTGGCGCTCATCGCGGCATCCGTGACCTTCGCGTCGACGCTCACACTCGCCGTGCTCGCGTGGGGCGGGCTGGAGACGGTCTGGTGGCTGTATGTGCTGAGCATCATCAATTCGGCCGCGAACTCGATCGTCATGGCCGCTCGGCAGGCGATTGTGCCGCGGCTCCTCCCCCGCGACCTCCTGCCCGCCGCATCGGCCCTGTCGGGGATCACGATGGGAGTCACCGTCATGGGCGGGCCGGCGCTCGCGGGCGTGCTCGTCGCGTTCACGGGGTACGCCTGGACCTACTCCGTGGACGTGGTCCTCATGCTGGCGAACTTCCTCGGCCTGTGGACGCTCCCGGCGATCCGCCCCGAGGGCGAGACCGTGCGCCCGGGTCTTGAGTCGCTGCGCGACGGCTGGCGCTTCCTCAAGAAGGCCACCAACATCCGCCTCCAGTTCGTGCTGGACATCACGGCCATGACCTTCGGGTACCCGACGGCGATCTTCCCCGCGCTGGGAACAGTCATCCTCGGCGGAGGCGCGATCACGACCGGGCTGCTCACGGCCTCCATCGCGATCGGCGCGTTCCTGTCGAGCGTGTTCTCCGGCCGCATCGGGCGGGTGCGTCGTCACGGGCTGGGCATCGAACGGGCGATCATCGCCTACGGGATCGCGGTGTCGCTCTTCGGCCTGGCGCTGCTGGCGGGCGCCGCGGGAGCTTTCGCGCCCGGTCGCGTCGACGAGGGTCACACGAACGTCGCCGTGCTCGCCCTCGCGATGCTCGCCCTGGTCGCGGCGGGAGCCGCCGACAATGTCAGCTCGATCTTCCGCACTACGATGCTGCAGGCAGCGGTGCCCGACAGCATCCGCGGGCGCCTGCAGGGCGTCTTCATCGTCGTCGTGACGGGCGGTCCTCGCCTGGGCGCGCTCTACGCCGGGGCCCTTGCGTCGCTCGGCGCTCTGTGGCTCCCGCCGCTGCTGGGCGGGATCGTCCTCATCTGCCTGGTCGCGTTCCTCGTGCGCCTGTCGCCGCGGTTCCGGGCCTACGACTCCCTCGATCCCCAGCCCTGAGGCCTGACGCGGCGGTGGAGGGCTCGAGCGCGGGCGTCAGTACTTCGACGGCACGCCCAGGTACTCGTCGAGCGTGAGCCCTGTCTTGCGGAGCTGCTTGGCGACGTCGACGCCGACGTAGCGCAGGTGCCACGGCTCGTACGCGAATCCTGTGACCGATGTCTTGCCCTTGGGGTAGCGGACGATGAAGCCGTACTTGTGCGCGTGCTTGGCCACCCACCGCCCGGCCCTCGTCTCGCCCCAGGCCTGTGAGATCGAGTTGACGTCGATCGCGAGGCCGGTCTGGTGCTCGCTGTGCCCCGGGCGTGCCGACCGCAGCTGAGCGGTCGCGTAGCCGTATTGGCGGATCTTCGCCGCGTGCACCGACTTCTGCGAGGCGTACGAACGGAACCCCGAGATGATGTGCAGGTTCACGCCGTCGCGGGCGGCCGCCTTCTTCATGTCGGCGAACGACGTGCGCAGCGTCTTGGTGAGGCCCGACCCGTATGACGAAGGCAGGGCGAGCGACTTATTGACGATCAGGACGCCGCGGATGTACATCGGCTTGCTCGGCTTGACGGTCTTGATCGTCGGGGAGCCTGCCGCCTTCCACTGCGTCTTGGTCACCGGAGTGAGGTAGCCCTGTGATCGGTGGTAGATCGTCTTTCCGATGGTCAGGCGCACGAAGGAGTCGCCGGGGATGCGGGCACGCACCTCGGGCTTGGGCTTGCCCGCCTTCTTGTACTGCGCGTCGGTGAGGAGCACCACCTGGTCGACCGCGGTGTCGTTCTTCTTGTGCGGCCAGGTGACGAGGGCGTGGACGGGGCTGTACGCCGTCTTGACATACACCGTCGGTGCGACCGCCACGCGCGGCGAGCCGGCTGCCTCGTACTTCGCGGCCGACAGCTTCTTCTTCGCCCCGCTCGATGAGACGAGGTAGACGTCTTTCGACCACTTCGTGCGGTAGTAGCCGCCGTAGACCTTCTTGAGCGCGGGGCGACCGGCCTTTTCGTACTGCGCGTCAGTGAGCTTGTGCCGCGTGCCGTCCGGAGTGCGCACGTAGCGATCGACCGAGCTCGAGGCGTAGCGGTAGTACACCGACGTGGGGACGTGGGCGACCTTCTTGATGGTGGGACTTCCCGCCGCGCGAAGCTTCGAAGCCGTCATGAGGACGACCTCGTCGACCTCCGCGTCGTCTGCGGCGTGGCGGTAGTTGACGAGCGCGTATCGCGCGGGCGCCCACGACACCTTGGCGTACGTGATCTTCGGCGTGGTGATCGGCACACCGGCCTTCGTGCACGAGAGGCCCTTGGATGTCTTCTGGATCTCGCCGGTGGACCACGCGACGCGAATGGTCGAGCTCCACGGCAGCACGTAGCAGCCGTACACGGCGCGGGGCTGCTCGGTGGGGGTGGGCTCGGGCGCGGGCTCGCTGGTGGTCGGCGAGGGTGCGGGCTCGCCCTCGTCAGCGGATGCCGCGGCCGGCACGATCGCGAGTGCGAGGACGACCGCGATCCCGGCCGCGATCGAGCGCAGGCGTGCGTGAGCTGTCATGTTGTCGGCCTTCGTCTCCCCCAGCCGGGCAGAGCCCGGGATGCGTGGAGCCAGAATACAGGGCACCCCGGCGTGGAAAGGAGCGAGGGGCGGATGCCGATCGGCATCCGCCCCTCGCTTATGTGCAGGAGGCTGCGCTCAGGCCTGGAGCGAGCCCTGGAGGTCGAGCGTGATCGTGATGTCCTTGCCGACGAGCACGCCGCCGGTCTCGAGCGCCGCATTCCAGGTGAGGCCGAACTCCTCGCGGTTGATGACGGTCGTGGCCGTCGCGCCCGCCTTGTAGTTGCCCCACGGGTCGGTGCCGAAGCCGCCGAACTCCACGGTGAATGTGACGGGCTTGGTCGTACCGCGGATGGTGAGGTCGCCGTCGACGAGGAAGTCGCCGCCCTCGTAGCGCACACCCGTCGAGACGAACTCCATCGTCGGGTGGTTCTCGACGTCGAAGAAGTCCGCCGAGCGGAGGTGGTTGTCGCGGCCCTCGTCGTTGGTGTCGACCGATGCGACGTCGACGGACGCCTCGATGCGCGCCTCGAGCGGGTTCTCCGGCGCGACGATCGTCGCGCTCTTGACGCCGAACGTGCCGCGCACCTTCGAGATCATCATGTGTCGCACGCTGAACGCGACCTCGCTGTGCGAGGGGTCGAGCACCCAGGTGCCGGCCTTGTAGCCGGGGATCTCGATGGCGGAGGCGGTCGTGGTGTCGGTCATTGGGTGTGCCTTTCGTGGCTGGGACGATGGTCTGTCAGCAGAGGAGAACGCCTCGGGGACATATCTATTCCCGCGCATACAAAAATTCTTCGCGGCGGCGCACCGTGGCCACGCATGAAGAAGGGCGGGATGCCGAAGCACCCCGCCCCTGGACTCAATCGCCTCTGAGGGTCTGAGCGCGTCTCAGGCGACGTCGATGAGGTCGATCGCGAAGATCAGCGTCTTGCCGCCGAGGAAGTGACCTCCGGCCGGGCCATACGCCAGGTGCGGCGGGATGACGAGCTCACGGCGCCCACCCACCTTCATGCCGGGAATGCCGTCCTGCCAGCCCTGGATGAGGCCGCGCAGCGGGAACTGGATGCTCTCGCCGCGACCCCACGACGAGTCGAACTCCTCGCCGGATTCGTACTCGACGCCCACGTAGTGGACGGTCACGGTGTCGCCGGCCTTCGCCTCGGCGCCGTCTCCCACGATGATGTCGCGGATGACGAGCTCCTTGGGCGCGGGCCCCTCAGGGGCGTCGATCTCGGGCTTGGTGCGGTCGTCAGTCATACCTCCATCCAAGCACGACGCCGCCGGGCGGGTCACCCCGCTGGCGGGCTCTTGACAGGTCCGGCGACCCGTGATGACATGATTTCAGGCCAACTCAGCGCCCGGTAGACACGCAGGCATCGCCGCGGCACCGGGCGCTGAGTCTTTGTCCGTGGCCGTCTGCACACCGCGATCACGACGCGAGCAGCGCGGCGCGTGCCGCGATGACACGCGCCAGGTGAACCCGCTCCTCTCCCGCCGCCGACGGGTCGCGGCCAGTGATGACCCGCTGTCGCGCGGCGGCGAGCGCAGTCGCCTCGGCTATGAAGCCGCGCATGAGCGGCGCGCGGTCGCCGGGAAGCGTTCGCGCCCAGGCGAGGGCGCGTCGCCGGCCTCGCGGCGTGGCGAGCATGTCGATCTCGGCACTCGAGAACCAGCCGGCTGCGGCGTAGTCGTCGAGGCGCTCGCGGGTGAGACGGCTCTCCTCGCGCCGGAGCAGCAGCACACCGCCGACGAACGCCGCGAACAGCGGCATCTGCAGCGTCACGTAAAGGGCGAAGAAGTCGGCGAATACCGCCGAGCCGTTCCACAGCGCGTGGAGGGCGATCGCGCCGATGAGCCCCGCGATCCAGGGCCACAGCGCCTCGCCGGGCGTCGCACCGCGGCGGACCGCGCGTCCGAGTGCGAAGCCGGTGACAGCGGTGAACATGACGTGCGCGAAGGGCGACAGGATGCCGCGCAGCACGAACGTGAACGTGACTTCTCCGACGCCGCCGTCGATCAGGCTGGTGGCGAAGTAGAGGATGTTCTCGGTGAATGCGAACCCGGCGCCGACGAGCGCCCCGTAGACGACGCCGTCGACCGGCCCGTCGAACGCGCGGCGTCCGAACACGAACAGCAGGAGGACTCCCAGGCCCTTCGCGACCTCTTCGACGATGGGCGCCTGGACGACTGACGAGAGCGCATCGGCCGAGACCGGGTCGAAGAAGGCGAGCGCCGGCGAGAGCACGATGTCGACGAGCAGCGCGAGCGCAACGGCGGCGACCGCTCCCCAGGCGACGGCGGCGACGACCATGCTGCGCGGCTCAGGCTCCCACCGGTCGACGAGGCGGATCGCGGCGAGCACGCCCATCAGCGGCACGAGTGCGAGCGCCATCCCGACGATCGCGGCGGCGACCCCGAGGAACGACACGATGTAGGCCGCGAGACCCAGCGCGACGACGACCAGGAGTGCGAGCATCCAGAGCGGCGCAGTGCGGCCCCGCCGCGCGAGCGCGGGCAGATGCGGGAGGGGCAGCGACGGCTCGCCGTCGGTCGTCATGACGGGCGCCGCGGCCGCGTGCGGGGGCTGGGCCAGCGGCGAGGGGAAGGTCATGGGCACGAGCATAGGGGCGTCGCATCGCCGCCCGCGGGTGCGAGGCCCGATAGCCTGGGGGGATGCGCTTCGCCCACGTGACATCCCCCACGTCCGTCGACCCGCACCTCGCGATCATCCGTGACGACAAGGCCCTTCGCGTCGCTCCCCTGTTCGATGGAGCGCCCGACGACCTTCAGGACCTGATCGAAGGCGGCGACGACCTGCTCGCTCGCGTGCGCGACGCGGCCGAGTCGGCCGACGGCTGGTTCCCCCTCGAGGGCGTCGAATTCGCCTCGGCGGTGCGCCGGCCGCCCATCGTGCTCGCCGTGGGCTTGAACTACGCCGCTCACTCAAGCGAGCTCGGACTCAAGGCCGACACGGCGCCGACGGTGTTCGTGCTGTGGCCGGGGTCGCTCGCCGGACACGGCGGCACCACGACGTGGCCGCGCAGCCTCAGCGAATCGGTCGACTATGAGGCCGAGCTCGGCGTCATCATCGGTCGCCCGGCCAAGGACGTCGCTGAGGCGGATGCGCTCTCGCACGTGTGGGGCTACACCGTCGTGAACGACATCACGGCGCGCGACATTCAGTTCTCCGAGGCGCAGTGGTCGCGCTGCAAGTCGTTCGACGGCTTCACGCCCACGGGGCCGGTCGTGGTCACCGCCGACGAGATCGACGACCCCCAGGACCTCCACATCTGGACCGTCCTCGACGGCGAGACGCTCCAGGACGGCTCCACCGGCCAGATGATCCGTTCGGTCGCGACGCTCGTCTCGCACCTGTCGCAGTCGGCAACGCTCCTTCCGGGAACGCTCATCTCCACGGGAAGCCCCGGCGGGGCCGGCTACTCCCGTGACCCGCAGATCTTCCTTCGCGACCGCTCGACGGTCACGGTGGGCATCGACGGCATCGGCGCGCTCACGACGCATTGCCGCATCCTCGGCTAGGGCCGACCCGCACGACAGGCGGCTCAGAGCGCCCCAGGCGCGGCGAACGGGCGGCGCCTGTCGGCAGCCGCCCGTCGTCGGTCCGCGGGACCGCAGCGGTCAGGGGGTGACGATTTCACTGCACGGCAGCGAGACGCCCCAGACTGTCACGATCGCGGTCGGGTCGGAGGCGCAGGTCGCCGCTGCCGAGAACGTGGGGATGATGAACAGGATGATGACGAACGTGCCGATGATCAGTCCCAGCGCGCTGATGATGATCGCGGCGATCGCCCAGCCGTTGCTCGCCTTGGCCTTCTTGCTCTGCACGAGCGCGACGATGCCGAGGACGAGCGCGACCGGCTGCACGAAGAACGACAGCACGAACGCGACGATGCCGAGCGTGCGTCCGGGCACAGGAGCACCCGGCACCGGGGCGTATCCTGCCTGGCTGTAAGCGGGGGCGGCGGGCGGGGCCGGCGGGTACGCGGGGGTCTCGTAGGCCGGCGGCTGCTGAGGGCTCTGCGGGTCGGTCATGCGATCTCCTTACACAGTGCCGGACGTCCCGGCACGTCGCGAGGCTATCGGCATCCTGGGATGCCGCGCAAAGCCTGGATCAGCCCTCGACGACGTTCTCGGCGGGCTGCACCACCGGGATCGCCTGGGTGACGGCCTCCAGCCCCGACAGCCGCGCAGGAGAGAGCTGCTTGTCGACCTCCTCGCGCGTCATGAGGCCCGCCTCCACGACGAGGTCCCCCACGTTGCGGTGCGTGAGCAGCGCCGTCTTGGCAAGCGCTGCGGATGCCGCATAGCCGATGAACGGCGTGAGCGCCGTCACGACGCCCACCGACGAGCCCACCATCGCGCCCAGACGCTCGCGGTTGGCCGTGATCCCGTCGACGCAGTTGACCCGCAGCGTGCGCATCGCGCGGCGCATCCAGGTGATCGACTGGAAGATCGAGTGGGCGATGACGGGCTCGAACGCGTTGAGCTGCAGCTGACCGCCCTCCACCGCCATCGTGACCGTCAGGTCGGCGCCGGCGACCGCGAAGGCGACCTGGTTCACGACCTCCGGGATGACCGGGTTCACCTTGCCCGGCATGATGCTGGAGCCCGCCTGCCGGGCGGGGAGGTTGATCTCGCCGAGCCCGGCCTGCGGCCCCGACGACAGCAGCCTCAGGTCGTTGCAGATCTTCGACAGCTTGATCGCGTTTCGCTTGAGCGACGCCGAGAAGGACATGAACGATCCCGTGTCGCTTGTCGCCTCGACGAGGTCGTCGGCGGTGGCGAGGTCGAGGCCCGTGATCTGGCGCAGGTGGCGGAGCACGGCGGCGGCGTAGTCGGGGTGGGTCGTGATGCCGGTGCCGATGGCCGTCGCCCCCATGTTGATCTCGTACAGCAGGTACGCGTTCTCCGTGAGGCGCTGGTGATCGTAGCCGAGCGTGGTGGCGAAGCCGTGGAACTCCTGGCCCAGCGTCATCGGCACAGCATCCTGCAGCTGCGTGCGTCCGATCTTGAGCACGTCATGGAACTCGTTCGCCTTCGCGAGGAACGACTTCCGCAGCAGGTCGAGCTCTTCGAGCAGCGACTGGAGGTCGAGGCTGAGGCCGATCTTGACGGCCGTCGGGTAGACATCGTTGGTCGACTGGCTGCGGTTGGTGTGGTCGATCGGAGACAGGAACGCGTAGTCGCCCTTCTCGCGGCCGGCCATCTCGAGCGCGATGTTGGTGATGACCTCGTTCGCGTTCATGTTCGTCGACGTGCCCGCGCCGCCCTGGATGACGCCCACGACGAACTGGTCGTGGAACTCCCCCTCGATGACGCGCTGCGCAGCACGATCGATGAGACCGGCGCGCTCGGCGTCGAGGACGCCGATCTCGGCGTTCGCGCGGGCGGAGGCCTGCTTGACCATGGCGAGCGCCACCACGAGGTCTTTGTAGACCGAGATGGGGCGCTGCGAGATCGGGAAGTTCTCGAGTGCTCGGGCGGTGTGGATGCCCCAGTAGGCGTCTGCCGGGATCTCAAGCGATCCGAGGGAATCCGTTTCGGTGCGGGTGCGCGTCGTTGCGTCCTGTGCCATGGTGCGTGAGTCCTTGTGGGTGCTCGTCAGCGGTTGGGATAGCCACGAGCCTAACCCGCCCCCGCCGCCCTCACGATGTACTGCGGGTACAACCTGAGGGCCCCGGCTGTACGCCACGGCGATCAGCGCGCAGGCTTGCGCGAGAAGGCCGCCAGCCGCTCCTCCGGCGTCAGCCGCGCCATGCGCTCCACCCACTCCGGGGTGAAGTAGTCGGCCGTCTCCGCCTCTGTCACCGGCACCACCGCGTGTGTGATCGTCGCGTCGTAGACGTGCACCAGGTGGAACGACTGACCGGCGTCCATGCCATTGACCGAGGCGGCCGGCCGCTGCAGGTTCATCGTGTAGCACGTGGCCGCCGCGACGCTCACCGGAATGCCGGCGAACGTGCCGCTCGTCGAGTAATGGAGGTGACCGGCAAGGATCGCACGCACGTCGGTGCCCGCGATCGCCTCGGCGAACTCGCGCTGATGACGGAGTTCCAGGATGTCGAACAGGGGGATGTGGCTCGGCAGCGGCGGGTGGTGAAGCGCCAGGATCGTGCCCAGTGGCGCCGGTTGCGCCAGCTGCTCGCGCAGCCACGTGAGCTGCGCATCGTCGAGGTCGCCGTGGTGCCATCCGGGAACAGACGAGTCCAGGGCGATGAGCCGGAGCCCGCCCAGGTCCCACACGCTCGTGACCGGCGCCTCCGTCGGCTCTCCGTCGAGGAGACCCGCGCGAAGCGCAGGACGTTCGTCATGGTTTCCCGCCACCCACACGACGGGGGCGCCGAGTCGCTCGGCGACCGGTTCGACCGTCGCGCGCAGCGTCGCATACGCATCCGGCTCGCCGAGGTCGGTCAGGTCCCCCGTGAACACGATCGCGTCGGGCCGGACGCCGGTGCGCTCCACAGCCTCGAGCGTCGCCGCCAGGTTCGCCCCCGCGTCGAACCGCTCCCCCAGCGGGCGGTTGCCCGCGAGCAGGTGCGTATCGCTCAGGTGGACGATCGTGCGACGCGCGGTCGGGTGCGTCCCGAACTGCACGGGAGGCGCGGCGGAGGGAACCGGAGAGCTGACGCGATCGGCATCCATGAGGTCAGCCTATGCGCCGGATCCGACGCAGGCCCGCGCACGCCGGCACGCCGGCGCTGTGCTCAGTGGATGACGATGAGAAGCAGACCGCCGAGCACCGCGAGACCGGAGACGGTGAACGCCGCGACCGCCGCGACGAGCGCGAGAGTCTTCTGGCCCTCGGTGAGGGGGCTCTTGCGGGCGGCCTTCGCCGCCGCCTTCGCCGCGCGCTTCGCCTCCTTCTCGGTGATCACCGTGATGGCGTCGGTGAACTCCGCGGGCGCGACCACCGGCGCACGTCCCGCGCGCACGAGCATCCGCAGGCCCAGGGCGTAGAAGCCCACCACCAGCACCGCGCCCGCGAGCGCCGCCACGAACACCTCGAAGAAGGCGAGCCAGTCGATCGAGACGCTCACTTGCCTGCACCCTTCTTCTTGGCTCCATGCTGAGCCTCGCCTGTATGACTGTCGGCCCCGGCCCTGGCTTCGTCAGCCTTCTTCGAGGCGTCCTTCTTGCCTGTGCCCTTGCCCTTGCCTTTGCCCTTGCCTGCCGAGCCCTTGGCCTTCACCTTCTCCTCGGCGCGCTTCTTCTCCGCGGCCTTCTTCGATGCCTTCGCCGCGTCGGCCTTGATCTTGTCGGCCGCGCGCTTCTCGTCGGCGGCCTTCTTGGCATCCGCCTTGGCCTTCGCCTTGCGCTCCGCCTTCTCGCGGGCCTCCTGCTCCGCCTTCAACCGGGCCTGCTCGCGCATGATCGCGCGCTGGCGGCGGGTGGGCGGCGGGTTGCGCTTGACCTTGACGGCGTGACCGGAGTCGGCGACCTCGCTCATCGCGTTGCCCGCGTGCACGGCGCTCTTGCGCGAGCGCCAGAAGATTCCGAGGATGATCGCCAGTGCGAGGATCGCTCCCACCGTCACGCCCCACACCGGACCGAGCCACACGACGATGAGCGCCGCGAGGGCGCCGACCGCGGCTGCGGCGGGGAGCGTGAGCAGCCAGCCGATCGCGATGCGGCCGACCGTGCGCCAGCGGACCTTGGAGCCGCGGCGACCGAGGCCCGAGCCGATGACCGATCCCGACGCGACCTGCGTCGTCGACAGGGCGAAGCCGAAGAAGCTCGAAGCGAGGATGGTCGCCGCCGTCGACGACTCCGCCGAGAAGCCCTGCGCGGGCTTGACGTCGGTGAGGCCCTTGCCGAGCGTGCGGATGATGCGCCAGCCGCCCATATAGGTTCCGAGGGCGATCGTGAAGGCACACGCGAAGATGACCCAGAACTGCGGATCGGAGTGCGAGGCGTCCTGGAAGCCCGCGGTGATGAGGGCGAGCGTGATGACGCCCATCGTCTTCTGCGCGTCGTTCGTGCCGTGAGCCAGAGCCACGAGCGACGACGTGAGGATCTGCCCCCAGCGGAAGCCGTCGCGCCCGTCGGGCTTGTTGTCATAGCGCCGGGTGACGCCGTAGGCCACCTTGGTCGCGGCGAAGGCGATCACGCCCGCCGTGAACGGCGCGATGAGCGCCGGCAGCACGACCTTGCTGAGGACGACGCCGAAGTCGATCGCAAGGACGCTCGCGCCCACCAGGGTCGCGCCGATGAGACCGCCGAACAGGGCGTGCGAAGAGCTCGACGGCAGCCCCAGGAGCCACGTCAGCATGTTCCACGTGATCGCGCCGATGAGTCCTGCGAAGATGATCGGCAGGAAGGCCGCCGGATCGATCCCGTCTTCGCGGATCATGCCATGCGAGATGGTCTTCGACACCTCCGTCGACAGGAACGCGCCGACCAGGTTGAGCACCGCGGCAAGCAGCACCGCGACCTTCGGCTTGAGCGCTCCCGTCGCGATGGGCGTCGCCATCGCGTTCGCGGTGTCATGGAATCCGTTGGTGAAGTCGAAGAAGAGGGCCAGTGCGATGACCAGCACCACGATGAATACTGCGGCTTCCACAGTTCGCTTTCCGTAGGGAGTCAAGGGGATGCCGACATCAGCCGCGTCGGCGAGTGCGAACGAACAGTTCACCGTGGGTTCAGGATCCGGCAACCGGACGAAGAAGATCCTCGCACATCCGAGCCGGATCGCAGAACCCGAGGCCCTCCCCTTCCGAGGGCGTGGATTAGCGTGTATCGGGTGAGCACGCCGCAGCCTCCCGTCGCCCCTGCCCGCCCCACCGCCCGCAGCCACCACGGCGATGACATCGCCGATCCGTACGAGTGGCTGCGGGACAAGGACGACCCCGAGGTGATCGCGCACCTCGAGGCGGAGAACGCATACACCGAGACCCGCACGGCGCACCTCGAAGGGCTCCGCCGGCGCATCTTCGACGAGATCAAGGGCCGAACGCTCGAGACCGACCTGTCGGTGCCGACCCGTCGCGGACAGTGGTGGTACTACGGCCGCACCGTCGAGGGCAGACAGTACGGCATCCACTGCCGCGCACCCCTCGCGTCGCCCGATGACTGGACGCCGCCGGAGCTGTCGCCCGACGACCCCGTCGAAGGAGAGCAGGTGCTCCTCGACGGGAACGTCGAGGCCGACGGGCACGAGTTCTTCTCGCTCGGCAGCCTCGAGGTCTCCAATGACGGCGCCCGTCTGCTGTACGGGGTCGATGTCGAAGGCGACGAGCGCTACACCCTCCGCATCCGCGACCTCGCCACGGGCGTCGACCTCGACGATGTCATCGAGAACACGTCTGCCGGCGCCACCTTCTCCCCCGACGGCCGCTTCATCGTGTACACGACCGTCGACGACGCCTGGCGGCCCGACACCGTGTGGCTGCACGAAGTGGGCACCGCTGCCACCGACGACGTCCGGCTGTTCCATGAGCCCGACGACCGCTACTGGGTCGGCGCAGGGTTCACCCGCAGCGAGCGGTACCTCATGATCGACGTGGGATCGTCGATCACCTCCGAGGAGTTCCTGGTGCCGGCCGACGACCTTCGCGCCGAGCCCCGCTCGATCTGGCCGCGCCGCGAAGGTGTGGAGTACTCCGCGACCCACGCGGTCGTCGACGGCGAGGACACGCTCTACATCCTCCACAACGACGGCGCGCTCGACTTCGAGCTCGTGAAGGTCCCGGCATCCGACCCCACCGGCGAGCGCGAGGTCGTGCTGGCGCATGTCCCCGGCCGGCGCCTGCTCGACATGTCGGCATTCCGGGACTGGGGCGTCGTCGCGTACCGCAGAGAGGGGCTCCCCCGGCTCGGCATGCTGGACTACGCGACCGGCGCCGTCGAGGAGATCGAGTTCGACGAGCCGCTCTACTCGGTGGGCACGGCCGGCAACCCCGAATGGGCGCCGCCGCTGATCCGCGTCGGCTACGGCTCGTTCACGACGCCCGGGACCGTCTACGACTACGTCGTCGCCACGCGCGAGCTGCTTCTGCGCAAGCGGCAGCCGGTGCTCGGCGGCTACGACCCTGCCGACTACGGGCAGCAGCGCGTGTGGGCCACCGCCGATGACGGCACCCGCATCCCCATCTCGCTCGTCTGGAAGCGCTCGTTCGGCGACCCGGGTGCCTCTCCGCGCCCCACCCACCTCTATGGGTACGGGTCGTACGAGCATTCGATCGAGCCCGGCTTCTCGGTGGCGCGCCTGTCGATGCTGGACCGAGGCGTCGTCTTCGCGGTGGCCCATGTGCGCGGCGGCGGCGAGATGGGGCGCCAGTGGTACGAGGACGGAAAGCTGCTCAACAAGCGCAACACGTTCACCGACTTCGTCGCATGCGCGCGTCATCTCGTAGACGAGGGCTGGACGACTCCCGACCGGCTCGTCGCCGAGGGCGGCTCGGCGGGCGGACTGCTGATGGGCGCCGTCGCGAACCTCGCCCCCGAGCTGTTCGCCGGCATCCTGGCCGACGTCCCGTTCGTCGACGCTCTCACGACGATCCTCGACCCGTCGCTGCCGCTCACCGTCATCGAGTGGGACGAGTGGGGCGACCCCCTCCACAACGCCGACGTATACGAGTACATGCAGTCGTACACGCCGTACGAGAACGTGCGAGAAGGAGTGACGTACCCACGTATCCTCGCGACGACCTCGCTCAACGACACTCGGGTGCTGTACGTCGAGCCGGCGAAGTGGGTCGCGCGTCTGCGGGAGGTCGGCGCCGACGCGCTGCTGAAGTGCGAGATGGCGGCCGGGCACGGCGGTGTCAGCGGGCGCTACAACTCGTGGCGCCAGCGCGCGTTCGAGCTCGCGTGGCTGCTCGACGTCCTCGGCCTCGCCGACTGACCGTCCCTACGGTGCGGCCCCGGGGATCACCGCCCTGGGGCCGCAGCCGTCGCACGGACGAGGTCAGGCAGCTCAGCCGAAGAGCGCGGCGGCTTCCTCGTAGCGGTAAAGCGGCACGGTGTTGAGCTCGCCGAGCGCCTCGTCGAACGGCACCCGGACGATGTCCGTGCCCTTCATCGAGACCATCTGGCCCCAGGCGCCTTCGACGACCGCGTCGGCGGCGTGAAGACCGAGGCGCGTCGCGAGCACACGGTCGAATGCCGACGGCGAACCGCCGCGCTGGATGTGACCGAGGACCGTCGCACGCGTCTCGATGCCCGTGATGCGCTCGATCTCGGGGGCGAGCACCTCGCCGATGCCGCCCAGGCGCGGACGGTTGAAGGCGTCGAGGCCCTTGTCGGAGTACGCCTCGTCCTGACCCTTCAGCTTGAATCCCTCGGAGACCACCACAAGCGGGGCACGGCCGCGGTCGTGCGCCTTCTGCACCTGCGCGGCGATCTCCTCGAGCGACATCGGAACCTCCGGGATGCAGATGACGTGTGCACCGGCGGCGATGCCCGAGTGGAGCGCGATCCAGCCGACGTGCCGGCCCATGACCTCGGCGACCATGCAGCGCTGGTGCGAGTCGCCCGTCGTGCGGAGGCGGTCCATCGCGTCGGTCGCGATGTTCACGGCGGTGTCGAAGCCGAACGAGTAGTCGGTGGCGCGCAGGTCGTTGTCGATCGTCTTGGGGACGCCGAGCACGTTGATGCCGTCGCCCCACAGGCGGTTGGCGGCCGCGAGGGTGCCCTCGCCGCCGATCGCGATGATGCCGTCGATGCGGTGCGCGTACAGCGTCTTGGCGATGTTCTCGGCGCCGCCTCGGGGGCCCTCGTACGGGTTGGTGCGGCTCGTGCCGAGAATCGTGCCGCCGACCTTCGAGAGGCCCTTGACCTCGTGTCGCGTCAGCGGGAAGAAGTCGGCGTCGACCACGCCGCGCCAGCCGTCGCGGATGCCGACGAACTCCATGTTGTACTTCATCGTGCCCTTGAGCACGAGGCCACGGATGACGGCGTTCAGGCCGGGGCAGTCGCCACCGCTGGTGAGGATGCCGATCTTCATATGAGGATCCTTTGGTTCGAGGTGTTCCAAGCGGCGCCATTGCCTCGCACCGACACTATCGCCGGATCCGAGTCGCTGCCACCGCGGTCGACGGCGGGGATTCCGAGGCGTCTCAGAACGCGCCGAGCGCCTCGCGCAGCACGTGCATGAGGGCCGACAGCTGCACCGAGTCGCTCGAGGTCGGGTCGACCTGCTCGCCGTCCAGGGCGCGCTGAGCCAGACCCTGCTTCGAGTCGATCAGCTCCGCGATCTTCGTGTCGATCGTGTGCGCGGCGATGATGCGCCATGCGGTGACGGGCTCGTCCTGACCGATGCGGTGCACGCGGTCGATCGCCTGCGTCTGCTCGGCCGCCGTCCACGACAGCTCCGCCAGCACGACGTTCGACGCGGCCTGCATGTTCAGACCGACGCCCGCCGCGGTGAGCGAGCAGACCGCGATCGCGACCTCGGGGTCCTTGTTGAACGCGTCGATCGCCTGCTGGCGGGCGGGAGTCGTCTGATCGCCGCGGATCGACACCGTGCGAAGGCCGGCGTCGGCGAAGTGCGCCTCGGCGGCATCCATGACGTCGATGTGCTTGGCGAAGAAGACGACCTTGCCGACGGAGCGCTGCAGTTGAGCCGCATAGTCCGCCGCGAGCAGCGCCTTGGCCTGACCGATCTTGCGCACCATCGTGAACACGTTCTCGGCGCCGTTCGTCGTGGACTTCGACTCCTCGAGCTCGCCGTGCGCCACGAGACGCACGATGTCCTCGTCGATCTCGTCGAGTACGACGCGGTCGCCGCGGGCCTCGATGATGCGACGGTACTTCGCCGCGAGGCGCTGGCCGAGCTCCTGCTCGGCGGCGCGGATGGAGCGGCCGAACTCGTCGTCCAGCTCGACCGGCAGGTCGGCGACGAGCTTGTCGGGCAGGTCGGCGGCGACGTCCTTCTTCTTGCGTCGAACGATGCCCATCGAGATGACGGCGTCGCGGGCGGCCGGGTAGAACGCCTTGTCGGCGGGCGTCAGGCCGGTCGCGTCGAGCTTCTCCATGAGGTCGGGGCCGGGCTTCTCCCCGTTGGTCCAGCCGAGGAAGCGCCAGATCGCGTCGAAGTCCTCGACATCGTTGATCAGCGGGGTTCCCGTGAGCGCCAGCAGGAGCGGGTCGCGCACCTGCTCGCGGATGCGCGTGGCCAGGGCCAGCACGTTCTGCGAGCGCTGCGACGTGAGGTTCTTGATGAAATGGGCCTCGTCGACGACCATGCCCTTCAGGCCGATCGACCCGAGCCAGGACAGGTGCCGGTCGAGGACCTCGTAGTTGACGATGAAGACGTCGGCGAACGCATCGACGGTGTCGCCGTCGCCGTGGATGACGGTGGCGCGACGCTGGGGCGTCCACCGCTCGACCTCGCGCGCCCAGTTCATCTTCACGACGTTCGGGACCACCGCCAGGAGCGGGTAGGCGTCGGCGACGGATGCCGCGAGCACCGACTGTGCCGTCTTGCCGAGGCCAGGCTCGTCGGCGAGCAGGAACGTGCGGTGCCCGTGGCGGACGGCCTCGAGGAACCTCGCCTGGTGGGCCATGATCTCCAGCCCCTTGGGCGAGAGCCGGTCGAACTCGGGAACGGGCGGCAGCTCCATGGTCGCGGCGCCTCCGCCGGCTCCCGTCTCGAACGCCTTGTACAGCGGGCCCATGAGCTCCCAGCCGTCGAGACGGCGGCGCACCTGCTCGACCGGCGCGCGCAGCGACAGGTCCGGGGCGAGGAACGGGTTCGCCTCGCGGCGCGCCTCGATCTGCGGCGGAACGACCTGACGCTCTGCCAGCGCGGCGGGGACGACGGGCGTCTGCGCGGGGGCGACGTCGGTGATGATCAGCTCGTCTTCGGGCAGCTCTGCCCCCGACTCGAGCAGCCAGTCGCGGCGCATGCGGCGCGCGACCGGCGACGTGGCCTGATCGACCTCGAGCAGCTGGATGAGCGACGTGTCGCGGGCGGCCGTCTTCGCGAGGATCGTGGCCACGCCGTCGAGACGCTTGAGCAGCTCGGCGCGTGTGGCGGCGGGAATGTCCTCCTCCGCCTTGACTCGGGCACGCTCCTCGCGCACGAGGAACGCGATCACCTGGAACTTGACGCGGTTGGTGGGCCCGAGCTTGCCGCGCTGGGCCTTGGCCTCGACCTCGCGCACCTTGCGGGCGAGGATCGGGATGAGGGGCGCGTCGTCGTCGCGACGGGCGGATGAAGTGCGGCGTCGGCGCGACGCGGTCTTCGAAGCGGTGGGTGCCGTAGTCGGCATGCTCCTCCTGAGCGTGTGTATCGGCAGGATGCCGGTGCCGTCCGGTCTGGTCGACGAGCGGACGTGTCGTTCCCGCGACAGATGCCGCGGCGGTGAGTCGGGACCGCGTCCTCCCGGCTGCGGGTACTCGCTTCTGCGAGCTGCGGCGACGGCGGGGCGAAGTCCTCGCGGGTAAGTGTAGCGCGATACCTCAGCCGGCAGTGCGAAGACGCAGACTGTTGAGCACGACGAACACGCTGGAGAACGCCATCGCGGCGCCGGCGATCATCGGGTTGAGGAGTCCGAAGGCCGCCAGCGGAAGCGCAGCGACGTTGTACGCGAACGCCCAGAACAGGTTCCCCCGGATGATGCGCATCGTGCGGCGACTCAGGCCGATCGCGGTCACGACGGACCGGAGCCCGGTTCCCGCGAGGGAGATGTCACTCGCATGCAGGGCGGCATCCGTGCCTGCGCCCATCGCGAGACCGAGGTCTGCCGTGGCGAGCGCCGCGGCGTCGTTGACGCCGTCGCCCGCCATCGCGACGCGGTGGCCCTCGTTCTGCAGACGTGTGATCTCGGCGACCTTCTGTTCGGGGAGCACCCCGGCGATGACGCGGTCGATGCCGGTCTGCGCTGCGACGCTGCGGGCGGCCCCCTCGTTGTCGCCGGTGAGGAGCACGACCGTCAGCCCCAGCCGCTTCAGCTCGGCGACGGTCTCGGCGCTGTCGTCGCGGATCGTGTCGGCGATGGCGTAGACGGCGCGGACGGCGTCGTCCCACCCGGCCACGACGGCGGTCGCGCCGCGGCGCTCGGCATCGGCCACGGCATCCGCTGCGTGCGAGGGCAGCTCGCCGACGAGCTCCTCGGCGAACGATGCACGCCCGGCGAAGACGCGGCGGCCGTCGACGACGCCCGTCACTCCGCGGCCCGCCAGACCGGAGAAGTCGGACACCGTCGCATCGGATGCCGCGTGCTGCGCGACCGCGTATGCGATCGGGTGCTCGGACGCCGCCTCGAGCGCACCGATGAGGCGCGCGGCCTCGCCGGAGTCCGTGCCGGCCATGAGCGTCAGCTCGGCGACCGTCATGCGACCTTCGGTGACCGTTCCGGTCTTGTCGAGGACCACGGTGTCGATCTTCTCCGCGCTCTCGAGCGCCTCCGGACCGGTGATCAGGATGCCCAGCTGGGCGCCGCGGCCCGTGCCCACGAGGATCGCGATCGGCGTCGCAAGACCGAGAGCGCAGGGGCAGGCGATGATCAGCACCGCGACGGCCGCCGTGAAGCCGCCCGCAGCCGAGCCTCCGACGATCGTCCACAGCACGAGCGTGAGGACCGCGAGCACGATGACGATCGGAACGAACACCGACGAGATGCGATCCGCCAGCCGCTGCACGCGGCTCTTGCCCGCCTGGGCCTCCTCGACGAGGCGTGCGAGGTGGGCCAGGCGCGTGTCATCGCCCACCGAGGTGGCCTCGATGATCAGGCGGCCGTCCACGACGAGGGTGCCGCCCGTGACGCTGTCGCCGGTCGCGACGTCGACGGGCGCGGACTCGCCTGTGATCATGCTCTGGTCGACGGACGCCCGGCCGTCGCGCACGAGGCCGTCGGTCGCGATCTTCTCCCCCGGGCGCGCGACGAAGACGTCGCCGACCCGCAGCCGGTCGATCGGCACGCGCGTGCCGTCTTCGAGCTCGACGTCCTTCGCGGCCAGCTGCATGAGGGCGCGCAGGGCTGCGCCGGCGCGCCGCTTCGACCGCTGCTCGATGAAGCGTCCGAGCAGGAGGAACACCGTGACGGCGGCGGCCACCTCGAAGTACACGAGCGAGGTCGCGTCGGCTTCGTCCATCGGGGAGCCGGAGTGCGTGAGGCCGATGCGTCCCGCGGCGCCGAAGAAGAGCGCCCACACGCTCCACAGGTAGGCCGCAGACGTCCCCAGTGTGATGAGCGTGTCCATCGTCATCGCGCCGTGGCGGGCGTTCGCGAAGGTCGCCCGGTGGAACGGCCAGCCGCCCCATGCGACGATCGGCGTCGCCAGGACGAGCGACACCCACTGCCAGCCGGCGAACTGCAGTGCCGGGACCATCCCGAACGCGACGACCGGCACCGCCAGCACGGCGCTCACGATCAGACGCGTGCGCAGGGTGGTCGAGCCGGGACGGTCTTCGACGTCGTGGACGTGGCCTCCGTGCTTGTTCCTCTCGTGCTCATGACCCCCCTGAGCGGACGTCTCGGCCACGCGCGCCGCTGATTCGTGGGCGTCGCCGTCGACGGCGGCCGACGCATGCGGACGCGTGCGCAGCCGGCCGTCGTAGCCGGCCTCGCGCACGGCCTGCACAAGGCGCTCTTCGTCGAGGTCCGCGGGATAGCTCACCCGTGCCGACTCGGTGGCGAGATTGACGGATGCCGTGACGCCCTCGACCCGCTCGAGGCGCTTCTCGACGCGGGCGACGCAGCTCGCGCACGTCATCCCCTCGATGTCGATGACGGCTTCACGCTGCTGATCGGTGGCGTGCGACATGGCGCTCTCTCTTCTCTGACGGCGGAACTCATGCGGACTGAGGCGCGGGCGAGGCTGCGCACGCGGCGACGCCCGCCCGAGGGTCAGGCTCGGCCGGCGAGCGTGTACCCGGCTTCGGCGACGGCGGCGGCGATCGCGTCGTCATCGAGTGCGTCCGCCGTGACGGTGAGCGTCTTCGCGTCGAGGTCGACGGCGGCGTCGTTCACGCCCTCGACGGCGGTCACCTCACGGGTGACGGAGGCGGCGCAGTGCCCGCAGGTCATTCCCTCGACGGTGTAGGTCTGGACGGTCATGGCAAGCTCCTCGGCTCGTGCGTGTGATGTCAGCAACAGGATACCCCCCGGGGGTATTCCCGGCGCGGCCCGGTCGATCTTCCGGAACGATGCGCGACCCGCCACGGCGTACGCTGAAGTCATGCCGCAGATCTCCGAGCGCGACCTGGCCGCCACCCTCGACCACGCGATCCTCAAGCCCGAACTCACTCGCGCCGACGTCGATGCCGAACTCGACATCGCCTCCGAATGGGGCGTGTTCAGCGTATGCGTGCGCCCGAGCGACATCGCGCACGCGGTCGAGCGCCTGAAGGGCACCGGCGTCGCGGTGGGCACCGTCATCGGCTTCCCGCACGGCACGACGTCCACCGCCGCGAAGGTCGCCGAGGTTCGCCAGGCCCTCGCAGACGGCGCGTCCGAGTTCGACATGGTCATCAACATCGGCGCCCTGCGATCGGGCTTCGACGAGTTCGTCGCCGACGACATCCGCGCCGTCGTCGAAGCCGCCGAGGGACGCATCACGAAGGTGATCCTCGAGACTGCGCTCCTCGACGACGAGCAGATCGCCCGCGGCAGCCGCCTCACGGAGGCCGGGGGCGCGCACTTCGTCAAGACGTCGACGGGCTTCGCCGGCGGCGGAGCGACCGTCGAGCACGTTCGCCTCATGCGCGAGAACGTCGGGTCTGCCGTGCAGGTCAAGGCATCCGGCGGCGTTCGCAGCTACGCCGACGCCCTCGCCATGCTCGACGCCGGTGCGACGCGTCTCGGCACGAGCGGCAGCGCGGTCATCCTGGGCGAGGCCCGCCGCGTGGACGCCGGTGAACAGGCGACGGGCGCGGTCGACAGCTCCTCGTACTGACCTCGCCGCGGCTCCGCCACCGCGTCGGAGGCGACGGCGGCTCAGGCGTCGAGTGCCGCCCGCACACGGGTGACGTCGTCGGCGATCTGCGCGCGCAGCGGCTCGATGCCTTCGAACGCGACCATGCCGCGGATGCGGTGGCTGAACTGCACCTCGACACGGTGGCCGTAGAGGTCCAGCTCCGTCTCGTCCAGCACGTACGCCTCGACCTGACGGGTGGGCACGTCGTCGAAGGTCGGGTTCGTGCCCACGGAGATCGCCGCCGGGTAGCGCGTGACCGACCTCGTCAATGCGTCGAGCGGGCCCTCGTCGAGGAGCCACCCCGCGTAGACGCCGTCTGCAGGAATGTAGCCCTCGGCATCCGCGCTCAGGTTCGCCGTCGGGAAGCCGAGCTCACGGCCGCGCTTGAGACCGTGCACCACCTCGGCGCGGACGACGTGGGGTCGTCCGAGCAGCCGTGCAGCCCCGTCGACATCGCCGGCGGCGAGCAGCTCGCGGATCCAGGTCGACGAGACACGTCGTCCCGCGCCCTGCACGTCGCCCACCACATCGACGTCGAAGCCGAGCTCGCGGCCGACCTCCTTCAGCATCTCCGGGTTCCCCTGCCCGCCATGACCGAAGCGGAAGTCATCGCCGACCATGACCGTGACGGCCTTCAGCGCCCCCACGAGGAACAGCTCGACGAAGGTGCGCGCCGGCAGGGCCGCCAGCTCCTCGTCGAAGCGCAGCACGAGCGTCGCATCGACGCCCTCCGCAGCCAGGAAGTGGAGCTTCTGGTCGAGGCTCGTGAGCGGGTCGGGGCAGATCTCCGGCCGCAGCAGGCTCAGTGGGTTGCGATCGAACGTGACAGCCACGACCCGCGCTCCGGCGCCCTCCGCCTCGATGCGGGCGCGCGCGATGACAGCGCGGTGACCAGAGTGCACGCCGTCGAACTTGCCGATGGCGACGACACTCGGACCGAAGTCTGCAGGCACCTCATCGGCATCCGTGAAGACGATCACCAGGACGACCTCTCTTCCACGAGCTCCGGCTCGCTCTCGGACTCACGCCCGCCCTTGACGAGCCACCACATGCCGAGCACGGGGAGCACGAGCGGCACCCAGAAGTAGCCGTACCCGTATCCCGACCACACCGTCGCGTCGTGCGCGAAGAGCTCCGGCATGACGAAGCTGAGGGTGCCGACGACCAGCACGCCGGTCAGCTCGAAGCACACGGCGATCCACGCCACGACGAACCACGCCCTCGACTGCGCCTTGACGAGCGCGGTCGTCGCCAGGATGTACACCACTGCCGCCGCCGCCGACAGGGAATAGGCGACGGGGGCGGCGTCGAACTCCTGGACGATCTGCACGAAGGAGCGGCCGGTCGCCGCAAGCGCCATGATCGCGTACACGATCACGAGGACGCGACCGATTCCGGTCATGCGAGGGCGGGAAGAAGACATGGCGTGTCAATGATAGGTCGCGGGCAGGGGCCGGCCGTGCGCCGGCAGCCTCAGCCGATCTGAATCGTCCAGATCACCTGCATGCGCCAGACCATGACCGCCACCGCGAGCGCCGCGATGCCCATGACCACGGTGCTCCACCGGCTGCGCTCGACGAGCGCCCACAGGACAGCGGCAGGCGGCAGCAGCACCGCGGAGACCAGGTAGACCCAGAACTCGAGAAGGCTTCCGGTGGGAGGGTTGCCGGCGAGGGGCGCGACGATCCCGATGACGACCTGCGCGATCAGGAGAACAAGCACGAGGGCCATGCCGCCCACCGTGAGGTCGCTGGGCCGCCGGCCCGCGAGTCCCGCGATGGCGCACAGCAGACCGACGCCCACCGCGACGGCCACCTCCACGATCGTGAACCACAGGATCACGCCGGCTCCTCCTCTGCCATGTTCATGATGCTCTTGATGTCGTCGCCGCGCCGCCCGACGATGCCGACCAGGCGTCCGTCGGGATCGATCGCAGCGGGCGTGGTCTCGCCGATGCGCGCAGCTGCGCCCGCGAGGCGCTTGCCGTGGCGGAGGTCACGTGCTTCGTCCGCCGTGACCCGCAGAGCGCCGAGAACATCGGATGCCACGTCCGCCGCCGCACGCAGCGGCACGTCTGGCGTGATCTCGGCGACGGCCTCGGCCACGTCGAACGGGCCGATGCGCGTGCGGCGCAGCGCGGTGAGGTGACCGCCGACGCCGAGCGCCGCGCCGAGGTCGCGCGCGAGCGCGCGGACGTAGGTGCCGCTGGAGCAGTCGACGACGACGTCGAGGTCAATGGCGCCCACATCGTCGAGACGATGGGCGGCGAGGAGCGCGAAGCGCGAGACGGTGACATCTCGGGCCTTCAGCGCGACCTCCTCCCCCGCTCGCGCGAGGTCGTACGCGCGCTTGCCCGCGACCTTGATCGCCGACACCGTGCTGGGCACCTGCGAGATCGCCCCCGTGAGGTCTGCCATGCCGGCGGCGATCGCGTCGTCGGTCACGGCAGAGACGGCCGCGGCATCCGCGCGCGCCGTGATCGTGCCGTCCGCGTCGTCGGAGTCGGTCGACACGCCCAGGCGGATGGTCGCCTCGTACGTCTTGTCGAGGCCGACGAGGTAGGTGAGCAGACGCGTGGCGCTGCCGACGCCGAGCACGAGCAGACCGGTCGCCATGGGGTCGAGGGTCCCGGCGTGGCCGATCTTGCGGGTGTCGAGGGCACGCCGCGCGCGGGCCACGACGTCGTGGCTCGTGACGCCGCCGGGCTTGTCGACCAGCAGGATGCCCCGCGGGTTCGCGGAGGGCGCCGACGCCGTCATCAGGGCTTCTCCCGGCAGACGTGTCGGAAAGAGGAGGCGGTCGAACGCATTCCTCCAGCCTACGATGCCCCCGCAGGCGCGCCCGGCGACGGGAGGGCGCCGCCACGCGTCGTAGGCTGATCGGATGCCCGACCTGGCCACCCCGCTGATCGCGTGGTATCGCGACCACGCGCGCGACCTGCCCTGGCGTCGACCCGGTTTCGGGGCATGGGGCGTGCTCGTGAGCGAGTTCATGCTTCAGCAGACGCCGGTGTCGCGCGTGATCCCGCATCTCACGGCGTGGCTCGAGCGCTGGCCGGCTCCTGCGGACCTCGCGGCCGCCTCACCGGCCGACGCCGTGCATCAGTGGGCGAACCTCGGATATCCTCGCCGCGCGCTGTGGCTTCACCGCGCGGCGGTCGAGATCGCGGAGCGCCACGGAAACGCGGTGCCGCGCGACGTGGGCGACCTGCTGGCCCTCACGGGCATCGGCGACTACACCGCACGCGCCGTCGCCGTGTTCGCATACGGAGACCGGCATCCGGTGGTCGACACGAACACGCGGCGGGTGCTCGCGCGCGTCATCGACGGCAGATCCCAGCCAGGGCCCCCGGCGAAGGCAGACCTGGCCGCGATGGAGGCGGTCCTGCCCGCGGATGACGCGGATGCCGCGGTCATGAACGCGGCGGCGATGGAGCTCGGCGCGGTGGTGTGCACAGCGCGCGCGCCACGCTGCGAGGTGTGCCCGGTCGCGGAGCTCTGCGCGTGGCGCGCGGCCGGCTATCCCGACACGGGCGACGCTCGACGGCGTCAGGCTCGGTATGAGGGCAGCGACCGTCAGGCGCGCGGAGCGGCGCTGAAGGTGCTGCGTGAGGCGTCGCCCGCAGCAGTGCCGGTCGCGGACGTCATCGCAGACTGGCCGGATGCACGTCAGCGGGACCGGGCGATCGACTCGCTCATCGCCGACGGCCTTCTCGAGGCGGTCGAGGGCCTGCTGCGACTCCCCCGGTGACGAATGTCAGACGCGGCGCGGGACGTCAGTCCTCGTCGTCTCCGTCTTCGACGTCGTCTTCTTCGCGCGGCTTCACGTAGGGGTCGGCGTCGCCGGCGTACTGCGCCGTCGAGGCGAGTCCGGCAACGGCGGCGTCACGCTCGCGCGCTTCCCGCAGGAGGTCTTCGATGTGTCCGGCGTTCTCAGGGAGAGCGTCGTGGATGAACTCCAGCGTGGGCGTGAGCCGCACGCCGAGACGGCGTCCGACTTCACTGCGGAGCATGCCCGTGGCGGCTTTGAGGGCCGCTGCGGAGTCTTCGCGCTCCTGATCGCTGCCGTAGACCGTGTAGAACACGGTCGCGTGCTGCAAGTCGCCCGTGACGCGCACGTCGGTGATCGTCACGAAGCCCAGCCGCGGGTCTCGCAGGCCCTTGTCGAGCCGTTCGGCGATGAGCACGCGGATGCGGTCGGCAAGGCGTGCCTGACGTTCCGATGCCATTGTCGTACTCCTGTCTCTTTCGCCACCGCGAGGATGGGTCGGGGCCCCGCGCCGCGGAGGGCGGAGCCGGAGGACTCGGACGTCCCTGAGGCGATCGGGGCGGGCCCCGCTCTCCCCGAAGGACGTCCGAGTCCGGAGGTCACCGCCGCAGCGGCGACCGAGGACGATCAGGCTCGCGGCTTCTCGACCATCTCGGTGGTCTCGATCTCGTCGCCGACCTGGATGTCGTTGTACCTTCCGAGGCCGATACCGCACTCGTAGCCTTCGCGGACTTCGGTGACGTCGTCCTTGAAGCGACGCAGCGACTCGATGGCGAGGCCATCGGCGATGACGACGCCGTCGCGGATGACACGCGCCTTCGCGTTGCGCGTGATCGTGCCCGACCGGACGATGACACCGGCGATGTTGCCGAACTTCGAGGAGCGGAACACCTCGCGGATCTCGGCGACACCCGACTGGACCTCTTCGTACTCCGGCTTGAGCAGGCCCTTGAGCGACTGCT
>Ga0180217_1001458_pt1 | contig 25885 bp, 19 predicted proteins | sample eDN3rd37CBELigOP_FD_128521 | JGI IMG/M metagenome (GOLD analysis project Ga0180217, IMG submission 128521) | Enriched Organic Plus compost microbial communities from Emeryville, California, USA - eDNA 3rd pass 37_C BE-Lig OP (version 2) (version 2) ... | reverse complement strand
CGTTCGCCGGCTGGCTACAGGCTCAGGCGCTGGGCGCCGTCCCGGCGCCCGGCCTGTCGTCGATGGGCGGCACGAAGGCTGAGGGCTGGCCGTCATCCTCGACGAGCATGACGTCGAGGACCTCGCGGAAGCCGCTGACGGTGATGACCTCGAGGTCGGCGAGGATGGCCTCGGGGACCTCCTCCAGGTTGGCCTCGTTCTCCTTGGGCAGGATCACGGTCTTGATGCCCGCCTGGTGGGCCGCCAGGAGCTTCTCCTTGACGCCGCCGATGGGCAGCACGCGCCCGCGCAGCGTGATCTCGCCGGTCATGGCGACGTCGCCGCGGACCTTGCGGCCCGTGAGGGCGCTGACCACCGCGGTGGCCATGGCGATGCCGGCGGAGGGGCCGTCCTTGGGCGTGGCGCCCTCCAGCACGTGCACGTGCAGGTCGTGCTTCTCGTAGAAGTCGGCGGGGATGCCGAACTCGTCGGAGTTGCGGCGCAAGTAGGCGATGCCCGCCTGGGCGCTCTCCTTCATGACGTCGCCGAGCTGGCCGGTGAGGGTCACGTTGCCCTTGCCCGGCATGACGACGGCCTCGATGTCGAGCGTCACGCCGCCCACGCTGGTCCAGGCCAGGCCGTGGGAGAGGCCGACCTGCGGCTCCTTCTCGGCCTTCTCGTCCCGGAAGGGCGGCACGCCGAGGAGCTCGCGCACCTTGACGTCGTCGATGACCTTCTTCTCCTCCCAAGGCTCCTCGAGGTAGGCCTTGGCCATCTTGCGCGCCGCCTTGGCGATGAGCCTGTCGAGGTTGCGCACCCCGGCCTCACGCGTGTACTCGGTGACGATGCGCTTGATGGCGGAGTCGGTGACCTCGAGGCGCTCCTCCAGGCCGTGGTCCTTCAGCTGCCGCGGCACCCGGTAGCGCCTGGCGATCTCGATCTTCTCGGGCAGCGTGTAGCCCGGGATCTGGATGACCTCCATGCGGTCGAGGAGCGGCCGCGGGATGGTGGAGAGCGTGTTCGCCGTGGTGACGAACATGACCTTCGAGAGGTCGTAGGGGATCTCGAGGTAGTGGTCGACGAAGGCGTTGTTCTGCTCGGGGTCGAGGACCTCGAGCAGGGCGGAGGACGGGTCGCCCCGGAAGTCGGCCGTCATCTTGTCGACCTCGTCGAGCAGGAAGACGGGGTTGACGGTGCCGGCCGTCTTCATGCCCTGGATGATGCGGCCGGGCAGGCTGCCGATGTAGGTGCGGCGGTGGCCGCGGATCTCGGCCTCGTCTCGCACGCCGCCCAGGCTCATCCGCACGAACTTGCGGTTGAGGCTGCGGGCGATCGACTTGCCGAGGCTCGTCTTGCCCACGCCGGGCGGGCCCACCAGGCAGAGGATGGGCGCCTTGTAGTCGGAGTCCTTCTTGTCCTTCGTGAGCTGCCTGACCGCCAGGAACTCGACTATGCGCTCCTTGGGCTCCTCGAGGGCGTAGTGGTCTTCGTCGAGGACCTCCTGGCTGTGCTTGACGTCCAGGCGCTCCTCGTCCATCTCCGCCCAGGGGAGGTCGAGGATGGTGTCCAGGTAGGTGCGCACGACGGTGGCCTCGGGCGAGCCGGCGGCCATCTTCTCGAGGCGGTCGATCTCCTTGAGCGCGCGCTCGCGCGCGTGCTCGGGCATCGCCTTCTCCTCGACCTTCTTGCGCAGCTCCTCGGTCTCGGAGGCCTCGTCGTTGCCCAGCTCCTTCTGGATGGCCTTCATCTGCTCGCGCAGGAAGTACTCGCGCTGGTTCGAGTCCATCTGCTGCTTGACGCGAGCGGAGATCTGCTTCTCGGTCTCGAAGCGCTCGAGGTCGCGCGTCAGGAACCCGTAGACGAGCTCCAGGCGCTTGGCCACGTCGGCCTCCTCGAGGGCGGCCTGCTTGTCGGCCACGTCCCAGGTGGAGTACTTGGCGATGAGGTCGGCCAGCGGGCCGGCCTCCTTCATGCCCCTGAGGTTCTCGAGGTGGAACGAGTCGAGCCTGAGGTTCTTGTTCTGCTGCGCGTACTCGCCGAACGCCGACTTCACCTGGTCGACCAGCGCCTGCGTGCGAGGCACGGTGGCGTCGGCGGTGACCTCGGGGACGGTGGAGACGCGCGCCCTCAGCGAGGGGCCCGGCAGGTACTCGTCGATGCGGGCGCGTTCGCGGCCCTCGACGAGCACCTGCAGCGTGTCGTTCGGCAGCCTGATGACCTGCTTGATGACGGCCAGCGTGCCGACCGAGTAGAGGTCGTCGCCGGTGGGGTCGTCGACCCTGGCGTCGCGCTGGACGACCAGCACGACCCTGTTGTCCCCCGCCTGCGCCTCCTCCAACGCGCGCTTCGACTTGGGCCGTCCTACGTCGACGTTCTCGAGCGTGCGCGGCAGCACGACCTGCGTGCGCAGCGCGATGACGGGTAGCTCCCAATCCATGGCCCAAGTAGAACCCCGCGCCGGCACGCCACTCCGTAAGGTGGCTGACTACCGGCGCGGCCCGTAAGCTGGCTTACGAATGTGGTTCAGGCCCGTCCTGGACGCGTTCCCTGCGCTCACGAGACGGTCGCAGGGCGTCAGACGTCGAGCGTCACGCCGAGCTCGGGGCAGCGCACACGGCGGCCGGCGGCGCGCTGCGCCGCGGCGAAGGCGTCCATCGCCTCCGGATCGCCGTGGACGAGCAGCAGCTCCGCCTCAGGGGAGGCCGCCACGAACGCCTCCAGGTCGGCGCGGTCGGCGTGGGCGGAGAAGCCGCCTATGGTGTGGATGCTGGCCCTCACGGCGATCTCCTCGCCGAAGATCCTCACCGAAGTGGCGCCGTCGACGAGGGCGCGGCCCAGCGTGCCCTTGGCCTGGTAGCCGACGATGACCACGCTGGCCTGCGGGCGCCAGAGGTTGTGCTTCAGGTGGTGGAGCACGCGCCCGCCGGTCATCATCCCGGACCCAGCCAGGATGACCGCGCCGCCCTGGATCTCGTTCAGCCCCTTGGACTCCTCCGTGGAGAGGGTGAAGCGGAGGGAGGGCGGCGTGAACGGGTCGCCGCCGCGCGCGAACACCGTGGCCACCTCCGGCTGCAGCTCGGCCAGGCCGTCCCGGTAGATGCGGGTGACACGCGTGGCCATCGGCGAGTCTAGATAGACCGGTACGTCCGGTATCGCGCCCAGCGCCTTGAGCCTGTACAGCTCGTACAGGACCTGCTGCGCCCGTTCCACGGCGAACGTGGGGATGACGACGTTGCCGCCTGCCTCCAAGGCGCGGCCGATGACCGAGGCGAACTCCACCCTGGTGTCCTCGAGCGACCGGTGCGTGCGGTCGGCGTAGGTGCTCTCGAGGACTATCGCGGAGGCGCCGGCGGGCGGGTCGGCCGTGGGGTGCAGCGAGCTCTGCCTGTTGCCGAGGTCGCCGGAGAAGACCAGGCGCCGCCCCTCGGCCTCCACCACCAGGTACGCGCTGCCGATGATGTGACCGGCGCGCCGGAACGTGACCCTCACGCCCGGCGCGGCTTCGAGAGGCGCGTCGTAGGCGACCGGCTGGAAGCGGGCGATGGCCGCCTGGGCGTCGTCGACGGTGAAGAGCGGACCCTGCACCTCGTGCGCGCGGCCGGCGCGCATGGCCTTGCGCAGCGTGCGCTCGTGGTCCTCCCGCTGCAGCTCGGCCGCGTCGCGCAGGATGATCGCGGCGATCTCCCTGGTGGCCGCCGTGGCGAGGAACGGGCCCTTGTAGCCGAGCCGCGCGAGCAGCGGCAGGCGTCCCACGTGGTCGAGGTGCCCGTGCGTCACCAGCACGGCGTCGAGCGCCGCGGGGTCGAAGGGGAGGCGCCCGGCGTTGAGCGCCTCCAGCTCCACCGGGCCCTGGAACAGGCCGCAGTCGACGAGCACCCGCGCGCCGCCCGCCTCGAGGAGGTGGCAGCTCCCCGTGACGGTGCGCGCCGCGCCGGCGCTCGTGAGCCTCATGCCACCGCCCAGGTGAGCCGCCCACCGGAGAGGCGCGCCTCGACGCGCCCCGTCTCGCGCAGGTGGGTCAGGTACGCGGAGACCGTGCAGAGGTTCAGGTGGTACCTGGCGAGGTCCTCCATGGCCAATCCCAAAGTCTCGCCGACCCGCGCCAGGACGTCCTCGCTGGAGGCGCCGTCGCAGGCGGCCAGCACGGCCTCCTCGGCGCGAGCGATGGCGGCGGCGTTGGCCGCGACCATGCCGGCCACGTCCTCGGTGGCCTCCCCGTGGCCGGGGAGCACGACGCGGGCGCCGCTGCCGGCCACCACGTCGTGGGCGGCCTTCTGCGCCCCTATGTCCTGGCCGAACGGCAGGGGGTAGCGCTCCAGCGTCGCCGCGCCGAACACGGCGTCGCTCGCCAACAGCACGTCGTCGACCTTGACGGCGAGCATCCGGTGGGCGTGCCCGCGGACGTCGAGCAGCTCGAGACGCACGCCGGCCAGCTCGAGCGGGCCTGCCTCGACCTCGAAGTGGACGGGCGAGGGCTTGGCCTGCAACCACTTGCTCGTCATCTCGACGGGCGGCTTGGCGCCGTGGAACAGGTAGACGGGCTCCAGGTACGGCGCGCGGATGATGGAGGCCTCGATGGGCGGAGCGTAGACGTGGACGTCCGGGTACTGGCGCACCAGGTACTCGTTGCCGCCGAAGTGGTCGGCGTGGCTGTGGGTGCTGATGATCGCCGCGGGCCTGAGCCCCATCTCGTCGAGGGCGCGCCTGATGCGCTTGCCCGCGTCCGAGTCCTGCCCGCTGTCGACGATCACGGCCTGGCCGCCATCGCCCACCACCAGGGCGCAGTTGACTGCCCCGGCGAGGGCGTAGACGCGTTCCGAGAGCTGGACGGGTGGCTCTTTCGCCATGCCCAACGCTAACAGGCCGGGCTCAGGCGCGAGCGTCCGGCCCGGCGGGGGGCGCGCATACTGCAGCGAGGCGCCGGGAGGCGGCCCGCCCATCGGCCGCTGGCGCCCCTATATGTAAGAGGTCAACCCGCCCTGGCCAGGCGCGCTAGGTAGAAGCCGTCGAGGCCGCCCACGGGAAGGAGGTACGCGCCCACGCGCGCGGGCACCAGGGCTTCGGCCAGGCCCATGACGGGCAGGGGCTCGAAGGCGGGCTCGGAGCGCAGGAGCGCCTCGACCTGCTCGACGCCCTCCTCCGGGGTGAGCGAGCAGACGGCGTAGAGGAGCACGCCCCCGGGCTTCACCACGCGGGCCGCGGCGCGGAGCATCGCCGCCTGGGTATGCGCCAGGCGCTCCAAGTCCTCTGAGCGCAGGCGCAGCTTGATCTCCGGGTGGCCGCGCAGGGTTCCGGTGCCGCTGCAGGGCGCGTCGAGGATCACCTTGTCGCCCGGCTCGGCCCCGTCCGGAGGCCAGCCTTGGGTTAGGTCGGCGACGACGTGCTCGACCTCGAGCCCCAGGCGCGCCAGGTTCCTCCTCGCGGCCTTGGAGCGCTTCTCGGAGAGCTCGACGGCCACCACCCGCGCGCCGCTGGCGGCCAGCGTGGCGGTCTTGATGCCCTGTCCAGCCGCGAGGTCGTAGACGAGGTCGCCGGGGCGCGCCTCCAGCGACCTGGCCACGTGGAGCGAGGAGGGGTTCTGCGGCTGTACCAGCCCCTCCTGGAAGGCCCGAAGAGCCGCGAGCGGCTGTGGGCAGCGCACCGACAACGACCGCGGCCACTCGCCCGCGCCCTCGGCCAGCCCGAGCTCCGGCCCCGGCCTCACCTCGCACGCCTGCTCGCGTAGAGCCCGCTCGGCACGCTCGTCGAACGCCGTGAGCCACAGCGGCTCGGGCTCCAGCATCCCGCGCGCGGCGGCCACGGCCGCGTCCCGGCCCAGGGCCGCTTGGAACCGGTCGAAGAGCCACGCGGGGAGCGACAGGTCTCGCTCGGGGTCAGGGTCTCCGTCCGGCTCGCCTGCCGGCGCCTCACGCGCCAGGCGCCTGAGGACGGCGTTGGCCACGCCGGCGTGGCGGCGGCTCACGGCCTTCACCTCGTCCACCCAGGCGCTCACCGCGGCGTAGGCAGGGGTGCCGCGCCACAGGAGCTCGTAGGCGCCGATGCGCAGCGCGGCCCGTACCGCCGCAGGGAGCTTCTCGGGCTCCGCGAGCATGGGGGAGAGCCTGGCGTCGATGGCCAGCAGGCGGCGCACGGTGCCGTAGGCGAGGTCAGCGGCGAGCGAGCGGTCGTGCCCCTCCAGGCCGGCTGAGTCGACGGCCTGCGAGATCGCCCGCGACAGGTAAGCGCCTTCGAGGCACAGCAAGACGGCGGCGAGCGCCACGGAACGGGCGCTCGCCCCAGCTTCCTCGCGCTCGGCGCCCGTGGGCGCCGGGGTCACTCGCGAGGTTCCTTGTAAGACTCCACGGCGAACCTGACGGCGGTGCGTTCCTCGTCGTGCAGCTCGAGCTTGACGAAAGAGGGGGTGGTCACCAGGCCGAGACCGTCGGCCTGGATGTACGAGCGTGCGATGGCGATTGCTTTGACCGCCTGGTTGACGGCGTGAGGCCCGATAGCCTGGACCTCCACCTCACCCTCGTTGCGAAGCAGGGCGGCGATGGCTCCCGCAACCGAGTTCGGCCGTGACGAACCAGACACACGAAGGATTTCGATGGCCTAACCTCCCCGCCTGAGACCGCGTGCCACAGTGTGCATCATCATCAGCCAACGCGCAACTGCGCCGGTCACGCGGTTCCGGGGCGCTTGTTGACACTTTCACGAGCACTGCATATACTCCCCGGCAATGACAGGACGGCCCCTCGGTATCGCGTTCGCGATCGGCCTGCTACTAGGTCGAAGGGGTCGAGCCTGCTGACCGTGTAGGTCGGTCTTCGGCTACATCGGCCCCGCCGCACCCGAACAGGGCGGCGGGGCTTCTTCGTAGGACGCGGGAGGTACGGGTGAAGGGTTCAGAAGTCGTGATGAAGATGCTCGAGAGGCACGGCGTCAAGGTCGTGTTCGGGCATCCTGGCGGGGCCATAATGCCGATCTACGACGCTCTGTACGACTCGAGCGTCAAGCACGTGCTGGTGAGGCACGAGCAGGGCGGCGCCCACATGGCCGACGCCTACTACAGGGCCTCGGGGAAGGTGGGGGTGTGCTTCGCCACCTCGGGCCCGGGGGCCACGAACCTCGTCACCGGCCTAGCCACCGCCCACATGGACTCGTCGGCCGTCGTCGCCATCACCGGCAACGTGGTCACCAGCCTCATCGGCACCGACGCCTTCCAGGAGGCCGACGTCTACGGCATCACCGGCCCCGTCACCAAGCACAACTTCCTGGTGAAGAACGTGGCCGACCTCCCGCGGGTGATCACGGAGGCGTTCCACATCGCCTCCACGGGCCGCCCAGGGCCTGTGCTGGTCGACGTGCCCAAGGACGTGCAGCTAGCGGACTACGACGGCCCCCTCGAGGCCGAGATCGACCTGCCCGGCTACCGTCCCACCTACGTGGGCAACGCCCGCCAGATCGAGAGGGCAGCCGAGGCCATCAAGAAGGCCGAGCGCCCCGTGATGATCGTGGGCGGCGGCGGCCAGGTGGCGCCCGAGGAGGTGGCGGCGTTCGTCGAGCAGACGGGCATCCCCGTCATCACCACGCTGATGGGCATCGGCGCGTTCCCGCCAGGACGGCAGGAGTCGCTCGGCATGCCGGGCATGCACGGCACCGTCACGGCCAACCGCGCCATCACCAACTGCGACCTGATCCTCGGCGCCGGCCTGCGCTTCGACGACCGCGTGACCGGCAAGGTCAGCCGCTTCGCGCCGAACGCCACGGTCGTCCACATCGACATCGACCCCGCCGAGATCTCGAAGCTCGTGAAGGCGCACGTGCCCGTCGTCGGGGACCTGCGCGACGTGCTGCCTCGCCTCAAGGCCCAGCTGCCGCGCCTCGCGATCGAGCCGTGGCGTGAGCAGCTGGCGGCGTGGAAGGCCAAGTACCCCGAGCGCTACAAGGCCGACAAGGGGCTCGTCTCGCAGGAGGTCATCCAGATGCTCCGCGAGGCGGCGGGCGATTGCATCGTCTCCACCGAGGTAGGGCAGCACCAGATGTTCGCGGCCCGCCTCTTCCCGACGACTAAGCCTCGCAGCTTCATCACCTCCGGCGGCCTGGGCACCATGGGCTTCGGGCTGCCCGCGGCCATCGGCGCGGCCTTCGCCAGGCCCGGCGAGCGCGTGGTGTGCGTGGCCGGCGACGGCAGCGTCCAGATGAACATCCAGGAGCTAGCCACCCTGGCCAAGCACCGCCTGCCGGTGGTCATCGCGATCCTCAACAACGGGATGCTGGGGATGGTCAGGCAGTGGCAGGAGCTCTTCCACGCCCAGCGTTACTCGGAGGTGTACCTCGCCGACTCGAACCCCGACTTCGCCAAGCTGGCGGAGGCGTACGGCATCGAGGGGCACAACGTCTTCGACCGCGAGCACGCCAAGCGGGTCATCCCCGAGGCGCTGGCCAAGGACGGCCCCGTGCTCCTCAACTTCTTCGTCTACGAGGCCGAGAAGGTGTGGCCTATGGTGCCGGCCGGCGCCGGCGTCGACGAGATGATCATCGGCGACCAGGAGCCCGAGTTCGCCGACAGCGCACCCGTGCGCGAGGAGGTGCCGGCGTGAGCCGACGCCTCGCCGCCGCGGAGGTCCAGCCGTGACCGTCTCCCGCCACGTGCTCTCCGTCACCGTGCGCGACCAGCCGGGCGTGCTCCTCCGCATCGCCGGCCTGTTCGCCCGGCGCGGCTACAACATCGAGTCGCTCTCGGTGGCCCAGACCGAGCGGCCGGGCCTCTCGCGCACCACGTTCGTGGTCACCGGCGAGGACGCCACGGTCGAGCAGGTCACCAAGCAGCTGCAGAAGCTCATCGACGTGCTCACCGTGGTGGACCACTCCGGCTCCGACTACGTGAGCCGCGAGCTGATGCTCATCAAGGTGGCCGTCAGGTCGCCGGACGACAGGGTGGAGATCCGCCAGATCGCCCAGGACTTCAGGGCGCGCATCGTCGACGTCGCCAGACAGGCCCTGGTCTTCGAGGTGACCGGCGACGAGCGCAAGCTTCAGGCGTTCATCAACCAGATGAGGCCCTTCGGGATCGTCGAGCTCGTGCGCACCGGCATGGTGGCCTTGGAGCGCACCGAGCAGGAGGAGAAGGAGAGGGGGCGAGCCAAGGCCGCATGAGACCAGAGAAGCGGACCTAGGCGCCCGACGCGCCTCCAGCGACAGAGAAGCCGACCACGCGAGCACGAGACCCAAGCCCCGGGACGGGGCGAGACGGAAGGGAACACCAGATGGCGAAGATCTTCTACGAAGCGGATGCCAACCTCGACGACCTCCAGGACCAGACCATCGCGGTCATCGGCTACGGCTCCCAAGGCCACGCCCACGCCCTGAACGCCCGCGACTCGGGCTGCGACGTCGTCGTGGGCCTGCGCCGCGGGTCCAACTCCTGGGCCGCCGCCGAGGCCGCCGGCCTCAAGGTGATGGAGGTCGCCGAAGCCGCTGCCGCCGGCGACATCGTGATGATCCTCCTGCCCGACGAGGTGCAGGGCAAGGTCTACCGCGAGCAGATCGAGCCGCACATCAAGCCCGGCAACGCCCTGGCGTTCGCCCACGGCTTCAACATCCACTTCCACCAGGTCACGCCGCCGAAGTCCGTCGACGTCTTCATGGTCGCACCCAAGGGCCCCGGCCACCTCGTGCGCCGCACCTACCGCGAAGGCGGCGGCGTGCCGTGCCTCCTGGCCGTCCACCAGGACGCCACGGGCAACGCCCACCGTCGCGGCCTGGCCTACGCCAAGGCCATCGGCGGCACCCGCGGCGGCGTCGTGGAGACCACGTTCAAGGACGAGACCGAGACCGACCTCTTCGGCGAGCAGGCCGTCCTCTGCGGCGGCCTCACGGCGCTGATGCAGGCTGGCTTCGAGACCCTCGTCGACGCCGGGTACCAGCCCGAGCTCGCGTACTTCGAGTGCGTGCACGAGATGAAGCTGATCGTCGACCTCATCTACGAGGGCGGCTTCGAGAAGATGCGCCACTCGATCTCGAACACGGCCGAGTACGGCGACTACGTGACCGGCAAGAAGATCGTCACCGAGCAGACGCGCGCCGCCATGCGCGAGGTCCTCGCCGACATCCGTTCGGGCGCGTTCGCCCGCGAGTTCCTCCTCGAGAACCAGGTGGGCCAGCCGACCCTCAAGACCGGCAGGCGCAACTCCGCCGACTCGCAGATCGCCAAGGTCGGCTCCCAGCTCCGCAAGATGATGCCGTTCATCGGCCGCAAGGAAGAGGTGGAGGAGGGGCCGCAGGAGGTAACCGCATGAACTACGTGCGGTTCTTCGACACGACCCTGCGAGACGGCGAGCAGAGCCCGGGCGTCGCGCTGAACACGGCGCAGAAGCTCGAGATCGCTCATGCGCTCGCCCGCCTCGGGGTGGACGTGATCGAGGCCGGCTTCCCCATAACCAGCCAGGGTGACTTCGAGTGCGTGCGGGCCATCGCCACGGAGGTCGATGGCCCCATCATCTGCGCGCTCGCGCGCACGCACACCGCCGACATAGACAGGGCAGCCCAGGCCGTCGAGCCCGCCAAGCGGCCGATGATCCACATCTTCACCTCGGCCAGCGACGTGCACCTCGAGCACATGCTCAGGAAGACGCGCGACGAGGTGCTGGAGCTCTCCGACCACATGGTCCGCTACGCGCGGAACTACGCCGAGGAGGTGGAGTTCAGCGCCCAGGACTGCATGCGCGCCGACCCGGCGTTCGTGTACGCGCTGGTAAGCACGGCCATCGCCGCCGGGGCGACGACGGTCAACATCCCGGACACCACCGGCTACGGCACGCCGCAGGAGTACGGGGACCTCATCCGCTCGGTCTTCGCGAACGTGCCCGAGGCCAGGGACGTGCGCATCAGCACGCACTGTCACGACGACCTCGGCATGGCCGTGGCCAACTCGCTGGCGGCCGTCGAGGCCGGCGCCACGCAGGTGGAGGCCACCATCAACGGCATCGGCGAGCGCGCCGGCAACACCTCCCTGGAGGAGGTGGCCATGGCGCTCTACACGCGCGCCGACCACTACGGCGTGAAGATCGGCATCAACACGCGCGAGATCTACCGCGTGAGCAAGCTCGTCGAGCGGCACACCGGCATGCTCGTGCCGGCCAACAAGGCCGTGGTGGGGGAGAACGCCTTCGCCCACGAGTCGGGCATCCACCAGGACGGCGTGATCAAGCACCGCGAGACGTACGAGATCATGAACGCCGAGCTGGTGGGCCGCGACGCCGGCGTGCTGGTGATGGGCAAGCACTCCGGGCGGCGCGCCTTCCGCAAGACGCTCGAGGACCTGGGCTACCTGAACGTGGCCGACGAACGGCTCAACGCCGTGTTCCAACGCTTCAAGGACCTCTGCGACCGCAAGACGCGCGTCACCAACGAGGACATCAGGGCCCTCATGGACGACGAGGCCGGGCGCGCCGCCGAGGCCTACAGGCTCAAGAGCGTCCAGTTCCAGTCGGGCACGAACATGGTCCCCGTGGCCACCGTGACGCTGGAGACCGACACGGGCCCCGTCACGCTGGCCGCCACCGGCGACGGCCCCGTGGACGCCGTCTACCACGCCATCGAGGCCATCACCGGCCTCTCGCTCGAGCTCGACTCCTACGACCTGCGCAGCGTCGGCTCGGGCAAGGACGCCCTGGGCGAGGTGACGATACGCGTGCGGCACGACTCGCGGCTCGTGCAGGGCCGCGGGCTGTCGACGGACATCGTCGAGGCCTCCGCCAAGGCGTACGTGGACGTCCTCAACAAGCTGGCCTCCGGCCAGGTGAAGGTGGCGGGCGCTGCCCACGTCGAACCCCTGGTGGCGGGCGACTGAGTCGCTGAACCTGTCTGGGTGTAATCAGTCAGTAAAGCACATGCGCGAGCGCCGCGCCCATCGTAGGGCGCGGCGCTTGACACAGCTTCCCTGCGGCCATTACCGTTTCCTCCAACGTTCGGCCGGGTACCGCGCGAACGACCAGCGCGCCGCGACGAATCGTCCGCCTTACAGACGCCGACTGCCGCGTCAACGTTGCGCCGTCAGGGTCGGCCTGCCAGTTAGAGGAGCAGCGACCAGCGGGCGCCGAGGCTTCCCCAGAGGGTCCGGGAGGTTACGTGCCTGTGTGGTCTGACTTCACGAAGCTAAGTTGGCCTAACGAGCGCGACGCTTGCGGCGTCGGCTTCGTCGCCCACCTGGGCGGCCGCGCGTCGCACGACGTGCTCGCTCACGGGCTCACCGCCTTGGCGAACCTAGCCCACCGCGGCGCCGTGAGCGCCGACGGCAAGACTGGCGACGGCGCCGGCGTCCTGACCCAGGTCCCGCACCGCCTCTTCAGGCGCGAGCTCGAAGCGCGCGGGATCCGCCTGGACAGGGACCGCGACCTGGCGGTGGGCGTCTTCTTCGTGGCCAACGACGCCCCGGCGGACCGCGTGTTCGCCCTCGTGAAGGACGAGCTGGCCCGCAGCCCCCTGGAGACCCTCGCGTGGCGCACCCCGCCAACCGACCCCGAGGCGCTGGGCGAGCAAGCCCGCGCCCGCCTGCCGGAGATCCGCCAGGTGCTGCTGCGCCGTCCGCGGTGGCAGGGCGAGGACGCCTTCGAGCGCACCCTCTACCTGACGCGCAAGCGCATCGAGAGGCGCCTGCGCGACGCCGGCGTCGGGCGGGCGTACGTCTGCTCGCTCTCTAGCCGCACGGTCGTCTACAAGGGCCTCATGGCGGCGTCGCAGCTCGAGCGCTTCTACCTCGACCTCGCCGACCCCGACTACGAGACGGCCATCTGCGTGTTCCACCAGCGCTACAGCACCAACACGGTGCCGCGCTGGTCGCTGGCACAACCGTTCCGCCTGCTAGCCCACAACGGCGAGATCAACACCCTGCAAGGCAACGTGAACTTCATGCGCGCCCGTGAGCCCCGGCTCACGGGCCGCGTCTGGGGCGACGAGGTCAAGGACCTCGTGCCGGTGATCGAGGAGGGCGGCTCCGACTCCGGGGCGCTCGACAACGCCCTCGAGCTGCTGACCCTCTCGGGGCGCGACCTGCCGCACGCGCTGATGATGCTCATCCCCCAGGCGTACGAGAACGACGCCGAGGTGAGCCCCGACCTGCGCGGGTTCTACGACTACCACTCCACCCTCATGGAGCCTTGGGACGGCCCCGCCGCGCTGGCGGTGTCCGACGGCCGCTACGCGGTGGCGGCCCTCGACCGCAACGGCCTGCGCCCGCAGCGCTACTGGCTCACCGCCGACGACCTCCTGGTCGTGGCTTCCGAGGCGGGCGTGCTGCCCTCCGAGGAGATGCGCGTCATCGAGCGCGGCCGCCTCGGACCCGGCCGGATGATCGCCGTCGACACGCTCGAGGGCCGACTGCTGCGCGACGACGAGATCAAGGCCCGCTACGCCGGCAGGCGCCCCTACGGCACGTGGGTGGAGCGCTACCGCGTGGCCCTCGAGACGGCGCCAGCTGCTGGGGACGAGGACCTCGACCTCACGTCCCTCCGGCGGGCCCAGCAGGTGTTCGGCTACCACGCCGAGGAGTACGACAGGATCTTCGAGCCCATGGCCGTGCGCGGCGAGGCGCCCCTCGGCTCGATGGGCGACGACACGCCGCTGGCGGCGCTGTCGGGCCTGCCCCAGCTCACCTACGGCTACTTCAAGCAGCGCTTCGCGCAGGTGACGAACCCGCCCATGGACCCGCTGCGCGAGAAGGTCGTCATGTCCCTCGCCACGGTCCTGGGGCCGCGCGCCAGCGTGCTCGACGAGGAGCCCGAGGCCGCGCGCGTCATGCGCTTCCCGGGCCCGGTCATCGACGCGCCCACGCTCGAGGCGCTGAAGTCCCAGTCGGTGCTCGCCACGGCCGTGCTCGACTGCACGTTCCCCGTCGCCTCCGGACAGAAGGGCCTCGAGCGGGCCCTCGAGGAGCTGGCCGACAGGGCGCAGGACGAGGTGGCGTCCGGCGTCTCGGTGCTCATCCTCTCCGACAGGAGCTACGGCGCCGAGAGGGCGCCCATCCCGATGCTCCTGGCCGTGGGCGCCGTGCACCACCGCCTCCTGCTCGTCGGGCGCCGCACCCGGGCCGCCATCGTCTGCGACACGGGCGAGCCGCGCGAGGACCACCACTTCGCCTGCCTCATCGGCTTCGGCGCCGCGTTGGTGCACCCCTACCTGGCGCTGGAGACCGTGAAGGACGTGGCCAAGGGCGGCAAGGGCTGGGACCCGGTCGACCCCGAAGCGGCCGTGGCCTCGTACGTCGCGGCCGTCGAGAAGGGCCTGCTCAAGACGATGTCCAAGATGGGCATCAGCACCCTGGCGGCCTACCGCGGCGCCCAGGTGTTCGAGCAGGTGGGCCTGTCCGCCGACGTCGTCGAGCGCTACTTCTCCGGCACGCCCGGCCTGACCGGCGGTGTGGACCTGTCGGTGCTGGCGCGCGACGTGCTCGCGTTCCACGCGGCCGCGTTCCCCGAGGTCGCGGAGAAGCTCACCGACCGCGGCGTCTACCGGTTCCGCAAGGCCGGCGAGTACCACGCCCTCAACCCAGACGTCTTCAAGCCGCTGCACAAGGCGGTCCGCACGGGCTCGGCGGAGGCGTTCGCCGAGTACGTGGCGGCCGTGGACGGCCGCCAGCCCACCACGGTGCGGGACCTCCTCGAGGTCACGCCGGCCGGCCCACCGGTGCCGCTCGACGAGATCGAGCCGGCCGTGGAGCTGGTCAAGCGCTTCACGACCCAGGCCATGAGCCACGGCTCGGTGTCGCGCGAGGCTCACGAGGCGCTGGCCATCGCCATGAACCAGCTGGGCGGGCGCAGCAACTCCGGCGAGGGCGGGGAAGACCCCGTGCGGTTCGCGCCCTACGACCGCGACATGCCGGAGCGCAGCTACTCGCCCGCCTGGCACCCCAAGGCCGGTGACCTCGCGAACAGCGCCATCAAGCAGGTGGCCTCCGGCCGCTTCGGCGTCACGCCGCACTACCTGGTGAGCGCGCGCGAGCTCGAGATCAAGATGGCCCAGGGCTCCAAGCCCGGCGAGGGCGGGCAGATCCCCGGCTTCAAGGTCTCCGAGGAGATCGCGTCCATCAGGCACGCCGTCCCTGGCGTGACCCTCATCAGCCCGCCGCCGCACCACGACATCTACTCGATCGAGGACCTCGCGCAGCTCATCTACGACCTGAAGCGCGTGAACCCGGCGGCGCGCATCGCCGTGAAGCTGGTCGCCAGCACCGGCGTCGGCACGGTCGCCTCGGGCGTCGCCAAGGGCTACGCCGACACGGTGCAGGTATCCGGCCACGACGGCGGCACGGGCGCGAGCCCGCTGTCCAGCGTCAAGCATTCGGGCCTGCCGTGGGAGCTGGGCCTCATCGACGTGCAGAGGAGCCTCGTCGCCAACGACCTGCGCGGCCGCGTGCGCGTGCGGGTCGACGGCGGTCTCAAGACCGCCAGGGACGTGGTCGTGGCAGCGGCCCTCGGCGCCGAGGAGTTCGGCTTCGGGACGACGGCCCTCGTGGCCCTCGGCTGCGCGATGATCCGCCAGTGCCACCTGAACACGTGCCCTGTGGGCATCGCGACCCAGGACCCCGAGCTGAGGAAGAAGTTCGCCGGCGAGCCTGAGCACGTGATCCGGTTCTTCTCCTTCCTCGCCGAGTCGCTGCGCCACGAGCTGGCGCGCCTGGGCATGAGGTCGCTCGACGAGCTCGTCGGCCGCTGGGACCTCATCAAGGTCCGTGACCATGTGCTGTCGCCCAAGGGCGTCCGCCTCGACCTGGCGGAGCTGCTCGACGAGGAGGCGCTGCCCGAGGGCCGTGCCCGCCGCTGGCAGGGCGGCCGCAACGAAGCGCCGGTGTCCACGCGCCACACCCTCGACGACGAGCTCGCGAGCGCCGTGGTGGCTTGGCTCGACAGCGACGACGGCGGCGTCCTGGACTTCGCCTCAGAGGTGACCAACGGCGAGCGCACGCTAGGCGCCCGTGCGGCCGGGATCATCGCCAGCCGCCGCGGCGACGCCGGCCTGGGCGACAGGGCGCTGGTCGCCAGCTTCAGGGGCGCGGCCGGCCAGAGCTTCGGCTCGTTCGCGCTGCCCGGCATGCGCCTGGTGCTGGAGGGCGAAGCTCAGGACTACGTCGGCAAGTCGCTGGCGGGCGGCGAGCTGGTGCTCCGCCCGCGCGACCCGTCAGAGAAGGGCGTGATCGCCGGCAACGTGGTGCTCTACGGCGCCACGTCGGGCACGCTCTTCGCCGCCGGCAGCGTGGGCGAGCGCGTCTGCGTACGCAACTCCGGCGCCACGGCCGTCGTGGAGGGCTGCGGCGACCACGGCTGCGAGTACATGACCGGCGGCACGGTCGTCGTGCTGGGCCCGGCCGGGCGCAACTTCGCGGCCGGCATGTCCGGCGGCGAGGCCTTCGTGCTCGACGAGGACGGCACCTTCCTGGGCCGCCTCAACGACGGCTCGGTGACGGCGCGGCGCCTCGACGGCAGCGGTGCCGAGGAGCGTCTGCGCGAGCTCATCGAGCGGCACCTGGAGGCGACCGGCTCGCAGCGGGCCGCGGCCGTCCTGGCCGACTGGCCGGCGGCGCGGGCGCGCTTCTGGCACGTCGTGCCGCGCGTGGCGACCGGCGTTGGCCGTCCCGTCGGCGACGACGAGGCCGTCGCGAGGCCGGAGGCCGCTTAGCTCCCCAGCGGTTCCAACTTGGTCCCCACGCGGTGGTGGCGTTCAGGAGAGCGCCACCACCGTGCCGTCCAGGGCGGCCACGAAGACGGCGTCGCCCAGCGGCAGGGGGCTCGCCTGTATGGACCCGGTGGCCACGCGGCGCGAGTGCAGCACCCGGCCGGTCCGGGCGTCGAGCGCGATGAGGTCGCCGTTCTCCGTGCCCACGTAGAGCGCGCCGGAAGCGATCGCCGGCGTGGCGGTCACCGGGGCCGGCAGAGGGCGCGTCCAGACGTCGTCCCCCGAGGCGAGCGTGAGCGCGTGCAGTCGCTGGCCCCACGAGGCGGCGTAGACGTACTGCTGCCACACCACAGGGGTGCTCCACTGCTCGCCCTCGAGCTCGTAGGTCCACAGGACCTCGCGCTTGGCCAGGTCGAAGGCGTGCAGCTCGCCCGTGCGCACCGGCAGGAGCGCCACGCCGCCGGCCGCGGCCGGGCAGGCGCTCATCGGCCCCACCTGGACCTTGAAGGCGTGCTTGCCGGTGGCCAGGCGGACGGCGTGCAGCCAGCCGTCGACGGTGGCCACGAGGGCCAGTCCCCTGTGCAGCGTGGGCGCGGTGACGGTCTGGGCGCCGAGGCGGCAGCTCCACTCCTCGCCCCCCTCGGCGGTCCACAGGGCGACTCGCTCCCCGGCTGCCACGGCCACGTCGCGGCCGTACGGGGCACCGCCGACGACGTCCTCGTCCTCGCGTCGCCACAAGAGATCGCCGCCCGGCCAAGAGAGGGCCTGCATGGCCCCGTCGCGGCTGGTGACGAACACGCGCCCCGCGTTGAACAGAGGCGGCTGGCTGGCCTCGTCCCCCAGGTCGAAGGTGGCGTGCAGCGCCCCGTCGGCGGGGCGGAGTACGGCCAGGGCGTCCGAGCGCTGGCCCACCAGCAGGAAGCCGCCGGCGGCCGTGAGGCCCGCCGGGAACTGGGGGCCCTCCCGCAGGTTCACGCGCCAGCGCTCGTCGAGCCCTTGCGGCAGCGGAGGGCCGCTGGGGAACGAGTGCGTGCGGCCCGGGCCAGCGCCTGGCAGACCGACGGCGCGCGCCCTGACGGCTGCCAGCACGGCCCGCAGCGTCTCGGCCACGGCGGCCCCGGACGGTGGACGCTTGGCCGGGTCCTTCTCGAGCAGGCTCATCACGAGCCGGGAGAGCGACACGGGCACCTGCGGGTTCAGCTCGTGGGGCGGCGTGACCTTGCCGTAGACGTGCTGGTAGAGCACGGCCTGGTCGTTCTCGCCCTCGAAGGCGGCCACGCCCGTGACTGTGCGGTAGAGGACGGCCCCGAAGGCGTAGAGGTCGGTGGCGGCGCCGGTGGCCTCCCCCGTGGCCTGCTCTGGCGCCATGTACTGGGGCGTGCCGAGGGTCAGGCCGGTGCGGGTGAGCTGCTTGGAGGTCTCGGTGAGCTGGACGAGGCCGAAGTCCATGACCTTGGGCGTGCCCTGCGGCGTGAGGAGGACGTTGCGCGGCGTGAGGTCGCGGTGGACCATGCCGAGCCGGTGCACGTAGGCGAGCGCCTCGGCGACGAGCGCGGCGGCCTCGAGCAAGCGCGTGAGCGACTCGACGTCGCCGTCGACGGGCCCCAGGTCGGTGAACGGCCCGCCCTCGATGAGCTCCATGGCGAAGTAGACCCGCTCGCCGAGCCCCAGGTCGTAGATCGTGACTATGCCGGGATGGTTGAGCTGCGCAAGCGCCCGAATCTCGCGCCGGAAACGCTCGCTGTCGGTCTCCGTGAGGTGTGGCCTGAGTACCTTGAGCGCGACGGTCCGCTCGAGATGGATGTCCCGCGCCTTGAAGACGTGGGCCATCCCCCCGACCCCGAGGGGACCGAGGATCTCGTAGCGGCCGTCGAGGACCTCGCCGGCGCTGAACACGCTCCCTAGACTACTCTTGGTCGCCGTCCAGGGCGCGCAGCAGCTCGGGGTCGAGCTTGCCTTCCTGCACGGCCCTCGTCAGCATCTCGATGCCCAACCGCACGACCTCGGACTTCGAGACGAGGCGCTCGGGGTTGGAGAGCTGGTACGCCGTCTTCGTGAGGAGCGAGTCCTGCTCCTCGGTCAGCACGACGTGCAGACGCTTCTTCTCGCGCTTGGGCACTTGTCCTCCCGTCGACATGGCGCGCGCCGCGTTGTCACGGCCGCTGGCACCCTTGTACAGCCGCCCACTGAGCACATTATACTGACGATGTGCATGATGCACACGATGTGGTGGTGCATCATCTCACACCACGTACGGCCGCGGCCTGTCAAGCTCGGGCCAAAGGACGAAGGGGCAGCGTGAGCGACACCAGCGACGTCATGATCATCGAAGGCGGCAAGCCCCTCACCGGGACGCTGCCAGTCTTCCGCGCCAAGAACTCCGCCCTCTACCTCATGCTCGCCGCCCTCCTCACCGACGAGGAGGTCGTCCTCGAGGACGTGCCCCGCCTCGCCGACGTGCTGGTGCTCGAGGAGCTCCTGCAGCACGTGGGCGTCGACACCAGCTGGGAAGGGCACACGCTGCGCCTCCACGCTCGCAGCCTCCGCACCTGCTCCGCGCCCTACGGGCTCGTGAGCAAGATGCGCGCCAGCTTCGTGATCATGGGCGCATTGGTGGCCCGCTGCGGCGAGGCCACGGTGCCGATGCCGGGCGGCTGCGCCTTCGGGCCGCGCCCCGTGGACAGGCACCTGGCAGCCATGAGGGCGCTCGGCGTGCTGGTGGACGAGGACGAGGGCGTGTTCCACGCCCGTCGCCCCGTGCGCATGGAGGGCCGCGTCGTGTTCGAGGCCCCCACCGTCGGCGGCACCCAGAACGTGCTGCTGGCGGCGGCCCTGGCCGACGGCGAGGTCGTCATCGAGAACGCCGCCCTGGAGCCCGAGGTGGCCGACCTGGCGAACATGCTCAACGCCATGGGAGCGCGCGTCGAGGGCGCCGGCACCCGCACCATCACGGTGCAAGGGGTCTCCAGGCTGCACGGCGTCACCTACCGCCCCATCCCCGACCGCATCGAGGCCGGCACCTACATGCTGGCCGCCGCCGCCACGCGCGGCCGCGTGACGCTGACCGATGTCGAGCCTTCCCACCTCACCGCCGTGATCGCGGTCCTCGAGAGGGCCGGCGTCGAGGTGACGGCGGGGGAGGGCACCCTGACCATCGACGCCACCGCCCGCGAGCTGCGTCCGGTCGACGTGCGCGCCACCGAGTACCCCGGCGTGCCCACTGACCTCCAGGCGCCCTTCACGGCCTTCCTGGCCACGGTCCCCGGCCTCTCCACGCTGTCCGACGCCGTCTACCCTGACCGTTTCACGCACGTCGAGGAGCTGTCCCACACGGGCGCCGACCTGCGCCTCGTAGAGCGCACCCTCGAGGTCCGCGGCGGGCCGCTGAAGGGCGCCGCCATGCACGCCGCCGACATCCGCGCGGGCAGCTCGCTAGTGATCGGCGCGCTGGCCGCCACCGGCACCTCGGAGATCGGCGGCCTCAAGTACATCGACCGCGGCTACGAGAAGCTCACCGAGCGCCTGGCCTCGCTCGGCGCGTCGGTGGTGAGGCAGGGCGCCGGGGTGCCCGCCGTCTACGGCGACTGAACCCTCTTGGGTGCTCCGAGCCGGCGCCGCCTTCGGGCGGCGCTTCTCTTAGGCGCCCTCTTCCTCGTCGGCGTCCTCTACCAGCAGGTCGCGCTTGGCACGGGGTGAGCGGGGCAGGAAGGAGGTGAGGTCGTCGTCCTCCTCGTCCTCGTCCTCTGTCCACGCCACGGCGAGAGGGTCGAGGCGCCGCCGCGGCGTCGCGTCGGGTGCGGGGGCAGCGTGCTGCGCAGGGGCCTCGTCCTCGTCTGGGACGGCATCCGGGGAACCATCTACCTCGGCGTCGCTGGCCTCTATAGAGCCCACGGCCTCCGCGTCCTCCAGGGGCTCTTCCGAGCCCACGTGCTCTCCGGCCTCCCCAGCGTCGCCGGGCGCCTCGTCGCCACCGGCCTCGGTGACCTCCTCGGCGACCTCCTCGCTGACGTCCTCGGCGACGCCCTCGTCCGCGTCCGCGTCAGCGTCAGCGACGCGCTCGTCCACGCCCTTGTCCGTGGCGGCCTCGTCCGCGTCCGCGTCCGCGGCGGCCTCACCAGCGTCCACGGCTGCGGCCTGCGGCGCGGGCACGCGGCGCCGCAACAGCATCCCGTAGAGGGCGATGAGCACCCCGCCGACGGCCGTGACGAGCCACGGCAGGCCCGAGGCGTCGCGAGGCGTGGCAGGGGCGGGCAGGACGCCCGTCGTGAGCACGCGCACCTGCGCCTCCTGGTCGACCGCCAGGACGTCCACGACGGGCAGCGCCTGTGTCTCGCTGTAGAAGGACCAGGCCGAGGGCGTCCGGCTCAGCTCGCGCCAGCCTGACGGCGAGAAGGCGTCGAAGAGCCCCGTGGCCGCGTAGAGGTCGCGCTGCTCGCCCAGGGCCCATGGCAGGGACACCACGAACGTGTCGCCGTCGAGCGCGAGGGGCAGCTGCTGCCACTGGACCTCCGCTTCGGCTTCGAGGGGCGCCACGGCTCCGAAGGCGCCGCGCGGCGAGATCCGCACGGCGTAGTCCCAGCCCCTGTCCAGAGGCATCAGGAGGCCGGGGCCGTCGAGGGTCACCTCGGCGCCGCCGGGCGCGGTGTCGATGTAGACGTCCACGACCACCTTGTTGAAGCCGGCGGGCAGAGCGTCCGTGAGCTCGACGGAGCCCATGGAGACGGCCAGCGTGACGGGCTCGTCCTCGGAAGCGCCGGGGACGAGCGCCACCTCCTGCAGGTCGAAGACCGACACGTTGGCGTAGGCGGGCGAGGCGGGGGGCAGGAGGGTGCCGTCACCTGCGGCGTCCCCGGTGGGGTCGAGGAGCCTCAGGGTGGTGGCGGCGGCGAGGGCGAGCAGGTTCACGCGTTAGCTCCCAGGGCGGTCGGTCGATGCTCGGCTCTGACCCGCGCGCGAGACTCCTTGGCGAGCCGCACCAACGCCTGCGCCAGGCGGGCGCTGTCGTGCTGGGCCAGGTCGCCTTCGCGGAGGAGGGGCAGCCCGTGCACGGGGATGCCGGCCTCGGCGAAGCGGGCGAGCGCCAGCCTGACGGGCTCGGCGCGCTCGGCAGCGTACCTGGCCCGACGGTGCTCGTCGAGCACCGCGTCGTTGACGATCACGACGTCGGGGCGGCGCCCCCCGTGCTCGAGGACGGCCTGCACGTGGTCGAAGGCGTCGAGGCCGTCGGTCTCCCCGGCCTCGGTCATGATGTTGGCCACGTACACGACGAGGCCGCTGGCGCGGGCCAGCGCGTCACGGACGCCTGGCACGAGGAGCGGCGGGATGGTGCTGGTGAAGAGGCTGCCGGGCCCGAGCACTATGAGGTCGGCCTCCAGTATCGCCAACTCGACCTCAGGGAGCGTCGTGGGGTCGGAGGGCACGAGCGCCACCGACCTCACGGGCCCCTCCACCTCGCGCACGGCGCTCTCGCCGCGCACCACGCGGCCGTCGCGCTTCGTCACCTCCAGCGTCACCGGCTCGGTCGTGGCCGGGTAGACGGCGCCCGAGAGGTCCAGCAGCTCGTTCAGCACGCGCAGCGCCTGCCCGAAGTCGCCCTCGAACTCGCGCAGCGTGGTGATCAAGAGGTTGCCGAAGGTGTGGCCGCGCAGCTCGCCGCCCCTCTCGAAGCGGTGCTGCAGGAGTCGGCTGAGGCTCGACTCGCGGCTGGAGAGCGCCGCCAGGCAGTCCGTGAGGTCGCCGGGCGCCGGCATGTCGAACGCCTTGCGGAGCCGTCCGGAGCTGCCGCCGTCGTCGCTCACGGCCACGATGGCCGTCAGGTTCGAGGTGTGCTCGCGCAGGCCCCTGAGCAGGTTGGAAGTGCCGGTGCCGCCGCCCAGGATCACGATCTTCGGGCCGCGGCCCAGGCGCACCCGCTGGTAGAGGAGCTCGGCCGCGTCCTGAGGCCTGCGCATCCAGTTCGAGAGCAGCGACCTGTTGAGGCGCCCCACCGCCGCGGTGGCGATCGTCGCCCCGGCGACCACGAAGACCAGCGAGGTCCAGCCGCCGACGGCCTGCCACGGCTCGGAGACGAGGACGTTCTCGATCGGCTCGGCTAGCGTGTCGCGCCTCTCGTTGAACCACCACAGCACGCCGCCCACGACCCCCACGACCATGACGAACGCGCCCACCACGGCCAGCGCCACGTGCCGCTTGACGCCCATGCCGGGCAGGAGCCAGAGCCGCCAGGCGTCGAGGCCCGTGCGTCGGGGCTTCAACCCGTGGCCTCCCCGGGATGGTGCTCCTTGAGCGCCTCCTCGAGGTCCCTGTGTTGCACCACGGTGCGTAGGCCGTCGGCCAGGTCGTGGCTGAGCCTCTCGGCCACGGCGACCGAGCGGTGCTGGCCGCCCGTGCAGCCGATGGCCACCGTGTAGGCGGACCGGCCAGCGGCCCCGGCGGCCTGGCTGGTGAGGGTCCTCACCAGGGAGCGGAGCTGGCTGTAGGTCTCCAGCGCCTCGGGGGTGAACACGTACGCCTGGACGCGCTCGTCGGTGCCTGGCAGGCCCTTGAGGAGCTCGTCGTAGTAGGGGTTGGGGAGGCCGCGAACGTCCAGGACCGTGTCGGCGTCGGTGGGCACGCCGCGCTTGAACCCGAAGGACACCAGCCTGAGCAGGAAGCCCTGGCCGCCCTGGAAGCGCTCGCGCATCTTGTTCGTCAGGGCCCGCGCCGAGGTCGTGGTGGTGTCTATTACCTCCTCGGCCATGGCTCTCAGCGGCGCCAGCGCCTTGCGCTCCGTGGCCAGGTCGGCGGTGAGCGTGCCCTGCGAGATCGGGTGCGTGCGGCGCGTGAAGTTGTAGCGGCGCACCAGTACCTCGTCGTTGGCGTCCAGGTAGACGATCTGGGGCGAGTAGCCCGCTGCCTTGAGGTCCTCGATGGCGCGCGGCGCGTCGGCCAGGTACTGCCGGGCCCGGATGTCTATGCCCACCGCGACGCCCTTGGCCTCGTCCGCCAGCAGGCGCACGAGCTCGGGCCACAGCTGGGGCGGCACGTTGTCGACGGTGAAGAAGCCGATGTCCTCGAGGGCGTGGAGGGCCGTGGTCTTGCCCGACCCGCTCACGCCCGTCAGCACCACGAACTCGGGGCTCACGCGCCGCCCTCCCTCAGCCAGCGGCAGGCGAGGACCGCGTCGCCGCGCTCCACGATGGCCACGCCCGCCACGTCGGCGATGAGGGTGCCGGGGCAGAGGACGACCTCGCCGCCGGGGGCCTGGAGGACCGCGAACGGCACGCCGCCGAGGCGCCTCTGGACGATCGTGCCCGTGCCGGCTGCCGGGCTGAGCCCCGGGGCCTCCTCGCCCTGCTGCACCATGCGCCAGCGCTCCCCGTCGTGCACGACGGTCGCCACGACGCCGGCCACCTGGACGCCGAACGCCACGGGCCCGCCGTCCTCGACGAGCTCCCAGTCGTAGCCGTTGAGGAAGCCTATGCTCTCTTCCACGCAGCCGGGCACGGCGGCGCCGGGGGTCAGCTCGACGGGCTGCGCGTCTGCTGTGACGCGACCGCGCATGGCCGCGGCCATGGCGTCTGCCGCCTCGCGGTCGGTGAAGCAGCCCATCCGCACGCGCACGAACTGGAGGCCGTCGTGCATGGCGAACTCCAGGTAGGTGGGGAAGCCGAGGCCGGAGAGCTGCGCGCTGGCCGCCTGCGCCTCGCGGTAGTCACGCAGCGCCACCACCTGCACGGCCCACGAGCCGTCCTGGGCGGCTGCTACCGCCAGCGTCAGGGCCGCCGCCAGCGCGACGAGGACGCGCCGGGCCGCTCGCGGACTCACGCCCCCGTCCTCTCGAGGGCGTAGCGGCGCATGTTCGCGAGGATCCGCTTGCCCACCGCCTGGCTCTTCTCGGGGTGGAACTGCGTGGCGTGCACGTTGCCGAGCGAGAAGGCGCTCTTGAAGGTCGTGGCGCCGTAGGTCGTGTCCGCGCCGGGGACGTCGCCGGCCCCGTGCAGCACGGCGTAGTAGGAGTTGGCGAAGTAGACGTAGGCGCCCGGCGGCACGCCGCGGAGCAGGGGCGAGTCGCCCGTGGGCCACACCTGGTTCCAACCCATCTGCGGCACCCGCACGCGTCCCTGGAAGCGCCTGACCTCACCGCCCACGATGCCGAGGCCCGGCACGCCCGGGTCCTCCTCGGAGCCTTCCAGGAGTATCTGCAGGCCCACGCAGATGCCGAGGAACGGCTTGCCCGCGGCGATGTGCTCGCGCACCAACGGCTCGAAGCCCGACTCCCTGAACATCGTCGCCACCTGACCGAAGCGCCCTTGGCCGGGGAGGACGAGCAGGTCGGCGCCCTGCGCCTCGCTCGGGTCGGTGGCCACTACCGGCGCCAAGCCGGCCGCCGACAGGGCGCGCGCGATGCTGTGGATGTTGCCCGCCCCGTAGTCGATGACCGCCGTCTCGACGCTCGCCTGGGCCATCAGAGCAGGCCCTTCGTGGACGGCAGCTCGCCGTGCGTGACGCGCGTGGCGGCGTGGAGGGCCCGCGCGAACGCCTTCATGATCGCCTCGCAGACGTGGTGCGTCTCCTCGCCGGCCAGCACGCGCACGTGGACCGTGGCGCCGGCGTGGTTGGCGAAGCCCCTGAGGAACTCCCTCAGGTGGTAGGCGTTGAAGCCGCCAGAGTCCCCGACGAACCCCCGCGGCTCGAAGGCCAGGTAGGGCCGGCCCGACAGGTCGACGACCACGTGGGCCAGAGTCTCGTCCATGGGCACGAAGGCGTCGCCGTAGCGCTCGATGCCCTCGCGGCCTCCGAGGGCCTTGCTCACGGCCTGCCCGATGGTGATGCCTGTGTCCTCGGCCAGGTGATGGACGTCGATGTGGAGGTCGCCCTGCCCCTGGACCCGCACGCCCAGGCGCCCGTGCCGCGCGAGCTGGTCGAGCAGGTGGTCGAGGAAGCCGTGGCCGGTCGCAGCCGGCGTGGTCCCTGGGGGTAGGGGGGAGTCGAGGTCGACCGCGACGCTGATCTGCGTCTCGCGCGTGTTCCGCTGGACTTCGGCCTGCCTAGCCACTTGTCGCCTCCGCCTTGAGCGCGCCCTGGAGGGCGTCGAGGAAGACGTCGTTCTCTGCCGGGAGCCCGACCGAGACGCGCAGGCAGCCGGCGAGGCCGCGCAGATGGTCCTGGCGCCTCACCACCACGCCGCGTTCCAGAAGGGCCGCATGCACGCGCGCCGGGTCGTCGACGCGGAAGAGCAGGAAGTTGGTGACGCTCGGGAAGACCTCCACGCCTG
>Ga0180217_1001456_pt1 | contig 25900 bp, 22 predicted proteins | sample eDN3rd37CBELigOP_FD_128521 | JGI IMG/M metagenome (GOLD analysis project Ga0180217, IMG submission 128521) | Enriched Organic Plus compost microbial communities from Emeryville, California, USA - eDNA 3rd pass 37_C BE-Lig OP (version 2) (version 2) ... | reverse complement strand
CGGCGCCTCGGCCTCGGCGACCACCCCGGCGCCGCCCGCCGAGGGCAACCCGGCGGAGTAGAGTGGCGAAGAGTCCGGCTCCCGGAGCGGGATAAAGCAAGATTGAATCGGAGGCCGTCACCCCGAGGCGTCCTTGCGCAGCAAGGGCCGCAAAGGGCGGCAGCGATCCTTCGGGGCCCGCGGAGCCTGTCATCGGGCCGGCGGAGCCGGACCCGTTGGCTCGCACCTCGGGATGACGCCTGCAAGGCTCGCAGAACCCCCGTTTCCTCTATCATCGCGATAATCGCCAATGATTCGTCATGGCCGGGCTTGACCCGGGCATCCGCGACTTGGTCTAAGACGGCGGGACGTGGATGGCCGGACGTTCGGGTGAAGACGCGCTCCGCGCTTTGGTCCGGCCATGATGCAGGGTAATCGGCAATGCACGACATCAAAGCGATCCGCGACAATCCGCAGGCGTTCGATGCGGCCCTCAAGCGGCGCGGGCTCGAGGGCCTCTCGGCGAAGCTGCTTGCGATCGACGAGAAGCGGCGCGCCGCGATCCACGCCTTCGAGCAGGCGCAGGCGCGGCGCAACGCGGCATCGAAAGACATCGGCGACGCCAAGAAGGCAAAGGACGAGGCCCGCGCCGGCGCGCTGATGGCCGAGGTCGCGGAGCTGAAGACCGCGATGCCGAAGCTCGAAGACGAGGCCAAGGCCGCCGATGCCGAATTGCACAGGGCGCTGGCGGAGATTCCCAACCTGCCGCTGGACGAGGTTCCGACCGGCGCCGGCGAACACGACAATGTCGAGCATCACCGCTATGGCGAGAAGCGTAGCTACGCCTTCACGCCCAGGCCGCATTACGAGATCGGCGAAGCGCTCGGCCAGATGGACTTCAACGCCGCGGCGAAGCTCTCCGGCGCGCGCTTCGTCGTGCTGAAGAACAAGCTGGCGCGGCTCGAGCGCGCCATCGGCCAGTTCTTCCTCGACGTCCATACCGGCGAGCACGGCTACACCGAAGTGAACCCGCCGCTCTTGGTGAAGGACGACGCGATGTTCGGCACCGCGCAGCTGCCGAAGTTCGAGGACGATCAGTTTTGGACTGATCCTAGAACTCCACTTTGGCAGGCGGAAGTCACGGAAGTCATTAAGCGACATGCAATCAATTCGCTTGGCCCAGGCGATGGCCCATTTTCTCGCGAATGGGTGGAAAAATTTGCAGCAAGTTTGGGAAGCAATATTGCGAGCCTCTTTCTTATCGAGGATTACTGGGCAACAACTAATTTGGATGGCGTGAAACCGTTGCCAGCTAGGCTTGGTCTCATCCCCACCGCCGAAGTGCCGCTGACCAACCTGGTGCGCGAGTCCATCGTCGATGAAAAGGAACTGCCGCTGCGGCTGGCCGCGCTGACGCCGTGCTTTCGTGCCGAGGCGGGTGCGGCGGGGCGTGACACCCGCGGCATGATCCGCCAGCACCAGTTCACCAAGGTCGAGCTGGTCTCGATCACCACGCCCGATCAATCGAAGGCGGAGCACGAGCGCATGCTGGCCTGCGCCGAGCAGGTGCTGCGCCGGCTCGGCCTGCATTATCGCGTGGTGACGCTGTGCACCGGCGACATGGGCTTTGCCGCGCAGAAGACCTACGACATCGAGGTCTGGATGCCGGGGCAGGGGGAAGGCGGCGCCTATCGCGAGATTTCGTCCTGCTCGGTGTGCGGCGACTTCCAGGCGCGGCGCATGGAGGCACGCTATCGCGGCGCCGACGGCAGGCCGCGCTTCGTCCATACCCTGAACGGCTCCGGCACCGCGGTCGGCCGCGCGCTGATCGCGGTGATCGAGAACTATCAGCAGGAGGACGGCTCGATCGCCGTGCCCGACGTGCTGCAGCCCTATATGGGCGGAGTGAAAGTGATTGAACGAGGCGGTTAGCTTTTCTCCGGCGCTGCGGAACTTTCCATCCGTCATGCCCGGACTGATCCGGGCATCCATCTTCCAAGGCAGGATGGATTGCCGGGTCAAGCCCGGCCATGACAAAAGACCAGGAATACAAAGGTCAGAACATGCGGATTCTTTGCACCAACGACGACGGCATTCACGCGCCGGGCCTGCAGATCGTCGAACAGATCGCCAAGGCGCTGTCGGATGACGTCTGGGTGGTCGCGCCGGAGCTCGACCAGTCCGGCGTCTCGCATTCGCTGTCGTTGAACGATCCGCTGCGGCTGCGCGAGGTGGGCGAGCGCCGCTTCGCGGTGCGCGGCACGCCGACCGACTGCGTCATCATGGGCGCGCGCCACATCCTGAAGGACAAGCAGCCGGACCTGGTGCTGTCCGGCGTCAACAAGGGCCGCAACGTCGCCGAGGACGTGGTCTATTCCGGCACCATCGCCGGCGCGCTGGAGGGCACCATCCTCGGCCTGCCGTCCTTCGCGTTGTCGCAGGAATTCTCCTTCGCCACCCGCTCCAAGCCGACCTGGGAGGTGGGCCTCGAATATGGCCCGCGCATCATCCGCCAGGTGATGGAAGCGGGCGTGCCGAAGGACACCGTCATCAACGTCAATTTCCCCGCCTGCACGGTCGGCGAAGTGAAGGGCGTGGTGGTGACGCGGCAGGGCAAGCGCAATCTCGGCTTTCTGCGCGTCGAGGAACGGTTCGACGGCCGCAGCAACCCGTATTTCTGGATCGGCTTCGCGAAGCAATCGGCGGTGCAGACTCCCGATCCCGGCACTGACCTTGCGGCGCTCGAGGCCAACCAGATCTCGATCACGCCGCTGCGGCTGAACCGCACCGACGAAGCCTTTCACGACCGGCTGGCGAAACTCTTCTGAGCCCGCGCAAGGCGCCGTCGAGGGCCGCTGAAGCAGCGGCCGCCTCACGGTGACGGCGCCTGCCGCGATGCCTATCGCCGTCCGGCGGATGCAGGCATCGCCAATCCCCGATCAAAGACAGCCGCATGCCGCGCCCGGGGGCATCCGGACGCGGCGTGCGGCTTGAAGGTCTGGCAGCGGCGAGGGACGCGGCCGATCCGGCCGCATCCCTCGTATCACGTCGTCAGAAGGCGAACTGGGTGCGCATCGCGAAGGCGTCGTACTTGGCGCCGCGGTCCACACCGGCGAGGTTGGTCTTCTGCACCGTGCCGTGGATCCAGTTGAACATCATGCGCATGTTCTCGTTGAGATACCAGTTGAGGCCGACGGTGACGTTCTCCTGCTTGCCGCCGAACACCAGCTGATCGTTGAGATCGACGTAGCTGTAGCGCGCGGCGATTTCCCAGGCGCCGATGCCGCCGGCCACGTCCAGGAAGAACGGGTCCTTGGGATTGACGCCGCCGAACGATCCGGACGAGGTGCTGTACTTGCGCTTCTCGCCGGTGAGGATGTAGCCGGCCTGGACGTAACCGCCCTTGAAGTGCAGGTCCGGTGCGGCGAAGCGCGAGATCGAGTAGTCGAAGTATTCGCCCTGGGCATGGAAGCTGCCGAAGGTGGCGGCGGCTTCGCCGCTCAGCACCAGCGCGCTGTTGACATTGGCGAGGGCGCCGGTGTCGAGCACGCGGGTCGGGTCGATGCGCACCTCGATGCGCTCGCGCAGGCGCAACTCGTTGACGCCGGGCGCGCCGCCGGTGTCGGCGAGATACAGCACGTCACCGCCGACAAGGAAGGTGCCGACATCGGTGTTGTAGGGCGCGAAGACCAGACGGCCGGTGGCGGCATAGGGCGAGCGCAGCGAGTGATCGTAGCCCGTGGTCGGGCCGGTCAGGTAGGCGCCGGCCCACCACCAGTTGTCGAAGGCGCGGACACCGACGGCGGCGCGGTTGTCGCCGGCGCCGAGGTCGGTGGCGAGCACCTGCGAGGAGGCGCGCTCCATGAAGGTGATGTTGTTGGAGCTGGTGGCCTCGTCGAGGGTATAGGGCACGTCCATGTAGCCGCCCTCGATCCGCACGTTCTTGAAGCCCTTGTAGGAAAGGTAGGCATTGTTCAGCGTCACGGTGCCGTCCTGCGAGCCGCCGCCGTCGACGATCAATGCATATTCCCAGTCGCGGGCGAACACGCCGGTGATGCCGATGCGGGCGCGCCGCGCGTTGACGCCGCTCTGCAGATCCTGCGGCGTGGTGGCCGCGGTGTTGGGCCGATAGGAATAGCCGCCGACGTCGAGGTGCAGACGGCCGGTGAGGGCGACGCAGTTGAAGCCGTCGGCGGTGCAGATCGAGGGACGGTTGCCCTTCATGCTGACGAGCACGTCCGGCGGCGCGAACTTCGCCTTGGTCGGCATATAGGCGGCGCTGGCGTTGAGGAAGGTCTTTTGCTGCACCTTCTCGAGCTTCTGCTCCAGCGCGCGGATTTGCTTCTGCAGGTTTTCCACCTGCTGTGTCGTCGCGGTGTCCGCCCGTGCTTGCGTCGCTCCGAGCGCGCCGGCGAGACCAACGGCCGTCCAGATCAGCTTCGATTTCTTCGACATGAAGATCCCCTGTTGTCGAGACAAAAGTGCCAGGCCCCGCGGCAGCGCTGCCGCAGGCTGACATTGATTGTTGTTTTTGGGCCGATGTTGTTTTCAGTCGTCCGCCATCACAGCAGACTCAGATCGCCACCCAGCGAGCTCTTTCGAACCCGCGGGCACGCTAAAAATTTTCGATAACAGTTCTGTGACATGTGTGCGTGCATGGTGCGTCGCCACGTCGCACTTCGCACGTTGCATGTCGCAGTGTGGCTCGAATGTCGCGCTTGCCGTTGCCGAAAACAAAACGGCGCGTCACGACGCGCCGCTTGTTGTGGATAGTTACGAGCGCAAGCGCATCAAGCGCCGCTGTCACCAGCCTTCGAGCACGATCTTTCCGCGCGAGGTCGCCGATTCGATCTGCGCATGCGCGCGCTTCAGATTGGCGGCGTTGATGACGCCGAAATTCTGGTCGAAGGTGGTGCGCAGCACGCCCTTGTCGACGAGGTCGGCGACGTCGTCGAGCAGATGATGCTGCGCGATCATGTCCGGCGTCTCGAACGAGCTGCGCGTGAACATCGATTCCCAATGCACCGACACCGCTTTGCCCTTGAAGACGCTGACGTCGAATTCCGGCGGATCGTCGATCAGGCCGAAGCGGCCTTGCGGCGCGATGATCGCGGCCAGATCGCGATAGTGGAGGTCGGTCATGGTCAGGCTGGCGACGAGCGCGACCGGCGGCACTGCCAGCGCCTCGATCTGCGCGGCCAGCGGCCGGGCGTGATCGATCACGGCGTGAGCGCCGAGATCGAGGCACCATTGCTGCGTCTGCGGCCGCGACGCGGTGGCGACCACGGCGAGGCCGGTCAGCCGGCGGGCGAGCTGGATCAGGATCGAGCCGACGCCGCCGGCACCGCCGATGATCAGCAGCGTGCGCGGATCGAGGCTCTTGCCCGGCGCCACGCCGAGGCGGTCGAACAACAGCTCCCACGCGGTGATCGAAGTCAGCGGCAGCGCGGCGGCCTGCGCGAAAGTCAGCGTGCCCGGCTTGCGGCCGACGATGCGCTCGTCGACCAGATGGTATTCGGCATTGGTGCCCTGGCGCTGGATCGAGCCGGCATAGAACACCTCGTCGCCGGGCTTGAACAGCGTCACCTCGCTGCCGATGGCGTCCACCACGCCGGCGGCGTCATAGCCGAGAATCTTGTGCGTGCCGGCCGGCGGCGCGGCGCGCTTGCGCACCTTGGTGTCGACCGGATTGACCGACACCGCCTTGACCGCGACGCGGATGTCGCGCGGCCCGGGCTGCGGCGTTGCGGTTTCGAAATCGACCAGCGCCTCGGCGGCGTCGATCGGGAGCGATTGCGTATAGCCAACGGCCTTCATCACGGATTCCTCTGCAGCGATGGCGGGGCGCCACCGCTGCTCAATGTTCGCATGAAGGCTGCAATTGCAAGTACGGTCGGAAATGGTAGATAGGAACCATCCGGATACTATTGGACTTTCACCATGAAACGCCGAAATTTTGATTGCGGGCCGGGCTGCCCGGTCGAAGTCACGCTGGGCCTGATCGACGGCAAGTGGAAGGGCGTGATCCTCTATCACCTGCAGGACGGCACGCTGCGCTTCGGCGACCTGCGGCGGCGGATGCCGGGAATCACCCAGCGCATGCTGACCAAGCAGCTGCGGGCGCTGGAGGCGGACGATCTGGTGGCACGCAAGGTCTATGCCGAGGTTCCGCCGCGGGTCGAATACAGCCTGTCGGAGACCGGCAAGCGGCTGAAGCCGGTAATCGATGCGCTGAAGGCCTGGGGCGAGGACCATCGCGCCCGCCAAAGGGCCGCGGGCGCCCGCGCCGCCTGACGGCAGGCCTGAAAATGCCTGCTTTTGCTTCTCTTGAAGGACCGCACCGCCTATATCACGGCCACCAATTCGGGAATTTGCTCATGACGCCTCTCCGTGCTCTCGCGCTGCCGCTATTGGCGCTGACCGTGCTCACGCCCGCCCACGCCCAGGAGCGGCGTGTTCCGGCCTCGCCGGCCGAGGTGCGGCTGTCCTATGCGCCGGTGGTGCAGCGAGTGACGCCGGCGGTGGTCAATGTCTATGCCGCCAAGGTGATCCAGAACCGCAACCCGCTGCTCGACGATCCGATCTTCCGCCGCTTCTTCGGCGTGCCCGGGCAGCCGGAGCAGATGCAGCGCTCGCTCGGCTCCGGCGTGATGGTCGATCCGTCCGGCCTCGTGGTCACCAACAATCACGTCATCGAGGGCGCCGATCAGGTCAAGGTCTCGCTTGCGGACAAGCGCGAGTTCGAGGCCGAGATCGTGCTGAAGGACACCCGCAGCGACCTCGCGGTGCTGCGGATCAAGGACGCCAAGGAGAAATTCGCGACGCTGGACTTCGCCGATTCCGACAGCCTGCAGGTCGGCGACGTGGTGATGGCGGTGGGCAATCCGTTCGGCGTCGGCCAGACCGTGACCCACGGCATCGTCTCGGCGCTGGCGCGCACCCAGGTCGGCATCACCGACTATCAGTTCTTCATCCAGACCGATGCGGCGATCAATCCCGGCAATTCCGGCGGCGCGCTGGTGGACATGAACGGCAAGCTGGTCGGCATCAACACCGCGATCTTCTCGCGCTCGGGCGGATCGCAGGGCATCGGCTTCGCCATCCCCGCCAACATGGTGCGGGTGGTGGTGGCCTCCGCCGAGCGCGGCGGCACCGCGGTGAAGCGCCCCTGGCTCGGCGCGCGGCTGCAGACGGTGACGCCGGAGATCGCCGAGTCGCTCGGGCTGGCGCGGCCGCTCGGCGCGCTGGTGGTCAATGTGGTGCCGGGCAGCCCGGCGGCCCGCGCCGGACTGAAGCTGTCCGACCTGATCGTGTCGGTCGAGGGCCAGACCGTCGAGGATCCCAATGCCTTCGGCTACCGTTTCGCGACGCGGCCGATCGGCGGCGCCGCGCAGATCGAGGTGCAGCGCGGCGGCAAGCTGGTGAAGCTGTCGGTGCCGCTGGAGGAGGCGCCCGACACCAACCGCAACGAGATCGTCATCACCAGCCGCTCGCCGTTCCAGGGCGCGCGCGTCGCCAACATCTCGCCGGCGCTGGCCGACGAGCTGCGGCTCGACAACAGCGACGGCGTCGTCATCACCGAACTGGCGGACGGCGGCACCGCGGCCAATGTCGGCTTCCAGAAGGGCGACGTCATCCTTGCGGTGAACGGCGTCAAGATCACCGACACCTCGGAATTGCGGCGGGCCGCCGCCGAGCGCACCCGGCTGTGGCGCATCACCGTGATGCGCGGCGGCCAGCAGATCCAGGTGACGCTCGGGGGGTAGGGCGCTTTCCAGAAAAAACACCGTCACCCCGAGGTGCGAGGGCGAAGCCGAGCATCGAAGGGTGACAGGACGATAGCATCATCCTCCGAGGCTCGCCAAAGGCTCGCGCCTCGGGACGACGCCCAAGCCGGTAGACATGAACGCAAAGCGCACAACGCCCTCGTCGAACCTGTTCTCCGCCGCGGGGCTGGAGCAGGATGCGCCGCGTCCGCTGCCCGAGCGGCTGCGGCCGCGCCAGCTCGCCGACGTGGTGGGGCAGGATCACATCCTCGGCCCCGACGGCGCGCTGACGCGGATGCTGGAGACACGCACGCTGGGTTCGCTGATCTTCTGGGGCCCGCCCGGCACCGGCAAGACCACGGTGGCGCGGCTCCTGGCGGACGCGACCGAACTGCACTTCGAGCAGATCTCGGCGGTGTTCTCCGGCGTCGCCGATCTCAAGAAGGTGTTCGACGCCGCCCGCGCGCGGCGCGAGACCGGCAAGGGCACGCTGCTGTTCGTCGACGAGGTGCATCGCTTCAACCGCGCCCAGCAGGATTCCTTCCTGCCGGTGATGGAGGACGGCACCGTGGTGCTGGTCGGGGCCACCACCGAGAACCCGTCGTTCGAGCTCAACGCCGCGCTGCTGTCGCGTGCGCGCGTGCTGGTGTTCCATTCGCTCGACTCGGCGGCGACCGAGCAGCTGTTCGCGCAGGCCGAGCGCGCCGAGGGCAGGCCGCTGCCGCTCGATGCCGAGGCCCGCGCGGTGCTGGCGCGGATGGCGGATGGTGACGGCCGCGCCGCGCTGACGCTGGTCGAGGAAGTCTGGCGCTCGGCCCGGGCCGGCGAGGTGTTCGACGCCGCGCAGCTTCAGGACATCCTGCAGCGCCGCGCGCCGATCTACGACAAGTCCGCCGATGGCCACTACAACCTGATCTCGGCGCTGCATAAGGCGGTGCGCGGCTCCGATCCCGATGCCGCGCTGTATTATCTCGCGCGCATGCTGGATGCCGGCGAGGACCCGCTGTTCCTGGCGCGGCGCGTGGTGCGCATGGCGGTGGAGGACATCGGCCTCGCCGATCCGCAGGCGCTGGTGATCGCCAACGCCGCCAAGGACGCCTATGACTTTCTCGGCTCGCCGGAGGGCGAACTGGCGATCGCGCAGGCGGTGATCTATGTCGCCACCGCACCGAAATCGAACGCCGCCTACAAGGCGTTCGGCGCGGCCAAACGTGTGGCAAAGGAAGCGGGCTCGCTGCTGCCGCCCAAGCACATCCTCAACGCGCCGACCAAGCTGATGCAGGCCGAGGGCTACGGCAGCGGCTATCAGTACGATCACGACACGCCGGAAGGATTTTCCGGACAGGACTACTTTCCGGAAGCGCTGGGGCGGCAGACCTTCTACAATCCGCCCGACCGCGGCTTCGAGCGCGAGATCAGGAAGCGGCTGGACTACTGGGCCAAGCTGCGACGGGAGCGGAAGCCGTGAGCGACTTTCGTATCGACCTTGATGCCTATTTGGCGCGTATCGGATTCGACGGACCACGCACGCCGACGCTCGATGTGCTGTCGCGCATCGTTTTGCAGCATCAGACGGCCATCTCGTTTGAGAACCTGAACTCGTTCTCGGGATTGCCGGTCGTCATCGACCCCGCCACGATCGAGCAGAAGATCGTTCGCGACGGGCGCGGCGGTTATTGTCATGAGCAGAACCAGTATCTGCGGCTGGCGCTGATGGCGCTTGGTTTCGAGGTGAAGCTGCGGATGGCGCGGGTGCGCTGGATGCAGCCACCCGAGGCGACACCGCCCCGCGCGCATATGACGCTCAATGTCGCCGTGGCCGATCGATGGTATCTGTGCGATGTCGGCTTCGGGGCCATGACGCCGACTGCACCGCTTCGCCTGGACACCGAGGACGAGCAGGCGACGCCGCACGAGACCTACCGCGTGCGCCAGGTTGGAGACGCGCATCACCTCGAGGTGAGGCTGGGTGAATCCTGGCGGCCCGTCTTCAGTTTCGACGCTGTCGATTTCTATCCGATCGATTTCGAGGCGGCAAACTGGTTCGTGTCGACCAATCCGGAATCCACGTTTGTGAAAGATCTCATCCTCGTGCGCCCGACAGCGGATCGCCGTCAGGTGCTCAACAACACAACGCTGTCGATCCGCGATCCCGACGGCTCGGTTCGGAGACAGACGCTGTCCAGCGTCGGCGAACTCCGATCCACGGTGATCGATATGTTCGGCATCCATCTGCCTGCGAGTGCGGCCATTGACCGCGCGTTCGAGCGGCTGTTTCTGAATGAGGGTCGGGCATGAAACATTGGCGGCGCCATCGAGCACAGACGATAGGGAATGGCATCGCGCGATGGCTGCTGGTGCTGGTGCTGCTTGGCTTTGCTGGGATCGCGCGCGCCGGGACGGTCGAGGTCGCGCCCGGCGTGCAGGTGACGCGCACCACTTATGACGCGCCGGCCGACGAGCAGCCCTTCTTCGGCTTCACCGAGAAAACCGAGGCGCAGCGTGCCGCGGACGAGGAACTTGTGAAAGAGCTGGTCGATGCCGCGGGCTCGCGCGAGCAGGCCTTTGACGCCATGATGATCCGCGGCTGGAAGGCGATCACCACGTCGAAGACCGCGACCGCGGCGAAGCGCTTCAACCAGGCCTATCTGCTGATGCCCGAGCGCAGCGGCGTCTATCACGGCTTCGCCATGGTGGCCGTCAACCGCTTCAACGATCTCGCCTTCGCGGATGAGCTATTCCGCGTCGCACTCAGGCAGCCGAACCCGCAGAAGATGCTGAACACCGACTATGGCCGCATGCTGCTGATGGCGAAGCGCTATCGCGAGGCGCAGCCGGTGCTGGAGCAGGCGGTGATCGACATGCCCGACTTCGGCGACGCCTTCGGCTATCTCGCGTTCGCGCGGCTGCAGACCGGCGACCGCGCGGGCGCCTGCGCGGCCTCCGCCACGGCGTTCGAGAAGAAGCCGTCCCAAAGCGTGCTGCGCGACATGGTGCGGCTGCGGAAGGAGGCGCAATGTCAATGACGCTCCGCCGTATCCTCGATCCCGTCTCCTTGCGGCCGCGCTTTCGCGCCGCGCACCGGAAAGTTCTGTCATGAGTCGCCACGTCAAACGCCCGCTTGCGAAGAAGTCCGGCCGTCCGCAGGACAAGCGCGGCGGCAAGCGCAATTTGCGCCGCCCCCCCGAGGCGCGAGGCGTTCCCCACGCCGAGCCTCGAAGGGCGGCGGCCTCATCCGTCGAGCCGCGCAGCAAGGAGCGCGCGGCCCGAAGTGACGCGGGAGCGAAGCCGGAGGCCGCGCTTCCCACCAGGGTGCAGACCGTCACCGTCACCGCCGACGAAGCCAATATGCGGGTCGACCGCTTCCTCGAAGCGCGCTTCCCCGGCCTGTCGTTCTCGCATATCCAGCGCATCGTGCGAAAAGGCGAGTTGCGTGTCGACGGCCGCCGCGCCGACAGCAAGGATCGCCTCGCGGAAGGGCAGAGCGTGCGCATTCCGCCGCTGAAGCTCGATACGCCGCGGGCCGCGGCGCATGTCTCCGAGGCGCAGCAGAAGACGCTCGACGCGCTCAAGGCGATGACGCTGTTCGAGGATGCCGACGTCATGGTGCTGAACAAGCCCGCCGGGCTCGCGGTGCAGGGCGGCTCCGGCATGACGCGTCACGTCGACCAGATGCTGGAAGCGATGCGCGACGCCAAGGGCCAGAAGCCGCGGCTGGTTCACCGGCTCGATCGCGAGACCGCGGGCTGCCTTCTGGTGGCGAAGACGCGCTTCGCCGCCACGGCGCTGACCGGCGCCTTCCGCCACCGCTCGGCGCGCAAGATCTATTGGGCGCTGGTCGCAGGCGTGCCCAAGCCGAAGCAGGGCCGCATCTCCACCTATCTCGCCAAGGAGGAGAACGAGGAGGAGTCCATCATGCGCGTCGCCGCCCATGGCGACGAGGGCGCGAGCCACGCGGTGACCTATTATGCCGTGGTCGAAGCTTCGGCGCAGAAGCTCGCCTGGGTGTCGCTGAAGCCGGTGACCGGCCGCACCCACCAGTTGCGCGCGCATATGGCGCATATCAATCACGCCATCATCGGCGATCCGAAATATTTCAACAAGGAGAACTGGCAGCTTCCCGGCGGCATCCAGAACCGGCTGCATCTTTTGGCGCGCCGCATCGTCATCCCGCATCCGCGCGGCGGCGTCATCGATGTCACCGCGCCGCTGCCGCCGCACATGCTGCAATCGTGGAACCTGCTCGGCCTCGAGGCGGATCGCTACGATCCGATCGAGCAGGCGCCGGAGGAGTAAGGCCTTGCGCTTTGCATCCGCCATCACGACCTCATATCGATGACACGGATCGCGGCATGGATGCTTGGAGTTGCGGTGGCGCTGGCAGCGATGCCTGCCGCCGCGCAGATCATCAATCCCGGCCTGCCGCCGCCGATCGCGATGCCGCCGCCGCCACCTCCGCCGCGGATCGAGGTGCCGGTGGTGCCGAAGTTCGATGATCCCGCCGCCGCGCCGCTGCCGAAAGCCGTGCCGCCGCCGCGGCGCTCCTTCGGCAGGCGCATCACCGATTGCCTGCATCAGGGGGCGGGCGCCGGGCTCAATTCCAGCGAGCGCGAAGCCTATTCGCGCGCCTGTGCCAACCAGTAGACGCGGAGAGCTGTGATGCGCGACCTGTTCGACGAGATTGCCGAGGCGGCGGCGCGCGATCCGCAGGAGGCGGTGCGCCAATCGACCCGCGGGCCGCAGCGCAAGCGCTTCTATACGCAGGCCGCGCTGGCCCCGGCGGAGGGCGGATTCGCCATCGTGCTCGACGGCAAGCCGGTGCGCACGCCCGCGCGCGACGTGCTGGTCATTCCGGATCGCGGCCTCGCCGAGGCCGTTGCCGACGAATGGAATGCGCAGGGCGAAGAGATCGATCCCATGAGCATGCCGCTGACGCGGCTCGCCAACAGCGTCCTCGCCGGCGTGGTCGGCCGCGTCGGACTGGTGGCCGAGGATGTCGCAAAATACTTCCAGTCGGATCTGCTGTTCTATCGCGCCGGCCATCCGGAAGAACTGGTGGCGCGCGAGGCCGAGCATTGGGACCCGGTGCTGTTCTGGGCGGCCGATACGCTCGGCGCGCGTTTCATCCTCTCCGAAGGCATCATGCATGTGCGCCAGCCCGATGCGGCGGTCGCCGCCGCGCGCGCCGCGCTGCCCGGCGACCCCTGGGCGATCGCCGCGCTGCATGTCGTCACCACGGTCACCGGCTCGGCGCTGCTGGCGCTGGCGCTGCTGCATGGCGCGCGCAGCCTCGACCAGGTGTGGGCTGCGGCCCATGTCGATGAGGACTGGAACGTCGCGCAATGGGGCGCCGACGCCGAGGCGATGGCACGCCGCGCGGCGAAGCGGCGCGACGTCGAGGCTGCCGCCCGCGTGCTGGCGCTGCACCGGCCGGCCTGAACGGGACGCCCGGATCGACTCGCGGGCCCATCGTGCCCCGGACGCGGTGCGGCATGAGGATGCCACGCCGCTGAGCCGGGGCCGTTCCAACTCCGGCGCTTGTATTCGCGACGGTCCCGGCGCGGCGATGCACCGCTCGCGCGCTGCATCGCGTCCGGACACGGTGAACACGCTGGATCATTGAACCCGTGGGTGAGCCGTCACCCGGAGGCGGCCGCTTCTTCGGCGGCCCTCGAAGGGCGGCGGCGCATCCTTCGAGAGGAATGCCAGCCGGGTGGTCGGACACGCAGCCGAGAAGTTAACGGGCGGTTTACGGGGCAGCGCTAGCCTGCGGCGGCAACAGGGCTGCCCGCGACATGGCGATCTCGATCAATCCGATCTTTCCGGTCATCGCCGCGCAGGGCGTGCCGGCCGACGCCGTGCTGCAGCCCGGCACGGTGATCGACGCGCAGGTGATGAAGCAACTCGCCGACAACGCGGTGCGCATCGCCATCGCCCATCTGTCGATCGAGGTGATGTCGGAAATTCCGCTCGAGGTCGGGCAGACGCTTCGGCTCGCGGTGTCGCAGACGCCGGACGGCATCCGCCTCGCGGTGGTCGGGCCGCAGCAGGCCGCGACCGGTGCGGCAAAGGCCGACACGGTGACGCTGAGCCCGGCGGCGCGGATCGAGGCCGCGGCGGTCGAGGCTCCGCAAGCGCCGTCATCCGGCCGGGCGTTGACCGCGATGGAAGCGCTGGCAGTCTCCGCCGCGGCGCAGGCGGCCGCCGCCCGGCAGGCGGGATTGTCGCAATTCTTCGCCAATGTGCAGGCGGCCGCGATCGCCGGCCAGCTGCCGCCGGCGCTGCGCCAGGCCGCGCAGCAGTTGCTGGCGCTGCGCGTGCCGCTCGATGCCGAGCTGTCCGGCGAGGATATCGCGCGCGGGCTGCGCCAGTCCGGCCTGTTCCTGGAGCAGGGGCTGGCCGCTGGCCTGCCGCCGTCATCCGCGGGCGGCGCGATGCCGGACCTGAAGGCCGCGCTGCTGATCTTCCGCCAGCTCCTGTCGCTGCAGCTCGGCGGCGACGGCGCGTCGTCGCCGCCATCGCCGGCCACCACGGCGGGCCTGTCCGATTTCGCCGCCGCGGCCCTCGCCAACGACGCGGCGGCTGCGGGAGCGGCAGCCCGGCTCGGCCATTCGCCCGGGGCACCGCTGATGCCGGAGCTGGAGACGCAGGAGATCCTGCTGCCGCAGGCGCGCCTGCCGGTCGCCGCCGACACGCTGCCCTCCGGCGGCGGCTTCACCGCAGGCGCCGCGGCGCCGCTCGACGCCGCGGCAACCCGGATCGCGCTCAACCTGCTGCAGGAGACGCTCGGCGGATCGACATCATCGTCGCGTGCGTCGGCCCCGGTGCTGCCGGCCGAGGCCGACGCGACGGTGCAGACCATGGTGCCGCCACCGCCGCTGCGCGGCGCAGCGCCGGCGGCGCAGATCGTCGCCGCGCCCTCGATCGCGCCGGACGCCGCGCCGGTCGAGGTGCTGCATCGCCTGCAGGACGATACCGATGCGGCGCTGGCGCGGCAGACGCTGTTGCAGATCGCCTCGCTCCCGGATCGCACGGACAGCACGGCGCTGCGGTCCGATCCGCTGACGCCGCGCTGGCATTTCGAGATTCCGTTCGCGGCACCGGGCGGCACCGCGGTGGCGCAGTTCGCCATCGCGCGCGACGGCGGCGGCAACGACACCGAGCCGGCGAAACGGATCTGGCGGGCGCGGTTCTCGCTCGATGTCGAGCCGGCCGGGCCGGTGCATGTGGTGATCTCCCTGGCCGGCGAAACCACCTCGGTGCGGATGTGGGCGGAGCGGCCGGCGACCGCGCAGGCGCTCAAGGCCGATCTGGCGCGGCTCAGCCACGCGCTGAGCCTCGCCGAGCTGCGGCCGGGCGACATCACCGTCAGCGAAGGCGCGCCGCCGCAGAAGGCGCCGGCGCAAGCCGGCCACTTCCTCGACCGGGCCTCGTGATGACAGGTGCCCCGTCATCCGCGAAGCCGCAGGATGCGCTCGCCGTCGCGCTGCATTACGACAGGTCCGGCGCGCCGCGCGTGGTGGCCAAGGGCCGCGGCGCGCTCGGCGAGAAGATCATCGAAGTGGCGAAAGCGCACGACATTCCGATCGAGGAGAACGAGGTGCTGGCCGGCGCGCTCTCCAACGTCGAGCTGGGCGACGAGATTCCCGCCGAGCTGTACCGGGCGGTGGCCGAGGTGCTGGTCTATGTGCTGCGGCTCTCCGGCCGAGCGCGCTGATGCGCCGTGCGGATGGCGCGCCTTGGTTTGACCACGTTGCGGCGGAAAGTGGCGGGACTTCATCTCATCCGGATATCCGCATGCTCAGCCGCCGTTCCGCTCTCGCTCTTCTCGCCGCCACCGCCACCCTGCCGCGCATGGCGCGCGCGGAAGTCGCCCCGCCGCGCAGCGAAATCCGTGACAGCCTTGCGAAGCGCTTCAGCGATGCCGGGACCGCGGGCACTTTCGTCGCCTATCTGACCGACGACTATCTCGTCATCGCCAGCGATGCGGCGCGCTCCGGCGAGGCGCTGCTGCCGGCCTCGACCTACAAGATTCCGAATTCGGTGATCGCGCTGGAGACCGGCGTCGTCTCCGATCCCGACAAGGATGTGTTCAAGTGGGACGGGGTGACGCGTCCCTTCCCGGACTGGAACAAGGACCATACGCTGCGCTCCGCGATCGCGGCCTCCGCGGTGCCGGTCTATCAGGAGATCGCCCGGCGCATCGGCGAGGAGCGGATGCAGCGCTACGTCAAGACGCTCGACTACGGCAACAAGAACATCGGCGGCGGCATCGACCGCTTCTGGCTCAGCGGCGACCTGCGCATCGATCCGATCCAGCAGATCGATTTCATCGACCGCCTGCGGCGCGGCGTGCTGCCGGTTTCGAAGCGGAGCCAGGATCTGACGCGTGATATCGTGCCGGTGGAGAAGGCGGGCGAGGCGCTCATCCATTTCAAGACCGGGCTGATCGGCGTCGACGACCGGACGGCAAAGGACGGGATGCGGGTCGAGACCGGCTGGCTGGTCGGCTGGGCCGAGAAGGGAAGCGCGCAGACCGTGTTCGCGCTCAACCTCGACATCCGCGAGCCGCGCCATACCGGCGCACGCATGGAATTGGCGAAGCTGCTGCTCGCTGACGTCGGCGCAATCTGAGGGCGTGTCCCGGACGCGGCGCAGCGCGCCAGCGGTGCGCTGCAGAGCCGGGACCTTGCCAACGGGATCGTCCGTAATAGTTCCGGATCAGCGAAGCGGCACGGCGCTTGCGCCGCATCGCATCCGGGACACCGGCACCCCCATCAGGCATCACGCGGCGTCGCGCGCCGCCTTGCCGATCCGCCCGAGGTGGGTGAAGCCGAACCCGGCCTCGTATTTCAGGCCGAGGCCGAGGGCGCGGTCGAAGCCGATATGCGCCATCCAGATCATCGCGATCGACAGCGTGAGGGGCAGCGCCAGCGCGAAGCCCACCACCGACAGGATCAGCGACGGCATGTAGGTATGCAGGGCATTGTAGGCTGCAGCGCCGGCGCGCGGGCCGCCGAGATAAGCCAGGAAGCTGATGTCGGGGACGAAGAACAGGACCGCGTAAATCCACCAGGACCCGCCCCAGACGCCGTAGAGCAGGGTCATGCCGGCGAACAGGGTCAACCCCTCGATTCGCAGGAGCACGTTGACGCCGCCGGTGGCAGCGCCGGTCGCGGTTTCGGGGGTGGGGGCGGTCATCTGATTTCCTCCGCGGGCTGGGTATCCCGAACATAAGGAATGCGCCCGCAAATTGCACGGCATGGCCGGTTTCCCTCCCCGAAAACCCCATGATAAGAATGCCTCGCAATTCTCCAGGGGCGCGCCTGCAGCCCGATTGCAAATCGCGGGGGCCTGATGACCGACATTCCGGACTCTCTGGCAGCGCGCCGGGCCGCTGCGATGCTCGGCGGCGGGGCGGCGCGCATCGAGGCGCAGCACAAGCGCGGCAAGCTGACGGCGCGCGAGCGTATCGCGGTGCTGCTCGACAAGGATTCGTTCGAGGAGTTCGACATGTTCGTCGAGCATCGCTCGACCGAGTTCGGCATGGAGAAGACCAAGGTGCCCGGCGACGGCGTCGTCACCGGCTGGGGCACCGTCAACGGCCGCAAGCTGTTCGTCTTCGCCAAGGATTTCACCGTGTTCGGCGGCTCGCTGTCGGAAGCCCATGCGCTCAAGATCACCAAGCTGCAGGATATGGCGCTGAAGGCGCGCGCCCCCATCATCGGCCTCTACGACGCCGGCGGCGCGCGCATCCAGGAGGGCGTCGCGGCGCTGGCCGGCTATTCCTACGTGTTCCGCCGCAACGTGCAGGCGTCGGGCGTCATCCCGCAGATCAGCGTCATCATGGGTCCGTGCGCCGGCGGCGACGTCTATTCGCCGGCGATGACCGACTTCATCTTCATGGTGAAGGGGACGAGCTACATGTTCGTCACCGGCCCCGACGTCGTAAAGACGGTGACCAGCGAAGTGGTCTCCGCCGAAGAACTCGGCGGCGCCGGCGTTCACACCACAAAATCATCCATCGCCGATGGCGCTTTCGACAACGACGTCGAGGCACTGTTGCAGATGCGCCGGCTGATCGATTTCCTGCCGGCGAACAATGCCGACGGCGTGCCGGAATGGCCGAGCTTCGACGATATCGAGCGGGTGGACGACTCGCTCGACACGCTGGTGCCCGACAATCCGAACAAGCCCTACGACATCAAGGAACTGATCCTGAAGGTGGCGGACGAAGGGGACTTCTTCGAACTCGCCGAAAACTTCGCCAAGAACATCGTGATCGGCTTCGGCCGCATCGCCGGCCGCACCGTCGGCTTCGTCGCCAACCAGCCGATGGTGCTGGCCGGCGTGCTCGACAGTGACGCCTCGCGCAAGGCCGCGCGCTTCGTGCGCTTCTGCGACGCCTTCAATATTCCGATCGTCACCTTCGTCGACGTGCCGGGCTTCCTGCCGGGCACCGCGCAGGAATACGGCGGGCTGATCAAGCATGGCGCCAAACTGCTGTTCGCCTATGCGCAATGCACGGTGCCGCTGATCACCGTGATCACGCGAAAAGCCTATGGCGGCGCTTTCGACGTGATGGCGTCAAAGGAAATCGGCGCCGACATCAACTATGCCTGGCCGACGGCGCAGATCGCGGTGATGGGCGCCAAGGGCGCGGTCGAGATCATCTTCCGCCAGGACATGGACGATCCGGACAAGATCGCGGCGCGCACAAAGGACTACGAGGATCGCTTCCTGTCCCCGTTCGTCGCCGCCGAGCGCGGCTATATCGACGATGTCATCATGCCGCATGCGACGCGCAAGCGTATCGCCCGCGCGCTCGCCATGCTGCGCGACAAGACGGTGGAGAGTCCGGCGAAGAAGCACGACAATCTGCCGCTGTAGCGCGCGTGAACTTGCCGCCGGAATCACAAAGCCCCGCGTGAGCGGGGCTTTGCTTTGGCTGCGCGTGGCGTCAGCGCCAGCAGCGGCCGTGGCGCCAGAAGAAGCCCGGAGGACAGCGGCGCACCGGCGGCCGCACATAGCGCGGCGGCACCACCACGACACCGCCGCGGTTCACGCGGCAGCGCCCGTAAGGGCCGCGGTGATAGCCGGGCCCGCAGCCGCCGGCGACATGGATGACATCGGTCTGGGCGGCGGGCGCGACCGGGGCGATCGGTGCGGCACTGGCGCCCCCGAATCCGGCCACGGCGCCGGCGACGAGCGCGGCGGCGAACAACATCTTCTTCATGCTTCACTCCCTGGGTGTTGCATCGTGCAAAAACAATATGCGCATCCTGGCGCGGCGAGCCTGACCCGGCGATGAACGAAATGGGCCAAAACGATGTCATCGGAACCGATGCGTAGCGCGAATCTTTCGACGTCTGCACGAGCGCGGATGCTTCGTGCTGCCCAATCCGTGGGATATCGGCAGCGCGCTGGCCTTGGCGCAAATCGGATTCAAGGCGCTCGCCTCCACCAGCGCGGGCTTCGCCTGGTCGATCGGGCGGGCCGATAACGCGGTGAGCTGCGACGACGTGATCGCTCATCTCACAGCGCTGTGCGCGGCGGTGGATGTCCCGGTCAACGCCGATTTCGAGGGCGGTTTCGCCGACGCGCCGGAAGGCGTCGCCGCCAATGTCGCGCGCGCGGTGGCCACCGGCGTCGCCGGATTGTCGATCGAGGATTCCACCGGCGATCCGGCTGCGCCGCTCTATGAGCACAGCCTTGCGGTGGAGCGCATTGCGGCGGCGCGCGCCGCGATCGATGCCAGCGGCGCCGATGTCCTGCTGGTGGGGCGCTGCGAAAGCTTCTTTCTCGGGCGGCCCGATCTCGATCTGGTGCTGGCGCGGCTCACGGCCTATGCGGATGCGGGTGCGGATTGTCTCTATGCCCCCGGCCTGCGCAACAAGAGCGATATCGCCGCGGTGGTGCAGGCGGTGCATCCGAAACCGGTCAATCTCCTGATCGGCTGGGACGGGCTGACGGTGGCGGAAGCGGCGGCGCTGGGCGTGCGGCGCATCAGTGTCGGGGGCGCCCTGGCGCGCGCCGCGTGGGCTGCGACGCTGCGCAGCGCGCGGGAGATTTTCGAGACCGGATCCTTCGCCACGCTGGCGCAGGGGCACCCTGCGGCGGCGCTCAACCGCATGTTCGCGGCCGGCCGGACGACGGCGGGCTGACGAGAGCGGGATGAATCCGGCTTACACCCCGCCACCCGTGGATGACGGCCTTCGTATCAGGCGAGGCGAACGCTCAGCTTAACGTTCAGTTTATTGCTGTTGCGTGCCGGCCGGCGGAGCCTGTTGCGGCGCCGGCTGCTGCGGCGCGTTGCCCGTGGTGGTGCCGGGCGCAGTGTTGTACGGCGTCACGTCGCGGACGCCGGGCGCCACCGGCGGCTTACTCTCCTCCGCCACGCTGCGATCGCCCTTCGGCGTCGACTGCGGGGCCGCGGTGGTCTGTGCCGGCGGGGTCATGCTCGAACTGGCCGAGTCGCTGGGCGCGTTGTTCAGGCCGTAAAACACGGCGCCAAGGATCACCGCGACCACAATGGCGAACATCGCGATGCGGCCACCGCTGACGCCGCCTTCCGCCAGCTCCGGATCGGCCTGCAGACGGTTATCCATCCCGCCGGCGATGCGGGCCGACTCGTCAGAAGTGGGCCGACGCGGATCGTTGAGGTCACGAGGATCGGTCATGAGATAGCGCTCCTTGTCTCATCGGGGACCAATGCCCCGGCCTCCCATCGGTTCCTGCGGAACCGCGAGCGCGGTGCGTTTTTGCCGATGGGCGCTGCTGGCATGGGAGACCAGCGCAGGGCGCATGGAGCGTGCCGTCGGCGCCTTGGCGAATCGCCTCGAGCCGGGAAGCGGTCGCGGCGTGCCGCGCGGCTTCGTCGCGCTCGAAACAGCATGCCGGAATCGCCGCGGAAAACGACATCTTCTGCAATCAAAACCATCGTTTGCGGCATGAAATTGTGAACCGCGCGCAAACGCCCGGCGCCGCGAGATTTGACGTGCACGGACGCGAAAAAGCGACGTAGACTGTTTCTAAAGCACAGGTAACGCAGCGTCCGCCACGGGCGGACGGGAAGCGGATGAGAAGAGGGCGGAATGGGAATCAATCAGGGTGCGATCAGTCTCGATCAGAAATACACCCAGGAATCGGGACACATCTTCCTGACCGGAATTCAGGCGCTGGTGCGGCTGCCGATGGCCCAGATTCGCCGCGACCGCGCCAACGGCCTCAACACGGCGGCCTTCATCAGCGGCTATCGCGGCTCCCCGCTCGGCGGCTACGATCAGCAGCTGTTCGCGGCGCGCCAGCACCTCGAGCAGTACAACGTCAGGTTTCAGCCCGGCGTCAACGAGGATCTTGCCGCCACCGCGATCTGGGGATCGCAGCAGCTCAACCTCTCGCCGGGCACGAAGTACGACGGCGTGGTCGGCATCTGGTACGGCAAGGGCCCCGGCGTCGATCGCTGCGGCGACGTGTTCCGGCACGGCAATGCGGCCGGCTCGGCGAAGAACGGCGGCGTGCTCTGCCTCGCCGGTGACGATCACGGCGCCAAGTCGTCGACGGTGCCGCATCAGTCGGACCACGCCTTCATCTCGGCGCTGATGCCCTATCTTTACCCGTCGAGCATCCACGAGATGATCCAGATGGGCATGCTCGGCATCGCGATGTCGCGCTATTCCGGCTGCTGGGTCGGCATGAAGGTGATCACCGAGACGGTGGAGACCACCGCCGAGATCGACCTCGCCGACGAACTGACGCCGTTCGTGATCCCGACCGATTTCGAGATGCCGCCCGGCGGCCTCAATCTGCGCTGGCCCGACGACCGCTACGTGCAGGACCGCCGTCTGCAGGACTACAAGGGCTTTGCGGCGATCGCCTTCGCCCGCGCCAACAGGATCAACCGCATCACCATGGATTCGCCGAACGCGCGTTTCGGCATCATGGCCTCGGGCAAGAGCTACGAGGACGTGCGGCAGGCGCTGCGCGAGCTCGGCATCACGCCGGAGGTCGCCGCGCGCATCGGGCTCAGGCTCTACAAGATCGGCATGCCCTGGCCGCTGGAGCCGGAAGGCGTGCGGCAGTTCGCGGTCGGCCTCGAGGAGATCTTCGTCGTCGAGGAGCGCCGCGAGATCGTCGAGAACCAGGTCAAGCAGGAGCTGTTCAACTGGCGCGACGACGTGCGTCCGCGCATCATCGGCAAGATGGACGACCACGACAAGCGCTTCCTGCCGTTCGCCGAGGAGCTGAGCGTCGCCTCCATCGCCACGACGATGGCGGACCGGCTGCTCGCCATGGAGATGGATCCGGACATCGCGTCGCTGATCCGCGCCAGGGCGGACTGGTTTCACGGCCGCGCCGCCTCGCAGGTGCAGCCGGTGGTGCCGATCGCGCGCACGCCGTATTTCTGCTCGGGCTGTCCGCACAACACCTCGACCAAGGTGCCGGAGGGCAGCCGCGCCATGGCCGGCATCGGTTGCCACTTCATGTCGCTGTGGATGGACCGCAATACCGAGACCTTCACGCATATGGGCGGCGAGGGCGTGCCGTGGGTCGGCATCGCGCCCTTCACCAACGAGAAGCACATCTTCGCCAATCTCGGCGACGGCACCTATTTCCATTCGGGCAGCCTCGCGATCCGCCAGGCGGTGGCCTCCAAGGCCAACATCACCTACAAGATTCTCTACAACGACGCCGTCGCCATGACCGGCGGCCAGAAGCATGACGGCGATCTGTCGCCGGAGCAGATCACCTTCCAGCTTCACAGCGAAGGCATCCGCAACATCTACCTGGTGTCGGAGAATCCCGACGCCTATCCGCCCTCGACCATCGCGCCGGGCACCAAGACCGCGCATCGCGACGAGCTCGAGGACGTGATGAATATCTTGCGCGAGACGCCGGGCTGCTCCGCCATCGTCTTCGTGCAGACCTGCGCCGCCGAGAAGCGCCGCCGCCGCAAGCGCGGCGTGCTCGAGGATCCGCCGCGGCGGGTGATGATCAATCCCGCGGTCTGCGAAGGCTGCGGCGACTGCTCGGTGCAGTCGAACTGCATTTCGGTGGAGCCGCTGGAGACCGCGCTCGGCCGCAAGCGCGCCATCAACCAGTCGAGCTGCAACAAGGACTATTCCTGCGTGAAGGGCTTTTGCCCGTCCTTCGTCAATGTCGACGGCGGCCAGCCGCGCAAGCGCGCGGCGGTCGATGCCGCCGCGCTGGTGGGCGAGCTGCCGGAGCCCGCGGCGCGCCCCTCGCTGGAGCGGCCCTACAACATCGCGATCGGCGGCGTCGGCGGCACCGGTGTTCTCACCATCGGCGCGCTGCTCGGCATGGCCGCCCATATCGAGGGCAAGGCCAGCATGATCCTCGACATGTCGGGCCTTGCGCAGAAGGGCGGCGCGGTGCTGAGTCACGTCCGGCTCGCGCAGAACACCGATGAGGTCAAGACCTCGCGCATCGTCACCGGCTCGGCCGATCTTCTGATCGCGGCCGACGAGGTGATGGCGATTTCCAAGGAAACGCTGTCGCTGTGTGAAGCGAGCCGCACCCACGGCGTCGTCAACACGCATCTCATTCCGATCGCGGATTTCATCCGCAACCGCGATTTCGACTTCCAGAACCGCAGGGTGAACAGCGTGCTCGCGGGCGCGCTGACCAAGGACTCGGCGTTCCTCGACTTCACCAAGATCGCCGAGGCGCTGCTCGGCGATGCCATCGCCACCAACATGATGATGATGGGCTATGCCTATCAGCAGGGGCTGCTGCCGCTCGCGGCGGAATCGATCATCAAGGCCATCGAGCTGAACGGCGTATCGATCAAGATGAACACCCAGGCCTTCCTGCTCGGGCGTCTGGCGGCGGCCGACCCGGTGCAGCTCGGCGCGATGCTCAAGGGCAACGACGAGGGCGCCACGCCGAAGACGCTGGACTCCAAGCCGCTCGACGAGATGTCGCTGGACGAGATCATCGCCCATCGCAGCCAGTTGCTCACGGACTATCAGAACGCCGCGCTGGCGCGGCGCTATCGCAACCTGGTGGAGCGCGTGCGCAAGGCCGCGAGCGACGGCGGCTACGGCGAGGCGCTGCCGCGCGCGGTGGCGATCAACTATGCCAAGCTGCTCGCCTACAAGGACGAATACGAGGTGGCGCGGCTGTTCACCGACGGCAGCTTCGAGAAGCTGCTGCGGCAGCAGTTCGAGGGTGATTACAAGATCAGCTTCAACCTCGCGCCGCCGCTGCTCGCGTCGGAGCTCGATCCGCAGGGCCGGCCGAAGAAGCGGCAGTTCGGCCCATGGATCATTCCGGTGTTCCGCATGCTGGCGCGGATGAAGGGGCTGCGCGGCACCCCGATCGACATCTTCGGCTACAACAAGGATCGCCGGGTCGAGCGGCAGCTCATCGTCGACTACGAGGCGGACGTCGAGACTGCGCTGCGGATGCTGTCGCCGCTGACCCACGACATCGCCGTGGCGCTGCTGTCGCTGCCGGACGACATCCGCGGCTACGGGCCGGTGAAGGACAAGGCGATCGCCGCGGCAAAACTCCGGCACGACAAGCTGATCCGCGAGCTGGCCGATCCGCCGCCGCTCGCCGCGCCGCAGATCGCCGCCGAATAGCGCCGACGCCTTGCGGCGCCGTGGCGACCCAGCCACGGCGCCGGAGACATTCCGTTTTGCGGGAAACGCCGTGCAACGAAGATGCTTGCCAAGGCCGCCCTGACAGGCCAGAAAATCCGCTGGGGGACGACGACCAGCGGAGACAGTTTTGACGATCAAGGGCAAAGCCTATATCGCCGGGATCTTTGAGCATCCCACCCGGCATGCACCGGACAAATCCACCGCGCAACTGCACGCCGAAGTCGCCAAGGGCGCGCTTGAGGATGCGGGGCTGAGTGTCTCCGACGTCGATGGCTATTTCTGCGGCGGCGATGCGCCCGGCGGCGCCTGGCCGATGGTGGATTATCTCGGCCTCAAGGTACGCCACATCGATTCCACCGAGACCGGCGGCAGCTCCTACATTATCCATCTCGGGCATGCGGCCGAGGCGATCGCGGCCGGCAAGTGCTCCGTCGCGCTGGTGACGCTGGCGGGCAAGCCGCGCACCGGCCCGCTGCCGCCGCGCGCGGCCGGTGCGGAGGTGGATTTCGAGATGGCCTATGGCGCCACCACCCACAATGCCTACGGCATGTGCGCCAAGCGTCACATGCATGACTACGGCACCACCAGCGAGCAGCTCGCCTGGATCAAGGTCGCGGCGTCGCATCACGCGCAGTACAATCCGCACGCGTTCCTGAAGGATGTCGTCACCGTCGAGGACGTGGTCAATTCGCCGATGATCTCCGATCCGCTGCACCGGATGGACTGCTGCGTGGTGACCGACGGCGGCGGCGCTTTCATCGTCACCACGCCGGAGATCGCAAAAAGCCTGAAGAAGCCGCTGGTGCGGCTGATCGGCCATGGCGAGGCGATGAAGGGGCCGCGCGGCGGCAAGGACCTCGACCTCACCTATTCCGCGGGCGTGTGGTCAGGCCCGCGCGCCTTCGAGGAGGCCGGCGTCACGCCGAAGGATATCAAATATGCCTCGATCTATGACAGCTTCACCATCACCGTGCTGATGCAGTTCGAGGACCTCGGCTTCTGCAGGAAGGGCGAGGGCGGCAAGTTCGTCGCCGACGGCAACCTGATTTCCGGCGTCGGCAAGCTGCCGTTCAACACCGACGGCGGCGGCCTGTGCAGCAACCATCCGGTCAACCGCGGCGGCATGACCAAGGTGCTCGAAGCGGTGCGGCAGCTGCGGGGCGAGGCACATCCGAAGGTGCAGGTGCCGAACTGCGACCTCGCTGTGGTGCATGGCACCGGCGGACTGCTCGGCGTGCGCCACGCCGCGTCGACGGCTATTCTGGAGCGCGTATCATGAGCGAAGCGAAGATGCAGCAGACGACCCACCCCGCGCCGCAGGGCAATCCCGAAACGCAGGCCTTCTGGGATGCCGCGAGGCAGGGCAAGCTGATGATCAAGCGTTGCACCGCCTGCGGCGAGGCGCATTACTTCCCGCGCTCCATCTGCCCGTTCTGTTATTCCGACAAGACGGTGTGGGAGGAGAGCGCCGGCGAGGGCGAGATCTACACCTTCAGCGTGATGCGAAAGTCGGCGACCGGGCCCTAT
>Ga0180217_1001454_pt1 | contig 25943 bp, 21 predicted proteins | sample eDN3rd37CBELigOP_FD_128521 | JGI IMG/M metagenome (GOLD analysis project Ga0180217, IMG submission 128521) | Enriched Organic Plus compost microbial communities from Emeryville, California, USA - eDNA 3rd pass 37_C BE-Lig OP (version 2) (version 2) ... | reverse complement strand
CCGACGACGGCGCGCTGGTGACCTTCCTCCGCTCGGGCGGACCGGAGGACCCCGTCACCGCGCTGTGGGCCCTCGACCTGCCGAGCGGTGAGGAGCGGCTCGTCGCCGACCCCCGCGCGCTGCTGGCCGCCGGCGAGGAGGACCTCCCCGCGGCCGAGCGGGCCCGGCGGGAGCGGGCCCGGGAGAGCGCCGCCGGCATCACGGGCTACGCCACCGACCGCTCGCACCGGGTCGCGGTCGCCGCCCTGGCCGGGCAGCTCGTGGTGGCCGACCTGCGGGCGGGCGGCGCCCGCATCCTCGACGTGCCGGGGCCCGTCGTCGACCCCCGACCGGACCCCACCGGGCGCCGGGTCGCGTGGGTGCGCGACGGCCGCCTCTGGGTGGCGGACCTCGACAACCCGGCCGGCGCCCGCGAGCTCGCCGGCGACGACGACCCCGCCGTCACCTGGGGGCTGGCCGAGTTCATCGCCGCCGAGGAGATGGACCGCTACCGCGGCTACTGGTGGTCGCCGGACGGGACGCGCCTGCTCGTCGCCCGGGTGGACGAGTCCCCGGTGGCCCGGTGGTGGATCGCCGACCCCGCTCGCCCGGACCGGGCGCCCACCGAGGTGGCGTACCCCGCGGCCGGGACGGCCGACGCCGACGTCAGCCTCTGGGTCCTCGACCTCGACGGCGGCCGCACCGAGGTCCGCTGGGACCGCGCCGCCTGGCCGTACGTCGCCCAGGCCGGCTGGGACCGGCACGGCCCGCTCCTCGCCCTCCACCCCCGGGACCAGCGGGCGATCCGCGTCCTCGGCGCCGACCCCGCCACCGGGGAGACCACCGAGCTGTGGGCGGACCGCGACGACGCGTGGGTCGAGCGGGCACCCGGCACCCCGGCCCGCCTCGAGGACGGCCGCCTCGTCATGGTCGTCGACCGCGACGGGACCCGCCGCCTCGTCGTCGACGGCGAGGCGGTGACGCCGGTCGACCAGCACGTGCGCGGCGTCAGCCACGTCGGCGCGACCGACGTGATCGTCACGGCCAACCCCCTCGACGACGCCACCGTGCTCCACGTCTGGCGCTGGACCGCCGAGGACGGGGCCCGACCGCTCACCGGCGGCGACGCCGTGCACGGGGCGACGGCCGGCGGGGACGTGCTCGTCCTGCGCCGCTCCTCCCTCGAGCGCTGGGGGGCCACGGTCACCGTGCACCGCCTCGACGCCGCGCTCACCGAGCTGGCCGCCGTGGCGAGCCACGCCGCGGCGCCGGCCCGCGCCCCGGAGGTCTCCCTGCGCCACCTCACCCCGCGGCGCCTCGCGACGGCGCTGCTGCTCCCCGAGGGCGCGCCAGCCGACGCCCGCCTCCCCGTCCTCCTCGACCCCTACGGCGGGCCGCACGCGCAGCGAGTGGTGCGGGCGCAGGCCGCGTACGGCACCTCGCAGTGGTTCGCCGACCAGGGCTTCGCGGTCGTCGTCGTCGACGGCCGGGGCACGCCCGGGCGGGGGTCGGACTGGGAGCGGGCGATCAAGCACGACCTCGCCACCCCCGTGCTCGAGGACCAGCTCGATGCCCTCGCCGCCCTGGCCGAGGAGGAGCCCCGCCTCGACCTCACCCGGGTCGCCATCCGCGGGTGGAGCTTCGGCGGGTACCTCGCCGCGCTCGCCGTGCTCCGCCGCCCGGACGCCGTCCACGCGGCCGTGGCCGGGGCCCCGGTGACCGACTGGGCGCTCTACGACACCTTCTACACGGAGCGCTACCTCGACCGGCCGCAGGACCAGCCCGAGGCCTACCGGCGCAGCTCGCTCCTCGACGACGCCCCGGACCTCGAGCGGCCGCTGCTGCTCATCCACGGCCTGGCCGACGACAACGTCGTCGCCGCCCACACGCTCCAGCTGTCGAACCGCCTCCTCGCCGCCGGCCGGCCCCACGAGGTCCTGCCGCTGACCGGGGTGACCCACATGGCGTCGCAGGAGGACGTGGCCGAGAACCTGCTGCTCCTCCAGCTCGACTTCCTGCGCCGCCACCTCGGCCTGGGCTGAGGCGCCGCCCGCCCGACGGAGCGGGTCCCGGACGCGGCGGCGCCCCGCCGAAGCGGGGCGCTCGCTGGTGTGGGCCGGGAAGGATTTGAACCTCCGTAGGCGTAAGCCGACTGGTTTACAGCCAGTTCCCTTTGGCCGCTCGGGCACCGACCCAGGAGTGAAGAACGATAGCGCCCGAGGGTCGGGACCGAGCAACCGGCGCGCACTACCTTCAGGCCCATGCCGAGCTTCGACGTCGTCTCCGAGATCGACCAGCAGGAGATCCGCAACGCGGTCGACCAGGCCCAGCGCGAGGTCTCCACCCGGTTCGACTTCAAGAACACCGACAGCTCGATCGAGCTGGGCGAGACCGAGATCACCCTCCGGTCGGCCTCCGAGGACCGCCTCAACGCCCTGCGCCAGGTACTCGAGGAGAAGCTCGTGAAGCGCAAGGTGTCCCTGAAGGCGCTCGACTACCAGAAGGTCGAGGACGCGTCGGGCGGCACGGTCCGCCAGCAGGTGAAGCTCGTGGCCGGGATCTCCCGGGACAAGGCCACGGAGCTGAACAAGCACATCAAGGGCCTCGGGCTGAAGGGCGTCCAGTCCCAGGTGCAGGGCGACCAGCTGCGCGTCACCGGCAAGAAGCGCGACGACCTGCAGAGCGTGATCGCCTCGCTGCGCGAGGGGGACTTCGGCATCCCCCTCCAGTTCACGAACTTCCGGGACTGACCCGGCGTCGGCGGCTCGCTCGGATCAGCCGGCGCCGTCGCCCGCGGGGTCGTCCTCGTCGGCGGCCCAGTCGATGCTGGCCACGAGCTCGTCGACGGCCAGCCGCAGCATCGCGTCCGCGCCCCCGAGGGGGTTGGCCCCCGTGGCGTAGAGGACCTCGGCCGGCAGCAGCACCCCGCCGTCGCGGAAGAGGCGCAGCGCGGTGCGCTGCCAGCTGGCCCGGCGCAGGACCATCGGCGAGGGCGTCGTGGGGGTGGACGGGTCCGCCCCGCCCTCCGGGGGCGTGCCGTCGTAGCCGGCGGCACGGGCCACCTCGAGGACCGCGGGCACGCGGTCGATGGCCTCCTGGAGGAACCCGTCGAGGATCGGCTTCGGGTCGACCGGGTCGCCGCCCCGCGGGTAGATGCCGATGTGGAGGTGCGGCGCGCCGCCCTTCGCGTTCCCGGAGTCGCCGACGTAGCCCACGATGTCCCCGGTCTGCACGGGCATCCCGTCGGTGAAGCCCTCGGGCAGCCCGGAGAGGTGGGCCAGGTAGAAGTAGGTGCCGTCCTCCATGATCACCTTGACGGCGAGGCCACCGAGGCTGTTGCTGGAGCTGCGGACGATGCCGTCGACGGGGGCGCGGACCGGCGTGCCGTAGGCGGCGAAGACGTCGGTGCCGAGGTGGAACCGGAACCCGGGGCCGTAGCGGGGGTAGAGCCAGTCGTGGCCGTAGCGGGCCTCGCCGGCGATCGGGAACCGCCCGAAGCCGACCCGGTAGATCTCCTCCTCGGGGACGCCGAGGGCCCGGACGGGCTCGAGCGCCTCGAGGAGCGCCTTCGTCGAGCTCGGACCGGTGCGGGGGACGGCGTCGATGATGGCCTGCGCCTCCGGCGGCACGGCGATGCCGCCCTTCGGGGCGGGCGCACCGTCGCCCTTCACGTCGGTGGCCCCGGTGGGGGCCGTGTCCGAGCCGCTCAGGTCGGGGGCGTCCTGGGCGCCGACGACCGGCCCGCCCACGAGGAGGGCGAGCGCGGTGACGGCGGCGGCGGTGCACCGGAGGGCGCGGCGACGGTGGTGCATCGTGGGCCTCGTTTCGGCCCGGCCCGGGTGGTCTCCTGCCGATCTGGACGAAGCGGACGCCGCCCCGCCGGTCAGGTGGGGCGGCGTCGCGCGCGTCCGGCGGCGCGCTACTCCGAGGGCTGCTCGGTGGCGCGCTGCTTGATCTCCTCGACCACGCCGGGGTCGGCGAGGGTGGTGGTGTCGCCGAGGGCGCGGCCCTCCGCCACGTCGCGGAGCAGGCGGCGCATGATCTTCCCGGAGCGGGTCTTCGGGAGCTCGTCGGTGAAGATCACGGTCTTCGGGCGGGCGATCGGACCCAGCTTCTTCGAGACGTGCTGGCGGACCTCCTCGCCCAGCTCGGGGGTGGGCTGGTGGCCAGCGCGGGGGATGACGTAGGCCATGATCGCCTGGCCGGTCACGGGGTCGTTGGCGCCGACGACGGCCGCCTCGGCCACGGCCTCGTGGTCCACGAGCGCCGACTCGACCTCCGTGGTGGAGATGCGGTGGCCGGACACGTTCATCACGTCGTCGACGCGCCCGAGCAGCCACAGGTAGCCGTCGTCGTCGAGCTTGCAGCCGTCACCGGCGAAGTAGCGGCCCTCCCAGCGGCTCCAGTACGTGTCCCGGTACCGCTCGGGGTCGCCGTAGATGCCCCGCAGCATCGACGGCCAGGGGCGGGTCAGCGTGAGGTAGCCGCCACCCCGCTCGACCGGCCGGCCCTCGTCGTCGACCACCTCGGCGGAGATGCCCGGCAGCGGGAAGGTGGCCGAGCCCGGCTTCAGCGTGGTGGCGCCGGGGAGCGGGCTGATCATGATGGCGCCGGTCTCGGTCTGCCACCAGGTGTCGACGATCGGGCACCGCCCCCCGCCGATGTGCTGGTGGTACCACATCCAGGCCTCGGGGTTGATGGGCTCGCCCACGCTGCCGAGGAGGCGCAGGGACGACAGGTCGTGCTTCTCCGGCTCCTGGGTCCCCCACTTCATGAACATCCGGATGGCGGTGGGCGCGGTGTAGAGGATCGTCACCTTGTACCGCTCGACGATGTCCCACAGCCGGTCCTTGGCGGGGGTGTCCGGGGTGCCCTCGTAGAGGACGGAGGTGGCCCCGTTGGTGAGCGGGCCGTAGACGATGTAGCTGTGCCCGGTGACCCAGCCGATGTCAGCGGAGCACCAGTAGACGTCCGTCTCGGGCTTCAGGTCGAAGACGTACTTGTGGGTGAAGGCGACCTGGGTGAGGTAGCCGCCCGTCGTGTGCATGATGCCCTTGGGCTTCGCCGTGGTGCCCGAGGTGTACAGCAGGTACAGCAGGTCCTCGCTGTCCATCGGCTCGCACGGGCACTCGGGCGCCGCCGTCGCCATGAGGTCGTGCCACCAGTGGTCGCGGCCGTCGACCATCTGCACCGGCTCGTCGACCCGCCGGACGACGACCACGTGCTCGACGCTGGGGCTCTGCTCGAGCGCGGTGTCGACGTTCGGCTTGAGCATCGACGCCGCACCCTTGCGGAAGCCGCCGTCCGCGGTGACCACGACCTTGCACTCGGCGTCGTTGATCCGGTCGATCAGGGCGTCGGGGCTGAACCCGCCGAAGACCACGGAGTGCGGGGCGCCGATGCGGGCGCAGGCCAGCATCGCCACCGGGAGCTCCGGGATCATCGGCATGTAGATGCAGACGCGGTCGCCCTTCTCGACGCCGAGGCCCTTCAGGACGTTGGCGAAGCGCTGCACCTCGGCGTGGAGGTCCGCGTAGGTGATGGTCCGGGTGTCCCCGGGCTCGCCCTCCCAGTGGTAGGCGACCTTGTCCCCGCGGCCGGCGGCGACGTGGCGGTCGACGGCGTTGTGGCAGACGTTGAGCTTGCCCCCCACGAACCACTTGGCGAAGGGCGGCTCCCACTCGAGGATCGTGTGCCACTCCTCGTACCAGTCGAGGAGGTCCGCGGCCTGGCGGGCCCAGAACCCCTCGTCGTCCTCGCGCGCCTCGTCGTAGATCTCCGCCGAGCGCACCAGGGCGTCGGCCTTGAACCCCTCGGGCGGCGGGAAGGTGCGGTCCTCGACGAGGTAGTCCTCGATGGCGGCGCCGGTGGGCTCGTCGGCCATGTGGGTCATCCCCCTGTGGTCAGGTCGGGTTCGACGGCGGTTGCGGTCGTCAACCCTACGCGCGTGTCAGGTCCGCCGGCGGCGGGTCCCGACGGGGGCCGGGCCGGAGGGACTCGCCGGCTCGACCCTGGGGCATGCTGGGGCGATGACCGCGGAGCTCGCCCTCGTCACCGGGGCGTTCGGCAACGTCGGCGGCGCCATCGCCGCTCGCCTGGTGGCCGACGGCGTGCCCGTGCGGACGCTCACGAACCGCTCCGCACCCCCCGGCAGCCCGATCGAGGTCCGCCCGCTCGATCTCGACGACCCGGCGGCCCTGGCCGAGGGGCTGCGGGGGGCGCAGGTCCTCTACAACACGTTCTGGATGCGCACCGGGACCGACGGCCGGGGCCGGTCCTACGACCTCGCCGTCGAGCGGTCGAAGCGGCTCATCGACGCCGCGGTCGCGGCCCGGGTCGAGCGCATCGTGCACCTGAGCGTCGTGAAGCCGAGCCTGCGCTCGCCGTACCCGTACTTCCGGGGGAAGGCCGCCGTGGAGGACCACCTGATCGCCACGGGTCTGCCGTGCGCGATCGTGCGCCCCGCGCTCGTGTTCGGTGGCGACGCGGCGATGCTCCACGACCTCGCCCGGGTGCTGCGACGCAGCCCGGTGTTCGGCCTGCCCGGGGGCGGCCGCTTCCGGGTGCGTCCGGTGCACGTCGACGACGTGGCCGAGCTCTGCCTGACCACGCCGGCGCGCCGCGGCGGCACCGTCGTCGACGCGGTGGGGCCGGAGCGCCCGACCTTCCGCGAGCTCGTCGAGCAGGTGCGGGCGGCCGTCGGCGCCCGATCGCTGATCGTCGCCGTCCCGCCCCGGGTCGCGCTCGCGGCCGCCGGGGTCCTCGGTCGGCTGGCGGGCACCCCCCTCCTCACGGCGGACGAGCTCCGCTCGACGATGGAGGGCCTGGCCGACGCCGAGGGACCGGCGACCGGCTCCCGGGCCCTCTCCGCGTGGCTGTGCGCGCACGGCGCGGCGCTCGGCAGGTCCGCGTGACCCTGACCCCGGTGGACCGGCGGGTCCGCGAGGAGATCGCCCGCCACGGGCCGCTCCCCTGGTCGGCCGTGGTCGAGGCGGCGCTCTACGACGACGAGGCGGGCTTCTACACGACCGCCGGCCAGGCCGGTCGCCGGGGTGACTTCGTCACCTCGCCCGAGGTCGGCGCCCTCTTCGGCTCCGTCGTCGCCCGCGCCCTCGACGACCGGTGGGTCGCGATGGGGCGGCCCGAGGTCTTCGTCGTGGTCGAGGCCGGTGCCGGACCGGGCACCCTGGCCCGGACGATCCTGGCTGCGGCGCCCGCGTGCGCGACGGCTCTGCGCTACGTCCTCGTCGAGCGCTCCGCCGCGCAGCGGGGCCTGCACCGCGAGCGCCTGCCGCTCGAGGACCCGGCCCACGCCTTCGCCTCCGTGGCCGAGGACCCCGACGACGACGAGGTCGTGGTGCCGCCGCCGCCCGGCCCGATGGTCGTCAGCCTGGCCGAGCTCCCCCGGACGCCCGGTCCGTGCGTGGTCCTCGCCAACGAGCTGCTCGACAACCTGCCCTTCGACCTGATCGAGCGCACCGCGGACGGCTGGGCCGAGGTGCGGGTGGGCGTGGAGGGGGACGGACTCGTCGAGGTGCTCGTCCCGGGGGCGAGCGATCCCGGCGTCCCCGCCGACCCGGGCGCCCGGGTGCCGGTGCAGCGAGCGGCGGCGGCGTGGGTCGCCGAGGCCCGGGCCCTGGCCGGCCCGGACGGCTGCGTGGTGGCGTTCGACTACGGGGCCCCGCTCGCCGAGCTGGCCGCCCGACCGTGGACCGAGTGGGTGCGGACCTACCGGGGGCAGCAGCGGGGCGGCCCGCCGCTGGAGGCCCTGGGCACCCAGGACGTGACCGTCGAGGTGGCGACCGACGGGCTCGGGTCCCGGCCCGACGCCGACCGGTCCCAGGCCGACTGGCTCCGGGCCCACGGCATCGACACCCTCGTGGAGGAGGGCCGGCGGATCTGGGCCGAGCGGGCCCACCTCGGGGACCTCGCCGCGGTGCGGGCCCGCAGCCGGGTGCACGAGGCCGAGGCGCTCCTCGACCCGACCGGGCTGGGCGCCTTCCGCGTGCTCGAGTGGTCCGGCACCTGAGCCGGTCCTGACCGGGCCCCGGGCGCGCCTGACCCGCGTCAGCCGGTCGCGGCGAGCCGCGACCCGTCGACGCGGGCCCTCAGGTCGCTAGCCCAGCAGGGCGAAGGTGGAGAGGTCGCCGATGCGGGTGGCGAGGTTGCTCACACCGAACGCCAGCGTGATGAGCACGGTGATGGCGAGCGCCGCCGACAGCGAGAACGGCACGCGCACCGGGGTCCGGTCGCCGTCCGGCACCGGCTTGAACCACATCTCGCGGGCCACGTTGGCGTAGTAGTAGAGCGCGATCACCGAGTTCACGCCGACCACGATGGCCAGCGTGACGCCGCCCACCGTCAGCTCCGGCTGGAGCAGCGAGCGGAAGACGACGAACTTGCCGAGCCAGCCGCCAAGCGGCGGGATCCCGGCCAGGCTGAACAGGAAGATCGACATCACCACGGTGAGGCCGGGGGCGTACTCGAACAGGCCGCCCCAGCTGGTGAGCTCGGCGCTGCGGGTCTTGCGGGCCACGGCGAGCACGACGGCGAAGGCGCCGAGGTTCGTGGCGGCGTAGATGATGAGGTAGGTGATGACCGCCTTCATCATCCCGTCGGGGTTGTCCCCCATGACTGCGAAGGGCGCCAGGATGTAGCCGGCCTGGGCGATGCCCGAGTAAGCGAGCAGGCGCACGACGTTGGTCTGCCGCAGGGCGATGAGGTTGCCGACCGTCATCGTGAGCGCGGCGAGCACCCACATGAACGGGCCGACCACGTCGTCGCGACCGGGGAAGGCCACGAGGGCCAGCTGGAGGAGGGCCACGAAGCCGGCCGCCTTCGAGCTCACCGCGAGGAAGGCGGTGATCGGCGTGGGCGCACCCTCGTAGGTGTCGGGAGCCCAGGTGTGGAAGGGCACGGCCGAGACCTTGAAGGCGAAGCCGATGAGCACGAAGAGCACGGCGAGGGTGAGGATCGGGGCCGTGTCGTCGGCGGCGAGGGAGGCCGCGATGTCGGTGAGCATCGTGCTCCCGGACATGCCGTAGAGCAGCGACATGCCGTAGAGCATGATCGCCGAGGCGAAGACGCCCATCAGGTAGTACTTGATGCCCGCCTCGTTGCTCTTGCCGTCCCGCTTGCGCCAGCCGGCGAGCATGTACGCCGGGATGGAGAGCAGCTCGAGGGCCACGAAGATCGACACGAGGTCGCGGGCCGACGCCATGAGCGTCATGCCGAGCGTGGAGCTGAGGAGCAGGAAGTAGTACTCGCCCTCGTGGTAGTCGCCCTCGGCGATGTAGTTCGTCGAGAGCAGCACCACCACGTACGCGGAGGCGAGGAAGAGCAGCTTCAGGGTGAGCGCGAAGTTGTCGACCGCGTAGGCCCCGCCGAACATGCCCCGATCCGTCCCGTCGAGGGCGAGGGTCAGGATCGGGATGATGCTGGCCAGGAGACCGAGGCCCGCGACCTGCGGGACGATGCCGCGCGAGCTCTCCGGCGTGAAGAGGTCGACGAGCAGGACGGCCACGATCGTCCCGACGAGGACGAGCTCGGGCGCGAACGCGTGGAAGTCGATCTCGGGCCGGACGAAGGTCGACCCCTGCTGGAGGAGGGCGGCGAGCATGCGGTTCCTACGAGCCCACGGCGGCGAGCACGTCGCCGAGGGCGGTCATGGCCGGGTCCATCACCTGGAAGAGCAGGTGCGGGTAGAGGCCGAGCACGAGGGTCAGGACGAGGAGCGGCAGCCAGGCGATCCACTCGGTGGGCTGCACGTCCGGGATGTCGGCGTCGGCGAACTCCTCGGTGGGCGTCCCGAAGGCGGTGCGCTGGTAGAGCCAGAGGAGGTAGCCGGCGGCGAACACGGTGCCGATGGCGGCGATCACCATGTAGGTGCGGAAGGTCTCGACTGGGAGCCCGGGGGCGGGGTTGTACGAGGCGAGGATCGCCGGGATCTCACCCCAGAACCCGGCCAGGCCGGGGAGGCCGAGGGAGGCCATCGAGACGAAGCCGAGGATCCAGCCCATCTTCGGGGCCTTCACGAGGAGGCCGCCGAGGCGCTTGATCTCGAGCGTGTGGTAGCGCTCCTTCACCGAGCCGGCGACGAAGAAGAGCATGCCGGTGATGAGGCCGTGGGCCACCGACCCGAACACCGCGGCGTTGAGGCCGAAGTCGGTGAGGGTGGAGATGCCGAGCATCACGAAGCCCATGTGCGCCACCGACGAGAAGGCGATCAGCCGCTTCATGTCGGTCTGGGCGAGGCAGCCCAGGGCGCCGTAGATGATGCCGATGACGGCGAGCAGGCCGATCCACGGGGCCCACTCGACGGCGGCCTCGGGGAGGATGCCGAGGGCGACGCGGATGAAGCCGTAGGTGCCGAGCTTCAGGAGCACGGCGGCCAGGATCACCGAGCCCTGGGTGGGGGCCTGGGTGTGGGCGTCGGGCAGCCAGGTGTGGAACGGGAACATCGGCACCTTGATGCCGAAGCCGATGAACATGCCGCCGAAGATCAGCACCTGGGTGGACAGCGCGATGTCGCCGGCCGCGCTCCGCTCGGCGACGCCGGCGGCGAGGCCGGTCATCGAGAACGTGTCGGCCCCGGTCACGAAGTACAGGGCGATGAAGCTGACGAGCATCAGCGCCGAGCCGAAGAACGTGTAGACGAAGAACTTGATCGACGCGTACTGCCGGTCCTCGCCGCCCCACACGCCGATCATGAAGTACATCGGCAGCAGGACGACCTCGAAGAACACGAAGAAGAGGATCAGGTCCTGGGCCACGAAGCTGCCGAGCATGCCCGTCTGCAGCACGAGGATCAGGATGAGGAACGCCTTCGGGTTCTTCGGCTCCGGGAAGTGGTGCCAGGAGTAGATGATCACCAGCGGGGTGATCAGCAGGGTGAGGGCGACCAGCGGCAGGGCCAGGCCGTCGATGCCGAGCTGGAAGCGGGACGAGATGACCTCGATCCAGCTCTTGTCGACGACGTACTGCAGCTTGTCTGCGTGGTCGTAGTCGAAGTCGGCGAGGACCGCGACGCCGAAGGCGGCCGAGACCAGGGTCGTCAGCAGGGCCACCACCTTGTGGGTGCCCTCGTCCTCCTTCGGGATGAGCATCATCACGAGCGCACCTGCCAGCGGCAGGAACGTCATGAGGATGAGCCCCCAGTCGGTCAGGAATTCGTTGTTAGCCATGGTCCCGTTCTCGGTCCTGGTTCCTTAGATGACGACGATGAAGATCGCGGTGAGCACCGCCGCGCCGGCGAAGAGGATCGCGGCGTACTGCTGCACGCGGCCGGTCTGGATCTGACGGAGACCCTGGCCACTGCCGCCGGCGGCCGCTCCGGTGCCCTTGACGACGTTGTCCACGACGCCCTGGTCGATGTGCTTGTACACCCAGCGCCCGGTCCCGACGCCGGCCTTGCCGACGAGGTTCACGACCGCATCGATGACGTTCTGGTTGGTCCAGTTGGCCGCCCGGGCGATCGGGCCCTTGAAGGCCGCGGCCACGCCGTCGGTGTACACCCGGTCGAAGTAGTACTTGTTGACCAGCACGTTGTGCCCGGCCCGGGCGAGGCGGTTGCGCTCGGTGATCCCGTGGGGGCCGAGGCCGAGCCAGTACCAGGCGTAGGCCAGGCTGATGCCCACGAGGCCGATGACCGTGGAGAGCACGGCGATGCCGATGCTGAAGCTCGGGTGGGCGAAGGTGTCGAGGACCGACGGGAAGTAGTCGCCCTTCGGCTCGTAGAAGTGCTCGAAGCGCAGGGCCAGCGAGTCCGGCACGAACTCGAGCACCCCGGAGTTCGGGATGTTCGTGAAGCCGGCCACGACGGCCAGGCCCGAGAGGATGTAGAGCGGGATGACGATCCGCGGACCCGACTCGTGCGGCGGGTGGTGCGGGTCGGCGGCGTGGCCCCGGGGCTCACCGTGGAAGGTGAGGTACACGCAGCGGGTCATGTACGCGGCGGTCATGAAGGCGCCGATCAGGCCGACGACGAGGAACGCCGTGTAGCCGCCGTCGCCGCCGAGCTGCGAGGCGCCGGCGAGGATCTCGTCCTTCGACCAGAACCCGGCCAGCGGGAAGATGCCGATGAGTGCGCCCGTGCAGACCACGAACGTCCAGTACGTCTTCGGCATGAACCGCTTCATGCCGCCCATGTGCTCCTTCATGTCGAAGGAGTGCACGGAGTGGGCGACTGAGCCGGAGCCGAGGAAGAGGCCGGCCTTGAAGAAGGCGTGCGTGAAGAGGTGGAAGAAGGCGGCGGTCCAGGCGCCGACGCCGAGGGCCATCGCCATGTACCCGAGCTGGGAGACCGTCGAGTAGGCGAGGACCTTCTTGATGTCGGACTGGACGAAGGCGAGCCCGGCACCGCCGATGACGGTGACGCCGCCCACGACGGCGAGCAGGTTCACGCTCGAGGTGCCGATCGACAGGCCTTGGAAGAACACGCCGTAGAGGCGGCCGACCATGAAGATGCCGGCCACGACCATGGTGGCGGCGTGGATGAGGGCGGACACCGGGGTGGGGCCGGCCATGGCGTCGGGCAGCCAGGTGTGGAGGATGAACTGGCCCGACTTCGACATGACGGCCGCGATCAGCGAGCAGGAGGCCACGAGCAGCAGCAGGTGGTCGATGTCCCCGGCGATCGCCATCTGGTTGATGGTCCGGATGTCGAAGGTCTGCCCGGCGGCGAAGAAGAGGATGATCACGCCGCAGATCAGGCCCACGTCGCCGACGCGGTTCGTGAGGAAGGCCTTGAGGGCGGCGTCGGAGTTCGGCTTCTCCTCCCACCAGTGCCCGATGAGGCCGAACGAGCACACGCCCACGAGCTCCCACATCATGAGGAGCTGCAGGGTGCTCTCGCTCATGATGAGCCCGAGCATCGAGGCGGTGAAGAGGGACAGGAACGCGAAGTAGTGCGTGTAGCGGCGGTCCCCGGCCACGTAGTCCGTGCTGTAGATGTGCACGAGCAGCGAGATCAGCGTGACGACGAAGAGCATCATCACGCCGGGACCGTCGAGGAGCATGCCGATCGTGAACTCGGTCCCGCCGGACTGCCACCAGGTCCAGTCCTTCTCGACGGGCGCGACGGAGAAGGCGGTGTGGCCCTCGTCGGCGGCGGGGGCCGCCGGGGCGGCGGCCGCGACGACGCCGGCCTGCTCGCCGTCGGCGAGGCCGATCGGCGCGAGCCCGTGCTCCTCGTCACCGTGGCCCTCGTCGCCGTGCGACTCGGCCGCGTGGTGGGCGTCGTGCTCGGCGTCGTCGACCCGCTGGAACCACTGGACGTTGGCCGTGATGGCGAGGACGAAGCAGATGGCGACGGCGGCGATGCCGACCTCCGCGCCCTTCTTCGGGAGGCGCTTGCCGAAGAAGAGGATGGTGAGGAAGGACGCCGCGGGGATGAGCGGGATGATCCAGGCGTTCTCGAGCATGGGTCCTCGTCAGCCCTTCAGCTGGGCCAGCTCGTCGAGGTCGACGTTGCGGCGGTTGCGGTAGATGAGCAGGACGATGGCGAGGCCGACGCCCACCTCGGCGGCCGCCACGGCGATCACGAACAGGGCGAACACCGCACCGCTGATCGAGCCGTGGATGGCACCGAAGGCGATCAGGTTGATGTTGACCGAGTTCAGGATGAGCTCGATCGACATCAGCACCAGCACGGCGTTGCGCCGGGCGATGACGCCGTAGACGCCGATGCAGAAGAGGATGGCGCCGAGCAGGAGGAACTGGTTGAGCAGCAGGTCGTCCACGCGCTCAGTCCTTTCGGGCCAGGACGATGGCGCCCACGAGGGCGGCGAGGAGCAGGACGGAGATCGCCTCGAAGGGCAGCAGGTAGTGCCCGAAGATGGCGTCGGAGACGGTCGCCGAGTTCGACCCGGCGACGTCCATGATCCGGGTGTCCTTCGGGAGCGGCGTGCGGGTCCAGCCGAAGGCGTCGAGGAGGGCGTAGGCCATCACGCCGAACAGCACGAGGGCCGTGACGATGCCCGCCCCCCAGTGCCGGTTGGTCAGGTCCGCGTCGCGGCCGATCTGGACCCGCGTGAGCATGATGCCGAAGAGGAACAGCACCATGACGGCGCCGATGTAGACGAGCACCTGGGTGGCGGCGACGAACTCGGCCGCCAGCAGGATGTACTGCGCCGCGGCGCCGGCCAGGACGGCCACGAGGTAGAGGGCGGCGTGGACGATGTTCTTCGCCGTCACGACCCGGACGGCGCTGAACACCATCAGGGCCGCGAACAGGTAGAAGAAGATGTTCTGGGCGACCATCAGCGGGGCACCTTCCGGACCTTGGCCGTCGACCCCGCCTCGTAGGGCTCGAAGTCGGGCACGGTCTCCATCCACTCGCCGAGGCGGTCCTTGTCGTGCAGGAGGTCGGCGAGGCGGAGCTCGGAGTACTCGAACTCCGGGCTCCAGAAGAGGGCGTCGAACGGGCAGACCTCGACGCAGATGCCGCAGTACATGCACAGCGAGTAGTCGATGTCGAAGCGGTCGAGCGCGCTGACCGTCCGCTCCTTGCCGCCGGGCCGGCGGGGCGGGGCCTTCGTCTTGTGGCCCTCGATGTAGATGCACCAGTCCGGGCAGCTGCGGGCGCAGAGCATGCAGACGGTGCAGTTGTCCTCCTTCAGGGCGATGACGCCCCGAGCGCGCGCCGTGGGGACCTCGGGCGGGCTCTTGTAGGGGTACTGCACCGTGACCGCGCCGATCGTCGGGGCGGGCAGGAGCGTCTTGATGCCCCGCTTCGGGAACATCGTCTGCATGAAGATCCGCGCCGTCGTCTTGAGGCCGACGAAGAGGCCCTTCAGCGGGACCTGGGGACGGGGGCGGGGCATCAGAAGGCCACCTTCAGGACCATGGTCGCGAGGATGTTGACGAGGGAGAGCGGGATCAGCGCCTTCCAGGCGAAGGCCTGCAGCTGGTCCTCCCGGAACCGCGGGAACGTGAACCGGACCCAGAAGATCAGGGCGCCGACGAGCATCATCTTCACCAGCAGCACGATCGGCCCGACGACGTTCATCACGTTCTCGTCGAGGTCCACGAACGGCACCGCCCAGCCGCCCAGGAAGAGGGTGGCGGCGATGGCCGAGAACACGGCAGCGGTGGCGAACTCACCGATGAAGAAGAGGAGGAACCGCATGCCCGAGTACTCGGTCATGTAGCCGGTCACGATCTCGGACTCGGCCACCGGCATGTCGAACGGCGGCTGCGCCAGCTCGGCCTGGGTGGCGATCATGAAGACCACGAAGCCGACGAGCTGGGTGAGGATGAACGGGTTGCCGATCCCGCCCCAGCCGAAGATCTCACCCTGGTGCTGGGCGGCGACGATGCCCTGCAGGTTCAGCGTGCCGGCCTGGATGACCACGCCGACGACGGCCAGGACCATCGGCAGCTCGTAGGCGATGAGCTGGCCGGCGGCGCGGAGGCCGCCGATGAGGGAGTACTTCGACGACGACGCCCAGCCGGCGATCACGATGCCGATGACCGAGATCGACGACAGGGCCAGCGCCAGGTAGATGCCGGTGTCGACGTTGATGAAGTAGGCGTCGGGCCCGAAGGGCATGACGACGGCCAGGAGGAACGTCGAGACGAGGACGATGTAGGGCGCCAGCTTGAAGAGCTTGGCGTCGGCCCGGTCGGGGACCAGGTCCTCCTTCTGGAGCCACTTACCGACCTCGGCGAGGAGCTGCATGGTGCCGTGCGGGCCGGCCTCCATGGGGCCGAGGCGGCTCTGCATGTAGCTCATCATCTTGAAGAGGAACGCGATGACGAACGTGCCCGCGCCCAGGATCACGAAGATCGCGACTCCGAGGACGCGGAAGATCGACTGCTGCCAGTAGGCCGACCAGTCGATGGCGAGGACGGCGGGCGTCACCGGTCGATGTCTCCGAGGATGAAGTAGAGGCTGCCGAGGATGGCGATGATGTCGGGCACGTAGACGCCCTTCAGCACCCACGGCACGACCGAGATGTTGTTGAACGACGCCGAGCGGATCTTCACCCGGAACGGCCCGGTGTCGCCCTTCGAGACGAGGTAGTAGCCCATCTCGCCGAGGGGGTTCTCGGTGGCCACGTAGGCCTCGCCCTCGGGGACCTTGATGATGCGCGGCACCTTGGCCATGACCGCGCCGCCGGGCAGCCCGTCGAGCAGCTGGTCGATGATCTTGGTGGCCTCGCGGATCTCCTGGACCCGCACCCACGAGCGGGCGTAGCTGTCGCCGTCCGGGTGGGTCCAGACCTTCCAGTCGAGCTGGTCGTAGGCCAGGCCGATGTTGGCGTCGCGCCGCAGGTCCCAGTCCACGCCCGAGCCCCGCAGGTTGGCGCCGGACAGGCCGTAGGACAGGGCGACGTGGGCGGGGATGACGCCGACGCCGCGCATGCGCATCTGGAAGATCTCGTTGCCGAGCACCAGGTCGTCCATGAGGTCGCAGAACTCGCGGATCCGGACCATGGCGGCCTTCGTGTCCGCCACCCAGCCCTTCGGCAGGTCGTCCTTCAGGCCGCCGATGCGGTCGAAGTTCGGGTGGAAGCGCCCGCCGGTGACGGCCTCGATCTGGTTGAGGACGAACTCGCGATCGCGGAAGGCGAGGAAGGCCGGCGTCTGGGCGCCGAGCTGGAGGGCCAGGTCACCGATGAAGAGGCTGATGTTCGCCAGGCGGGACATCTCGAAGAGGATCGTGCGGATCCACTTCGCCCGGTCCGGGACCTCGATCTCCATGAGCTGCTCGGCGGCGAGGATGAACGGCACCTCGTTGGCGAAGCTGCCGAGCCAGTCGATCCGGTTCACCAGGGTGGTGACCTGCGGGTACGAGCGGACCTCGCAGAGCTTCTCGTAGCCCCGGTGCATGTAGCCGCAGATGACGTCGGCGGCCACGACCTGCTCGCCGTCGAGCTTGGCGACGACGCGGAGGGTCCCGTGGGTGGCCGGGTGCTGCGGCCCCATGTTCAGGACCATGCCGTCGTCGGTCTCGAGCTCGACGTTGACCCGGCCGTCGGCGGCCTGGGCGTTGGCGTAGGCGAGCTGCTGGGCGTCGGTGAGCATCGTCATGCGTCGGCTCCTTCGGCCTCGCTGTCGGCGCTGTCGTCCTCGCCGGGCATGGGCTCGACGTCGACGATCCCCGGCCAGGGCTTGATGACCCGGCTGAGCAGCGGGAACTCCTTGCGGAGCGGGTGGCCCTCGAACTCGCTCGGCAGGTAGAGGTGCCGGAGGTCGGCGTTGCCCTCGAAGGTGATCCCGAACATCTCGTGGGTCTCCCGCTCGTGCCAGGCGGCGCCGGCGTAGGTGCGGGTCCACGTGCCGATGCGGAGGTCGTCGTCGGGGACGTCCGCCTTCAGCAGGATGCGCAGGTCGGTGCCGGGCTTCGCGACGGAGCCGAGCACCTGGAAGCGGGTGTCGCCGCCGGTGTAGCCGGGCTCGACGGCCGAGCGGTCCGGCATCGCCGGCGGGAAGGGCGTGTCGACGGCCGAGTCCTCGTAGCGCCCGTAGGGCGAGGGCAGCCAGTCGATGGCGGACAGGAAGTCGAAGAACCTGAAGCCGAGGCGCGCCGCGGCGACGTCGGCGGCCTCGGACCAGGCCTCGGTCGCCACCCGCACCCACAGGTTCAGGCCCGGCTTGATGAGCGAGTCGACGACGGCGTCCCCGAGCGCGTCGGTGAGGGCCGCGAGGACCTCCTCCCGCCGCTCGTCGGTGACGGCCTCGGGGGCCTCGGCGTCGGTGGTCGCCTCGTCAGCCAACGACGATCGGCTCCACGTCCTGGGCGCCGCGCCAGCGGGCCGCCATGTCCTCGTTCTGGATGCGCTCCTGGAGGAGGGCGATGCCCTCGATGAGCGCCTCGGGCCGCGGCGGGCAGCCGGGGACGTACACGTCCACCGGGATGACCTGGTCCACGCCCTTCGTGACCGAGTAGCTGTCCCAGTAGGGCCCGCCGCAGTTGGCGCAGCTGCCCATCGAGATCACGTACTTCGGGTCCGGCATCTGCTCGTACAGGCGGCGGATGGCCGGGAGGATCTTGTCCGTCACCGTGCCGGAGATGATGACGAGGTCGGCCTGGCGGGGGCTGGCCGGGAAGGGGATGACGCCGAGGCGCATCACGTCGTACCGGGGGGACGCGAACGCGGCGCCCATCTCGATGGCGCAGCACGCGAGGCCCCACTGGTAGGCCCAGATCGAGTACTTCCGGCTCAGGTTCAGCAGCTTGGTGAGCGGCTTGGGCATCTTGCCGCTCTCGACGAGGCCCATCAGGCGCCCACCACGGTGCTCGAAGCCAGGATCACAGCCATCGCAGGACCTTCTTCTTCCAGGCGTAGACGAGGCCGAGGGCGAGGATGACGATGAACACGCCCATCTCGACCATGCCGAACCATCCGTAGGCGTCGACGCGGGTGGCGAACGGGAAGACGAACACCGCCTCCACGTCGAACATCACGAAGAGCAGGGCGAAGACGTAGTACCGGACGTGGGCCTGCGCCCATCCGGTGCCCACCGGGTCCACGCCGGACTCGTAGTTGATGTACTTCTCCGCCTGCGGGCGCCGGGGTCGAAGGGCCGACCCGATGCCCAGCAGCAGCGCCACCAACCCGGCTCCGACGAGCCCGAAGATGGCGACCGTGAGGTAGTCGCGGAGGAGATCGGACACGTCGGGGGAGCCTAGTGAAGGGGTGCACGAGGCACCAAGATGGCCCCAGGGCCCGGTTCGTGGGGGCTCAGGCGGCCTGGAACCGGACGGTGTCGGCGCTGATCCGGCGGGCGCCGTCGGCCGCGAAGGCCACCGTCAGGAGGTGCTCACCCGGGTCGACCCCGCCGGCGGGTGCGTAGGCGCAGCGCTGGGCCCCGCTGTCGAGCTCGGTCAGCTCGGTGACAGGTGACCGGCCGCAGACGACGGTCTCGCCGTCGTCGAGCCGCAGGACCGGCGCCGCGCCAGCCGGCACGACGATGACGATCTCGTCGCCGTCGAGGAGGCGGAGCGCCCCGTCGTCGTCCCGGGACGGCGCAACCAGCTCGATCGGGCCGGCGTCGGCGTAGAGCTCGACGAAGGCGCGCCCGTCGACGACCCGGACGGGGAAGGCGTCCGTGCGGGCGATCGCGCTCCCCTCCTGCTGGACGGTCCCGACGAGCGTCACGACCGCGAGCTCGGCGCCCTCGACGGCGTCGAGCGGGGTGACGAGCACCTGGTCCGGCTGCGCCGCAGCCCAGGCGCCGTACCCCTCGGCGAGCGCGGAGCGCATCGACTCGAGCTCGTCCTGCGAGCCGAGCTCGGTGCGCGAGCCGTCGCCGAGCGCGGCCCAGGCGGCGTCGATGTCGCCGTCGGCCAGGTGGTGCAGCCAGGCGACCACGGCCTCGGCGGCCGGCTCGTCGTCCGGGGCTCGGAGCGTGGTGGCGGCGGCGGGCTCGTCGCCCTCGGCGGCCGGCGGCTCCTTCGCCACCTCTTCGGGGTCGTCGGTGCGGGAGCGCACGAGCGTGCTGCCGGCGACGACGACGGCCACCGCGGCGGCGACGGCCACGGCGGAGAGGATGAGGTTGGACGGGCGCCGCATCGCCCGGGGCACGACCCCGACGGGCTCCTCGGTCAGGTCGATCGGCGCGGGGGCGGCGGGGCGGGCGGGTGCCGGTGGGGGCTCGACGGCCCGCAGCGGGGTCGCTCGGGTGGGCGTCTGCGGCGTCTCCTCGAGGGCGAGCGAGACCTCGAGCCGGTCCCAGAAGCCCTCGCGGTGCTCGGGCACGGGGAGCAGCTCGAGCGCCGTGCGCACGATGCGGTCCTCGCGGGGCTCCTCGCTCATCGCACCTCCTCTCCGAGCACGCGGCGGAGCGCGGCGCGCGCCCGGTGCAGGCGCGACGCGACGGTGCCGGGGGCCACGCCGAGGATCTCGGCCGCCTCCCGGTGATCGAAGCCCTCGCCGTCGACGAGGACCACGGTGACCCGCTGGTCGGTGGGCAGCTCGGCGAGGGCCCGCCGGACGGTCTCGGCTGCGCTGACCACCCGCTCGGGCCCGGGCCGGGCCGACGCGGGCTCGACCGGGTCGTCCGGGCTCATCGGCGCCCGCTTCCGGCGGCGGAGCTCGTCGATGCAGGCGTTGTAGGTGATCCGGTACAGCCAGGTCCCGAAGTTGCTCCCGGCCTTGAAGCGCCCGAGAGCCCGGTAGGCCTTGACGTAGGCCTCCTGGAGGACGTCGTCCATCGCGTCCCGGTCGGCCAGCATCTTGTAGGCGAGGCCCCGCATCCGCTCGTCGTGGCGCTGGACGAGGGCGCTGAACGCGGCCCGATCCCCAGCGCGCGCGAGCTCCACGAGCTCGTCGTCGGGGGTGCGGGTGGTGGGGAGCGACATCGGGGCGGGGGCTGACCGGCGGCGTCCACGGGCCCGCCCGGCCGCCGGAGAGGCGACCGATGGTAGGGCTGGGGTCCGGCCCGTCGCACGTCGCGGTGCCGGGCCCCACCCGATCGCCGGGGTGCCGAAGGCGGGGGTGAGGACGCCCATCAGTACACGTGCACCGGGGTGCCGACGGTGGCCAGGCCGGAGGACCAGAGCAGGTCCATGGCCGCGTTCGTCACCCGGGCGCAGCCGTGCGAGGCCGGGTGGGCCGGGATGCTGCCGGAGCCGTGGACGGCGATGCCCCCGTTGAAGTACTTCGGACGGTAGAGGGTGCCGAGGGGCGCCTCCCGCAGCCCGTCGATCTCCCGCTGGATCCGGAAGTCGCCGGGCGGGGTGGTGGCGACGGCTGTGCCCCCGCCGGGGTTCGCGTAGGCCTCGCCGCTGCCGGTCGAGGTGTTGATCACCCACTTCGTGCGCCCGTCCTCGACCACGAGGAGGATCTGGCGGACGAGGTCGATCTCGAGGTGGGTGCCCTGCGGGTGGCGGGGGGTGACGGGCCCCGCCTCGGCGAGCGCGACCAGGGTGGCGGGACCGGCGACGCCGTCGCGGCCGAGGCCGTTGGCCTTCTGGAAGGCCATGACCGCCTGCCGGGTGAGCTGGCCGTAGGTGCCGTCCGGCGTGCCGAGCCAGTAGCCGAGGGCCGCGAGCCGGTCCTGCAGGGCCTGCACCTCGGGGCCCGACTCGCCGAGCTCGAGGGTGCCGTCGGCGGCGGCCGAGGGCGGCGCGGTCGTCGTGGTGGTCGGTGCCTCGGTCGTGGTGGTCGGCGCCGTGGTGGTCGTGGTCGGCGCCTCGGTCGTGGTGGTGGACGCCGCGACCTCCCGGTCGGCGGAGACGGGGGTGCCGTCGGTGGCCACGACGAGCCCGCCGACGAACAGGGCCACGCCGACCACGCCGCCGACGCCCACCACCGCGGTCAGGGCGGCGCGGCGCACCGGCGCACCGGCGCGGGCCCCCGTCCGGCGGGACGAGGTGGACGGGCGTGCGGCCCGTGATCGAGTCGTGCTGGTGCGCGTGCGGCGGCTGGGGGCCACTGCGATCCTCCGGTCAGGTGCCCGCCCCGGGCGGGGCGACGTGGGGTTCGACGGTCGTGGACGCCGATGCGTTCCATCGGACCGCCGGCTCGGTCGCCGACCGGAGGGTGGCGGTGCCCTACGGGCCGAAGATCACCTCGGGGCCGGCCTCGGCCACGAGCGCCGGGGCGGCGTCGCCGGCCGGCCCGGTGAGCAGGCCCGGGAAGATGCCCACGCCGAGGGTGACGACGACCGACACGACGACGCCGAGGGCGGCGCTGAACGGCACGGCGATCTGCCGGGCCTCGCGGTCCTCCTCCACCGGCTCCATGTACATCGACACCACGATCCGCAGGTAGAGGAAGGCGGCGACGACCGAGGCCAGCATCGCCACGATGGCGAGCGGGGTGGAGCCGGCGTCGATGGCGGCCTCGAGCACGTAGAACTTGGCGAAGAAGCCCGAGGTGAGCGGGATGCCGGCCTGGGCGAAGAGGAACAGGGCGAAGGCCAGCGCGAGGGCGGGCCGGTCCTTCGAGAGGCCGCGGTAGTCGTCGAGGCTGTGGCCGATGTCGCCGCGGCGCCCGACCAGGGACACGATCCCGAAGCTGCCGCCGACCATGAAGGTGTAGGAGGCCAGGTAGAAGAGGGCCGCCTTGGCGCCGTCGGCGCTCGCCGCCTGGATGCCCACGAGGACGAACCCGGCGTGGCTGATCGACGAGTAGGCGAGCATGCGCTTCACGTCGGTCTGGACGACCGCGAGCACCGAGCCCACGATGAGGGTGGCGATGGCGAGGGCGTAGACGATGGGCTGCCAGTCGAGCCGGTAGGCCGGGAAGGCGAGGTAGAAGACCCGGATGAGGCCGGCGAAGCCCGCGACCTTCACGCCGCCGGCCATCCACACGACGCTCGGACTCGGCGCGCCCTGGTACACGTCCGGCGTCCAGAAGTGGAACGGCACGGCCGCCACCTTGAAGCCGAAGCCGACGAGCAGGAGGGCGAGGCCGGCGAGGAGCAGGCCGTCGTCGACGAGGACGACCGAGCTGAGGTAGTCGGCGATGTCCCGCAGGTTCGTCGAGCCGGTGGCGCCGTAGACGAGCGCGATGCCGTAGAGGAGGAAGGCCGAGGCGAAGGCGCCGAGCACGAAGTACTTGATGCCCGCCTCCTGCGAGGTCGAGCGGCGCAGGTGCATGGCGGCCAGGACGTAGACGGCCAGCGAGAGGATCTCGAGGCCGAGGAACGTGACGATCAGGTCGTTGGCCGAGGCCATGATCACGCCGCCGGCGGCCGACAGCAGCACGAGCACGTAGGGCTCGCTCCCGTCGAGGTCCTCGCGCCGCAGCCAGCTGTCGAGGGCGAGGGCGCCGAGGACGACGGCGGCGCACAGCACGATCGTCACGAAGACGGAGAAGCCGTCGACGCCGAAGGCCGAGCCGAGCGTGGTGAAGGGGCCCTGCTCGGGGTCCTGCACCCGGTCCCAGAGCGGGAGGGACAGGAGGACGGCGCCGGCCGCGATGACCGTGGTGACGAGGGCGTAGGTGCCCTTCAGGGCCGGGCCGCGCTTCAGGGCGTCGGCGACCATGAGGACGAGGGCCCCGCCGACGAGGACGAGGAGCGGCCCGAGGGCCGACCACGCCACCTCGACGTGCTCGACGGGGTTGGGTGCCTGGTCGACCGGCTGGGAGACGAGGGCGAGCAGCGTGTGCATCAGTGGCCCCCCTCCTCGTGGGAGGCGTCGGTGTCGGAGTCCTCAGCGGCCGGGGCACCGGCGGAGGCGACCTCCGGCTCGACGTAGTCGGAGTGGTCCTCGATGTGGGTGACGAGCGACTTCACCGCCGGCTCGATCCGCTCGAGCATCGGCTTGGGGTAGACGCCGAGGAAGACGATGAGCCCGATGAGGGGCGCCATGACGAGCCCCTCCTTCCAGGTGAGGTCGGGCACGTCCTCGTTGTCGGCGTCCGGCTCGCCGTGGAAGACCCGCTGGTAGGCCCAGAGCAGGTAGAGGGCGGCGAGGATGACGCCGGCGGCGGCGACCACGGTCCACCAGCGCCGGGTCAGGAACGAGCCGACGAGGATCAGGAACTCGCCGACGAAGCCGTTCAGGCCCGGGAGGCCGATCGAGCTGAGCATCACGAGCGTGAACACGCCCGCGAGGATCGGGGCCGACTTCTGGAGGCCCTTGAGGGCGGCGATCTCCCGGGTGTGGCGCCGGTCGTAGATCATCCCGACGAGCAGGAAGAGGGCACCGGTCGAGAGGCCGTGGTTGACCATCTGCAGGATCGAGCCCTGCAGGCCCTGGGTGGTGAGCGCGAACGTGCCGAGGGCGATGAACCCGAGGTGGGCCACCGAGGAGTAGGCGACCAGCCGCTTCAGGTCCTTCTGCATCGTGGCGGCGATGGCGCCGTAGATGATGCCGATGACGCCGAGCGTCACGAAGACCGGCGCGAAGAACACGGTGGCCTCGGGGAACAGGTAGAGGCCGAAGCGCACGAAGCCGTAGGTCCCGAGCTTCAGGAGCACGCCGGCGAGGATCACCGAGCCGGCGGTGGGCGCCTGGGTGTGGGCGTCGGGCAGCCAGGTGTGCAGCGGGAAGAGCGGCACCTTCACCGCGAAGGCGATGGCGAAGGCGAGGAAGAGCCAGCGCGCCGCCGTCCAGTCGAGCGGGTTGGCGCTCGTGGAGTCGTCGGTGACGTGCTGGGCCTCGGCGATCTCGACGAGGTCGAACGTGAGGTTCGGGTTCTCGGCCGCCTCGATGCGGGCCTCGGCGTCGGCCTGGATGGCGGCGGCCTCGTCCTGGAGCTCGGTGAGCCGGGCGGCGTCGGCCGGGAGGTCGAAGTTCAGGGTGGCGGCCTCGGCCTCGAGGGGCGCCATCGCCTCGGCCACCTCGGCCTCGATGGCGGCGACCTGCTCGGCGCTCTGCTCGGCCACGCCGTCGCGGTGGAGGAAGGCCAGCGCGACGATGCCGACGAGCATGAAGGCCGAGCCGACCATCGTGAAGATGAAGAACTTCAGAGCGGCGTAGACCCGCTCCGCGTAGCCCCACCCGCCGATGAGGAAGTACATCGGCACGAGGACGATCTCGAAGAAGACGAAGAAGACGAACAGGTCCAGCGCGGCGAACACGCCGATGCAGCCGCCCTGCAGGACGAGGAGCCAGGCGTAGTAGGGCTTCGGGTCGTGGTGCGGGGTGACGGCCACGATGGCCAGCGGGAAGAGGACCCCGGAGAGGACGACGAGGAACAGCGAGATCCCGTCGACCCCGAGGTGCCAGGAGATCCCGAAGTCCTTGACCCAGTCCTCCTTGACCACGAACTGGAAGCCGGCGTCGGCCTTGTCGAAGGCGGCGAGCAGCCAGACGGTGAGGGCGCCGGTCGCCGCGGAGAACAGCAGCGACATGCCGCGGTGCAGCTCGGGCCGGCGGGCCGGCACCAGCGCGACGGCGATCGCGCCGAGCAGCGGCAGGACGACGGCGACGGTGAGGGGCGAGCTGGCCACGGAGTGGCTCGACTCGGCGGCGAGGAGCGAGCTGAGCATCAGAAGGCGACCCGGGTGAGGAAGTAGGCGAGGAGGACCACGACACCGACGCCGATGCCGAGCGCGTAGCCCCGCACGTAGCCCGGCTGGGCCCGGCGCAGGCCGCGACCGCCGCCGCGGACGAGAGCGGCGACGCCGTTGACGGCGCCGTCGACCACCCGGGCGTCGAAGTCGGCGGTGGCCTGGAAGGCGGCTCGTCCCGGCCCGCCCATGAAGGCGGTGATGGCGGCGTCGTAGCGCCAGCCCTGAGCGAGCAGCTCGGGCTCGACGGGCGTGATGCGGCGCTGCAGGTAGACGGCGGCGGCGCCGAGGATTCCGGCCACGCTGGCGACGATGGCGATGACCGCCAGCACCACCTTCGTGCCCGTCTCCACGTCGACGTGGGCCTCGTTGCCGTGCAGCACCGGCTCGAGCCAGTGGCCCAGGAAGTGCAGGTCCGGCGTGAACGGCAGGTTGAGGGCGCCGCCGACGACGGCGAGGCCAGACAGGAGGATGAGCGGCACGGTCATCAGCCAGGGCGACTCGTGCGGGTCGCCGTGGTGGCCGTGGTCGTCGTGCGGGGCGGCGTCGGCGGTGGCGTGCGCGGCCTCCGCCTCGGCCGCCTCGTTCGCGGCGACCGGCGCGGCCTCCTCGTGGAAGCGCTCCTCGCCGAAGAAGACCATGAACACCTGGCGGCTCATGTAGAAGGCGGTGAGCAGGGCGGTCACGAGCCCGATGCCCCAGAGGACGGGGTTGGCGTCGAAGGCGTAGAGGAGGATCTCGTCCTTCGACCAGAAGCCGGCGAAGGGCGGCACGCCGGCGATGGCCAGCCAGCCCACGATGAAGGTGCCGGCGGTGATCGGCATGTACTTGCGCAGGTTGCCCATGCGGCGCATGTCCTGCTCGTCGCCCATGCCGTGGATGACCGAGCCCGAGCCGAGGAACAGCAGGGCCTTGAAGAAGGCGTGGGTGACCATGTGGAAGATGGCCGCCACGTAGGCCCCGGTGCCGACGGCGAGGAACATGTAGCCGAGCTGGCTGACCGTCGAGTAGGCGAGGACCTTCTTGATGTCGTTCTGGGCGACGGCGAT